>Ga0310695_10001106_pt1 | contig 65552 bp, 58 predicted proteins | sample RumenRJG_04DNA_FD_203882 | JGI IMG/M metagenome (GOLD analysis project Ga0310695, IMG submission 203882) | Bovine rumen microbial communities from Lethbridge, Alberta, Canada - RJG_04 (v2) (version 2) | ecosystem: Host-associated > Mammals > Digestive system > Stomach > Rumen | place: Canada... | reverse complement strand
GCCGAAGCCCTTGTACTTGTGCCAGCGCTCGCACACGATGCCGTCCATCGCCTTGTCGCACTCCTCCACGGTGAGCGTGGTCGAGGCCGCGATGCGGCTCATGCGGCGTCCAGCGCCGTGCGAGCAGCTCATGAACGACTCGGGGTTGCCCAATCCGCGCACGATGTACGAGGCCGTGCCCATCGAGCCGGGGATGATCCCGATCTCGTCGAGCTTCGCGGAGGTCGCGCCCTTGCGGTGCACGCACACCTTCTCGCCGAAGTGCTCCTCGAACGCGGCGTAGTTGTGGTGGATGTCGATCGTGCGGATGAAGTTCACGCTCGGCACGAACTCGGCGAGCGTCGCCTTCATCGCCTCCATCATGCGCCGGCGGTTCTCCTTCGCGTAGCGGAGGGCGAAGAGCATGTCGGTGAAGTAGTCGTGTCCCGTCGGCTCGTCGATGGGGAGAAACGCGAGGTCCTTGTCCGGCAACGGCGAATGGAACCGCTCACATATCCGCGCCGCAATGCGGTGGTAGTGCTCCTCGATGCGCTTGCCGAGGTTGCGCGAGCCGGAGTGGATCATGAGCCACACCTTCGCGCCGCCTTCGGGGTCGCCCGAACCGTCGAGCGCGGTTGACTTCTGCAGTTCGATGAAGTGGTTGCCGCCGCCGAGCGTGCCGAGGTTCATGCGGTCGAGCTTCGACGGCCAGAGGCTGGAGCGCATGCCGTTGTGCGCGGTGTACTCCTCGAAGCCCTCCCAGTCCTGCGTGACGCGGTGTGACTCGCCCTCGCCCACGGGGATGCGCTCCTTAAGCTTTTCCTGGAACGCGCGCCGGAACGACATCTCGGCGAAGACCTCGGCTGGAACGTCCGTCTCCGTGGCGATCATGCCGCAGCCGATGTCCACCCCAACTGCGGCTGGGATCACGGCATCCTTCGCCGCCACCACGCCGCCGATGGGCATTCCGTAGCCCTGATGCGCGTCAGGCATCAGCGCCACATGATGCACAAGAGCCGGATGGTGTGCAAGATTCACCGCCTGCTTGACGGCGCCTTCCTCGCAGTTCTCGCACCAGCTCTTCACGGGCATCGCATACCCTGCCTCAAACTTTTCCCACTTCATTTTCGTTTCTCCTTTCTCTGCCGTAGAGATAGCATGAGCCGTGCCAATTGGGCAAAGAGAAGACTTCAACCTTCTAACCTTGAAAAGAAGCAACAAAAAATACAGCCACATCTCATAATAACGACCCTTTCTAATCGATATTACGGATTAAAGTTTGATTGAGAATTATTACGCGCTATATTCTCAACGGCAGATAGAACGTGCGATGTGGCGGTCTTGACATTTATAGCCCCTATATAATTGTATAGCCGGCGAACTATTTGGCGTTTTGCGAGAACATCACCTTGACCGGACCAAGCAGCCCGGAAGGCGCGTTCTCCACCGTTGTGCGGTAACGCGTTGGGATGGTCTGATAATGGTTGTTGAGCGTGTTGTACACTGTGATCTTCAAGGTGTTCTCGCCCTCCTTGGTCATTCCGCCGATGTCGACGCGCCACGGCGGGCAGCACACCACCTTCTCCTCGCCGCCGTTCAGCGACACGCCGCAGCATGCGCCCACTCCACCGAGGTCAAGCACGCAGGCGGATTTCGCCTGCTCCACCGAGAGCGTGAACGACTTTTCGTACACGGCGCCGCCCGAGTAGCACTCAAGTCCGTCCGCCAAGAGCGCCCAGTTGCCAAGTGCGATTCTTCCCTTGCCGCACTTGAGGCTCATCGGCTCGGCGAACACCGCGCCCCCTATGAATCCGGGCTCATGGGCGATCTTGAGCGTGAGCATGGCAATGCCCTTCCACGGCATGCTAGGTTTCACGCAGTACACATTGACGCCCGTGGTGCACTTCTCCACGAACTTCACCTCGGCCGTCGCCCCGGCGATTGCTGCGGCAAGCACCTTGCCGCGTACGCGCATCTCGATCTCCTCACAGGCGGGCGGCAGCGTAGCGGTGTAAATGCCCTCGCGCACAGCGCCGGCGAAACAGTCGCACTGCAGCACCGCAGGATCCTCGAACCACCGCATGGAAAGCGGAGTCTTGGAGGGAACGCTCTCAATGTCCGTACGCATCATCACGAGCGCGGCGCGTCCACATTCGACGTAGCGGGCTAGCAGCATATGCCATCCGGCGGCGAGCTTCACCTCTTCGTCCGCCTTGCGCTCTGCGCCGTCGATCCAGAGCTTCTGCGGCGCAACTCCGTTGACAACGGCCTTGGCCGTGCAGTCGCAGGGAGCATACACCGCAGTCTGGTAGAGATATGTCTGCGGCTTCCAGCCCCTTGGAGGAACGACGCTGTACATGCCGATGTTGTACGGACCCAGCACGAAGAAATCATCGCCTACGCTGCCGCTGAGCCCGTGGTGGGCATCCTGAAACGCGGGCCTTCCCTCAGCGCCTTCGCGCCACGAGAAGGCAAAAGGACGCCAGGCCGGTGCGGTTGCGGATGATGTCGTGGCGAGGTCCTGCGGCTTCTGCGCGACGAGCTGGGCCTCGATCGCCGAGACATCCGTCTCTGCAGGATAGGGGCCATACTCCCTGAAGCGCGGGCCGAAGTCAACCGTCATTCGCGCCGGAAGGTTCAACTCCCTGGCGCCCGTCATGTTCACTCGGCGCACCTCGGCACCGATGAAGCGTTTGCGTACGGGCAGGCGATAGTCGCCCCACTTGTTGTCCATTGCGGGCTTGAGGGTGAAATCCCATTCGCCGTCGAGGCAAACGGGCGAGATGTCCGTTCTCGCTGTGCCATCTCCTTGAACGGGCATGATGCCCGTTTTCCCAGGCATTTCTTTGGAGAATACCACCAACTTTGGAACGCCGTCACCTTCGATGTGAACGACGGTGGTGCCGTTGGCGTTGCGCTTGAATTTGGAGAGGGTCTTCTGCGAACCGTCCCACGGATTCCACAATTCCGGCGTGCCGTTCGAGCGGAACGTGCATTCGCCTGGCTCCTTCAAGTCGCAGACGAAATACACGTCGTACCCGCCAATGCGGCGATGAAGCGCCTTTGCATTGCCTGGTCCGCGGAAGTCGGGCGTGCCGACGGAGTCGGCAATCGCCTTCAGCTGCGCGGCGTTGGGCTTGGCGGGGAGCGCAACGGGCAAGATGCCCGTTCTCCCAGTGGACAACTCCGCCACCATCGTGTCTATCTTCGCCTTGTCCTTGTGGAATGCGTCGGTGAACTTGGGCGTTTCGCCAAGAATCACCACAATTCCGCCGGCGCGCTTGAACTCCGCAAGTTTTGCGAGCGAGGATGAACGGATCGCCACCATGTCGGGAAGGATCACCATCCTGTATGCTTCGTCCGCCACGCAGAGACGGGCGTCCTTAACCTCGGCGCGAGCGATGGAATCGGCGTCTATGAAGTCAACGTCGGTCTGCGCCTCGGTGACGAGGCGGCACACGATGTCGTGCGACACGCCAACCGACACATTGCCCCTGTGCCTGTTGTAAACGCATGGCTCCAGCGCATTGACTACCGCCACGTCGCACACGTGCTCTCCCTGGCTAAGGATGTAGCTTAGCCGCTCGAAGTACTTCAGGAACGTCTTCATATACGTCCAGTATGGCATTCTGAAGTGGTAGCACGGCGGCGCCCACTCCCACCAGCCGCCGCGCGTGGTGTAGTAGAAGCCGTGCAGATTGAGAAGATTTGAGCCGTAGAGGTAGTTGTGTGTCGTCGAGTCGAATATCGTGGTGGTGGAAGCCTGCCAGCCTTGGCTGTGATACCCCTCCAGCCACACGCGAGGACGGCGATTGAGATGCGCTATGGAGGAACCCACCTTGTTCTTGATTATGTCGGCGGAGCGTCCTGGCGTGTCGAATCCCGGAGCCGTGAAGTACTTCATCACCCGCATGTAGTCGATGTACTGGTTCATCGGGTGCTTGCCGCGCGTCGCCTGGTCGCAGCCGTAGATGAGCCCGCGGCTCGCGTGCCAGTTGTAGATGGGCTCGTAGTAGCGCTCGCAGGCGATGGCGGACATGACGTCGTTCATGTCGAGACGCACCTTGACGGTGTCGGGGCCCCAGTCCGTGAAGAGCGCCGGCAGAAGCGGCAGAATGTCATAACCCTTGCGCTTCTTGAACTCGTCCGCATAGTCAGGCGACCATAGCCACAGGATGCCGCCAGTAAGCATCAGCTCGTCCTGGAAGAAGTAGTTGAGCGCGCCGCGCGCCTCCTCTGGCACATTCTCGAGGAAGACGTTGAAGAATCTATCCACTACGCGCTTGCCTGATTCTGGATTGAGCGGATCAAGGGTATTCACGCATTGAGGTGCGCTGACGACGTATAGCCGCCACTTGCCGGCGGGAAGTTCGCCGCCCGGCTGGACAACGCGGCCAGGGAAAGCATCCTGACTGGCAATCACGGCCACCACGTCAGCGCCGAAGTCAGGCACCTTGCCGCCATCGAAGGACTTCGTAGCCATCCTGAGCTCCCTTGCCCGCATTTCCGGACAGCAGATGCCGAGCCTCGTCCAGAGGTTCTTGCGCTCGGGGAAGTCGAGCGTGTAGTTGGAGAGAGAGATGCCCATTTTGCGCTTGGCGCATTCGCGGGCCACGAAACCGAACACGTCCCACCATTCCTCGGTGAAGAGACTGGGATCTGTGTCTTGCGTAGGCCAGCCATCCATGCGGCGGTGCGCGTAGTTCACCTGCACGCCGGGAATGCCTGCCTTGTGCAGTTCCTCCAGCTGCTCGAGCATGCGCTCCTTGTCAAGCTTGTCGCCGCCGCTCCACCACCAGAAAGGCACTTCGCCGTATCCGCGGGGCGGCGCCTTGAAGTCGGCGCGAAGCGTCTTCTCGGCGCCTGGCTGCGGAAAGCCGAGCCCTCCTGCGAAAGCCGATGCAGCGACGAGCGCCGACGTGACAACCGTCATTGAGCAAACATTGATGCGCATTGTTGTTCCTCCTGCTTAAAAACCGTCGGCCTCTTACGCGCGCGGATGTGATTTCGCGTATTCATCCTTGAGGCGCTCGATTGAGACGTGGGTGTAGATCTGCGTGGTCGAAAGCGATGCGTGGCCGAGCATCTCCTGCACGCTGCGCAGATCCGCGCCGGAGTCAAGAAGATGTGTGGCGAACGTATGGCGCAGCTTGTGCGGCGTCAGATCGGAAGGCAGATCGGCCGCGGCGAGCCACACCTTCATGCGCCGCTCCACGTCACGCACGGAGAGCGGAAGCCCCCGCTCGTTGAGAAAGAGACGCGACGAGTCGTCGGCGTCGTCCGGCCATATCTCCTTCGCCTTGGCGCGCGCCTCCTTCAGCGCCTTGAGCGCCGGCGCCCCGAGTATGCACAGGCGCTGCTTCGAGCCCTTGCCCGTGACAACGACTCCGCCGGAGGCGAAGTCGATCTGCCCCCACACGAGGACCATCACCTCGGAGATTCGGCATCCGGTGGAGTAGAGCGTCTCGAATATGGCGGCATCCCGCAGACGCGAATACACGCCCTCCGGCGTGAGCTTCTCGCCGGCCTCCAGGCGCCGTCGAAGATCATCGGCCGGAGCCTGCACAAAACGCTTCGCCTCGTCGATGGTCAGCACCTTCGGGAGAGGCTTCGCGAGCTTCGGACCGCGCAGGCCGGCGAACGGATTCGCCGCGGCTGCGCCCTCTCGCTGCAGGTACTTGAAGAAAGACCGCATCGAGGCGAGCTTGCGCCGGGTGGTGGCGGGCCGCGCGCCTTCGCGGGCGAACGTCATCAAGAAATTGCGCGCGTCCTCCTGCCCGATGCGCTCCCATGCGAACGGAGGCATTGACTCGACGCCCCAGCGAAACGCGGCGAACTGGGCGATGTCCTGCTCATATCCCGCCACAGTGTGGGCGGATGCGTTGCACTCGGAGAGGAGATGCGACCTGAAGCGGCACACGGCGGGGTCGTCGTGCGTCACGTGGTTCACGGCCACTGTCTCCGCCAAGCTCACGAGCCGCGCGCTTTCTTGGCGCGACGCTCGGCCCGCGCCGCCTTCTTCGCGTCGCGTTCGGCGTCGCCCACCTTCTCCATGCGCGGAAGCTCACGCAGGCCAAGGCGGTCGGCCATCTGCTCGAAGTCCGGTATCTGGCTGCGGTAGTTCACGCACACGCGCCTGAGGGCTAGCACCTGGCGAGGCGAAAGCGAACTACGGCGGGCATACTGGTCACGCAGCGACGCCACGAACTCTGCGTCATTGTACGTGCGGCGGCCGCGGCGGACCGGCTCCTTCCACTCCGTCACACTCTCGAGCAGCTTCAGGATGCCCGGCACGGCTGGATCGGTGTCGGCCACCTCAAAGCCGCCCGGCACGTACGGCGCGAGGCGGGCGCGCACCTGGTCGGCGTCGTCGAGCGCGCCGGCGTTCTCGCCCACGCTGCGGGCGAGTATCTGGAACTGCTTCGGCGAAAGCAGTCTGCCGCGGTCCACCTGCTCGCGCAGCGAGTTGAGGAACGGGTTCTTGGAGAGGCCGCCGATCCTGTCAATCGTCTGGAAGCACCACTTAACGAGGTCTTCGGATGGAGCGTTCTTCACGCGGTCGAGCTCCGGACCGTAACCGAGGTCGATTATGCGTATCTCGCCGTCGTGGATCTGGTCGCGGTACGCAACCGCCAGCTTCACAAGAGCCATGAGCTGCCGTTCGGACGCTGCCACCTTGTTCTCTGCCAGCTGTTTGCGCAGCGACGTCACAAAGCCATGGTCGTCGTACACTCTCGCCCCGTTCTTCACCGGCTCGCGCCAGTTCTTCACCTCGTCGAGAAGCGCGAAGAGCTGATCGAACTTGTCGGTGGGCGGCGGAGGTTCCTTTGCAGCCTCCATCCACGCAGAGAACTTGCGGTAGAAGTCGGAGAGCATTCCGTTGCCCTTCTCCTTGCCCTCCTCCACCTTGTCGAGGTCGGCCTCCATTTCAGCGGTATACCCAACGTTGAAGAGCGGCTCGAGCTTCTTCACCAGCCAGTCGTTGACGTCCATGCCGCGCTGCGTGGGAACGAGCTGACGATCCTCGCGCGTGGCGTACTGCCGATCCACTAGCACTTCGATCGTCTGCGCGTATGTGGATGGACGGCCCACGCCGTTCTCCTCCAGCGCCTTCACGAGCGCGGCCTCGGTGTAGTGCGGCGGCGGTTTCGTCTCTTTCCGGTCGGAGAGCCAGCGCGAGGCTGTGAGCTTCTCGCCCTCGGCGAGCGGCGGAAGCGACTTCACCTCGTCGCTTTCGTCGTCGGCATCCTCCTTCGCCTTCTTTGAGGCGGGCGCCTTCGTGACGGCGAAGAAGCCGTCGAAGTCCACTGAGGTGGTCGATGCGGTGAAGAGGTACGAGTGGCGCAGACCGGTCTTCTCGGCCTCAAGGCCAACGGTACGCTGCAGAAGACGGGCGTCGGCCATCTGCGACGCCACGAACCTGCGCCAGATCAAGTCGTAGAGCTTGTTCGAGGCGGCGTCGAGGTCGAGCGTGCCGGGCTTCTTCGAGACGTCCGTGGGGCGTATCGCCTCGTGTGCCTCCTGTGCGCCTGCCTTCGACTTGTAGAAATTCGGCTTCTCGGGCAGATAGCCGGCGCCGAAATCCTCCCCTATCTGCGTCCTCACCGCGTCAAGCGCGACCTTTGCCACGTTCACGCTGTCCGTACGCATGTAGGTGATGAGACCCGCCTCGTACAGCTTCTGCGCGATGGACATCGTGCGGTGCGGCGAAAAGCCGCACACGCTGGAGGCCGCCTGCTGGAGGGTGGAGGTGGTGAAAGGCGGATACGGATGGCGAGACTTTGTGAGCGTCTTCACGGAGACGACGCGCAGCGACGAACCGTCGAGGTCGTCTACGCACGTCGCGGCCTGCTCCTGGCTCTTCACGTCGGGCTTCGCGCCGTCGAGGCGCGAAAGCTTTGCGACGAACGTTGTTTCCTTACTGCCCTTCGTGGCCTCAACGCCGAGTATCCAGTACGCCACGGGGTTGAACGCAGCAATCTCGCGCTCGCGCTCCACGAGAAGGCGCAGCGCCACGCTCTGCACGCGTCCTGCGCTGAGGGAATGTCCGTAGGGGAGGTTCTTCCAGAGGAGAAGCGACACCTTAAAGCCCACAAGGCGGTCGAGAATGCGGCGCGACTGCTGCGCGTCCACGCGGGCGAGATTGATTTCGCCGGGATTCGCCACGGCCGTGAGCACCGCGTTCTTCGTGATCTCGTTGTATGTCACGCGATGAACGCTCTTGCCCTTGGTGACGTCGGAAAGCACTTCGCCGAGATGCCAGGCGATGGCCTCTCCTTCGCGGTCAGGGTCGGGCGCGAGAAAAATCTCGTCGGCGGACTTCGCCGCCTTGCGCAGATCGTCCACGATCTTCTCCTTGCCAGGCGACACCTCGTAGGTCGGCGTAAAGGTCCAGCCGCCATCCGGCGAATCCACCGGAACAATCTTAATCGACAATCCCTTCTTCGGCAGGTCGCGCACATGACCCACCGACGACTTCACGGTGAACTCGTCTCCAAGGTATTTTCCGATCGTCTTCGCCTTCGCCGGCGATTCCACTATCAACAGCTTCTTCTTCATTGCTGATTCTTCTCTATTCTAGTCTTTTGGCTTCCCCATATGGAAGATGGAAGCATAATTTACTAAACCGCAGACAGAAAATCAAGCACAAATGAGACGGGCGTTCATTCTTTCGAGAGGAAACGCTTGGCGAGATCTTCCACGCCAAGGTGGTGCCATGCGTCGAGCGTCACGCGCCGGCCGTCGTCCGCATGCAGCACGAGAATGCCCTTCTTCGCCCAGCGCCTTTCGTCCACGTGCTCCACGTCGGCGAACGCGAGCGGCTTGCCGCCCGTAAGCGACCCCAACATCTTCTCGTCGTCCCATTCAAGCGTGCTCTTCCAGCTTCTCCACAGGCGCAGCCCCACCACGAGCGCGACCAAGGCGAGCATTGCCGTGAAGCCGTACTGCGTCTTGATCTTCTGCGCCTTGAAATCCTCAAGGTCGATCCCCGCATTCGGCTCGCTCTTCTCGATCGCAACGTAGATGTCGCGCGCCGGCATTGAGGGATAGCGCACGAACCCGTCGTAGCCGAACCATCCCGCAAGCCCCAGAAAGAGGACTGCCACTCCGAGGTGGCGCACTGCGTATTCCTTGTTGAGCGAGAGCTTCATGGCATGGTTCCTTTCGTTCGGCGTTCGTGACTGTTCAGAGTTCGGAGATTGGCATCTTTCGGGGCGCACCAGGCACGTCGGCGACGAAGCGCGGCAGCCCGAGGCCGCCGATTCGCTCTGCGCATTCGCACTCAATCTCCTGCGCGCGCTCGAGCGGCACGCGGAAGTGCGAGATGCCGGCAATGGGATCGCACATGAAGACGTAGTAAGGGCGCACGCGCGCGCGCTGGAGGGCGCGGAAGAGGTCGAGCATCGCGTCGGCGGAGTCGTTTACGCCAGCGAGCAGCACCGTCTGGCACGACACGGGCACGCCCGCGCGCACGAGGTTCGTGCATGCCTCAGCGGCCTCGGGAGTCACCTCGCCGGCGCAGTTGAACTGCGTGTTCACCCACACCTTGCCGCAGCGGGCGAGGGATCGGGCGAGATCGCGCGTGACGCGCGAGGGGTTGACGCACGGCGCGCGCGTGCAGAGGCGAACGACGTCCACCTGGGTGAGCCCCGCGAAGGCGCGTACGAAGCGCATCACCTCCTCGTCTGGGAGGACGAGCGGATCGCCGCCCGAGATGAGAACGTCGCGCACGAGGGGATGGTCCTGCACATACGAAACGCACGTCTGCAGCTCCTCGTCGGTGCGGACGACATCCGCCTGGCGCAGAAGGCCCTTGCGCGTGCAGTGGCGGCAGTTCATGAAGCAGCTGTCGCTGGACATGACGAGCACGCGGTCGGGGAAACGCTGCTTCAGGCCGTAGCATCCGGCAGATTCCTCCTCCTCGCCGAAGGGATCTGCACCGTACCCGTCGTCATCCAGTTCGCGCTCGTCGGGATTCACCTGCAGGGCGAACTCCGGGCAACGTTCCGCAAGCGAGCGCGAATACGGGCAGGCGAAGTAGGGGTATTTGTCGGTTGCGTTCACAGTCCGTTCTGGCGGGCGATGAGGGTGTCGGCGCCATACATCTTGCGCAGCTTGGGCTTTTCGATCTTCCCGGTTGGGTTGCGCGGAACGGGGGCGAAGATGATCTTGCGCGGGCGCTTGTAGCGGGGAAGGTCGAGGCAGAAGGTGTTCACTTCGTCCTCGGTGAGGGTCATGCCCTCCTTGACCTCGATGATGGCGGCGGCGATTTCGCCGAGGCGCGCGTCGGCGAGGCCGATCACGGCGACGTCCTTGATCTTGGGATTGGCGCGGAGGAAGTCCTCGATCTGGACGGGGTAGAGGTTCTCACCGCCGGTGATGATGACGTCCTTCGCGCGGTCCACGAGGTAGATGAATCCGTCGCGCGTCTCGGCCATGTCGCCCGTTCTGAGCCAGCCGTCGGGAGAGAGTATCTCCTTGGTCGCCTCGGGGTTCTTGTAGTAGCACTTCATCACTCCGGGGCCCTTGAGGGCGAGCTCGCCCACTTCGCCGGGAGCGACTTCCGAGCCGTCGGGACGGAGTATCTTCGTCTGCCAGCCGTATCCGGCGATGCCGATTGCGCCCACGTGGTCCACGTTCTCGATGCCGAGATGGACGGCACCGGGTCCGGTGGATTCCGAAAGCCCGTAGTTGGTGTCGTAATCGTGGTGGGGGAAGACTGTCTTCCAGCGCTTGATGAGGGCTGGCGGAACGGGCTGTGCGCCGATGTGCATTAGCCGCCACTGGCCGAGCGTGTAGTCGGAGAGCTTCACGTCGCCGCGCTCGATGGCGTCGAGAACATCCTGCGCCCAGGGCACGAGCAGCCACACGATCGTGCACTTCTCCTCGCTGACGGCGCGCAGGATCCATTCGGGCTTCACGCCCTTGAGGAGCACGGCCTTGCCGCCCACGAGGAAGCTGCCGAACCAGTGCATCTTGGCGCCGGTGTGGTAGAGTGGCGGGATGCAGAGGAAGACGTCGTCCTTCGTCTGGCCGTGGTGCGCCTGCTCCACGCGGCAGGAATGCATGAGGGCGTGGTGCTGGAGGATGATGGCCTTGGGGAAGCCTGTGGTGCCGGAGCTGAAGTAGATGGCGGCCTCGTCGTCGTCGTCGAGGGGGATTGAGGGAGTGCGGGAGGAACAGTAGCTAACGAGGTTGCGGTACGACTCGGCGAAGGTGGGGCAGTCGTCGCCCACGTAGAGGCGCAGCTTCGCGCGGGGAATGCGGTCGATGATCTGCTCAACGCGTCCGATGAACTCTGGCCCGAACACGAGGGCGTCGGCGTCGGCGAGCTCAAGGCAGTACTTTATCTCGTCCGCGGTGTAGCGGAAGTTGAGCGGCACGGCCATGCAGCCGGCACGCAGCACGCCGAAGTAGATGGGCAGCCACTCGAGGCAGTTCATGAGCAGGATGGCAACCTTGTCGCCCTTCTTAAGTCCGCGGCTGAGAAGGAAGTTCGCGAAGCGGTTCGCCTTCTCGTTGAACTCGCCCCACGTGATTTCGCTACGAAAGGCCTCGACGGGGCTGGACTCGATGAGCGAATACTCGCGCCAGGTGGTGTGGCGGTTCTCGAGCTCCTGCGGGTTGATCTCGACGAGAGCGACGTCGTTAGGCCACTCTTCTGCGTTTCTGGCAAGTATCTCTGTTATTTGCATGAGTCATATTATACCACAGCCGGCGGCAATTGCAACGGCGATTCATATTTGGTACAATACGCGCAGACGGCAACGAAGCCGCGAGAAACCACGGGGATCACGCATGAGCACTACAGAAGAAAACAAGACGAAGCCTTCGCACGGCTGGAAGGTGGACATGGCCATCGGCTGCCTTACGCAGGTGGCCATTCTGGTGGCGTTCGGAATGGCGTTCGGCGAGGGGAAGCTGATCAACGCCATTGCGTGGGCGATGATCCTCGCGGTGCCCACTGCAGTGCTGAGATTTGTACTGCACGCGCTGGATTTGTCAGGTGGATGGCTTGAGCGGCTTCTGGGTCCGGCTGTGATGATCGGCGTGATCGCGCTCGCACTCACGGTGAAGCTCGACTCCGAAAAGGAAGGCGACGGGGAGAAGGCGGATGACGGCAAGCCGGCGGCCGTGCAGTCCACCAAGGCTCCAAAGACGCCCGAGCCGCCATACGACGCGGAAGCAGAGCTCAAGAAGGCGCTTGAGGACCTCGACGCGCTTGTGGGCCTTGAGGGCGTAAAGGCGGAAATACGAAAGATCGTCAACAAGGAGAAGGTGGACGCTGCACGCCGCGCGAAAGGGCTCCCCGCCGCCCCGCGTTCGCTGCACATGGTGTTCACCGGCAACCCTGGAACGGGCAAGACGACCGTGGCGCGCATCGTGGCGCGCATCTTCCGCGCGCTCGGAATCGTGAAAGGCAGCAACTTCGTGGAGGTGGACCGCTCGGGACTCGTGGGGAAATACATGGGCGAGACTGCCGTCAAGACGAACGGGAAGATAGACGAGGCCGTAGGCATACCGAAGAAGCTAGACTCAAGCGGCAAGGAGCGCGAGCTCACCGCGGCGGAACGGCGCGCGGCCAGCGAGAATGCGCCCGGCGGAGTGCTGTTCGTGGACGAGGCGTACCAGCTGTGCACATCGGATAACGACGACTACGGCAAGGAGGCCATCGCCACCCTACTCAAGCGCATGGAGGACGAACGCGGCAAGCTCATCGTGATCGCCGCAGGCTACACGGACGAAATGCGCGACTTCCTAGGCGCGAACTCTGGCCTCTCAAGCCGCTTCGGAATAAAGATCGAATTTGCCGACTACACCGCAAAGGAGCTCGCGCGCATCTTCCGCTCGATTGCCGCGAAGAACAAGTATGCGCTATCTAAAGAGCTCGAGTCAGGACTCGACGATGCGATCGCAAAGCTCACACGCCGTCGCGACAAGACGTTCGGAAACGCGCGCTTCGTTCGCCAGCTCTTCGAGGACGCGACAGGCCGCCAGGCGGACCGCCTCGCCGCCGCAGGCAAGCTGGAGGGTGATGCAATCTCGACTCTCGAGCTCGCCGACCTCGGCCTGGACGAGCGCGCCGCCGACGTGCGTGCACCCACGATCGAAGAAGTGCTCAAGGAGCTGAACGGCCTCACCGGAATGCAGAACGTCAAGGATGAAGTGCAACGCCTCATCGCCACCTGCCGCGCAAACAAGATGCGCGAGGCGCAGGGAATTGAAGCGCCGACCATGAGCTACAACTTCGTCTTCACAGGCAACCCCGGCACAGGCAAGACAACCGTCGCGCGGATCATCGCAAAGGCGTTCCGCGCGCTGGGGATTCTCGACAGAGGCCACCTCGTGGAGACCGACCGTTCCGGACTCGTGGCCGCATACGCAGGGCAGACCGCGCTCAAGACGAACAAGCTCATCGACTCGGCAGTCGGCGGCATCCTCTTCATCGACGAGGCCTACCAGCTCAACCAGGGCCAGAACGACACCTACGGCTCAGAGGCCGTGGCCACGCTTCTCAAGCGCATGGAGGACGAACGCGGACGCATGGTAGTGATCATTGCAGGATACAAGGGCGACATGAAGCGGTTCATGGACATCAACCCCGGCCTCGAAAGCCGCTTCAACCGCGTGGTCAACTTCCCAGATTTCTCCACGAAGGATCTCGCCACCATCTTCCGCCAGATGGCGAAGAAGAACAAGTACACGCTCTCCCCAGACGTCGAACACTGGATCGAGCCATACATTGGCATGTTGACGAAAGAGCGCGACAAGAACTTCGGCAACGGACGCTGGGTGCGCAACCTCTTCGAGAAAACCGTCGAACGCCAGTCGCTGCGCATTGTGGACCTGAAGAACCCTCCGCCCGAAGAGCTCACAACTATCCGAATGAAAGACGTGGGCATCTCGCTCAAGGATCCCGACGCATCAGATGAAGACTGAGGATTGTGGAATTATGGAATTGTGGAAATGCACCATTATGAAATTCCACAATGCCACAATTACAAAACCTCTAAGCCCAGAAACCTAGAAACTTCGAAACCAGAAACTAGAAACCAGAAACCAGAAACCAGAAACCAGAAACTAGAAACCAGAAACCAGAAACTTCGAAACCAGAAACTTCCCCCGGAGAACCCAATGAAAGAAACAACAATCATCGTAACTGCTGCGCTATGCCTGACGTGCGTCGCGGTAAACGCGGAGACGCAGAAGCCCGTTACCGAAGGCCCGCTGGACGACTATGCGTTTCTGGTGAAGCACATGCCAGAGAAAGACCGCGGTGTTGTGAGCGAGGAATACCTGAGAAAGAACGTGGCGCTCGCGCAGGAGGCGCGGCGCACTGCCCCGTGGAGGGACACCATCACGGACGAGATATTCCGCGAATACGTGCTGCCGTATTCGTCGATCGGCGAAGAGGTGGACGATTGGCGTCCGCTCTTCCGCGAGAAGTTCTGGCCGCTCGTGAAGAACTGCAAGACGACTGGCGAAGCCGTGCAGCTGATCAACTCCAAGATATGGAAGACGCTGAACGTGCGCTACAACACAAAGCGCGACAAGCCCGACCAGTCGCCCTTCCACTCGATGCGCATACACATGGCGTCCTGCACGGGCCTTGCAATCCTCGAGATCGATGTGTACCGTGCGTGCGGAATCCCGGCGCGCTTCACGGGATGCAACTGGACGCCCATTCCCGGCAACCACTCGTGGGTGGAGTACTACGACAACGGCAAGTGGCATTTCTTCAACGACGCGGAGGACGACAAGCTCGCAAAGCCCGATGAGTCGTGGTTCGCATCGTATGCCGCACAGGCGGACGAAACTTCGCCGCGCACGCGCATCTACGCCGCGCGCTGGAGCGCGAACGGCACGTGGTTCTGGTGCACATGGCGCGGCGGCAATGCGCCGAGCAGCGTGCCGGCGGACGACGTGACCGAGAGCTACCGACGGTTCAGGAAGAATCTGCCGAAGGCCAGCGTCGCCTTCGTTGCGCGCAACGAAGAGGGCAAGCGCGTGCCGGTGCAGCTCCGCCTGCTTGCGCCAGGCTCGGGGAAGGTGATGGCAGAGGGGACAACGTATGACGAATCACACGACATGAACGACCACATGATCATCTCGCTGCCAGAGCGCACAATGGCCATCATCCAAGCGGAAACGCCCGATGGCATGTATCACACCATCGGGCGCACAGACTTCGAAAAGAAACAGAAGCTCGTCGAAATCAAAGTGAAGTAGCTGTTGAGAAGTTTCGGGTTTCTAGTTTCTAGTTTCTAGTTTCGGGTTTCTGGTTTCTGGTTTCTAGTTTCGGGTTTCTGGTTTCTAGTTTCTGGTTTCTAGTTTCTGGTTTCTAGTTTCGGGTTTCTGGTTTCGGGTTTCTGGTTTCGTATTCGCGACTCTAAACCAGAAACTAGAAACTCCTCCCCGTCACTTCTGTCTGACTGCTCTTGTACATAAGACCACGAACATTCGAATGCCGTACCGCAGCTTGGAATCTGGCAATAATGGCCCCGACATTCTTTAATCTAGTCACCATACCATCCAAGTCTTCTTGTGAAATATATCCCACATCAAATGCCGTATACAATTGCGACATGACTTCTCCTGCGGATCCCTTGGCATACGACAAAAATTTCACAAGTTCCGCATTCGAACCACGCTCAAACCCCTCGGCAATATTCGACCCAATACTCACGACTGCCCTTTGAACTTGATCTCTAAGACCATAATCTTTCCCAAACAAACCGGACTGAGCCAGCAAATACACGTCCTTGGCAATAAGTCGCGCCTCCTGCCAACATCTCAACTCTGTAAAATTTTGTATCGTCGCCATCTTACCACTCAACTCTCAACTCGAAACCAGAAACTAGAAACAAGAAACCTTCAAACTTTCAAACCTCTTTTGCTGCGCGGATGCGCGACGCATCGGTACGCCAGATTGAATATTCGTCAAGGCCGGGGAGACCCATTGGAACTCCCTCGCGCCTAAACTCCATGCCGCTCGAAAGCGTCACCTTCCCCGACATGTGATAGCTCGTGCAACCTGTAGATTTTCGCAGGTCACGAATGGCGGTGGCGTCAACCCCCGCCCCCACAAGTATCTCGATGCGCCCCGCAGCGCGTCGATGAAGTTCCCCGATCAGCTCCGCCCCGGCGCGGCAGTTCGCCTTCTGGCCCGACGTGAGAATCGTGTCGAAGCCAAGCGCCACGGCCTCCTCAAGCGCCGCAAACGGGTCCACGCACAAGTCGAACGCGCGGTGCAGCGTACGCTTCATTCCTCGCGACGCCCCCATGAACTCGGCGAGGAACTGTGCGTCCAGCCTGCCGTCCGCAAGCAGCGCGCCCGTCACCACTCCCTCCACTCCGGCGTCTCTCCACGCGCGCGTTTCCGTGAGCATCACTTCCTTCTCCGCAGGCGTGTAGAGGAAGTCGCCGAATCGTGGGCGCACCATCGCGCGCACCGGCGTATCCACCCGCTTCTTCACCGCCTCGTACAACGCCGGGGTAGGCGAAATCCCTCCGATCACAAGCGCTGCGCAAAGCTCCAGGCGCTCCGCTCCGCCTTCTTTCGCCGCCACGGCGGATTCCACAGAATCAACACACACTTCTAACATTTAGCGCTCCTGGGATTGGTTTAGAGTTGCGGGTTTCGGGTTTCTGGTTTCGCTCTCGCAGCTACTAAACCTCCAAACATCTAAACTTCCAAGCCTTCGAACTTCTCAACTCGCAACCAGAAACTAGAAACTAGAAACCCTCACGTGTACGTTCCCTGAATGCCACGCTGGGCCATAATCTGCTGCGCAGCGGCCATCTGCTGCCAGGCCGTTTCGACATTGCTACGGTAAAGAAGAATCGTATCAAGCGCAAATCCACCCACCACGCACATCATCCACAGGAAGCCTCCTCCGCCTCCTGGCGAAAAAAATGTCGCTTCACCCATATTCGTCACAAGAAATACAGAGAAAAGCGAGATCGTAACATAATATCTCCGTCTTGCACAAGTAAAGTAAAACGAAGCAAGAAACAAAAAGAAAAGACCCGTACCAAGTACCCCTGTCTCACCAAGCACCATTACGGGCAGTACCCCCTTCTCGATCGATGCAGAAATGACGAGACCCTTTCCTCTCGTCCGGTACTTTGTATATTCCGCCACTTGAAATCCCATTCCAATCATTGGATTTCTCCGGAAATCCTTCATGCTCTCCGCAATCAAGCCCATACGACTACTTGTCAACGCCTCGCTCAAGGAACGCTTGTCGTCTCTAGCGTCACTCGTCTTTCTTATCCATTCGCTCATAGCGCCACTCTTGATCTGCGAAACAATTGCCAATGATGCAACAAAGATGAGAAAGACTGCCACGCCTTGACGTAGGCGCGCCTGCACGTCAGTACGCATCTGCATGTGACGTGCAGTATAGAAAATGGTGATTGCCATCCCCGCTGCAAGTGTCAACAACCCAAGGCGCGAACGGGTCATGTAAAGGACTGGAAGCGAAACAAGCAAAAAGACAACATGCGGGATCCTGAACTTTCGTTCAACAAAAAGCATATCACATGCCGTAAACGCAAAAGCACAAGCCGTAAGCGGCGCCAATGCCTGGCTTTGATTTGTAATGCCGCAGAACAGTGCCTTCATACCTTCTTCCTGCATATACTGATACACTTCCTCTGCGAGTTCCACTCCTCCCTCTCTAAGTGCATACTGAAGGCTTGTTGCGAATGAGATTGTGGGGAATGGCCATAAAAGCAAACTCCCAAAAACAAGTAAAAACGCCAATGCGAGAAAGAAAGCGCGAAGCACAAACAAGTCCTTTGGCCGATGCTGTAGATTTTGAGTACCAAACCAAAGACCAAGCAGAAACACAGAAAAGTTTATAATTTTCAACATACTAACCATTGGCGCCCACCCATCAACCGATGAAATTATTGCCACCATCATAAACGGTACTATCATGATGAATGGCAATCGATGATGCCCCTGGCGCGATGCCGCCGTGAAAGCAAGTGCAAGGCCTATCAGCAATGGGCCTGCGCGTAAACTAAGGCCTGTTATCGAACCGACCTTTGGCAACACGCCTGGATTGAGAATCACATAGAACGGGAATAGAACATAGAATACAAGTGCCCAGCCTAGCTTGTTTGTGAGCACACAGATCAGACCCGCAGCAACATATAGCGGCAGAATGTAATTTTTTGTCACCCGCGCCAGCAAAATCGACAGCACGGTGAACATAAGCATTTTAAAAGTCTGCTTGTAGATGTCTAGATTGTTCATGTGCGGAGAATAGTACTATTTTTTCGTTCGTACCGCAAGCGGAAAATTCAGAAGTTTCGAAGTTTCTGGTTTCTAGGTTTATAGGTTTCGAGGTTTCTAGGTTTCGGGGTTTCTGGTTTCGGGGAAGGACAAATTTCGAAACTTATAAACCGCTGAACTCATAAACCTCGAACTTCGGTTCTTTCACTCCAGACTCGCGGCGTATCCGGCACGACGAAGAATCTTGCGACAGGCAAGGAAAACCAAGCGCACTAGACGATAGACAAACGGGATTGGATGTGCCGCGGTAGACTCATAGCCCATTCTTCCGCTAAGCGTCACGCCGTCAAGGAAATCCCAGACAGGCGCAGTCGCTTCATTGTCATAGACATGCTTGGCACGCCGCAGGCGACGCACATTAAGATGCCCTTCGTCATACCATTCTTCCACATCCTGCGAATAGAGAACAGCAAAAAGATCAAACTCCACATTTGGGAATCGAGCCGCCCATAATGATCGTAGTTCTTCAAGGCGTTCGTTTGAAAACTTCAGCAGCGAATCAAGAACGAGAAGAACTCTTCCAGCATTTGCGAGCCAGGCGCGCAGACGATCGAAGCGCCGTCTATAGACGGCGACCACATCATTGTAGAGCTGCGGCTTCTCGCCGATGTCACCGTGGAAATCATGAAGAAACTCAAAACCAGCTCCCTCGTCGCGGTATTGGAATGGTCCAAGTCCAGGACTCTGATATGGTGGCGTTATGCGCTTTACATTGCCCTTCTCAAGCCATTCATGCTCGCCGCACACAACCTACACCTGGCAGTCAAACGAGCGCGCCTCATGCGTCATCAGCCAATCGAAAGGCAATGCGGCCGTACGCTTACCGCGCCGCCGCAGCTGAATCGCCGCCGCACATGATCCGCCGAGAGATAGACAGAAATCGTATTTCATTTTCTGGTTTCGGAGTTTCTAGTTTATGGTTTCGAAGTTTCTGGTTTCTGGTTTCGAGTTTCTAGTTTCGGCTATGTGATGTTTCACGTTTACTAGCCTCAACCCTTTGTCTGTAAATTCGAAAAGTTCATGCCAAGCACTTGAGCTGAACGATTCAAAAGAACTTCACCCAAACCTCTTCGCAACCGGCATACGCTTTAGAACAACGGCTAACGCAAAAGAAATCAACCATGCGGCGATCCACTCGCCAAGTACGATCCAAGCCACGTAAGGCGATTGCACCACTCTCGTAACCCAAACCGACAGTCCTCGCGTCACAAGCGGATGAACAAGATAAACGCCCATGCTCGTGGCGCCTAGAATCGCCGCGACCTTCTGGAAACTGTTACTCCGAATCTCCAATCCCACGAACGCCAAGAGGACCGGTCCAACAGCAAGCCAATCTCGCACAAAACCATGAACAACTCCACGCGATGCCACATGTGCGATCAACATCCCAATCGCGGTACACCATACCAACCTTCTGCGTTTCAGGAATCCATTGAACATCCCTGCCTGGAAGCAGCAGCCGATACCGTAGCCAGTTACAAGAAAAGCGACGAGACGTAACGGGTAACGCGCGAACCACTCTGGCGACAGCGCACTACCTGCAATCATAAAACCTCCTGCGAAAATCCACATAAGGCCCTGCAATTTGCCGTTGTAGCATGAGAACATCTTGAACAACGCAAGCTGCGCGTAGAAGAGACAGGCAATAAACCACAGTTGCCTTGCAGAGCCACCTATGAGAACCACTCTCCACCAAAAAGAGCTAGTCATATATCTTGGATTCAGATGTCCACCGTCATAGACGAGATCAAACAGAGCCGTCATGAGAATGAAGACAATTGTCCAGACGAAATATGTCGGCAGCAGTCTCTGAACTCGCCTTGCGGCGTATTCCCGCCAACTGCCTTTCGCGCCCCACATCAAGAATCCAGCCAAAGCGGCGAACACACCCACGTTGAAGTCGCACAGCGAAATCACCAGATCGCCGCCAACAGTTCTAGGGAAAAGCGAAAGGTGGCAGCCCACGATACCGAATGCGGAAATGCCGCGCAGCAGATCAAGACCTTGAATGTGGGAGTTCATTGTAATGTTGAGGTTTAGAAGTTTCGAGGTTTCAAAGGTTTAGAGGTTTCGGGGTTTCGAGGTTTCGGAGTTTCAAGGACAGAGGACAAAAACAGAGGATAGGGCTAAATGATGCTTAGCGTTCAGCAGCCACTATCCTTTGTCCTGTCATTGTATTGTGAGATTGTTTAGATACGACATTGTGGCATTGATTTCAAGAAAGAAGTGCTAACCTATCATAAAACCGGACACTTTGTGTCGTACCTCTGTTTTAACCAAGAAATAGCAAAAAGCGGCAGTCCAAAGACTGCCACCCGTCTCAACATCTCCACCATCTCAGCACGGACGCCACTGCCGAGCGAGACCATCCTCGCATTACACCAGCCACTGCACTTGAACAACTAACCGCTAATCATATCCACAACCTCAACTTCTCCATCGCCGTTCGTACCAACACCTCTATAACCTTGACTCAAACTCAACTTGCGCTCAATAAATTATCCTCAAAAGTCAATCTACAATTTATATGTCAACTCCCCAGTTTCAATACATCGACCGACGATGGTATAGTAGCATTAGATGGTTCGACTTCGGTAACAATATACCTCAACTTCCCTCGTACTGTTCGTTCGATCTTATCGACTCTTTCAAACTTGTATGCTATCGCACCATTAATCCGATCATTAAGCAGTTTTTCAACCACCCGCAAATCGGATGCACATTTCTCATTCTTAGGCACATACTTAATCGTAAGCGAGTAATCTTTCTTTTGATATATCTGTGCCTCAACAATGTTCTCTGTTTCACTGAACAAGGCAGACAATGTTCCAACCTTCGTTCCGTTTGGTAGAAAAATACCGTCTCCCGTCCGCCCATCGATCCGATCGACAATACGGCCACGACACCCAATCTTCCCCGAAACGAAACATATATCGGCCGTATCATATCGCAACAATGGCATCGCCCAATTAATCAAACTCGTTCCGACAATATGGCAATAATCATTCTCTGGAATAAACTCTACCGCCGCAAAATCTTCATCCACTTCCATTACGCCATCCGCATCCTCGGAGAAATTAGCGACCGCTTCCGTCAAACCATAATGCGTTCGTGCTCGGACACCAAACGCGTCATAGATCATTCGCCTCTGGAAGTCATATAGGTTTTCTGCCCCCGTTGTTATAAACTTCGGCCGATGTAAAAGCGATAAATGATTCTCAATACAGAAAGCTACAAATGGCATGAACACTGACGGTGTTGCATGAATCCACTGGAACCGATCTTGGTCCATTTTGTTGAAGTAGCTTTTGTAGGTTTCGGCGTTTCCGTGATAGGCACTGAACATCACCTGCTTGAGAGGTTTTGACACCCTCCAATACGGCGGCTTGCTTTGTTTAGGCGGAACGATGATTCGGGAACCAAACTCGCTATGCCACATGTCAAAGTCAATACCAAGCCTTCTTCTATAGCGCCACCAAATCGCATATTGTTGGGCAATGTTCTCGGGCAGAACATGCAACACGAGACTCGCCCCAGTCGACCCACTCGTGGAAATATCCAGCAACTGACTACGCGCATATTTCGACGAGATGAACGACTTTGGATTCTTTCGTATTATGTCTTTTGTAAGAACCGGCAGAACCTTCAAGTCTGCTACACCTTTTATCGATTCTGGATTTACTCCTCCATCATCAAATAATTTTCGATAGTACGGCACTGTGTCATAACAATGACGCACTAGATCCCTTAACTGCGCATCCCGATATTCACAAATCTGTTCGTATGACCATCCGTTGTGACTTTCATATTCCATCAAAGCTTTTTTAAATGCGTTTCCATAACGACGTCGTTTGATCCTCCACCCTTCAACGGAACACATCAGATTCTGCATCCATATCGGTGCATTATTGTAGATTGATCCAAGTTTCATGATACTACCTAATGTAAAATCTATCTTAAATGTTTTTCTTTAGGTCTTTATAAATTGTCTCAATGGCGAACTGATACCACATCTGCATCCTGGCGAAACGCAAACCAGCAAGACCATCAAGAAAACCAAAGTTAAAGAAATACACATAGCAAAACTTAAGTAGCGGTTTAAAGGGTAACTTCGCAGCAATCCTAATCAATCGGCGATGCCGAGATATCTTATCGTTTCCAACAATTCGTTCTTGTGGCTTCTTTCCCTCTTCAAGTCTGAGTAAGGCTTGACGCCTTGCATAATCTACATGTTTCGCAAACCAATCAGCGAGACCTTTTGAAAAGTTATAGTGAATATAAGGCTCTTCCAGGTATCCTATTCCACGAGTCGACGATCCCTCTTTCTGTCCATGCCCATAACCTATAAAACGAATTTCTCCCAACTTATGAAAGCGCATCTGGTAGACAGGGAAACCCGTTGAATGCTTTAGCCACTTACCCCACATAATGTTCTTGTAGGCGCAGTAGTAAGCACTCCTCTCGTCCTTGCGGACCATCTTCTCGCATTCTTCTTTCAACGCATTCGTAAAACGCTCGTCGGCGTCCAAATCAAAAACCCATTGATATTTGAATGTAGCCGTATCAATCGCATAGTTACGTTGATCGCCGAAGTTGTCGAACCTTCGCGCCAGCAGATGGCATCCGCGCTCCTTAGCGATTTCGACGGTCCGATCCGTGCTACCGGAATCGAGCACCCAGATGTCGTCGCACCAGGAAATCGAATCAAGACACTCAGGAAGGTTCTTCTCTTCGTTATAGGTGAGAATAAGAATCGAAAACATCTCACACCTCAAAACCATCTGGATGAGATTGATGAAACGCCCATGCATCGCGAACAATCATCTCAATGTCCGAATGGGCAGGATTCCATCCCATGACTTCGCGCGCCTTGCGTCCACTTGCATAGAGGGCAGGAGGATCGCCAGGACGACGCGGGCACATCTTGACAGGAATGGGATGCCCCGTCACGTGCCGACAAGCCGTGATGATCTCCATCACGCTCACGCCTTTGCCTGTTCCCAAATTGTAAGCGCCGAGCGCCTCTTTCTCTAGCGCCAGAATATGCGCCGAGGCGAGATCTTCTAGATGGATGTAGTCGCGGATGCAGGTACCGTCAGGCGTGGGATAGTCATCGCCGTACACTTCCACAGCTCCTTTCTTACCTAATGCCACTTTCAGCACGTTCGGAATGATATGCGTTTCCGGTTCATGGTCTTCGCCAAGGTTCTCCTCCGGAATAGCCCCCGCCGCATTGAAGTAGCGAAGGAAGGTCGGACGGAAGCCTTTCGTCTCAGCAAGCCAGTTTGCCATCTGCTCGAACATGAGCTTGCTCTGTCCGTATGGATTCGTCGGCCGCTGCGGCATGTCCTCCTCGATCGGCAGCGCATCTGGTACGCCATACGTCGCGCAACTTGACGAGAAGACAAGCCTAGTGCATCCCGCCGCCACCATCGCCCTCAACAAGTTCACGCCCCCACTGACATTGTTATCAAAATACTTGAGCGGATCGTCCATAGACTCACCCACGAGCGCATACGCGGCGAAGTGCAGCACGGCGTCAGGCTTGCAAGCATACAACATATCGCCAATCATCCTTCCGTCCCGCAAGTCGCCTTCCACAAACGTTGCACGTGAATCAAGATTACACCGATGTCCGCGCTCCAGATTGTCAAACACCGTCACCTGGTCTCCGCAATCAAGAAGTCGTTTCACGACAACTGAACCGATGTAACCGCTTCCGCCAGTAACAAAAACGTTCATGTACGCTTCTCCTCGCTCACTTTACGATAGACTTCTCGCATCTGTTCGGCAACAGCCGCCCAAGTATATTTCTGTTCAACCAATGCACGCCCCTTCAAACCCATCTCATGACGTGCGGCATCAGGCAACGTCATCATCTCCTCAAGTACGGACACGAGTTCTTTAACCGTATTCCCGCGCCACCAGCCACAGCATCCATCCACTTCCTGCCACGGTGTAAACCTCGAAGTGATCACAGGCACACCATGTGCAAGGGCATCAATCACCACTCCTCCAAAGTTCTCGGTGAAACTTGGAAGGATCAAACAGTCAGCAACAGCATATTCCTGTTCCAGTTCAGGACCATACTTCGTTCCTGCCAGTTCTACAGCGTCGATATGATTGTTCCGTATGATTTGCTTTAAACGTTCCTCATATTCTTCCGTGCCACAACCGATCAGACGTAACCGCCAACCCTGTACATTCACTGAAACAATTCTCCACGCCAACAAGAGATTCTCAAGGCCCTTCACAGGATGGAGTCGCCCCACGAACAGGAGAGTATGGGGACTAGGGTCTGATTGCTGGAGCGGCCGCACCTGTACCTTCGCCACCTCCGTTCCAAGCGGAATTACGGGAGTCGGATTTGCAAATCCAAGTCCCCGCACCCATTCCGCCTCCTGTTTTGCCGTCACGTGAATTGCCGCCGCGCGGGAAAGGCGCCGCCGAACATAAAGATGCCACGGAACAACCTTCTTCCACCATCGATTATGCAAGGCCCATGGTGCCAACATGCCATGCGGACTCCACACAAGCGGAATCCCGTTCTTAAGCGCCCATCCACTCGCCCAGAACACCTCACGATCCCACAATCCATGCAAATGTACAGCATCAAAATTCTGTGGACGATTCCGCACTTCTGCGATAGGCCGCCCCTTCACCCGAGCATCAAGCGTAAAATCGTCCGTGCCCCACTTACGGAACATCGCCAGCGTCACGTCTTCACCCTGCGCGGCAAGCGCATTCGACAACTCGCCTGCAAAAGTCGTGGTCCCCCCAATTCGGTGTAACCCAGCAATGACCTGAAGGATCCTCATAGCGAACCATCCCAAACGCAAAATGCTTTACGCAAAAGCTTTCGGCCCATCCAATAGAAAAGCAGATTAACCGCCACCCCAATTGTGCAGAACTCAACTACAAGAAAAGTAAGTTTTCCTGAAGCATGCCATGACCCAAGAAGTGGCGCGAACAAATGTAGTGCAATCGAGCAAAAAAGGAAGTGCCCTGTATAAAGGAAAAATGAAGATCTTTTGAAGAAGTCCCAATGCGGAAGACGATTTGCAAACTTGCAGAACCAGGGCGAATAAGCAAAAAGGAATGGCAGCATCAACATGAAGGAGATATCCCGCATAACAGAATAACTCCAGTGCCATCGTGCATAGTAAAAAGCCAACCCTGCCATGCCAACCAGAGGGACGATGCGCCATGGAATGGCCTTGAAAATGACAAATGGTGACTTTCCGATAACTGAAAGATGCATGCCAACCACAAAGCAAAGTGTGGAGTAAAATGGATAAGTGAATTTAAGCGCCTTACCGATTCCGAGCCAGAGGGTAACGGCAAACCATATGCCAAGGAGCCCGTAAGCGATAAGACCGTTAACTCTCCGAAGTAATGGCAAAAGAAATACAGACAATAGCGCATAAATGAACAATGTGCGCATGAACCAAGTTGGCATGTCGATTGGATCTGTCATTAAGCTGATACACTTATTGAACGCTCCTCCCAAAGTATCAAGTCCGAATGACGAGACACGTTGCGCAAGCCTCGGGACAAGCCGCGACGCGAGAAGATAGAATACCACAAAAGTAACATTCCATGCGGTGTATGGAACGGCCAAGCGTTTTACTCGGCGCCATAACTTTTCACGCCATAAAATCCATGTTGCACCAACCATTCCATTCGCAAGCAAATAACCAGAAATCAAAAACAGTCCAGGGAGAACTGCCGCCGTCATGTCATTGCAGACGAAGTGCCAGAACCTGTACTCACAGGTATCAGCCGCAACATATTGATATGCTGCCCATGCATGCATTAAGACAATAGCATAATTGGCAAAAGTTCTTGCCACATCTATCGCCTTTCTTTCATCGTTCAATTCGTTCACCATATTTCCTCAGTGTACCGATGTGCCCATACGCCCAACAACGCTTTCTGTCGTCACATCATGACTAATGTCTAAGCATGGATCTAATTGCCGAAGCGAAACGTGCCGGACCAAACGATTTAGCCAACTCGCAACTCATGGGTTGTGCCCTATTGAACTGATCATCCGACAATGACATTGCCTTATGAAATACCCTTGTCATATCATGTACATCACATGGATTGAATAGAAGGCCATTCCCATTAGGTTGGTCCAGAGGGTACAACAAATCCTCTGCCGCACCAATACGATTACTCAGCAACAACACACATCCACTTAATGTTGCCTCATGGACAACAAGTCCCCAGTGTTCCCTCAGGCTAGGCAGACAAAACAAACGAGCCTCACGATATTTTGCAGCTAGTTCCTCAGGTTGGGCAAATGGATGAATGAAGATTCGCCCTTTCGAGTTATGCTCAGCATATTTTTTCAATGCCGATTCAAGTGGGCCACACCCATAGAGATCAAGGCTCCACTCCCCACTTTCATTCGCAGCCACAAATGCATCGCACATTCGCAGAACATTCTTGCGTTCACAGAGTTGTCCTACATAGATCATACGTTTAGGCCGTTCTGAAAGCGGTGGCCCATTGAAAAACAGCGTATTGTCTGCACCATATGATCCCTCGACAATTCGACTGTCCGGAACACCATAAAACCGCATCAGTCGACGCCCTGACTTGCCCGGAACAAGAAAATAATCGTACTTACTTCGATAGAGAAGACGAAAGCGTATCGCCTTCAATGTCTCGACAACAACCGAACGTATCCCATGGAAATTGAGATTATTGTCGCTTCCACAAATGACACGCCCGCCTGCCGCTCTCACCTCATCACGCCATCGATTGTACAACGGCGAAAACCAACCGGAGACCGTCATCACTCTCGGCATCTCACCGCACACCTCAACAATACCGCGCCCTTCATCTGGATTCACCCATATAATCTGGCAGCCAGCCAGTTTTTCCATACCACGAATCGGCACATCTGGCCGCATTGCGACGACTACACACTTCTCATGCGACATATTCTCAACGAGCGCCCTAACACAACGTGCACCATACTGTGGAAAACCTGTCCAGTTTATGCAAATCATTTTGTCTCCCTAAAATAGTGCTGTTTGAGATACCGCCTACGCAATGGATTCATTCCACCTCGTAGTACTGCCTCAAAATCTGCTACAGCAAGACCCTGAACTAGACATCGCGGGATGACTAGTGGTTTCCCGGTAGCATCATCATTAATAGGTATCTTTCCGGGGAACGACGCGTAAAGATGCGAATAGCCTGCCTTGCCAGCACGTTTAATGACATCATCCGAGAAATGACCAGCCGGAAAACATAGAGCAGTAACAGGGCATCCAAGTCTATCTGCAAGGAATTCTCTACTTTGTCTTAGTTCCCTATCAAACCAAACATCCGAACGTTCTTCAGCAGGCGATTCGTCAATCATGGGTCCTACCAATGTTTGATGCGACCATGTATGTGACTGGAAAATAAAACCATCGTCCTGAAGCGATAATATTTCATCCCATGTGAGATAGTGTGGCTTGCCAACTAAACTAACCGCGATGAAGATCGTAGGACGAATTTTTTCACGAAGAAAAAAACTCCTCGCATCAAGAATCCCGCGAAAACCATCATCAAAACAGATACTCAATTCATGATTGAGAGATGGTTTCCCTGTTGAGAATGTCCAACCATATTTCCTCGCCGCATCAACATGTGCCTGGAGCAACTCAAAAGTCGTACCCATGCGCGTATGCGCAAAACCTACATCATGATAAAATACCACCTTTGCACTCTCATCACCCAAGACATACGACAACCCACGCATACATAAAGACTTAAGTAGTCTCTTCATGACCAAAATCCTATCACATGCACCGATCACCATCATAAGGTCCAAAAAACCAAGATTCAACGGCAATCTCTCTCCTGCCATCGAGAAATTTCCAGATGAAAGTATTGTTCTTTGCCTTCCTTGAAAAACATAGATGGCGTCGCAGAATGTTTTCACACCATTCTGGGAAGCCAATAGACTCCAAGCAGAATGCATGAGTCTCTTTGCGCACAAACCTAACAGCGGACATCAACAAGGAGTTCAAGACACTGGTGTCATTATCCAAAGCGATCCAATCTATTATGCTCCACCGACGACCATTCGCATTAACTTTCAATACAATATATCCAACAAGAGCGCCCTGCCTAAACTCTCCAAGTAAAACTACTTCGCCACTGCGCAAACGATCTCCGAACACCCATCTCAACTCCTCTGGCGACCGAGACGAAACAAGGCCATGACTTGAAGATAGATAAGAAACCCAGAATCGACCGAAAGTCGCATCGTCTATCTCATCTATCCTACGGGCGTGAGGACGCGGACACATCCAGCGTAACCCCCACGGCACAAATGTAACAGCGAATCTCGTTCTCTCGCAGGTTGACGGTCCCTTCCCCTTCACGCCCAACATCCTGTTCATCTTCATGCTCATCTGATTGGACGTGTTGGCATAAAACAATGTACTCCCGTCACGCGACGCGATACTCGCCTTCAAGAGATTCATCAAAAGAACAGGTGACGCCCCCTCTAACATACATAGCATGCCACCTATCATGCCCCAAAGTGGTTGTCTATCAAGGTAAAGTCGACGCCTTATTGCCGCTTGAAATCCAACTGGGCGATCATTCTCATACGCGACATCACCAGCGCCACCATCTGACAACATGGGATTATGTAGATACTTCTCCACAATACGACATGCGGCATCAGAGAATCGCTTCCGCACAACAACAAAAGCGTCTTGCTTTCTCTCATCAGTATAAATTTGTAATCCAGTCATCGTCACACCAACATGTGCCCGCCGTCACAGACAAGCATCTGCCCCGTTATCCACTTGGCTGAAGGCGAAAGCAGAAATTCCACCACGCTCGCTACGTCCTCCGGACGCCCCAATCCGAGAGGATACCCCCTCTCTAATTCTTTTTGTTGTGCATCCGAAAGTTTCCTTATCCATTTACGCGACATTTCAGTATCAACTACTCCTAGAACAACAGTATTTAGCCGAATTCCTTTAGTTATCAATTCCGCCGCAGCTGCCTTCAAGAAACCTTCTACCCCTCCCTTTGCCGCCGCATATGCAACATGTCCTTTCGCGCCCTCATGCGTTGACAAGGACGAGATCAGCACTGCGGAGGTGTCCACTCCGTGGTTGAGTTTCCTGGACATCCATCCGAGAAACTGGACTGGGAATACAGTATGAATGGCAAAAAGCCTTTGCATTGAATCCGCGGATATCATACCCAATGGTGCCACCATATCGACGCCGGCGGCATGAACGAATCCATCTACACCGTCAAAATGACCCTTTATTTCCTCAGCCATAACTTTGAGGCTTTCAGCGGAAGTCAAGTCGCAAGCAACGTAACGCACATTGTCATTATCTCCAAATCGTTCTTTTAGCCCTTTCTCGTTCAAATCAACTGCTACAATACTTCTTCCCAACGAAAGCAGCCTGGCAGCAACAACGTAGCCAATTCCACTTGCCGCACCAGTTACAACTGTACAATAGCAAGGCATCATACCACTCCTGCAAACTTGGCGAGATCCTCAACTGTCTCGCATCCAAGAAACGTCTCAACAGACATCTCCTTCCCATAATCCTGTTCCATCAGGACAATGATTGAGAATCCTTTCATGGAATCCCATTCGTCAATAGATCTGAACTTGAAATCCGGCGTTACGGATTCTACTTCCAGTATCTCGGCGATTTTCAACACGAACTCTTCCATTGTTCTCCTTCTATTTAATCGTTGTGTAGTGTTTAAGACTTATCGTGCGAGGCAACTCAAGTGAGTATTGTTTGCTGTTTTCATCACCAGATATCACATTGAAGCCAAAGCCCTCAAATAGGTTCTCGACAGGTTTGTTCTTCAAAGTCCTTCGCCATGATGCATTGACATTCTTTATGCCTAACTCAATGAGATGTTCCTCAAGTCTTGATTCGACTGCGAATTCTAGTCGTCTGTTCATTGTTCGGCAACTCATGACCCAATCGACAATTGTAGCAATCTCACCATCAAGAACGACTTGCACAAAGGCTACAAGCCCTTGCTCACCAAACCGATCTCCAGCATGAACGGTCAGCAGCACCCGATTCTCGTCATGAACAAATCTGTCGACTTCTTCAGGCGTGTAACGGTTTGTAAGAACATTGAACTGGTTTGTTTTTTGAGAAAGCTGCGCCACCCGAGGGATCTCGGCATCTGTGACTTTATGTACCTCCGCCCACATACAAAGACCTCTTAAATAGTCATCGACCGAAAGTTTAGACGCAAACTCTAGTCTTGCAGACTCCTCCCTATATTGAGCCGTCTTCCTCCTGTCTTCCTCCGTCACACGCAATTCTGGAAAATACACCCTTGTAATGCGCCGCAAAAACTTTGGCAGCAGTTCAATATTCGCCGGGAACTCCGGTACCGACACTTCAGGCATCATCGCCTTCATCCGTTCCCGCTCTGCAGGGTTATCGTCAACAAATACAAAAGAATCCATGCCGAGATTCAATTCTTTTGCCACAGATGCCAGATTAGCCACCTTATCATTCCAGTTAATCTTCAACACCGCAAAGTCATCTTGTTTCAGCGCCATCCGACCATCATTCCAGACAGGGGCAACATCTGTGACATTGTTCTTCGTAAGCCCGACAAGAACAACGCCACGTTCTTTGAGCATTTTTATGCCTTGCTGAAAGGTTGTATATGGTTCTATGCCAGCAACACCATCTTCTCCAATCACTCCGGACCAAAGAGTATTGTCAAAGTCAAGCGCCAAGACCTTCTTGCGTTCACCCTTTATGGCACGAACAAGACGATTGATCTCTTCCATGATTGCCCTTAACCCCTTCATGGACCACGGCATAGATCCAATTCTCCACATGCGTTCATCATAGAACGAACCTACCTCGTCTGCAAGATCTTCAAGGTCAAGAACGACAACCGTGGCATTGGGCAATGTCACCTCAAGTGATGTCTTTGCCTTCTGCACGACATCGAAATCCACCGTCGCGTGAGACACATCCAGTAGCATGAAGACCGCTTCAGGGCCAAAATCCACCATCCCCTGCGGTGGGTTAAGTGAAGTCTCAATCCATGCGCCAAAACCAGATGGAATCCAGAGGGAATGCTCCTTTTTAAGCATCCCTGCCAGAACTTCAACTGTCACATTAGATAGAAGTGCGATGCGCATCGCTCATCCGTTCACATACTTATAGAAACCGCCAAGCGTTTTGATGTCGGCAATTTTATCCACAGGGATCTCGATGTCGTACTCTGTGCCAATCTCAAGTGTAAGCCTAAGCTGCATTACACTATCCCATTCCGGTATTGATTCATATTCGGTGTTAAGCGATATGCTTTCGCTCGGGACATCAAGTATCCCAGCAACGAATGTAAGAAAATCTTTTTCTGTTGACACGACTTCATCCTTTCTGTTGTTCCACTTCAACCAATTCAATAATCCCATTACTCTTCGAAAAGAACCATTCAACTCTCCTGTTCCCGATCGCCGGTGCGGGCATGGGTTTCTTGAATACGATAAAGCGCTGCTTTTTCAATTCAGACTCTGCAGTTTCCAAGGAATCAACCTCATAGCAAATATGATAAGGAGTACCACTCCCCTTCTGCAACGTCTTCTTAATTGGGGAGTCATCGGTTAACGGAGCAACCAACTCGATAAACTTACCCTCCTGCACGAGAAATTGAATCCGCACTTTCCGAGCGACATCATCCGTCACCTTGCCGTATATCCGCCAGCCAAGTGTTTCAAACTCAACTATTGCGGATTCAATCTCGGGTACGGCATACCCTACATGATGAACCTTAAACTTCATAATCCAATACCTTCAATGCACAATCTTTGGACAGGTCAATAAGACCGACGGAAGCCGACAGGCCTCCTCCGAATCCAGAGACCAGCAGTCGCCTATCTATGCAATCAGTTTCTTTACCTCCGCAATATGCGATGGTCGTTGGCACCGTGGCGGACGAAGAATTACCAAACACATCTCCGCTCAACCACAATTTCTCCATGGGGAACTTCAGTTTCTTGGCAATCTGCTGAATCATGAAAACGTTGGCCTGATGTGGGACGAAGGCATTAATAATCTCCGGTGTCTCGCCAACCTGCGCCATGAAGTCACGAATGAAGTACAATACGTCCATCGTCACAAATTTGAATATTCCGAGCCCGTCCATGGAAATCTTTCCGCCAGGCGGCAAAGTGAGCGCATCGCCCTTTGTACCATTTGTCAGGAACGCGAATTTCCAAAAAGATTTACCATTGGCACTTTCTGGCGAGACTAGAGTCGCCGTCCCTGCATCGGCCATAACCGGAACCGTTGCGATGTCAGATGCATCCATATACGGCGTTTGAGTGTCTCCATCAAGGAGCAGAACCTTTTTACCAGTCGCTTTTGCAATCTGCCCAGATACAAAAAGACCATACGCCCAACCGGAACAAGCAAGATTGATGTCAAATGCGATCAAGTCAGTAGACAACCCAAGTCGCCTTTGCGCTTGACACGCGTTACATGGCATCGTCCTCTCCGGCGTGAACGTGACATCAACTATAGCGCCGATTTCATCTTTTTCCTCCTGCAGATCCATCAGCAACCTCTCAGCGGCGGCAATACACAGATCAAGCGACGAAGTCCCCGCATTCACTATCCTACGACTTCTAATGCCAGTCGCCTTGACAATGCTCAAAGCCTTCTTCTCATCGCCGTAAACCTCTTTACAGCGCTTGAAATTGTCCTCATTTTTCTGCGGCAGGCATGAATAAATCCCCATGATCTCCATACCATTCATATCAAGTATTTGCATAATTGGATCCTCATTTGACAAAAGACTAACAAATACACCTAGTCACTCAATTTTCAAAATACTCTATGAACAATCTTCTCAATAAGTTTCATCATCAATGCCCATATATGACTTATGGAGAAAATGATATTAAATATCAGCATTGAGCGCCATTGTGGATGTATAATCCAATTGCTCACCAACCATTTCAGATAAACTTCTCTTTCAAGTACTCGCCGTATCTTGAGAAACTCTCGCCCTCGATCAGGTGTCAACTTTTCTGCAACATACAAGTCAATCAATTGCTGATAAATTGCAGGTTGGCGACGATTGGTGTAGGTTGCAATGCGAAGGCGCTGATTATCCGTCTTGCCGCCACTCATGTTGGCATCATGAAGACGGTATTGGACAAGAACTTCATCAACCCAACCAATCTCACCAATCAGCTTTGCTCGAAACGGCAACACAGAATCCTCGTTCCACACCTGAGTGCTCATCGGGCCAAACACTCGAAACACGTCCATGTGATATGCGGCGACAACCCCAATGACCATTGGTATCAGCACCTTGTTGCAATTGGAGGAGTTCAACTGCTTCCAGTTTGGCGGCACCGATTTCTTCTCACCGTTGCAGTCAATCGCCTCATACCAGGCTCCAACACATCTCAGCCTAGGATTCTTTTCAATCACCTCTGCATATCTCTCGACACGCGTGGGTAATGAAATGTCATCGCCTGACTGGTTGATCACCCAGTCCGTACGTGCAAGTGCGTATGACTTGTTGAGGTTTGCGGCAAAGCCGATGTTCGTTTCATTCCTGTTGAGAATGATATGATGTGGTCCTTTGTATGCGGCGACTTCCTCTTCGATTATCGCCCATGAACGATCGGTTGAGCAGTCATCTGAGAAGATGATGTCAAGAGGCTCATACGTTTGAGCCAATGCCGCCCTAACCGTATCCCGGATGAACCGTTCGAAGTTGTAGCATGTCACAAGAAGCGTATATCGCGTCTTCTCCATCTTAACCTCAGTTAAAGTTCATCTACGAGCTGCGCTATATCCCGGTAGCCGATCATGCCAACAGCTGCCGCCAGTTTTGCCGCATCAAAAAACGTCGAGCCCGATTCTAGCAAATGCGCAAGATCTGACCAGGGAACAAAACTCACTTCAACTTCCTTGCGCTTCGCTATCATCTGCGCAACTTCGCCAAGCGAATACGTTGTACCGCCAATGTTAAATGCACCAGTGGCATCACTCTGCGCCAATCGATAAACCACCTCTGAGATATCGCCCACATGCGTAAACGTTCGCCGAATCTTTCCATCTCCATACAATGTGATTGGCCCGCCCTTCTCTGCCTGCTTCATGAAGAAACCGATAGTGCCATATGAATAGTCGCGTGAGACCAGACTCCCGTAAGGAACGCAAATGCGCACTATTGAATAGGGCAATCCATAGCGCACATGATACGCCTGAAGCAAATATTCACACGCAAGCTTATTGGCGGCGTAAACTGTCTTCGCCTCTTTGGGGGCGTCTTCCTTCAACGCGTCTTCCGTTCCCCTGTACACTAGCCGAGATGATGGAAATATCACTCTTGGTGCCTTAGTTCCAAGAGACGTCAGCCGCTTCAACAGCCCCAACAACCCAAGTTCGTTCACGGCGCAGAAACTATCTGCCTCTACAAAGCTTTTCTCAGTGCCGGTCTTTCCAGCGAAGAACAGAATGACATCATAGTCTGCCGGTTTAAATCCATTCCAGAATGAAGATTCCGTCACATCGCATTCGGGAACATCGAACTCCCTGACTTCAGCGCCACGCCGCGAGAAGTCATAGGCAAGCTGTGTGCCAAGATACCCGTTACTACCAAACAACGCAACCTTCATGTCCAAGCCTCCTCACGCACAGCCTGCAGAAGGCGCGCCTGATTCAGGCATTCATCATACTCAGATTCAACAGAACCCGATGAAATTGATACGGCCACGTAGTCAAGCAACCGGGCGAAATGATCATCATTGAAAGTACGGTCTTCTCGGCCACGTGTAGTTTCCACTATAACCGGCGCAGCGAAATCCTCACGCGCCGTGAAGGCGCGCGTTGTCGTGATCTTACCGTCCTTTCCCCAAATCTCGTACCCGTTCTGGTAGAAATGGTCAAATCCGTACGCGGTCTGAATTGGCACGCCGTTCCTAGCCTGCATCATTATCGCCCCGGTCAAGTCAACGCCTCCTAGCGCATCGGTCTCCCCGCCCTTGACGGCGGCAATCACCTTTATGTCTTGCCCGAGCAGGTATGTTGCCGCCTTCACCGTGTATGCGCCGTTATCCAGAAGTGCGCCGCCGCCCAGTTCGGACGAGTAACGTATGTTTTTCACCCCATCGGGAAAAGGTGGTATGCCGAAGCGCACCACCACCTGGCGCAACGGACCGATCACGCCGTCTTTCAGAAGTCCCTTGACGAAAAGATTCTGCGCATGAAACCTGAACTGAAAACTCTCCATCAGAAACAAGCCGTGCGCTCGGGCCGTCTCGACAAGATCCTCCGCTTCGTCATACGTGCATGCCAGCGACTTCTCGCATAGCACATGCTTCCCTGCCTCAAGGCACTTCTTCACCCATTCGTGGTGAAGACCCGTTGGAAGCGGACAATACACCAGATCAACATCGTCTTTTCCCACCAGTTCACCATAAGAGCACGGACGCGCTGCATAACCGCTTGCAAACTCTGCGGCCTTCTCTGGCGTACGGCTTGCAATGGCCACAAGTTCAAAAGCTGGATGCGACGCGAACGCCGGCGCGAGCGACCGCTTCGCGATTGCAGCACATCCCATAATGCCAACTCGAATTCTATCAGACATACTTCAAAGCCGATATGAGTGAACGAACCTGAATGTTCAGGTAGTTGTTGAACCGAAGGAATTCCTTGATTTGTCCAAGCGTAAGCCACATGAAATTCTCTGGCGGACAATTGGTCACCTTGTCATTCACAAGGCATATCACATTGCGATTCTGCTCATGGTAGAAGCGGCCACCCTCTTCCGACTGCATTGTATCGAAGAGTACCTTCTCAATGCATTCTCCACTTTGATACTTTTTCAGGAACTGCGGCACATATCCAATCGGATTCTTGTATGGTCCCGTAAGGCATTGAATGGTTGGCGCAAATTCAACGACATCGAAACTCCCGCACTCCACCTTTGCCTGAAGAAGGAAATGCAACACGCCGTCAATCTTCTTCACGAACAACACACAGAGCCCTTCCTGCATCGGCTGCACAATCGGCTGGCACCATCTTGCGACCTCTCGATTTGCTATTGTCACATTAACGCCCAAAACACGGAAGAACAGTCGGTCTGAACGTACTATCTCAGCATCCGTGACGCGCCATTCGCCGACGTCCTTGAGCGGAATCCTCTCCGTCACCAGTTCATAGCGGCTTTTCAGTTCGCTTAGCCCATGCAGAATGCCATCAATCGTATTAACGCCCTTTATGCATGATTCGGACTCAAACCATAGCTCTCCCAACTCGGAGACACCATCCTTTGAATCGGCAAACCGTAATCCGGAAAGAACGGTGCGGGTATCCATGTTCACAGTATTGTCACAGGCCATCAGCTGTTTTATCTGAGCAAGAGTAAGCCATCTGAAATCTTCTCCGGGCATTATGTCTTCATCAACCTTTATGATGATATTGCGATTACGTTTGCGCAGGAAACGTGCGCCCTGTTCACTCTGCAGCTGATCAAGCACAATCTGTTCAGAACGTGCGTTGCGAAAATAGTCAAGATATGCAGGCTTCTTGCCGCCATGCACCTGCATATAGTTTGAACGTGTTGCCTGAAGCGTAGGCGAAAGCTGCACACAGTTCACGTTCCCGGGCTCTATCTTGGCCTGTAGGAGAAAATACAGAACCCCGTCAAACTCCTTGCAGATGATGCCAAGGTAGCCCACCTCTGGCTGATTGATGATCGGCTGCTGCCAATGGTTCACGCTTCCCGTGTTGGTATATACATCCAATCCAACAATCGAGAAGAACCTTCCGGAATCATGCTGAAGATTGCCTGTAGCGTCATCAAAGTGCCATCCGTTCAATTTCGCAAACGGCACCTGTTCCACTTCAACCTGCACCTCGCGATTCCGGCGCTTTATCCACGCCAGCACCTCATCCGTCGAGTTGAACGGATTGTCTCGTCTGACAAGGCTATTGATAAGGGATACCATCCTCAAACTCAGCTGAACATCTTAATGACTGCTGCTTTATTGCCATCATATGAATAATATCCCCTTGCAAACGTTCTAGCGGCTTCTTTATCTGCGTCCGTCAATCCATGTATAAATTCAAGCACCTCTCCTGTATCCGAAATATCTTCATACTTGCATGCAAACGATCTGCCTATGATACGCTCCCCCACGTCTCCTATCCACGGCTGTGCGATTATTCCAAGGCCAGCGGCAAGATACTCGCCAATTTTTATTGGCGATGCAGCCCTATTAACGATAGTATTTGCTCGTAAAATAACGCCACAATCCGCCAGTTGAAGATACGACGACACTTCTTTATGCGCACACGATCTGATGTGATATACATTTTCAGGCAGATTCACCGCTTGACATTTTCCACGAATGGCTTCGACCTCTTTGGACAAGAATATAAAACGGATTGCACCATCCCTTTTATGAATTTCCTTCATTAAAGCGACAACTTCATCAATGCGTTGCCAGGCATTCACACCACCAGAATATACCATTACTTTGTCAGACGAGTTTAATCCCATTTTCGCGCGATTCTCTAAAATCCAATCATGCGGCATTCTTTCAAACGCATAGTCTTGAACACAACAAGGCAGAACACTTGTCTGTTTGCCGTAATCTTCTTCTGTATTTCTGGCAAGATAACTGCAGACCGTATTAATATGACTACAACCTTTAATTGCCTTGGAGATTGCAAACTTCATTAAGAAGGCCGCAACATGATCTTTAAAACGACCGCCTATAAGACGTTCAGCGACTTCCGCACCTCGCCGACTCATTATGAGCTTCGCGTTTAGGAGGGACGATAATTTCCTAGCTGCAAGACATGAAAGATATTGACGTGTATAAATGTGGGTTGGCCTAAACACATCTATCACTTTCAAATGGCGTCTAATCATATTCCAGTATAATCTTGGCTGAAATACAAATGGCACATATCCATATTGCCGGCAATCACTAACAACACGAATATTGGGCTCAAATTCTACGACCTCTTCCTTAGCCTCAATGTAAGACTGAAAAACAAGACATTCAGCACCACAAGATGCACAATACCTGATCAAACCAAGCACTTGACTTATATACAGTCCGTTTGAAACGATATTGCCCTCGGGAATGAAAAAGAGAATCCTTTTCCCCTGCATAGTATTTTCCATTGACATAGCAACTCCAGTCACTTGAACTTCACTTCAAAAGAGCGATAGCCTACTGCAATAGCCAATGTAGTCAAAATGCAGCAACACATATAAACGCAGAGATAATTTCCTGACATATGACCATCAAACCATTTTGACAACACGAGCATTGGTATCCGCTGATAGATATAGAGCGGAAACACGTGTTTTCCAAGCCACACTATAGCAGAGTTCCCCAACTTGAATTTCATGGTCCCGAGGCAGATACATACCGCAAATGAAATTGCGACTATGCTATCACAAAAATCATATAAGCCCGGATGACAGAAGATTCGAAAATAGAAGCAAAATAATGTAACAAAGAAAAGTCCAGTCGCTGAGCAAAGTACATACCAATACCTTCTCCCAACAAATGCTTCTATCTCATCTTGATAGTAGGCACATAGGCCACCTACTGGAAAGACCATCATAGTATTATACCACCAACTAGGCTTAAAGAATGAGATAGTAAATGCGCACAACATCACTAATACTGCAACACCCCATGCAACATACTTTCGAGGGAAACATATTGAAGCAATAAAACTCATAATGTAACACATTAATATTGCAAAAATGTACCAGTTAGAGTTGCCTATAGAGTCCCAACATAAAAGCGAAAACACAAATTTACGCCATGACAATGTAATCCCCAACAACAAATCAACTATGGCAAAAACCAACACAGCAATATCAAAATTAACCAATGTCGTCAGAATCCTCTTTTTAGGAAACTTCCGTACGTATTCATCTCCCTTAGTCTTCAATGAAAACAAAACCCCATAACCAGAATAAAACAAAAACATTACAACAATAAGTTCCCTGCTTAATCCGTTGACCGTTTTTATTATCCAGTCCCCAATACCAGAATATACATATCCACCTGCATCAACATATCCCTGACAGTGTCTCAAGAAGACCCAACCAATAAAGAATCCCCTGACTGCATTTGTCAAATCTCTATCAAATGCGTTATTAAATCCGTTGCGCTTGTACTGAACGCCCCATAAGGCCAATACGACCAGACTAGCATACAGGATAATCATTTGGTACGCAAATTACTAAATTCATTAACAATAAAATCGGCGATCCTTTGAGCGGCGCCTCCTCTTGCTAAGTGTAGCGCCTCAATAGCGTTCATCCTTTGTCTATACTTTGGATCAAGCCCCTTAACAATGACATCTTCAAACACCTTGAGCATTTCTTCAATGTTATGTACTTTATAGAAGCTATCATATAAAACCTTGTTGATATCACTGGGGGGGTCTTTGCATGAAGATGAAATAAGATGAATCACTGCGCCACCAAGAGGAGGGTACTCGGCTAGAAACGATGCACAGTCTGTAATCATGACTTTTGAGTCTGCGAACAAGTCAAGATAATCACTGCCATCTCTTCTCTCGGCAAAACTCCACCATGTGGAATAATATTCATCAACTTCTTCTTCTGTCCAAGCACCAGACGCAATCAGTCTAAGGCGTAATGCAGGATGCGGTTTAAAAACCCAATGAAACTCTTGGTGCTGTTTGGCAAACTCTAAAATAGTTCGCCCATTGACAAGAAATGTTGACAGATTATTTCTATTGACATTTCGAGGATGGTCAAATGACCAATGTGGCGCATAAATTATATATTCCATACCCTTTCTACCAAGCTTAGCAGATTCATAATAATCTAGGAATGTATTTCCCAATCCAAGGATCTTCGGCGCACAGAAAAACGAACTCATGCGCTTTTTATATTCGTTAGCCCATAAGTCATTGACTTCAAAAAAGAATGTAAGTGTTCTATGTAATTCGGTTCCATAATGATCTGGCAAAATCTCCTGAGTAGGCAAGTAATATGGAATGTAGCATGTGAGCGCATATTTTGATATCTCATATGGCATATATTGCCTTGGCCAATTATATGGTTGATCATAAAAAACGATATCTGGCTTAAAACTAGCAATGTCAATATGCTTCATTGTTGTAAAAGATACCACTTCAACATATTGCACATTCTGCCTATGGAAAAACTGCTTTGTTGCCTCAAACATGTTTTCATACTCTGGATGATTCCACCAGTCTCCATAGCATGATATGGCAACCATTGGGCTAAAGAATCTACTCTCCAACATTGTATCGTAAAGCGACTGCATCTTCCATTTTGCAGCTTCCGAAACAAGAAATAAAACCTTCAACGATTCACCTTTCTCGAGTCTCGCGTTACACTTAATCTTCAACCGTTTATATCTAACTCTAACGCAGGCAACTTTGCGCAGCAAGGAAACCATGCTGAGCAATCTACGGCACCAACGTAATGGCTTCTTCAAAACCAAAGGCATAATTCAACCAAAGATATAACAATAACGATCAATGTTTAACACCTCTGCCCCGTGCCAATTCAACGGCATTCTCCGGCAGAAGCGAATCAGACTTTCTTTTAAGGGCCTCATAACCTCTGGCAATCTTTTTCTTCAACGAAGACGATGAAACACCACGACCGTAAGGTGTATAGACCACCGAAACCCCCTGCTCTTCAAGATAGTCATACTTACCCACCCAGTCATCTCCAACGACAAAGACATCGAACTTGAGTTTCTTGACCTTGTCGTGGTGATCAAGTGAGTGCTGCGGAATCACCAGATCGGGTCCTTTGATCGCCCTCATCAGCGCAATCCGATCCTCGAACGGAATCATTGGCGTTGACTTGTAGGATGCCACTAGTTCATCGGTGTTCACACCGACGATCAATATATCGCCCAAACCGCGCGCATACTCGATGAGCCGCAGATGGTTGATGTGCAACATGTCAAACGTGCCGCTCGTGTAAACAACTGTCTTCCCACCTATCACTTCAATACCTCCTTCAATGCCGCAACAAGCTGATCATAATCCGCCGTAGTCAAGCAACCCATGTGACCGACTCGAAACACCTTGTCCTTCAGTTCACCACCATTGGGACAAATCCAGATACCATGCTCGTCCTTCAATTTCAGGAAGATGTCGTACGCCGACATCCCATTCGTCGGATGGAGCGGCGTCACGGCATTGCTCAAACTCTCGCTGACAATCTCAAGTGGCAAATCCTTGATTCGGCTGCGGAAGTATTCAGCCAAGCCTTTTGCTCGATCAACCTCTACCACCACACCTCCAGCCGCATCAATCTCCCTCAATCTCGCATTAATCTGGAGTAGGGTTCCAACCGCCGGCGTGAACGGGGTTTGTCCTCTTGTCTGGTTCGTCAGCGCATCCTTCAAATCAAAGTACATGCACGTGGGATCATTCTTCGCCACGCACTCCAAAGCTCGCGGCGACAGGACAATGATACTTATTCCTGGCGGACACGCCAATGCCTTCTGCGATCCAGTAATCATCACATCCGCACCCAACTCCGCCATGTCGAACTCATCGCACAAGAATGAACTGATGTTATCCACGATCAACAGAAGCCCATGTTTCTTGCAATACCTGCCGATAAGCCCCATATCATAATGCACGCCAGTACTCGTCTCATGTTTATTCACTAGAAACGCCGTATATCCCCTCGTCCCACAACATCCCATTCCCTCCGCTTCTCTGCTTCTCTGCGCCTCTGCGTTAAAATCCTCATCTCCGCATGGCAGATCCTCAACCCGCAACTTACGCCCAGCCTCAAGCCGAATCTCAACATGCGGCACACCATGTATCTCGCAGATCTTGCAAAACCGCGCACCGAAGCTGCCGCCGTTCACCACCAGCGCCCTGTCTTCCGATGTAAGCAGATTCATCACCACCGCCTCCATCGAGGCTGTACCAGATCCAGTAATGAATACCACCCGCGAGCCCTTTGGCGCACCGACGAACTTCAGCATAAGCCGCTCGTTCTCCAGCATCACCTCCGAAAACTCCGCCGTCCTGAAATATGGCACGTTCTGTGCCCCTATCTCGCGAACAACATTACAACTCTGAACAGGTCCCACTGTAAAGTTTATCATATACCTACCTCAAGATAACAATCTAAACATTTAATTCCCACATGGCTTAGCACGAACACCTCGACACCATGATAAAACCATCCCCACAAATTTCCCTATATGCGATGTTACAAAAACATAAAAGGAATAGAGATAGAAAAGAAATGATTTACGATGTTTCTTTCTCCATTCCCGTATATAATAAAACTTAAAAAACCTTTTTGTTATGCATATATCATCCGACAACGTATACAAATCTGGAACAGTAATCTTTAGAAAACTATCAAATTCCAGCAATTCTTTCTCAAGATCTTTGAGATTCTTGTTCAAAAGTAAATACATATATGTTGAACGTATTCGATGCAACAAATGGTTAATCATATAAGCATTATTCAACTTAGGCAAAGTATTAATATGAACCGAATACTGCATCAGTAGTTTCTTGAGAATCTTAATCAACATCCAATAATTACGCAAATACTCATCTGGATCACAGGTCTGCCCAACACGCCCCATAAGGTATTTATAAACAACTTTGGGAAAATACGCCAACGTTTTCACAACCGTCATCGGCAACGAAAGCCATTCCTCGTCCGTGTACGACACCCCCTCCATCTGAGAATAATTAATCCTTCTAACATTGTCTGTCTTGTACGCAATCGCATGCATCCAAAGTGCTCTCCCATTATTGAACGTAAACCCTGCAATCGTGAAATCTGGCTCTGTAACAAATGAATATGATTGCGTTTTGTACGGCACTCCGTCTGGGTGAACAAAATCAAAGTCGTTTAAAATCAAATCAACGCTGTTCCCATTCTTGACCAGTCTGTCAATAAAAACCAGATATTCTGCAAAATTGCCATTGTCAACCCAATCATCCGCATCTATGGTTTTAACATATACTCCCTGAGCCTCTTTTAATCCACGATTTACGCAACTACCATAATGCCCATTTTCCTTGTCAATCACACGAAACACACCTGGGTATTTCGTCTCAAATTCATGGGCAATCTCGCTTGTGCGGTCTTTTGAGCCATCGTTTACCACAATGACTTCAAGCTTCTGCAGAAGTTCCTTGTCGTTGATTATGAAACTACTAAGACATTTCGGCAGATATGCCTCCATGTTGTAGGAAGGCACGATTACCGTGAGAATCTTGTTCTGTGTCTCCATGCCGTCATCCAATCGTCATTTGTTCATTCGTGGCAATTGTCGTTTGTGTACACTATCGCCTTATCTCACAGGTCAATCACATGAATCATCTTGTCGTCAAAGACCTCGTCGCGGCTCATCCAGCTTGAAATGCAGACGCGTCAAGCGTTTCCGTCTTCACATCGACTATGGTGCGTTTCTCAGAAGAAAAGGATACGCCAATCAACGACACAGGCTTGTCCTTCCCGGCGAACACGTCAGCATAGCCCTTCTCGCGTATTTGAGCAATGGCATCCTCCGCAGGCCGGTCGAGTTTGAATTCGACGACGAAGCAATGCCCGGGCATTTCGACTGTCATGTCCACGCGTCCCGTTGCAGTTCGCACTTCTGCGCCCACGTTCACGCCGATGAGCCTAAGGACGGCATAGACTATCGCCTGCCAGGTTTGCTCGTTCTGCCTATCCGTCAAATCGTATGGAATCGTACGGAAGAAAAGCTTCAACGTATCGGCGAAAGCTTCTGCGTCTCCCGCGTAGAGCGCCTTTATGGCGTCGAAAGCGAAGCCCGAAGATCGGTCGGAACTCTCACCGGTGTATGCGCCAACAAGTTGCGTCACAAAGGAATTCTCAACTTCAAGATTCGGGAACTTGAGGTTGTACCGTCTGATCGCTCCTATCTGCGCAAAGCTCGCGATTGTAAGATAGCCAGTCTGAAAAAGAAGTGTCTCGATCTTCGGATTTGCCGGCTCGTATGCGCCAAGAGTCGTGTCGTCCACCCCAATGGTCGCGAAGTTCAGCGGATGCCGCTTCAACGCATCAATGAGGAATGTTGGCATCGCGGTGGTTGACCAGTAGTTGTTCATTTTACCGCTCTTGAGACAGAGCCCAAGCGAAACAGGATTGATGACGGGAGCCGCAGACTCCTCAAACCTGTACCCGTCGTACCACTTGACTATGTCAGCGAATACCTCGTCGTCGGTCTGCTTGTGCGCGATTGCGAAATCATGAATGGATTCGGCAAAATTCGCCCTCACCTCATCGTGCGTGTAGCCGAAGAGCGTAGCGACTGACGCGTCCATCGTGAGGTCGTTCAGATTGTTGAGATCCGAGAACACCGAGACTTTTGAAAAGCGGCTCACGCCTGTCATGAACATGAAGCGCTGTTTCTCCTCAGTCGATTTGATTACGGAATAGAATGCCTTGAGCGCATCGCGGAAGTCGTTGACATCAGGCTTTTCAAGATGCCCCAGCAGCGGCTTGTCGTATTCATCGACGAGAAGCACCATCTTCCCCGTCGGAGACTTCGCGGCAAGATCATTGATTAGGTTCTTGAACGTCTCCGGTGCGGCGACATCTTCGCGAAGTTTGATTCCATTGCGCACGGCTTCGTCGCGAAGGATGGAACGCCATGCAGAGTTCAATTCGTCAACGGACCGCCTCTGCGCATCGTTCATAGTGATGTGCAGAACCGGCAGCGGGGTCCAATCCCACTCGAGCGAGTCAATGGCAAGCCCCTTGAAGAACTCGCGCTTGCCCTCGAAGAGAGCGCGCAGCGTCGTCACTGCGAGCGTCTTGCCAAAACGCCGTGGACGAGCAATGAAGAACTGCGAACCGCGGAATCCGTTGGCCATCCGCCAAAGGATCTCCGTTTTGTCCACATACGTGAAGCCTTCCTCGCGGAGACGCTCAAACGTCTGTATGTCTGTGGCTATCTTCTGCATCGGCAAGATTCCAGTCAATCAGCGAACGCCGCTTTTCGGCAACGCTCCGCGCCCGCGGGGTATGCACGAAGTACCTCGCCAAGTGAAAAAGGGTCTGCGTCTTTCAACCGCATGTGTCACTGTATATTATACCATTTATCAGATGAAATCAGTGAGAACTTTCGATGCTTATAAGTTGCGCAGTTTCTAAGTTTCGTAGTTCCTAAGTTTCAACAATCCCCACCTCACGAACCCACAAAACCTCAAAACTTCGAAACCCCGAAACCCCGAAACCCCGAAACTTCGAAACTTACTTATATCGCACCCCTTTGACCTGAGATATTTTGATCGATGAAATAAGCTTATACAACATTGACCCGATCAACGTCAATTGTTTCTGCATCAGATCAAACTTGACGCTATCAACAAATCCCAAATCCATCGCATGGTATAATTGAGACGAAACTTCTCCCGCTGAACCTTTTGCAATCCATAGAAAGTTAACAAGTTCTTTGTTGCCGCCACGCTCGAACCCCTCTGCAATATTACTACAGATACTGACCGCAGCGCGTCTAATCTGATCCTTCAACCCCCAGTCACTTGAAAACTTTCCGACACTTGTGAGTTCATAAATCTCCTTAACCAACTCTCGCCCCCGCTGCCAAGCCGCAATATCAGTAAATTTCTTTATTGTAGCCATTTCGTTTTCCTTAAAACTATTAAACCAGAAACCTAGAAACCTGAAACCTAGAAACTTCGAAACTAGAAACTAGAAACCTAGAAACCAGAAACCTCGAAACTAGAAACTAGAAACTAGAAACCTCGAAACTTAAGCGTCTCGCAGAGCGGATGATGTTTCAAATTCGTCAGCACACGCAGCGGCGACGGAAGAAGCCCCCACACATTTGTGGCATCGTTCTGCGAGTCATGAAGCACCGCATCCGAAGGATCCACATCTTCGCTCAAAGTGATGCCCGGCTTGAGCCGAAGGCCGCGCTCAACGGCCGGCGAGGCAATCCACGCGAGCGCGGCATCCGCCACCATGTGGTTGTCAGGATAGATGCCGCCAACGTCGCTGTGGCTGCCGGGAAACACCAGCTCTTCGGCGCGCTCCCCTTCCATTGGCTCGTACGCAAAGAACTTGCGCCTCTCGTCGCGCGCAACGGCATGCCGCGCATACGCCACGCCGTCCGGCAGCTTCCTGAAACGCGATCCGTCGATGCCCGCAGTCGAATTGACAGTATCCCATACACCAAGATACTCCACTCGCCCAGGCAGAAGACGACGCTCACGCTTGAACGCGGCAATCGCCTCGTTGTATCCGCCGTTCATCCACCACTGGAACACGCGCCGCGCGTCGTATGCGTCGGACGGAATTCCGCACGTGCTGATCAAGTCCGCAAGCAGCCTCGCCACAAGCGCGCCGCGCGAGAATCCGAATAGGAATATCTTTGCCTCTTCATCCCTGCGATACCATTGCGCAAGCCATTTGTAGTGACGCTGCGCGATGTAGATCGCGCCAAGGCCGAAGACATGCCCAGTGATGATTGCACCAAAGCGCGTTCCTGGTCCACGCTCCAAGTGAACGCGCTGCGCGTCATCGCGCACGCACATTTCGGCCAACGCCGAGACGTTCGTGCGCTCGTGCACACCCTTTCCGGTTCCTTCTGTTAGGAGTATGTAGGTCATCTAGTTCAGAGTTCAGAGTTCAAAGTTCAAAGTTCGAAGTTCAGGGTCCAGTCTGGAGCACTTTAAACTTTAAACTTTGAACCTCCCTGTGATAGCGCATCCCTTGATATGATGTTTCTCGAATCGAAACCATCAATCCATTCAATAGTCTTGAAACCTCTTCTGCCTGAGAAATCAAATCAACATAAATCACATCAGCAAGATAACCTACATCAAATGCAGTATGTAATTGACTACGAACCTCTGCAGCACTTCCTTTTGCAACTCCAAGGAAAGTCAAAAATTCTTTATTGTTTCCCCTGTCAAACCCCTCGGCGACATTAGAACCGATACTGACCACTGCACGACGTATTTGGTCGCAGAAACCATAGTCTTCGACATTCTCAGTAATCACATCCGTGATCTTTAAGCGAAAACTTAACCTCGGTTCGCCGCGTCAACCTACAAACCAATTATAGGGGCGCTACATGAAAAATACAGCCCCCCCCCCTCAATATTAAAATCGCTGAAGAGGCATTTAACATAAAATCCCAACCGCTCTATAATATTTTGGCCCCCCAGCCCCCCCCCCCTTGCTTGAGGCCGTTCCCCTTTTCACAAATTCATATTTGTATTCAACGTTGAACTGCCAAGAAAGAAAAGCCTGTACATCAGACGGCGCTTTTTGCCACGCCGTCTGCACATCACCATCCCCATAAGGGATTACATATATTTTTCTTTCCATCAATTCACCATCCTGATTGTATGGGGTTCTTCCTGGATGTTTCCTGCTTCACTTCTCTCGTGCGAACTCGCCATGCCGCATAATGCGGCGATACAGGCGCGCCATGGACTTGAACAATGGTGACTTATGACGAATGCAAGGCAGCGTATATAGAATAAAATCACCAATAGGGCGAAAGAGCCAACTGGATGCAAGGCATAACTTCCACCGTCCCTTCCGTGAAAGTCCCTTACACTGCACCAATCTCGGCAACCGGTTCCGCCATTCTATCTTGATTTCGCGAGCATCATCTGGACGATCTAACGTGAGCAAAGGTACTGCATGGATAAAATACCCCTCCAGCCAGTAATTCCCTGCATATTCTACCTTCTTGCCACTTGTATCAATCATTTCCATGATGTCAAGCCGATGATCCATCTCATCTCGCAACACCTGCACGGACGGAATAGAACTCATCGCGCTACCTTCACGTTTACGGTAGCCATATAATGTTGCCGCTATAACTTTTACAGTACCAACCCTGTTTAATAACACATCATCGATATACACTCTGTCACATCCTCGTTTGTAGCGCTTAAATCGTATGCCATGCACAACAGACTTTCTGTATGCGTGTTGCCAAACATACGAATAAAACTCTAACATACCAATTTCTTCAGATATATCAATCTGTTTTGTCTCAAAGCAAGAACCTATATGACTGTTCGGCAACTGTCCATCATCAAATTCTATAAATCCAAAACGGACAAGGTTAGAATCGGCATCGCACGATTTTGCAAGTACATCCAAGGCCCCAGATAACATAACATCATCACCATCCCAAAAGACTACCCACTCTCCGCGCGCTACTTCAAGTCCTGTATTCCTCGCCCCACCCTCGCCTGCATTTTTCTGATGAATTATACGAAATCGAGAATCTCTCTTTACATATTCATCAAGAATCGCACCACTTCCATCAGTGGACTCATCATCAATTACTATACATTCCCAATCAGTAAATGATTGAGCCAAGACTGAATTCAAGCAATCTCGAATCCAGGTTTTTAGATTATAACAAGGAACTATGATTGAAAAGAATGCCATGGCATGCACTCTCTTTACTTTATCAGTCCTACCCAACGTGCAAACGTTTCACAGGCGACACCATTCTCTCCATCAATCGGCAATCGCCAATGCGGTCCCTTTGAGTTGACAATCTTCTCGTCATCCATCATGAGCGCAGATAAAAGTTCACCTTCGGTCTTTGCGATCGGCCCGGCTGCAATATCTGAAAGTTCATATTCGACTCCACGATCATCACTCTTAAATGCTTCATAATCATACGCATAATGTATCGCGGGGCGTCTCATGCACTCAAAATCAAAGATGCAGGAAGAATAGTCTGAAATCAAACGATCAGAACAAAGGAGCAGTTCTTGTGCGTCGATCATTGGCATCGCCGCATTTGGAACAACATAGATATTGTCTTTGTGCCATGCCTCAATGTTCAGGGCTTGAATCACCTGTGGATGCTGTTTCTCAATCAGTACCGCACCTTGCGATTTAAGAGTTTCCTGAAATTTCTGCAGCATCGAAGATTGAGAGAAAGAATATTTAAGGTCAAGACCATTCCGCCATGTCGGCATATAGAGATACCACTTCTTATCCATAGGCAGATTCAGTAACTCTGCGTATTTACTTTTGAGCGCAGACTTCAAATCAATGTTGTTGCGATTGTTGATCAGAAAGTCAATTTTAGGCGTGCCTGAATTAATTGAAAGCTCTGCCTCAAATAACCACGGGACCTCCCAATGCATATTTTCAACCATCTTCTTTGATGAAAGTGAGGCTCTTGCCGTTAGTGTTTGCGCCTCATGCCAGAGTTTGTACCGAAAAACCTTAATCTTTTCCGATAGTTTCAACCCCTTCATTAGGAACTGTGGCGGGACATAATCACGATGCAGCAATCCCTTAAACATAGTGCCGTGCCAAAAAGTTAAAAGATTCAGTTTCCCGTATGTTGGGGATTCTGTAATATCACAATCAAATCCCAGATTAAAACATGCCCATTTTGCCGTTAAGACATGCCAACGCACCATCCATGATCCCTTGCGTACGAAACGAACTCCCGGACACGCCTCAACCTGCTGACGGATTTCCTCATTGCCGACCCAATAGCATTTGAAGCCCTGATTAAGACTAAGAATGTATTTCAAGAAATACTTGGGGTTGTCAGAAAACTGCTGTCCCCACCAGGCACCAAAGATAATCTTCTTGGGATTCCTTGGCATCAACGTAGCAATCCAGCGTCCGACTATGAGCGCAAAGATACTAAATATAGCCTGAACGCCATGCCAGCAATACATGATTCGACTTTGCTTTTTCACGCCGTTCATCACCTGCCTCCAATACACGATGTGAGTTTAGGCAATATCATCGCCCAAATTCGTTTTCGCATATAATCAATCAATATGCATGTGACAAAAATCAACATCGCGCTTGAAATCGTACCTACTGCACAAACAAGTGTAGAATGGCCATCCAAGAAACGTCCCCAAAAGACATTCCAGTTTGTCATACCTCGAAACAGAGGATTAGAATGGATTACATATACCGCAAAGACAGACGGTGCAACCATTGCAATCAACGTCCTAGCGCGACTTGAAGAAATATTCATATTCGAGAACAGCAAAAGCAACGCAACAGAGTAAAGCAAGATGAAAGGACAATTGTAGGCACGAAACACATTTGGATCAAAACTTAACTCAATACCGGACAAAAGCGCACCACGAATATGCAACATGGCGACGCCGCCGATTACGGCAAATACTATTAAACCGATTAAGATGCTTCTTTTAACATTTTGAAACAATCCCTTTACCGACATTGTTCCGGCGAACAAATACAGATACATGAACCATAAGGCGCTGTAACCACGCTTCAAACTGAAAATATCGGCCTTGAAGACAAAAGGGTGAAGAGAAAAACAAAAGAACCCAGCAATCAAGACTTTAGAAAGAATCTTGAGATCGAGATTCTTAATTGCAGCGTTCAACAACGGCATTGCAAAGAAAAGTATTGTATATTGCGTAAAGAACCAATAGCGATTCATCGAAATCGGCAACAAGTTCTTTATTAGGCTTTTAATGCTGAAATGAGTGCCAGGAAAGCAATACCAAATCAAAAGAAACACCAAAGAATACCCCCAAACCTCCATCCATAGCCTAACGATCCGCCTGAATTTAAATTCAAGCCTGCTCATAATCCAACCAGATGCCAGCACAAAACAATTGACATGACACAGGCAAACAGCATCCAACGATTCAAGAACATAGCCTTTTATCCCAGTCTGTCCTGCACACAATCCCCATCCACCCCACAAAAGAATGTGATCAAGTACGATGAATATCATCGCTACGATCTTAAGCAAGTCTATACCATACTCACGCTGCATTCAACATCTCCTATCATTCTTAAAATGCAAACTTCTAACGTTCCCATCCACTTCTTTGATTTTTTAGAAGTGCCTTGAAGATGTCAATATCATCAATTGTCGTCAGCTTCAGGTTCTTTTCACTACCCTTTGAAAAATACACGGTCTCGCCAAGCATCTGGAAAAGATGGCAAGTGGCGATAGGCGATCTTAAGCCACGCCTAACAATTTCCTCATGTGCCCAAAGAAGTTTATCAAGACGAAACGTCTGCGGCGTCTGAGTGCGCCAGACCTTGGAACGATCAAGAACCTCCGTCGACTCGGTTGGGACATCACTCCTGAAGATGACTTCGGCACAAGGTATCACCACAGTGGCATTTCCCTTCTCACGAAAAACAGAAAGGTTATCGGAAATGACATTGTCATCAACCATAGGTCGAATCCCATCATGAATCATCACTGCGGTATCTTGAGGATAATGCCGTGCGATTTCCACTATACCATTGTGGATTGAATCGTGACCAGTCTCTCCTCCACCGACAACGCTCTTCAGTTTTGTTATTCCGAACTGTCTAGCATATGCTTCAACAAATGCAATCCAACCTGGTAACGTGACAACAACAATTCCATCTACCTGCGGATTATTCTGAAATCGTTCCATCGTATAGACGATCACAGGTTTGTCTTGTATATGCAGGAATTGCTTTGGGATCTCTTGTCCCATCCTAGCACCGACTCCGCCAGCAATTATAAGAGCGACAGTCTTATGCAGATCACGCTGAATACTAGATTGTTCCATGCTTCAACCTTTCTTTTAAAACCCTAACCGTTTGCCGGAAACCTTCCTCATAACCAATCGTGCCACTCCATCCCAACGCTTCCAACTTTGACGGATCAAGACACGAATTGTCCATAGGGTTAAATGCTACAGCCTCTCCGGCGGACGGCATCTCCATACACAATTCAACGCCCCCTTCATTCGCCATTATTTCGGCCATCTGGCGAATCGTGCAGACACCACCCCGATTGGCAATGTTATACGCCGCTCCCGGCAATCCTTTCTCCGCCACCGTCATTATGGCACTTGCGCAGTCCATGCAGTGCGTATAGCTACGCCGCGAAGTCCCTGCGCTCTTCATAACGATAGGCTCGCCACGTGCCGCAGCCCAAGCAAATGCCGACGAAACACGCCGATCTTTGGGCGAAGCTGTAGGACCATAAATGTGCCCAGGCCGGACTATAGAGACATCAACACCGTATTCCTTCGCGTAACTCACACACAGCGTCTCCGCCGCACGTTTTCCCATTGAATAACTTGAACGAATATTAAGTAAATCTACGAAACCATAATCGTCCTCGCGGAAACCTGTTTCACTTGGTGCAGCCTTACCATAGACCTCGCTAGAGCTTATGTAAACAACCTTACCAACTTTCACCCGCCGTGCATATTCCAGTAATTCACGAATGCCAAAGACATTTGCCCACATCGTCCCGACAGGCTCGCTCATGAAACGCTCAGGCGATGCCGGACTTGCACAATGGATAATCGCATCAACCGCAAAATCAAACGCCACGGGATCAAGCGCATTGTATTCTACGCACTTCATCCGTTCTCCGAATAAAGCGTACAGCCGAGCGACATCACGGCCTGCCGTGACAACAGCCCATCCTTCATCTGCGAATTTCTCCACAACGGCGCGTCCAATCAACCCCCCCGCACCCGTGACTAAAACCTTTTTTTTCATGCAACTGTATTCGTACATAGCTACAATCTCTCCATGTTATGGTCGCCATATTCTCCTCTTAGCAAATCTCCATATCCATTTTACCAAGCGTGTCAATCTCAATTTGACAGCAAGTCTGACAACAGGTTCTATAAAAACACCTAGGCCCAAAGGAGGAACGAATCTCCCATAGACAAACCATCTCTGATATCGCGAGATGTACCAACCATTCTCTGGCGTCAGTCGCAGCCAACCTGAAAGGCGTGTCCAAAAAAACTTTCCTGCGCACGCATCATATTCGGCAGAATAGTGACGCCTTCGCCAATCAATAACATTCTTAACATTCTCTAAGAAAGCACCTTCTATCTGAAGTCCTGATTTGCAAACATTATCAATAAAAATGTCACACGATTTTAAATGTGAGAAAGATACTCTTATACGCTTCTCACGATAACCACAATTTGTAGACTCACCAGACCCTCGACGCCATTTCCCAAGCGGTTTATTAATTGTCACAAAGTTACCAATTGCTAATGCACGTAATGACAGAATTCCATCTTCATAAACACCCTCTACAAAAGGGAATTCTTTAAAACAATCAATCACTCTTCTATGATATGCAGACATCGCACCAAGTAGACTCCTTACATCCCACGGCGTTATGACAATACAATTTACATTCCCAAATAAATCGATCTCTTCCCATCCATGCATTAACAACGTCGCTGTTTTCCCTGATTTGAACCAAGCTTCCACTATTTGTTCAATACGATTAGGCAAGGAAATGTCATCACCGGCCCCAGTAACAAGAAGTTCACCACGCGCCATCTTGAAAGCTTTTTCATAATTCTTAGCAATAAAGAGATTCGTGGCGTTTCGATTGAAGACGACTTTATGCGGCCCTTTGTATTCAGCTATCATCTCCTCAATAATTTTATCCGTACCATCGGTAGAACAGTCATCGGATATCACAATCTCTAGTGGCAAATACGTTTGGTCAAATGCACTCTGTATTGCACCTCGTATATACTTCACCTGATTGTAGCATGTGATGCAAAGAGAAACTAACGGTTGTTCAACCATACCGACTTCTCCATTTTCTAAACTAGTTGGTTGATTGACTGGCGTAAACTCATTTGGTTTTCCTCCGTCCTGCGCCGCTCATGTAAAAATCCCATATTCCTGTCGGTTTCACTTACACGGTCTGTTGCATGAGACAGGTAGTAGGACTTGCCCCTGTGCGTTGACGTCCGTCTGTTGAATCTAAACGCAAACTCGTCTAGGTAACTGTGCAGGTGATGTGGCGTGACCGCCCCCTGATACGTTCCCTGTAGCCATCTCTTTTGTAGAGAGATCACCAGATGTACATGCTTAAGGTTACTTTCCGCCTCACTCTCAATGTCATCCATCCGTGGTGATGACATGACATAGGTCTCGTGTTGGAAACCCATACCATCCAGAAAGGAATAAAACTTCAGCCCATCAGTGACAGCAATTGCGCCTAGCTTGATGCGGTCTTCAACGAAGGGTTATATCTCTGCTGCGGAATGAGAACCTATAATACGAAACCTGACCCTGCCAAGTTTTCCGCCCCCCTCTACTACGGTCAAAACCAGCACCTTTGATGCAGCACCTCGATCTCTCATCTCCTCCATTCTGCCACCGACATAAGCTCCGTTCTGCTCTATGCACCCGTCAAGGAGTTCACGCCAAAGACGGACCATCACACTATGGAACTTCTGAAACCCCACACAGGACATCTGACAACTTCCAAAGCCGAATGCATCGTGGAAGTTCTGTGCGCTCATGCTAGAATTTTGAGCCCTAATAAACACATGACGTTGACCCACAGTCGAATGTTCTTGTGCCCATACTCGAAGATCGTCCCGGCCTTCATAGAGCATTGAACTCGCACTTCGTACATCTGCATAGCCCAGTCCCCATCTTCCAGTACTGGCCGTGTCTGCATTTGGGGATTCTAATACCAGTAAGCCATTTTATCCATACAAGGTAATCAAGGCAGTTGTTCTCCATAGAGAACCAATCAAGGAACCTGTCAATGTTTTTGAAATAAGGGCGTATCGATTTTGCCTTCAAGGTTAATATTGTAGCAGAAGTATTTATACCAGTCAATCAGCCGACCAGTTAAACAAAGGCTCTCCGCTCTGCTGAAGAAAGTCTCGTTTTTTCAGTAACCTATACCATTCATAGAAATTTCTCAAATGATTTAATTCCAACTTAGCCAAAGCATTAATACCCGCATTAACTCTTTCACGCATATCTTGCATCAAGAATTAGTCCTAGCGACTTATCGCAGTAAGTCTGGCATAAAACGCAACAAAGCAATTTCTGAACAATTCCTCGGCTTCAATCTTCTTCTCTATGTTGCCTTATCTTGATGACATGTTTTCACCAAAGAAACGGAACAAAAAAAATTTCACTTGAACACGCTACGCCATTCTTTGAAAGTAGCATCCATGTTGCATCATCTGAATGCCAGGCAGGGGGGGATCGCACAAATCCTCCAATTTTATCAAGCGCAGAACGTCGGAACATGAAATCTGGCACAACTTGAAATGCCCTTCGCGCCCCGCGTGAATACGCCATCTGTACCTGTGTCTCATACTCTATACGTTGGTCACCGGCATATGTCCAGTTACCTTCTGCATCGATTCTGACTATCCTACAATGTACAAGGTCAACCTTTGGATACTTCTCCACAAGTCTTAACATTTCTGCAAGATACGCCGGGAAGTAGATGTCATCGTCGCTCGCAAGCACGCACCATTCGCCCGTGGCATACTCCATAGCATGATGCCACGCCGCAATCAAATCCCTGCCGCCAATGTTCTCCTCATTCTGGTAGTAGCGCACTGGAATGCCATCGACACTCCACTTTTTACCTCCATCCGGCAGCAACTTAAATGACGGTTCCCACGAATATTCTCTTATGACATCATATAACCCTTCTGGACTCTTGTCATCAACTATGACCACTTCAAACTCTCGGCAAGTCTGTGCAAGAATCAAATTGATTGCTTCTTTTAGAAACTTCCGCTTATAAGCGGGCATGATGAATGAAACTTTAGACATCAAACGTGCCTCCGAGCCTTTGCCATATTTGTCCAAAGCCCCTCTATCGTTTTCCACGCCGATTCCACAGTCATCTCAAGAATCACAGCCCCTTTGTCATATCCAGAAACCGCATCACATGTAGCCGCACGGAAAGCCGAGGAGAAATATTTTCGCCTCATCGTTCTTACGATATCACTGCGCAAGCAACTTGTGGTGGCACTGTGTGATATAAATCGAGCCTAGGCCGAATACATGCATAGTGATGATCGTGTCAATCCATTCAACAGTCTTGAAACCTCTTCTGCCTTAGAAATCAAATCAATATAAAGCCAGTCAGCAAGATGCCCTACATCAAACGTTGTATGTAATTGACTGCGATCCTCTGCGGTACTTCCTTTTGCAACTCCAAGGAAGGCCTATGATTTCATATTTCAATGCCAAACTCATTTGGTACTTCTTCGACAAGATATCGCCCAATAAATCCATAGCCACTCGGTATATTTTCACGAGAGCCACCAAAGTCAAAATCCCGAATGGCATTCGCCATTTGCTGAAATATGAGATTGCTGTACGCTGAAGAATTTCGAAGTTTTCGTGCAATATCTTTGCGAATGGTCGACATATGGTGCATTGCAATCTTATGTTTTGAAAACAAGTAGAATTTACCTTGTCTAAAGATACCGCGTGTTGGATCGACATAACAGGGAAACATCCCAACAAATGGCTTTTTGGTTATCCGACAGATGAAAGGAACATAAAACACATAATCAATCGGATTCTCACACGGAGAATACATGTAGTTATACACAAGCCGGAATTTGGGCGACTTCACATATTCAATTATTGAGGCGGCGGAAACATCAATATCATTCGCTACAATAAATTCCTTTGCTTTTCTAAACTCATCATTCCTATAGAATTCGTCTGTATCCATATCAAGGAAATGCGTACAACCATTACGTTTACATTCCTCTATCCCTATCAATCTCTTGCTCTTTTCACATTCTTGACGCGAAAGATGCTTTGGTGGTGTGAACAAAACAATACGATCTATCAATGATTCAGCAACAAGATCATCTAGAAATGGTTTCAATGAAGTCTTACGCTTCTCACCTGAATTTGAAACATCTTGGTACACAACACAAACAAAATCAACGTTAGAACGAATCGATCGAATTGATGCCGCCAACAGCTCTTCGCCATCAAAGAGGTTGTACGCCGCACCAAGGCGCATAGTCTTATTTTTTTGCGAGCGCCATCTTCCAAATGATTTCCTCCAACATTTTACAGCCCCACACCTAACTAACTGCCAAAATGTACGATTGTTCGCATGCAAGATGCTTCGAATGGCAATCCGAGCTAGACTTACTGAAGGGAAAAGCTTTAGAAGCAAAGTAGCCAGTGGCACATAACGCATTCCGCCACCAACTGAAATTAGCTGTGTTTGCAAAGCAAGCCATTCCCTCAACACTATCTTGAGTTCCGCATCTGAAAGTCTAATGAGCCTATCTTGATGTGTCACAAAAAAGATCCGCTGAAATCTAGACAGGAACGTGTGCAGTTCTTCTTTCGTCCAATTCCCGTGCTCAACTATACTTTCTAGTATAGCCCTCAGAACAATAAGGTCTTCTTTCACTATCTTGTTGGACACTTTTTCATCTGCTAGTGTGCAAAGTCTTCTAAGACAGAAACTTAGCGGAACATCTTCAAGTGCAAAAGTAGCTAGATTCCAAAACATGATACTAGAGAACAAGCAACTAGTTTCCCCATCTGAAAATGACCGAACTTTATGGTCAAGAAATCGTTCCCGCCTGTAAATCACATTCGAAGAAGAATTAAAGAAGTGCATAAATTCCCTATATCCATGTTCAGATGTGACATGAGCGTTTGCCGGTGGCAGTTCTGGCCATGTCTCTGGCAGCTTTTCACCCGTCACACCTCCAGCATATGCATACGCATCAATCTCAGAGTTATTCATCAATATTGATGCAACATGTGCTAATCCATTAGGATGAATTATAGTGTCGTAATTAATAAACCAAATCCACTCCCCATGCGCTTTGTCTATTCCAAGATTTTTTACAGTGGCTTGATTTCTACTATCCGCATGAACTACTTGAAAACGACCATCATTATTAGTATATTCATCAAGTATAACACTTGATCCGTCCGTCGATCCTTCATCAACGCAAATCGCCTCCCAGTCGGTGAAGGTCTGGGCGAGAAGTGAATCCAAGCACTCGCGCAGATACGGCGCGACGTTATAGACCGGTATGATGATGGAAAATGTTGGCATGGCGTTCATATCGTTATTTGGACAACATGATTCGTTGAGCAGAAGCACCCACCGCAGTTAAAGGCATAACTCGTTGAGCGCCAAGTGGAATTCCCTCGACATTGATATTTCATACATGTAATCACTCCAAGTTCCTTTTCAGCCATGTAATAGAAGTTTCTTTTGCCTGCAATAATTTATTTGTACTCGGAATTGGCGCAGTAAGTCGCACAATCATGTCATCAATTGACACATCTGGCGTTACAAGTCTTTTTTCCTGTCCTACAAGTTTAAGCAGACCTCCTGGACGAGATGGGCAATCAGGATTGTCTGCTTCCATCCGCAATGAGAGCATTGGCTTGCCAAATATCGTTGCCAATACTGTCCCATGAAATGAACCGGCTAACACATACTTTGCATGTGCCACAAACTCTACCAATTTATCAGGAGAAATCCCATAAGTCAAACCTGGCACTGCACCATAACGCGTGCGTTGATACATTGGCGCAATTATTGCACGAACACCAAGCCGTTTAGCAATGGCCTTTGCCGTATCTACGAAAAAAAACTGAGTCGAGAGCGTATACATGAACAGGTATGGTTCCTTTAGCGGTCTCGCTCCAGTTATAATTTGTAGATAATCGTCTTTCTCTAAAAGCAACGTCGGATCCAATGTGACACTTGGTTTTCCACATCCACATTCCTCCAGTTGTTGCTGCACTAATTGTTCACGAACAGAAACCGCTTTGAATCGCGGGTAAGCAGCAACTACCCGCGATAATCTTTCTGCCGGCAGAGTCTTATCGCCATAACTCACGGCATAACCAATTTTGGGGACGAAAGCAGGCAGATTCTCGGCAAAAAAGATCGGAGCATCATTGAGGGAATGAACGTCGCTCCATACTTGATCGCTTCCAATGACGATCAGATCGTAATACTTAGCAAGTTCCTCACACGTACATGCGCGTTCCGGAAGGTAACGTTTCCTAAACCGCTTGAATCTAAACCTGCTGATGTCTTCACATGGAACCGAACAAATATTGTATATACTACGATAAATAAAAGACCTAAGTAACCGTAATGGGTTTGCACTCCACTTTACCCACGTTGAAGGCCATCGTGTCCTCTCCCCGACATGATTGAGAATAGGGAACTCAACAGAATGTCCCATCCGTTCAAGCACGGTCTTAAGTGCCCATGCCTGGAGCATTGCCCCGCAGTTGTAGGCCCGATGGAAGGTAAGAATTGCTATTCTCATGTTAATCATCCAATGCTTTGATGGCATCGCCATGCGTCATATAAACTATATTTCCTACAATCATCCTCACAAAAGAAATCACCAATATGACCGCCATATTGGCTATCTCATCAGCTGTGACAATCGTCCCTATGGATTCCTTAGATTAGCACTCATAATATCCTTCACATCGTTATTACAGGCATATTGTCTCAACTCTCAACCTGAACAACATCTTACTGCGTTTGTTCATTTCATCAGCCTTTTAATTATACTTTTGAGATAGTGCGGATATCTGTTAATTAGAAGAATTTTTTTTAACCACGCAATTCGCCTTGGCCGTCCAATACGTGCTAAAGCCCTTATTCGGTATTTTTTGTACCCAATCCGTTTCAGCCAATGCAACATGTCATTACAATATGAATAAGCCTTCTGTGCATCTATAACGTCATCGATATCCCAATGCCAACAAGGAGCATCTAGATATCCATATGATTTAATTAAGCGAGAGAACTTCTTTTCATCAAAATTATCAAAGCCCCAGTCCTTAGGATTCTCACCAACACAGAGAATATTAAGTTGAGTGCGGATACATTTTCGACACAATCCACATTGAGTCGATTCATCACGAAAACACGTCCATAACTTGACCTTTTTGTTCCGCCGATTACACCATTCAATTATCTTACGTACCTTGGTAGAACGTCGCGTCCTAATTTCATCTTGCTCCGCAAACCTCACTCCGGCAAATGCTATTGAACTTGAAAGTACTGGACTAGCCCCATCTTCAGCATTCCAGCATTTCTTCTCAAACTGTTCAAAAGCAGACCCCATTATAAGGCTTTTCACACCGAATGCATGCGCTAACGGTGCAACACTGCACATGTTAGCAATATATTTGATACCCGCCCAGCCGTCAAAGTCAAATGCAGGGCCATGAAGTCCTCTCGTCATTCGCAAATAGTTATTTATCTCAATATCTCGATATAGGCTAACATTAAAGTTGTTCGATATTAAAGCCCAGTCGCTGCCAACGACTTTAGAGAACTTATCTATCAGAGAAAACTTCTCTTCTCTCAGGGGGCCTTCATTCTTTGCATTCAGTTCTATATCTGGTATGCTTACCAATATCGTCTTACGTCCTGGATTGTTAACCCCTGCACTGCATGCATCGACTCCACCAGAAAAGAAAACTACTTTATCATACGTTTCAGTTTGCGGTGTTGGCGTATTCACGACACTCTCAACAATCAACTTGCCACGCCAATCCTCGCTAAAAGGACCATATATTTTTGAATATGCGGCATAAATTTCAGGTAATTTCTCATAAAGGACCTTGTCCATCACGGGCAGTACAAGTTCAATCTTGTAAAAATAGGTGAGAGGAAGCAAATACAACGAAATTGGAACAGCTAAAATTGACTGCGGAACCCGCCCTAAAGAGACTCTAACATTCTCTGCACAATGAAGCCGAATGAACAATTGGGCTAAATCTTGCCTTAATAATTCAACACCACTGTCCTGCCTTACTTCGTAAAGGATTTTATCGTCCTCTACTGTTATTTTAGAAAGTTCTATTCTTTTCATATGGCATCTCCGTTCATAATGACAATTAATTCGCTTTTGACTTAAACTTACTAAGAATTTTTCCGATATGTCCTTTCAGGTATTCCCGCTCGTTTTCGTCGAGTATAAACCACCAAGCCAATACGAATAGAATGGTATCACATAAGAATCCGGTAAGAATAATACGCCAGAAAGATGGATGTATGAACATACGAGGTATCAGTGCAACTGCAGCGCTAATCATCGTAGCGAATAGAAAAGGAAGTAGCGTTCGATTTACCCAATACCATGCAGACATGGACACCAAACTGCGCGCAAACCAGATTCTCCAAGCAGAGCAACTGAACATAGAAATAAACAAGGCTGTACCCACAGAATAAACACCCCATCCTAACCAGCAAAACAACCACGCGAGCGGAAAACCCATAAGCAGACTTCCACTCTGGAAAACCGTTGGCCAGAGAATCTTGCCTCTAGTATTTATTGCCATCATCTGACCAATCGTTGCCTGATCGGTAATAGTTACTACAAAAACCAATAAACACAATCCATAGACATAATCTGGTGGGTTTATCAACCAAATGTGGAGAACTTCCTCCAACTCCAATGCAAGCGGCAACATGAAAATCAAAATGCAAAACAGGGAAAGTTTTGACACACGATATGCTAATGTTCTCATAAGATCAAGGTCTCCTGCTCCGTATGCTGATGTTATAGCTGGATAAAAAGCCCCGAGCATCGAACCTGACAAACTTCTTGTATGCGCATTTACACTATTAGCTATTGCCATGGCGGCATTCACTTTTACTCCAAAGTATTTGTTGATAAGAACATTGATTCCTTGAGTTCGCAGTAGCCACGCCGTGCCGCCACATGTCCACATCCCAACGAAATACGCCAATCGTTTAATTCGTTGCCATGATACTAAATATTGCAGATTCAGCCTGCATTCCTCAAATATGAAGAACCCGCGCAAGAAGATAAACAAGCTAGGCAATATTGACAAAAGTAGATTCCAGAACGCATACTTGACCAACCATACACCTGGATGCGAAATCATGTAGTAAAGGAAAAAAGCATTTAACGTGGTTGTAACGACTGAGTAAATTGTCAATTCGGCAATGTATTGTTTCGCCGTGTACATGGCATTCACAGGGACGGCCACCATCGAGATGTAGCAGGAGACACATACAAACCGGAAAACCCATACGCAATCAGAAATCCGGTCTGGAGGAATCGACAAAAAGTTTCTAACAGCCCATATGCCTATTGGGTAACCGATGATTATCAGGATTGTCGGTAGGAGCGTATGCAGAAAAACGGCCGTGGAGAACCATTTGCGGCACTCGTCTAATCCTTCAGCACGACAATTCTCTACACTCTCCTTACCAACAGATATTGCGTAGAATCGACCAACTGCCGCCGCTAGAATTCCGTTAAAGAAAGCAATAAAACCAGTGAGGCCTCCAACGACTCCAATAAGTCCGTAATCCACAATGCCTAGCGCTTGTAACGCCCATCGTGCAGTTATCAAACCGACAGCCAACGAATACAGACTACGCCCGTATGTGGCAATAATGTTCAGAACAATACGACGATTCCTTGTCATATAGTTGTCCAATTCAGTCTTCTAATCGTCCAATGTAGTGATTGCGCCACCGCCAGTTACAAACAATACATCGCCGACGACCATGCGAGCCAATGAGCTAACCATTACAACCGCCATGTTGCCAATTTCTGTAGTCGTGACGAGACGGCCACTGGGATTACGGCCATTGGTCAAGTCTCCATCTCGTGAGAACTGGTCAGTATTTGTACATCCCGGAGCCAATCCATTAACCACAATCCCGTGTTTGACAAGCCGACGTGCCATGCCAAGGGTTAATGCCCTCAATCCCCATTTCGATAGGATGTAAGGCGACTCCCCCGGCCGAAGACTGGAAGCTGAACATATATTGAGGATGTTGCCTTGGACCTTGTTTTTGATCCATCTTGACGAAACTTCCTGAGAGAGGAAATATGCGCCACGCAAGTTCGTTTCTAGCACACGGTTGTAATCAACTTCGCTTGTTGTCCCAAAAACTCCGCCACCCACGAACCCTGCATTATTTACCAAGATGTCAAAATCCCCTATCGTGTCTAGTTTCCCTGCGAACGACGCCACATCACAGACATCTAAATCTACGACCGAAACTTCAACCCCTAATCGTTCAAGATTATGGGATGCATCCTCCAATCGCGAAACTGTACGCCCGGCCAAGACAACAGAAGCCCCAGAGCGTCCATACGCCTCCGCTATGGCCAAACCGATTCCAGAGCCGCCACCGGTAATCAAGGCTCTCCGTCCTTTTAACAACGCATTATGAAATACCGGCACTTCAACCGGCACGAGTTTCACCCGTGTGGGTGGGGTTATCAAACGGCGCATGCCTGATTTAAGTCTGCGAAAAATATTCATGCGGCTACATCACCTTTCCTGCTACGGAACGGACAAAATCCAGCACAATGGGTGGCATGACACTCTTTATAACTTTTTTGACATTTCTTGCACACGATGAACTATTGTCATGCGCTTCCCCAGGATCCAATTCTACTGGGCGAATGTTCCCATACCTCATCAACGCTTCTCGTTCCAAGCCGACATCTGTGAAACATTCCAACAAGATAGGCTTTGACATATCATCGCCCGCGAATTCTGCCGCCACTGAAGCAAACTCTTCTTTGCTTGATGCGCTAAGATATTTGAATCCAAAATCCACAGCCAAGTGTTTCACAAGTTCTTTTGATTTACAACCAAAATGTCCTTTAGCTGCTATGAAATCATGGACTCTTTCACCGCATCTGTCTGAAATATGTCCTGGTATGCTAAACTCTCCCCCTTCACCATTGTTTATGAGGAGAATCCTAACATTACTACTTAAGTGCCGACTTCCCAACGCATTCAGATCATAGAAAAAGGACAAATCACCAAATACGCCAAAGTACAATTTATTAGGATCCATCAGAGAGGCGCCAATCAAGCTTGAAGTACCTCCGTCAATACCAAACCCGCCGACGTTACAGTATACCTTACCATCATATTGTGACGTCAAGTCCCAACATCTAAGTGGATTGAGTATGCCGAGATGCAATTCCGATTGCTTCGGCATCATGTTGGTCAGTTGCCCTGCAATCCAGAGATTGGAAAATGGGATGTCTGGCACATTCGTCTTGAGGTCGGAACAGACATCCATCCACCGTTCAAGAAACGTATTGCTCGTAGGCTTCTTCTTTCCACTTCCATAATGCAGAAAGAAAAACTCCTCCGGCATCTCGAAAACATTTTGCAGCTGGAGGAAATAATCGCGCAGCTCCCCATCTTCACTTACGCGCCACACTCTTGCTCCACAGCGAAGAAATCCCGAAGTTGGATAGTCACCAGAAATCTCACCAATATGAATAATCAGCGTTGGCTTTAAATCTGCAAACTCGGCGTTCGAGCCACATCCACGTTGTAAGCCAAGTAATGCGCTCTGAACAAATCCCTTACCATGATAGTTACTTGTCAGATCGCCTATCACAACCGCATTGTTGTTCTCAACAAACTGTTCAATCGCATAAACCTCCGCGTCCGAAAATGGCTTATGCGAACCAATCCACACTGCAATTCGTGCGTCCGCTGGCAACTCGGGCCAATCACGACTTGAAGAAGTCACCCTGTCGATTCGCCTTACCTCTGGCAAGACCTCTGTCTTAAAACTTGCAGAGAACGCCGTCTCCAAATTAATGTGTACGGGACCACCACCACGCCATTTCAATGCCAGCAATGCCCGATTAACCTTAAGTTCGCAATCGCGCTCCTCTTCATAAGTCCTCGGCAGCGGACACTGTACAGAAAGATTCACGATGTCAGATGGTAAATGAATACGGTCTGTCATCTGAGGCCACATGTTCCCGATATGGGAACTGTGCTGTGAACTTGTTATTGCCAGAACCGGCAACTTGCGATAATATGCCTCGGTAAGAGCTGGCGTGTAATTCCTGCTGGCCGTGGCTCCTGTACAATTGATAACAACTGGCTCTCCAGATTCCTCTGCGATGCCAACGGCGAGATATCCTGCATGCCGTTCATCGACAGCAGAATACAACTTGAAAAACGGATCGCCCTGCACACTTAAGACGAAGCAATCATTCGTCGCCCCAGGGCTTAGGATCAAATGCTTAATCCCATACGCCTTCAGCAGCGCAATCACAATCTGCGTATTCTTCTCGTCAGTGTAGTAATGCTTTCCACTCATTTCCTCTCTCCGTTTTATTCATTGACTTCGCGCCCACACACATACAAGGAGATAGACTTAATCTTCACTAGAGTCTTCATCACTTACAGATTTGTCATTCCCAATTATCTCTCTAGTTTTATCAATATATTGCCTTGGTGTACCAGAGACCGTTTCTTCAATCCCATCCAACCATGTATTACACAAAGGACACTACCATCCCATTGATGTGACGGCATGACGAAATGTTGCCAGAGGACGTCCGGGGATTTTGCGGCAGAGGGTTGCCACCGGCGGCGGTTTCCTGTA
>Ga0310695_10001103_pt1 | contig 65648 bp, 46 predicted proteins | sample RumenRJG_04DNA_FD_203882 | JGI IMG/M metagenome (GOLD analysis project Ga0310695, IMG submission 203882) | Bovine rumen microbial communities from Lethbridge, Alberta, Canada - RJG_04 (v2) (version 2) | ecosystem: Host-associated > Mammals > Digestive system > Stomach > Rumen | place: Canada... | reverse complement strand
TGTAAATGCGTTGTGCCCATCTCTCCAGTTTTCTTACGAAAACTGTCTAGCGTCTATTAATGATGGAATAATCTAATTCCAGTAAACGCCATTGCCATTCCGTAGTTATCTGCTGTTTCGATAACCTGGTCGTCGCGTACGCTTCCACCTGGCTGAGCTACTACTGTAACACCAGACTTTCTTGCGCGTTCGATGTTGTCTCCGAATGGGAAGAATGCGTCAGAACCGATAGCAACATCTGTGTTCTTGTCGAGCCATGCGCGTTTTTCTTCGCGGGTGAAAACGGCCGGCTTTACTTTGAAAAGTTTCTGCCATTTGCCTTCTGCAAGAACGTCTTCGTATTCGTCACCGATATAAACATCGATTGTGTTGTCGCGGTCAGCGCGTTTGATTCCGTCTACAAACTGAAGTCCCAAAACCTGTGGGCTCTGGCGTAACCACCAGTTGTCTGCTTTCTGACCTGCAAGGCGTGTACAGTGAACGCGGCTCTGCTGTCCGGCACCAATACCGATAGCCTGTCCGTCTTTAACGTAGCAAACGCTGTTTGACTGAGTGTATTTAAGAACGATGAGAGAAATTACAAGGTTCATCTTGTCTTCTTCGCTCATGTCCTTGTTCTTTGTTACGATGTTAGAAAGGCAAGAGTTGTCGATTTTAAGGAAGTTGTGTCCCTGTTCAAAAGTAACGCCGAAAACCTGTTTCTTTTCAAGGTCAGCAGGAACGTAGTCAGGGTCAATCTGAATTACACAGTAGTTTCCGTTTTTCTTTGCCTTGAGAATTTCAAGAGCTTTTTCTGAGTATGAAGGAGCTACGATACCGTCAGAAACTTCTTTTTTGATAAGGAGGGCAGTTGCTTCGTCACATTCTCCGCTCAAAGCAATAAAGTCACCAAAAGAACTCATGCGGTCAGCACCACGAGCGCGGGCATAAGCACAAGCCATAGGAGTAAGTTCAACGCCGTCTGTAAAATAAATCTGCTTCAAAGTGTCGCTCAAAGGTTTTCCAACTGCGGCTCCGGCAGGACTTACGTGCTTAAAACTTGTTGCAGCTGGAAGTCCAGTTGCTTCTGTAAGTTCCTTTACAAGCTGGTAGCCGTTAAAAGCGTCCAAAAGGTTTATAAAACCAGGTTTGCCGTTCAAAACAGTAATTGGCAAATCTTTTCCGTCTTCCATAAAAACCCGCGCCGGTTTCTGGTTAGGGTTACATCCGTATTTAAGTTGTAATTCGTTCATGCAGATAGAATAGCGAATTTTGGGGAAAGAATAAAGATATATGAGAGGGGGGAAAGTGAGGTATGAGATGAGGCATTAATACTGAAACTATAAATCGTGATATAATAATTTTATGGTATAAAAAGAAGACAAATTAAAGAAAGAAAAATTTTAAAATCTCAGTGCCGTTCAATGACACGATAGATTTGTATAATAAATTGTAATTTTTAAACAGGGAGAAATTGTTTATGAAAACTATTGATGATTTTTGTGGACAGAAAAATGGGTATTCTCGTTCAATAACTTTGAGAAATGCACTTATTCCAATTGGTAAAACTGAGGAAAATATTCAAAAACTGAAACTTCTTGATAAAGATGTTGAACGATCGAAGGCTTATGTTGAAGTTAAAAAACTTATTGATGATTTTCATCGTACATTTATAGAAGAAGTTCTTTCAAAAACAAAACTCGAATGGGGACTGTTATACAAGCAATTCGAACTTTATCAAAATGAAAAAGACAAGCAAAAGAAAAACAAAATAAAGAAACAGCTTGAACAATTGCAATCAGGAATGAGAAAAGATATTGTAAAACAGTTCAAGAAAGACGAAAGGTTTGATAAACTTTTTAAGAAAGAACTTTTATCTGATTTTGTTCCGACTGTTATAAAGAATGATGAATCAGGTACAATTTCTGATAAACAGGCTGCTCTTGATGCTTTTAAAGGCTTTGCAACATATTTTACAGGCTTTCATCAGAATCGCCAGAATATGTACAGTGAAGAAGCCCAGTCTACGGCTATCAGCAATCGAATTGTAAACGAAAATTTTCCGAAATTTTATGCAAATGTAAAACTTTTTGAATATTTACAGAAAGAGTTTCCTGAAATTATTAAAGAAACCGAAGATTCTCTTAGTAATTTTTTGAACGGTAAAAGACTTGCTGAAATTTTCTCTGAAAATGGATTTAACGCTGTTTTGAGCCAAAACGGTATTGATTTTTACAACACTGTAATCGGTGGAATTTCTGATGAGGCTGGTTCTAAAAAGCTTCAGGGGTTGAATGAAAAGATAAATCTTGCAAGTCAGCAGCTTCCTAAAGAAGAAAAATATAAACTTAAACGAAAGATGACAGTTCTCTATAAGCAGATTCTGAGCGATAGAAGTACGGCATCTTTTATCCCAGTTGGTTTTGAAACAAGTGAAGAAGTTTATGAATCTGTAAAACAGTTCAAGGAACAGAATTTTGATAAAGTTGTTTCTCTCGTAAAGAAACTTAGTTCAAAAACTGATTATGATTTGAACCAGATTTATGTTCCTGCAAAAGAAGTTACTGAGTTTTCTTTGAAGCTGTTTGGTAACTGGTCAATCTTGCATGACGGACTTTTTCTGCTTGAAAAAGATAATGCTAAGAAAAATTTTTCAGAAAAGCAGATGGAAACGTTAAGAAAGGAAATTGCTAAAAGAGATTGCTCGCTTGCAGAGTTGCAGAAAGTCTATGAAGAATTATGTTCATATAATGGAGAACAGCTGGGTATCAACGAAAAAGGATATCTTGTTAAAAAAACTTACAATGATAAAGATAAAATTGAACTTAATGTACGAGATAATTTTTTCAGATTTACAGAACTTCGCCTTGATGAAAATACCAAAGAAAAGTCTTTTGTCGAAATCCTTAAGGAAGTAAACAAAAATTATTTAAAAATCGATTTTGACAAACAGGAAAACCTCATAAAAGAAAAAGAGTCTTCAACGCCTATAAAGAATTTCCTTGATGAAGTACAGAATCTATACCACTACTTGAAGCTCGTTGATTATCGCGGTGAAGAACAGAAAGACTCTGATTTTTATTCAGAACTCGATAAAATTTTGCTGGAACTTTCTGAAATCGTTCCGTTATATAACAAGGTTCGTAATTTTGTTACCAAGAAACCGAATGAGATTAAGAAAGTTAAGGTTATGTTTGATTGCAGTTCTTTGTTGAATGGCTGGGGAACTGATTACGGCACTAAAGAAGCTCATATTTTTATTGATTCAGGTAAGTATTATTTAGGAATTGTAAATAATAAATTGGATAAGGAAGATGTGGAATCATTAAAAGTAGTTGGCGAACATATGATTTCGAAAGTTATTTATGACTTTCAAAAACCTGATAATAAGAATACTCCAAGATTATTTATTCGATCAAAAGGCGATTCGTATGCTCCTGCGGTTTCTAAATATAATTTACCTATTACAGATATTATCGATATCTATGATAAGGGATTATTTAAAACTGAGTATCGTAAGATAAACCCAGAAGAATATAAAAAATCTCTTGAAAAAATAATCGATTATTTTAAATTAGGTTTTTCACGACATGATTCATATAAGCACTACAATTTTTCTTGGAAGAAAACTACGGATTATGCAGATATTGCAGATTTTTATTCTGATACAATAAAATCATGCTACCAATTAAAGTTTGAAAAAGTTAATTATGGTAATCTTGTATCTCTTGTAGATTCCGGCAAACTATTCCTCTTCCAAATCTATAACAAAGATTATTCGACTGGAAAAGACGGCGGAAACGGTTCTACTGGAAATAAAAACCTTCATACGTTGTATTGGGAAAATCTATTTTCAGAAGAAAATCTGCGTGATGTATGCTTAAAACTGAATGGAGAAGCTGAACTTTTCTGGCGTGATGCAAATCAAAATGTAAAAGATGTCTGCCACAAAAAAGGATCTGTTCTTGTAAATCGCACAATGACAGATGGTTCAACAATTCCAGAAGATATTTATCAGGAGATTTATAAGTTTAAAAACAAAAAGTCTGAAAGTCTTTCTGACAAAGCAAAAGAATTGCTTGATAGTGGAAAAGTTGTCTGCAAGGAAGCTAGGTTCGACATTACGAAAGACAGGCACTTTACAAAACAAACATATCTTTTCCATTGTCCGATTACGATGAATTTTAAGGCTTCGGAAATTTCAAATAAAGATTTCAATTCTAAAGTTCAAACTCTTTTGAAAAACAATTCTGATGTAAAAATAATCGGACTTGACCGCGGTGAGCGTCATCTGATTTATCTTTCGCTTATCAACCAAAAAGGCGAGATTGAACTTCAAAAAACACTTAATCTTGTTGAGCAGGTTCGCAATGATAAAACTGTAAAAGTTAATTATCAGGAAAAACTTGTTCAGAAAGAAGGCGATCGCGATAAAGCCCGCAAAAACTGGCAGACAATCGGTAACATCAAGGAATTAAAGGAAGGTTATCTTTCAAATATTGTTCACGAAATTGCAAAATTGATGGTAGAAAACAATGCTATTGTCGTAATGGAAGATTTGAATTTTGGTTTTAAACGGGGACGTTTTGCGGTTGAACGGCAGGTTTATCAGAAATTCGAGAATATGCTCATTGAAAAACTTAACTATCTTGTTTTTAAAGATAAAAAACTTACTGAGTCAGGCGGAGTTTTGAACGCATACCAGCTTACAAACAAATCTGCAAATGTAAGCGATGTTGGTAAGCAGTGCGGATGGATTTTCTATATTCATGCAGCATATACTTCAAAAATAGATCCTAAAACAGGTTTTGCAAATCTGTTTTATACAGCAGGACTTACCAATGTAGAAAAGAAAAAAGAGTTCTTCGACAAGTTCGATTCAATCCGCTTTGACAGTAAGACAGATTCTTTTGTGTTCTCATTTGATTATTCCAATTTTTCTGATAATGCAGATTTCAAGAAAAATTGGGATGTATATTCCCGTGGCGAACGTCTTGTTTATAGCAAGGCGGAAAGAACAGCGGTTTGCGTAAATCCTACAGAAAACTTAAAAGCCTTGTTTGAAAAGCAGGGTATAAACTGGAATACGGAAGATAATTTTATTGACCAGATTCAAGCAGTTCAGGCAGAACGTGAAAATTGTTCTTTCTATGACGGACTATACCGCTCATTTATGGCAATTCTCCAGATGCGAAATTCTAAGCCAAATTCATCAAATCAAGAAGATGATTATCTGATTTCACCTGTTAAGGCTGAAGACGGAACTTTCTATGACAGCCGTGTTGAAGCCGCAAAGGGAAAAGACTCAAATGGAAGATTGATTTCTAAACTTCCTGTCGATGCTGATGCAAACGGTGCCTATCACATTGCATTAAAAGGTCTGTATCTTTTGAAAAATGATTTTAACTTGAACGATAAAGGTTACATTGAAAACATTTCAAATGCTGATTGGTTTAAATTTGCTCAGGAGAAAGATTATGCAGAATAATGAAGTATTAAAAAATCAGCAGATAAAGCTTTTTGAAGACAGTAAAATCCGCTCTGTATGGGATGAAGAAGAACAGCAGTGGTATTTTTCTGTTGTTGATGTAGTTGCTGTTTTAACGGGGAGTGTAAATCCTCGCGATTATTGGTTCAAGATGAAAAAACGCGTTCATTCAGAAGACGGAATTGAGTTGTCGACAATTTGTCGACAACTAAAAATGCAGTCCGCTGACGGAAAATTTTATAACACAGATGCAGCAAATGTAAAAACTCTTCTGCGTATAATTCAAGCGATTCCTTCTCCAAAAGCAGAACCTTTTAAGCAGTGGCTTGCACAAGTTGGTTATGAACGTATTCTAGAAATTGAAAATCCTGAACTTGCTCAGGAACGGATGAAAGATCTGTATGAGAAAAAGGGCTATCCAAAAGATTGGATAGACAAACGTCTCCGCGGAATTGCAATCAGACAGAATCTTACGGATGAATGGAAAGAACGTGGAATTACAAAAGAAAGCGATTATGCAATTCTTACCGCAGAGATTTCAAAAGCGACATTTGGACTGACTCCGAGTAAATATAAAGAACTGAAAGGTCTTACAAAAAAGAATCAGAATCTGCGTGACCACATGACAGACCTTGAACTGATTTTTACAATGCTCGGAGAACGTGTTACAACAGAAATCAGTCAACAGGAAAAGCCTGATACTTTTAACAAAAATAAAAGCGTTGCAAGACGCGGAGGAAAAGTTGCAGGAGTAGCTCGTAAAGAAACAGAAAAGGAACTGGGGCATTCTGTAATTTCATCAGAAAATTATTTAGACTTAGATAATTCAGAGAGCAATGGAACTTTACCTGAAAATCAGTAACTTGAATGATTTTATTTTTTGTCCTCTTTCAATTTATTATCATCAGCTATATGGTGAGCTTTCTGAACGAATGTATTACGGACAGGCTCAGTTGGATGGAAAGGCTGCTCATTCTGCAGTTGATGAAAAGCGTTATTCAACGCATAAAAATATATTGCAAAGTCTTGATGTTTATTCTGATGAATATAAACTCAGCGGAAAAATTGATATTTTTGACATAGAAAAAGGACTTCTTACTGAACGTAAAAAACATATTGAAACGATTTATGACGGGTATGTTTTTCAACTTTATGCACAATGTATTTGTCTTCGGGAAATGGGGTACAAAGTAAAACAACTCAGGTTTTATTCTAGTGATGATAACAAGATTTATCCTGTAAAACTGCCCGAAGAAGACAGCGAAATGTTTGAAAACTTCAAGGCAATAAATGAAGCAATGCAGACCTTTGATGTTTCTAGTTATCAGCCAAAATCAGAAGATAAATGCCGGAACTGTATTTACAACGATTTTTGTGACCGCCCGCTTGCTCCAAAAACTTACCGTGGCGGATTTTAGTGAGGTGGGGGCGATGATGAGTACGCGAGATTTTGAATACAAACAGATTGCATTTGTTTTTACTGATGAAGGGCAGAAAATAAGTTTTAAGAATGACAATCTTTTGATTACGGATGCAGACGGAAAAGTAATTCATCAATCTACATGCTACCGGCTTTTTATACTTTTTATCTGCGGGGATTTTTGTTTAACTTCGGGACTTCTTGACAGGTCTAAAAAGTTTGGTTTTTCAATCGTGTTTATGACTCTAAATCTTAGGATGTCTTGCATGCTTCCTTCAAAAGCAGAGGGGAATGTACTGCTTCGAAAAAAACAATATTTATATGATAAGACAGAAATTGCTGCTCACGTTATTTCGAATAAAATTCATAATCAATGTGCACTTTTAAAAAAGAAACGTAAAAAAACAGATGAAGAAAAAGAAATAATTGCAAAACTTGAACAGTTTGAAAAAGATGTATTAAAGCCAGATTTATCCGCGCAGGAAATTATGGGAGTAGAAGGAATCAGTGCAAAGCTATATTTTAAATCGCTGTTTTCAGAATATAATTGGAAAAGCCGTCAGCCACGTACAAAATGCGATATAACGAATACTTTAATGGATATCGGGTATACGATTTTATTTAATATCATAAATGCTCTTTTGGAAATGTATGGTTTTGATGTGTATGTCGGAATTTTACATACACAGTTTTTTCATCGTAAATCTTTGGTGTGTGATTTGGAAGAATCGTTTAGACCGATTGTGGATGAAGCGATTTTAAAAGCGCTGAATTTGGGGCAGGTAAGTGAAAAAGATTTCTGGAAAAATCAGAATCAGTATATTCTTCCATGGAAAAATTCAAAGAAATATGTCGGGCTGATTTTGAATGCAATTATGGAATATAAGAACGAAATTTTCATTTATTTGCAGTCGTATTATCGTGCTTTTATGCGGGACAAACCCTCAGAGGACTTTCCTGTTTTTGAGTTGTTTGAGAAGTAGGAATGAAGATAGATGCTTTTAATCAGTTATGATATCAGTAATGACAAGGTTCGCACAAAGTTTTCCAAGTACCTTTCAAAGTTTGGATTTCGTCTTCAGTATTCTGTTTTTGAAATTTCAAACAGTGACACTGTATTAAAAAATATAGAAACAGAGATTCAAAATACCTATATGAAAACCTTTACAGAAGAGGATTCTATTATTATATTTAACTTATCCGAGACTTGTAAAAAAACTTGTTACGGATATGCCAAAAACGAAGAAAAAGAAGTTTTCGTGATTGGCTAAAACTTGCAAACCTTGGGTCTTACTGGAGAAAAATATGGAATTTTGTCGTTTTATGCCAAAACTTCCTGCATTAAATGCGAAAAACAGTAATAGACAGTACCGTTGTACATTTCGAAGGGTTTCAAAGTGAACTAAAATTTCTACTGTTGTAGATTTTTTCTTCTTGTTTCCCACCAGTTAGAGTTTCAAAGTGAACTAAAATTTCTACTGTTGTAGATACGGGCCGTGTCCACATCCGCCTGGACAGTTTCAAAGTGAACTAAAATTTCTACTGTTGTAGATAGATGGATATAGTATTCTGCAAAAAGGTTTCAAAGTGAACTAAAATTTCTACTGTTGTAGATCTGTGTTCCATCTTGGATCTGCAAAGGTTTCAAAGTGAACTAAAATTTCTACTGTTGTAGATCTCAGAATCACTTGGTTTATTTGTAAGTTTCAAAGTGAACTAAAATTTCTACTGTTGTAGATTTGGTTTTGATTCTTCCCAATATCGTGTTTCAAAGTGAACTAAAATTTCTACTGTTGTAGATAGGTACTTGCAGCCTGAATCATAAAAAGTTTCAAAGTGAACTAAAATTTCTACTGTTGTAGATACTTAATACAGATTTTTGCCCCATTGTTTCAAAGTGAACTAAAATTTCTACTGTTGTAGATCGAACAAAGTTTTGAATTCAATCTTTGTTTCAAAGTGAACTAAAATTTCTACTGTTGTAGATTAATGGCAAGACGAACTTCTTCCTTCGTTTCAAAGTGAACTAAAATTTCTACTGTTGTAGATTCATGGTTTGCACAAATCCTATCCGTGTTTCAAAGTGAACTAAAATTTCTACTGTTGTAGATGGAAGGCTTTCTGTTTCTGAAATCATGTTTCAAAGTGAACTAAAATTTCTACTGTTGTAGATATAATAAATGAATGACAATTAAAATCGTTTCAAAGTGAACTAAAATTTCTACTGTTGTAGATATACTCTGGGGTATGATTATGAACCAGTTTCAAAGTGAACTAAAATTTCTACTGTTGTAGATCTCCTCAAGCCATTTCTTATAGTGTATGTTTCAAAGTGAACTAAAATTTCTACTGTTGTAGATCTATTAAGTCAGAACACGCTGCACGCCGTTTCAAAGTGAACTAAAATTTCTACTGTTGTAGATGTATTTCTCCGAAACGAATGTACTCTTGTTTCAAAGTGAACTAAAATTTCTACTGTTGTAGATTATGGAATTACTCGTCAGCTTATGCCGTTTCAAAGTGAACTAAAATTTCTACTGTTGTAGATTTCTTCCGTTTCATTCGCTCAAATCTAGTTTCAAAGTGAACTAAAATTTCTACTGTTGTAGATCACGGCTCAACTTCACGGCTGTACAGTTTCAAAGTGAACTAAAATTTCTACTGTTGTAGATTTGAGTCCATGTGGTGTTGTAATAGGTTTCAAAGTGAACTAAAATTTCTACTGTTGTAGATGCAACGATAGGCAACATGCTTTCTGTGTTTCAAAGTGAACTAAAATTTCTACTGTTGTAGATATAATTTTCTTCTTCGAATGTGTTGTTGTTTCAAAGTGAACTAAAATTTCCACTGTTCCACATACCTCTTTTCTTCCAAAAATAATAATTTATATGGTAAAATATCGTCTAAATGAAAATTATGAAAAGCAGACTTGTGTTTTTTGCTCGTTTGCTTGCGTTTTGCATGGACTTTTGTTTCGGAATGACTAAGGTCAGGGACTGTGTTCAGATTGAAGGAATTGTTGAATATTACGGGAGAGGTTGTCTTTAAGGTTGAATTTTTCCAGCAAATGGTTCATTAATTTGCTGACTGACACAAAGACAATGAAAAACTAAAGAATATTTTTCGAAATTAATTCTTCAACCTCCCGTCTCTGTACAAAAAATATTATTTAACCTTATAATATTTTGTAATGAAACTTATCAGCTTATTTAAGAAAATTCCAATTGTGTTAATTTTTGCGGGTTTTGTAATTTTTTCTGGATGTCAGAATGAATCTACAGATAATTCAACAGCGCTGGCTCTTGCTATTGCAAATATGTATAAAGACCCGCTTACAAAGGTTCAAAATGAAACAGTAACAGACGAAAAGTCGTTGATAACTGTTAATAACGACACAAAAACTCTGAATCTGTCTGGGGTAAAAGGCAGAACAATTTACATGGCGCGTTCAAATCCGGGAACTGCAAGGATTACTGAGAATGAAGTTAGGGCGGCGCTCTTAAAATCTAAAGACTCTTATGCAGCAAGCCAGAATGTTCAGATGTCAGAATTGCTGGATGTTCAGGAATCGCAGAAAAAAACTCCGCAGCAGGTTATTTACGAAAATTTTATTGCTTCGTTAAAAAATTATACTCCGGAAGAAAACAGAAGTTTACAGACTAGAGCTGTAAAGACCTATTCAGTTGGAGATACTGAAGAATTTTATGCTCTAAAACCGGAAACTGCTTTATCTTCGAATGAATTTCAGGAAAATGTAGAGTTCACACTGATTATTTCGGAAGACAAATACAATGTCTGGGTTAAAACTGATGACAAATATTATAATCAGTATGATACAGAGTCAGAAAGTGATGAAAATAAGGAAAAATTTATAGCAGACGCAGTAAAACTTGGAAAAAAGTTTATAAACGGTTACGGTCTTGTAAGTCATATTTATGGGGAGGTTTCTGAGTATCTTTATACTGTAGATAAATTTGAAAAAACTACGAAAGCAGACGCAATGCAAACGTACTCAAGAACCGGTGATAAAATTAACATCATGCTTTACGAGTTGCTTGATAAAGGCAAGCTGTACGGTTTTGTCTATCAGGGTGATTTTATCAAGGGGTATAACGGAAGTAATGAAGGTCGCTTTATTTATATGGACAGCCAGACTCTTGTAAAGGAGCCGTTAGAAGCCTATTCAGCTGCATTGCACGAGTTTTCTCATAATATTTCGTTTACTAAAAAGACATTGGAAAACAATGTTTCCTGGACTTACTGGTATGGAGAACTTCTGGCCATGACCTGTGAAGATATGATGCAGGCTTATCTTGGTATTTCTGACGATGATGTTGACGGAGGTCTTGGAAATACTCCTAAAGCACGCCTTGCATCGGCAAATCGCAGTGCTATGTGGTTAGTCGGACTTACTGGTAATATGGGTGAAACTTATTCTTCTGCATTTATGCTTGCAGCATGGCTCAGCAGAAAATTTGGCGGGGTTAAATTTGTTAAGGTTCTTGCACAAAATAAACTTGTAGACATGCAGTCAATTTTGTCTGCCATCTATGAAGTTTCTGGAAAAAAATATACAGAAACTTCTTTACTTCAGGAAATGTCATATGACATGATTGAAGAAAGTTCTGGAACCGGTTTTAATCAGGATGCGCCTATATATTCTGGAAATCCTTATTATACGTGTGCTTATACAGATGAAAATGATTCTACTCAAACTTATCTGTATCCTTTTACAGCAATAGATTTAAGGGCTCCTTTTTATGCATGGTGCAATATAAACTTCAACAATACACAACTGGCTCCTGAGGAATTTATTACAAATGAATTCATTCCATATAATCAGCTTCCTAAAAAAAATGTATTTGCAAAGGCAGACTATGCATCAAAAGGAGTGACTGTGCCGGAAAAAGCATATTTAGGTCCGCTTATGCTAAACGAGGCCAGAATAATTACTGGTATCGGTCCATTTGGAACGATGTTCTTTAATTTAGGAACTGCAAACAGCGATGAAGTAACGATTACGTTCGATTGTTTGGGATCCAGCGTTAAAGACGTAATAACAATCTGGGTAAAATAACCCCATGCAAAAATCTTTTTTTTACATTACAATATTTAACAATGAAAAAATTTAAGATCATCTATGTATTATTTGCCATGGCTCTTATAGTATTTTCCGGCAGCTGTTTTGGAATGTCCAAATTCAGGGACACTGTTCGGGTAGAAGGAATTGTTGAGTTTTATGGCAGCGGTCCGTTTTCGCGTCTGGGATTAAAAACTCAGGACGGAACGCTCTATTTTCTTACTGCAGAAAAAGACCTGCAGAAAGAACTTAATGAATTGAGCGGAAGAAAGATTGCTGTCGATGGAATTCTGACAGGAGAGCAGGCACCGGCAGAAATTCCGGGAGCGATTGTCATAAAAGTTAGGAGATATAAAAAATGAAAATTATTAAGGCGTTAAAGGTTTTACCGCTTGCACTGATTTTTACTGCTTCGTTGATTTTCATTGGATGTAACAGCGAGTCTGGAGACGGTTCTTCAGCATTGCTGTTTACTATTGCAGCTACAAATAATTGGGGGGGGGGCGGAAAAAACACCGGAAAATTCTGAACCTGGTGATAATCCTGAGGAAAAAGACCCGGAAGTAAAAGATCCCGAGGAAAAAGATCCTGAAGAAAAAGACCCTGAGGAAAAAGATCCGGATGAAAAGGAACCTGAGCAAAAAGGTGTACAAAAAGAAACTGTAACAGATAAAAATTCTGTTATAACAGTAAAAAATGATACAAAGCTTCTTAAGCTTTCAGGAGTAAAAGGCAAGTCTATTTATATGACACGCTCAAATCCTTCGGAAGAAACTCTTGATGCAGCTCAGGCAAGATATGCTGTAATTCTGGATGATTCTGAAAATGATGCCAGAAGTCTTAAGAAATCAGAATTTCCGGTCCTGCAGGGTACAGAGAAAAAAGATCCTCATCAAATTATGTATGAAAAATTTCTTGAAGACCTGAGAAATTACACACCGACAGAAAGTCGTGCTTTGTATGATTCTTCTGTGAATGACTATTCTGTTGGAGATATAGAGAAATTTTACGCATCTAAATTTAATGATGACGGTACAAGTGAAATTGAATCAAATGTAGAGTTTAAACTGATTGTTTCAGAAGATGAATATAATGTCTGGGTCAAATCTGATGATAAATATTATAATCAGTATGATACTTCTTCAGAGAGTGATGAAAACAGGGCAAAGTTTGTAAAAGATGCAGAGAAACTTGGTAAAAAGTTCATAAACGGCTACGATATTGTAAGTCATATTTATGGAAAGGTTTCTGAGTATCTCTATAATAATAGCCTTGTGGAAGATTCTCTGATGACAGAGAGTTCAAGGACTGGTGATAAAATAAACATCCTGCTTTACGATATGCTTGACAAAGGTGGCGTATACGGCTTTGTTACTCCGAGAGATTTCATCAAAGGTTTTAATGGAAGTAATGAAGGCCGCTTTATTTACATGGACAGTCAGACTATTGTAAAGAATCCGATGGAAGCTTATACAACTGCATTGCATGAGTTTTCTCATAATATTTCGTTTACTCAAAAGACATTAAAAGGTGGAAGGTTTTGGACTTACTGGTATGGAGAACTTTTGGCCATGATCTGTGAAGACATGATGCAGACTTATCTTGGAATTTCTGACAGCGATGTTGATAGTTACCTTGAAAATACTCCTAAAGTCCGCATTGCTCCGGCGAATTATACTGCACTGTGGGGGCAGGGGCTTTCAGGTGAGAATGTCATGACTTATTCAGCTTCATATATGGTTGGTGCCTGGTTGACCCGAAAGTTTGGCGGAATAAAATTTGTAAGGGAATTGGCAAGAAATTACTATGTAGATATGGATTCAATCTTAAGGGCTGTAAAAACAGTTACAGGAAAAACCTATACTGCAGAAACTCTTATTCAGGAAATGGCCGGAGATTTGCTTGTAGAAAGTGAGGGAAGTGGACTTAATCAGGATACACGAACTTTCAAGAATGATACAGACTATATCTATTATTATGTGGATGAAAATTTTATGAAACAGGCTTACAATTACAAGTTTACTGCAATTAATTTGTGGGAACCATTTTACGGCTGGTGTGATATATACGGTTTTGGAGATCTTATAGGAAATTCTTCTATTGAATATAGTGCTCTTCCTGCCGGAAACGTTTATGCAAATGTTATGTGGGCTGCGGGACAAGAGCCGGAGACTGCTTATTTAGGACCTCTTTTGATAAAAGACGGAACTGTAGGCGGATCTATTGGACCTTATGGATCAATGCTTTACACTCTTGGAGAAGCTGAAACCGATGATATTGATATCGGAATTTCCAATGGTTCTTCAACCGTTAAAGACGTATTAACAATCTGGGTAAAATAAGTTTTTGTAATAAATTGGAGGAGCAAAAATGAATCGAATAAAAGCATTGAAAGTTTTACGGATGGCTGCTGCGGCTTTTTTTGCGGCAGGGCTGTTAGCTGCGGCATGCGGCTGTTCCCTTAAAGACAATGCAAAGGGCTTTATTCCGGCTCCTCCGGATTACACTGACAGCCAGATGTGGTTTACTCAGGATGGTGATTCTGACGGCACTGGTGCAGATGTTTTCTACGTTGTTTCTACATGGGAAGAAGATTGGACTTCCGCTAACGGAAAAATCTGTCACTATGCGGACGTATGGAATCAGGAGCATCGTGAACGCATGGCAAGGGAAATTTCCCGCGTGGCTTCTTACATGGCTCCGGGGAACCGTTTCTATTCGCCGTATTACCGTCATATAACTATTGACGGTTGGGTTACGCAGAACGAAAAGCTTATTCAAAAACGTGCGCGCCTTGCCATGGGCGACGTATGCAGAGCCTTTGATCTTTTTCAAAGTCAGCGTGATACATCCCGTCCGCTTATTATTGCGGGATTCAGTCAGGGCGGACTTGCTACGGTAGAACTTTTAAAGCACATCAGCGATGAAACTTATGGTCAACTTGCCGCGGCCTATGTGCTTGGTTATAAGGTTACTGCAAGGGATCTTGCGGCCTGCGCTCATATTCAGCCTGCTCAAAAAGAAGACGATACCGGAGTTACAGTTTGCTACAACACTGTAAAGGACGTAAAATATGTTATTCCGGTAATTGCTGATTCATTCATTGCAATTAATCCCGTTAACTGGCGCACGGATGACACTCCGGCCGTTTTGGACGGAACAATCACGGTTACACTTTCGCCGGAGCATCATGTTCTTGTTGTAAGCGGTTACAGCGGCTCAGAATACAGGCCTTACCGCAATTTTATTAACGTAGGAGACATTCACAGCTGCGAACCGTGGCTTTACAGCGAATGTCTTAAGAAAAATATTGCAGTCCGTGCCCGTGCATGGCGTAATGAGCAGAATTCAGGCGCCTAGTTTCTGCCTGCCGTTCAGCCATTCCTGAATTTTTTCTTTTTCAGAAGCGACTGTGCTTCCAAGGCATTCAAACGGCGCGCAGATTTCAGAGTCCGGGCAGATTTTCTTAAGATCCTTAAGGATGATTTCTATTCCGCTTCCTTCGTGAGTTACAAAAGGAATGATTTTCTTTCCATTTATTCTATTTGTTTCCAAAAACGTAACTACTGCCATCGGAACTGTTCCCCACCAGCATGGAAATCCAAGAAATATAGTGTCGTAACTGGATGCGTCCGGTAAATCTGATTTTAAGGGTGGCCTTACATGCTCTATTTTTTCCCTGCGGCTCTGTTCGCAACATTCCCTGTAACTGTCTGAATATGGTACAAGCGGTTCAATTCTGAATATGTCTGCTTTAATTGTTTCCTGTATCTGCTCGGCAAGGATTTCTGTGTTTCCTTTTCTTGTATCCCTTAAAATGCCGTTAAAGTAATTTTCACCGGCCCGGGAAAAGTATGCAATCAATGTTTTCACTCTGTTCCCTCCGTCTGTCTGTTCATAGCATTTACAGTGCTGATTATATAGTAAGTTTTTTGGAATGCAAGTCTTTTTCTTTGCGGATTTATACATTCTTAATTCGCTAAGTTCGCGCTGCTAACTGCTTGAGCCTGTCGGAATCACAATGTATACTGATTTCCATGAACATTCTTTCTATTAATAACGTTGCAAAAATCGGCCGTGAAGAAATGCTTTTTACTGGCGTTACTTTTGGTCTTAACGAAGGAGACAAGGCTGCCCTTATAGGACGGAACGGAATCGGAAAATCTACCCTGCTTGGAACAATTGCCGGCGTCCTTGCCCCGGATGAAGGAACAGTCGTTATTAATAAGGAATCTGGAGTTTCATTTTTACCGCAGAGTCCGGCATATAACCCGGACGACACAATCAGAAGTCACATTTTTAAGAGCAATTCTCCAAAACTTTCTGTAATAAAGGATTTTCTTGAAACCTGCGAAAAACTTGCCGACCCGGAAGCCGGAGAAGGCGTGCACCGTCGCTATGACCAGCTGAATGAGCAGATGGAAAAGCAGGACTTATGGAATTACGAGGCACAGGTAAGTTCAATTCTTTCTACGCTTGGAATTAATGATCTGAACAAGACAATGGGAACATTAAGCGGCGGAATGGTAAAAAAAGTCGCCCTTGCCCAGGTTCTTGTAGAAGATACAAAACTGCTTCTTCTGGACGAGCCTACAAACCATCTTGATATAACGACGATTACATGGCTTCAGAATTACCTGCGCGAAACAAAGCGGACCGTGCTTATGGTTACGCATGACCGCTATTTTCTGGATGCAGTCTGCAATAATATTTTTGAACTGGCGCGAAATAAGATAAAGCTTTATCAGGGAAATTATTCAACCTATCTTGAAAAAAAGGAAATAGAAGCAGAAATTGAGCGCAATACAGATCGCCGCATAGAAAGCGTCCTTCGTTTTGAGCGGGACTGGCTTAGCCGTGGTCCTTGTGCCCGCGGAACAAAGGCAAAAGCCCGCATTCAGCGCGACATGCAGCTTATAAACCGCGAAAAATTTAAGGAAGACAAGGGCTTTTCTTTTGAAGTTCAGGGGCGCCGTCTTGGCGGAAAAGTTCTGGAACTTCATTCTATTTCAAAAGCCTATACAAAAAGCGGAACTTCTGTTCCCGTAATTTCTGATTTTTCTTATATCTTTACAAAAGGTCAGAAAATCGGAATTTTTGGCGACAACGGCTCCGGAAAATCAACATTTCTGAACATAATTACCGGTCAGCTTGCCCCGGATACCGGCAGCGTAGTTGTCGGGGAAAATACATTTTTCGGCTATTACATGCAGAATCCGGTTTTTAAGGATCTTTCGCTCCCAGTTTTGGATTACATAAAGGAGGCCGCCGAAAACGTAACAAAGAATGATGGAAAAACTCTTTCCGCTGGGCAGTTTTTGAATGAATTCGGCTTTGAAGGTAAAATTCTGCATTCTCCGCTTTCTTCTTTGAGCGGCGGCGAGCGTAAGCGCCTGTTTTTAATCCGTCTTTTAATGACCAACCCGAATTTTTTGATTCTGGACGAGCCGACCAACGATTTTGACATTTTTACGATGAATGTGCTCGAACAGTTTTTGATGCAGTACCAGGGCTGTCTGCTTGTAGTTTCCCATGACCGCTATTTTATGGATAAAGTTGCCGACACAATGTTCATTCTTGAAGAGGACGGAAATATCAGTGGCTTTGTGGGAAAGTGTTCTGAATACATAGAACTCCGCGACCAGCAGAAACGCGAGCAGCTTTTAAATGAACGTGAACAGAAGCGGGAAGAAAAAAAGGAGGGGAAAGCCTCCCCCTCGCTCCCAAGCCAACAAGTTGACTTGTCCGCTACCCCCTCAAAGGGCTCAAACGCCGCCCTTAACGCCTGCTCATCCGCTCCCCGCAAACGAACCTGGAAAGAGCAGAAAGAATTCGAAACTTTGGAAACCGAAATCCTTGAACTGGAAGAAAAAAAATCCGCCCTTGAGGCCAAAATGTCTTCCGGCGAAAAATTAGACTTCGAATCCCTCTCTCGCGAATACAACACCCTGACCCGCGAACTGGAAGCGAAATACTGTAGGTGGGAGGAATTGGGCAGTCTGTCATAACTGCGAGTTTTCGATAGAAAACTCGGTGAGTTCGCGAAGCGAACGACCTTCACTCAGGGAGGAATTGGGACTTTTGACTTAATTAAATGTCGAGTTTTATTGCAACACCATAAAAATTGGCGCGAAGGAGCGAAGCGATGATTAAAAACACTCTGTTTATGGCCGTCGCGAGAGCGACGATTATATAAGTTCCCCTAACATGAACAGCGTGTAGTGTGCTAGCACACGTTTTTGCATCATCGTTTTGCGACTGGTAGCCAATTTTCATAGTAAATCTATAAAACTCGACATTTAATGCAGATCCCTGAAATTGAACCAATTCCCAAAATCTGATATCATATTTTCATTATGAAAATTCAGGCAAAGGCTGCAAAATTAGGCGGACACATTCAGGTTCCAGGCTCAAAGAGTCACACAATCAGGGCATTAATTTTTTCTTCTATTGCAGAAGGAACTTCACATATCAGAAATCCGTTGGGCGGCGCGGACTGCGTTTCTTCAAGTAAGGCGGTTCCGCTTTTTGGCGCAAAGGTTGACATATCAAATCCAAAAGACTGGGTTGTAGAAGGTGCGGGTAAAAACGCTCATCTTCCAAGCGATGTTGTAAACGTAGGCGATTCCGGTTCTCTCCTTTATTTTATGAGTCCTGTTGCAGCAACTTTTGAAGGCTGGACAGTTTTTACCGGCGATGATTCAATCCGAACACGACCTGTTCTTCATGTTGTAGACGCCTTAAAGCAGATGGGTGCCGAAGCATATATTTCACGCCCGGAAAAAAATGCGCCGCCGCTTATCATCAAGGGGCCTGTAAAAGACGGAAGCACAATCGTTACAGACGGAAGGCTCAGCCAGTACATCAGCGGAATCATGATGGCCGCAAGCCGCTTGAACGGAACGACAAATATTGAACTGACAGATCCAAAAGAAACTCCGTTCCTTAATATGACACGCCTCTGGCTTGAAGAAATGGGCGTTAATCTTGAAATCAGCGAAGATTACAAGCACATTAAGGTTCACGGCCCTGTCCAGATGAAGGCTTTTGACAAGGTAATTCCAAGTGACTGGGAAGCCGTTGCATTTCCTCTTGTTGCAGCCCTTATTACAGAAAGCGAAATTACAATCGATAACGTAGATACAAGCGGAAGCCAGGGCGACATGGCAATTGTTGACGTTCTTAAAGAACTGGGCGCAAATATCGAAATTGATGAAAATACAAAGGCGCTTACAGTTAAGAAGAGCCGCCTTTCTGCAGAACACCTTCCAAATAAGGAACTGCATGTAAATCTTTCTGGTTACCCAGACGCAATCTGCGCTCTTGCTGTTGCTGGCTGTTTTACAGAAGGTTCAATCGTAATAGAAGATATCGGTGTGTGCCGCAAAAAGGAAACTGACCGCATTGAAGTAATGCAGAAAGAACTTGAAAAACTTGGTGCGACAATTGAAACCGGTTCAGACTGGTTCAAGGTTACCGGACACAGCAAAAAGAATGCAGATGGTTCTGTTAATTCAGCATGGAATATGCACGGCGGAGAAGTAGAAAGCTACGATGATCACCGTGTTGCAATGAGCCTTGCCTGCTTGGGACTTGCACTCCCGGAAGGACAGGAAATCATCGTAAAAGACGCAGAATGCTGCGCAGTTTCGTTCCCGGATTTTTATAAAACTATGAACGGAATCAATGCCGGATTTACAGAAATTTAATCTGTACAGGCAGGGAACTTCCTTACACTCGGATTGTTTATGCAGGAAAAAGAAAATTATCTGACTGACCAGCTTATTACATATATAGGAAATAAACGTTCTCTGCTTGATTTTATTTCTGTCGCAGTTGATTTTGTAAAGTCAGAAACAGGAAAAGAAAAACTTCACTGTCTGGATGTGTTTTCCGGAAGCGGAATTGTAAGCCGTTTTCTGAAGGCACATGCCGAATCGCTTACCGTAAATGATCTTGAACTTTATTCGCGCATCATAAACAGCTGCTATCTTGCAAACCAGTCGGAAATCAATTCAGGGGAACTTAAGGCGTTTTATGAAAAAATACGTACGCGTACGGAGCAGCTCTTGAAATCTTCTGAAAAAAGCGGTTTCATTCATGAACTTTATGCGCCGGAAGAAACTGAAAATGTCCGTCCCGGTGAGCGCTGTTTTTACACTGCATATAATGCCCGTTACATTGATTTTATGCGCCGTGCAATAGAAACTGAAGTCCCGGAAAACCTACGTCATTTTTTTATTGCACCGCTTCTTTCACAGGCGTCCGTTCACGCAAATACAGCCGGGATTTTTAAGGGCTTTTACAAGAATTCAAAAACCGGCGTAGGACAGTTCGGTGGAAATGCCAGAAATGCGCTTTCCAGAATATGTTCTGATATTGTGCTTCCGTTCCCAGTTTTCAGTAATTTTGAATGTCCTGTAAGGATTTTTCAGAATGAAGCAAACGAACTTTCTGAAATGCCAGAACTTTACGCAGCTCTGCCGGAAAAAGAATTTGACCTTGTATACATGGATCCGCCTTATAATCAGCATCCGTATGGTTCAAATTATTTTATGCTGAATTTAATTGCCTCTTACGAACGCCCTGATTCAGAAAGAATAAGCCGTGTAAGCGGAATTCCAAAAGGCTGGAACAGAAGTGCATACAACAAAAAGCGCGTTGCATCTGAAACTTTTGAAAAATTGATTTCAAACATTCGCTCAAAATTCATAGTGATTTCATTTAACAATGAAGGCTTTATAAGCCGCGAAGAAATGGAAACTCTTTTGAGTCGCCACGGAAAAGTTCGGGTTTTTGAATCGAATTACAATGCATTCCGTGGAAGCCGTAATCTGCGTAACCGCGATATTCATGTAAGCGAATATCTTTTTGTCCTTGATAAGCGCTAGAATTCCAGAATGCATTTTATCGGAAGGTGATCTGACCAGCCGGTTCCCGTGTAAATCCTGTAGCTGAACGGAATCTTTGTTTCTTCGTTGCACCATAAGCTGTCTGTTACCGGAAAAAAATCCTTAATCACAATTTCTTCAGAAGAAAAAAAATGATCTATGCGTTCCCAGTTTTTCTTAAAAAAGTAAGAGCCTGGAAAAACAAACTCTCCTGAATTCTTGCAGAACCATGGTGAAAAAACAGCTTCTCCCGTGTGATGACTAAAATCCCTTAACAGAATATTTACTGCTCCGGCTGTATTGTTTTGTTCCGGTTTTATAATGCAAAATTCGTTTATATCCCTGTTAAAGTCGCCTGCTGCAAAAACTTTTTTTCCTCTGTTTCTGTAAAAACAGTTGCTCAGAACGCTTTCCTGCCAGTTTCGCCATTTTTCGCTTTCTTTTGCTCCCCCAGATTTTGATTTCCAGTGATTAACCAGAAGAACCAGCTCCTCATCATTTTGTATAGAAATTGAAAGCTCCATTACAGGCCGCATGGAAGGCTGCTTTATTTCTGTCCTTATGTCCAGATTATGAATTTTTACGTTGTTTATCGGAAAGCGTGAAATGACCGCACAGCCGATTGCGTCTCCTTCGTTTTTATAAAAGATTCCGTAGTTCCAATATTTTTTTTGATTCCATACGTTACCTGCCAGTTGGTTTGAAATGTCATAGATTATACCGGCATTTTCAATTTCTTCAAAAACATAGATGTCTGAATTTGTGCTGTTCATGAAAGTGCACACGTTTTTCAGTCTTTTTAAGTATGCGTCTTTGTTCCATTTTTCGGATTTCTGAAATTTCTGGTATTCACAGCCGTCCCTGTTTGCGTCAAAAAATGTCTGAAGGTTCCAGTTGATTACGCTTATTTCTTTAGCAGAAAGAAGTGCCGGGCAGCAGAAACAGAGCGCGGGAATCAATTTTAATATCTTTCTAGAAAATCTTTTCATTCTGATTATATATACGATTTTTGCGGTTAAAAAATGCACTTTATGAAAAAAAAATCCTGCCCGAATTTGGACAGGATTTGAAAATCAATTTAAATCAAATTGCAATTTACACGTTGAACTTAAAGAAAAGTACGTCGCCGTCTTTTACGATGTAGTCCTTTCCTTCCTGACGGTATTTTCCTGCTTCCTTGATTTTCTGTTCGCTTCCGTACTGGCGTAAATCTTCAATAGAATATGCTTCAGCACGGATAAAGCCTTTTTCAAAGTCTGTGTGGATTACGCCAGCAGCTTTAGGAGCTGTGTCACCGGCATGAATTGTCCATGCGCGGCATTCATCTGCTCCACCTGTAAAGAATGTTGCAAGTCCCATAAGGTGATAGGCCTTTCGTGCAAGAACTGCAAGTCCGCTTTCTGTAAGGCCTACAGAATCCATAAAGTCCTTGCGGTCAGCAGGATCTGTAATTTCTGCAAGGTCAGCTTCGAATTTTCCGCAGATTACTACAACTTCACTGTTTTCGCTTTCTGCAATTTTCTTCAAAGTTTCTACGTATTTGTTTGTTCCGTCTGCAATTGAATCTTCGTCAATATTTGCAACGTAAAGTGTCGGCTTCATTGTCAAAAGGAACATGTCTTTTACAGCAATTTTTTCATCGTCTGTAAGGTCTGCAAGGCGGGCACATTTTCCTTCCTGAAGGAGCGGCATGATTTTTTCTACAGCGCTGTTAAACGGAGCAAGCTGTTTTTCTGCTTCTTTACCAAGGGCGCGAACCTGCTTGATGTTTTTTTCCTGTCGCTTTGTAATTGTCTGAATGTCGGCTTGTGCAAGCTCAAAATTAATTGTAAGGATGTCGCTTTCAGGATCAACCGGTGCTTCAACCTTTGAATCTTCGCGGACGTGCATGATGTCCGGGTTGTCAAAACAGCGTACTACATGAGCGATACATGCTGTTTCGCGGATGTTTGCAAGGAACTGGTTTCCAAGACCTTCGCCCTGACTTGCACCTTTAATAAGACCTGCAATATCAACGAATTTTACGCTTGCAGGAGTCTTTTTCTTTGGATTGTGAATGCTTGCAAGAAAATCAAGGCGTTCATCAGGAAGATCTACAATACCAACGTTTGGATCGATTGTACAGAATGGAAAGTTTGCTGCTTCTGCAGGGGCAGCAGTCAATGCAGAAAAAATTGTGGATTTGCCGACGTTTGGCAATCCTACGATACCGCAATCTAAAGACATAAAAATCCTCGTTTAAAAATTATGTTTTTTATTATATTGATTTGCGTGTGTTTTAACAATAAACTACGCGGTTTTCCGTTATTTTAATACTTTCCAGTCTGTCTGGCCGTTTCTATTCTTGAAGCAGTTTACGCGGCAGGGATAGGGGCGACAGTTTTTGGAAAAGAAGGCAATGTCGGCAGAGTATGGGCTGGCCAGATCATCGGGATGGAATTTGAGCTGGACGGTCTGGGGCTTTGCGTCTGAGTCTACCCGCGAAAGAGCTCCGTTAAAAAGAATCAGGCTTTCTGCCGTTGCGGTCAGATTGTTTTTCTGTCTGTCGGTAAAAATTTTTTTGATAAAACTCATCTGAAGCTTTTCGATTTCTTCGTGGCGGCAGCATGAAAAATCAAAATTGGCAAGAGATATCTTTGTTTCCGGCTCAACGAATTTTTTGTACCATTCTGCAAATTCAACAAGGAAAATTACGGGGCGCATATGCAGCCCCCGTATAATTGAATTGAACCACGGAACTGCACGTCCATTATTATAGAAGATATTGCATGCATGAGAAATTAATTCTGCGGCCGCAAGGTCCTTTTCAGAAAATGAATCTGAACGGATCACATGATACGGCGGTTTGTTTTCGTATTCCAGACCAAGGCTGTCTGCGCTGTCCGCAAGGTCAGTTCCCGGCAGGACGGAAAGGCAGAAAGTTTCCAGATTGTTAGGGTAAAGATTCAGAGCAAAATCAACGCTTTTCTTGAATCCTTCAAGCGTATCTTTTGGAAGCCCGTATATCAGGTCAAAGCCAAAAATTGCACCTGTTTCGTTTAGGTAACCGATGTTGCGGGTAAAGAGTTTTTTATCCAGTGTCCTGTTTACGAGCTTAAGGATTTCCGGATCGGCACTTTGAAGTCCGAACTGCAGTGCGCACGGAATTCTTGTAAAGGCTTTTGCAAGTTCCCTGTCAATAAATTCTGCGCGGGCTTCGAAATAGAAGAACATTCCCGGCGCTTTTTTTTCTATCAATTTAAGAAGTTCTGCGGCACGTTTTTTGTTTGCGTTGTATGTCGGATCAAGTACGAAAACTTGTGCGATTTTTTTGCTGTTAAAAAGTTCCAGTTCCTTTTCTATTCGTTCCATCGGGAAATACTGTATTTTCTTTTCGCCCTTTGATTCATAGCAGTATGAGCATTTAAATGGACATCCTCTGGCAAGTTCCCAAAGCGCGCCGCCGTATTCAGCCGGGTCAAGAGTTCCGTCAAGATAAGGAGAAGAAAGCGTATTTAGTTCAGGCGGGAAAGCTCTGCATCTTGAAGAAGTCATATTTCGTTCAATTGAAGAAGTGTAGACCCCCTGTGGAAAATCTGACTTCTCATTTTTATAAAGTTTCCCGATAAGCTCAGGCATTGCAAGTTCTCCGGCTCCGGAAACTGTATAGTCAAAATGATTGAAACTGTCCGGGCTGGCTGTCACTTCCGGCCCGCCTGCAAGAATTTTTATGTTCGGAAAGCGCTGCTTTAAAACCTGAGCTGTTTCTTCAAGATACTTTCTGTTCCACACGTACACGCTGAAGCATACAAATGCCGGTTCTTGTTTTTTACAGATACGACTGGCAATATATTCTGCGGATTTTCCGTTCTTTTCTGCGGCTGCAAAATCTTTTTCTTCCTTGCTTACAGCAATAAGTTCAACGTCAAAAATGCCGGCAGTGTTTCTGTCATGCTTAATAGCACTCGCAATGCAGGCGGCACCAAGTGGCAGAGCTTGGGGTGAAGTTTCGATTAAAAGTGTGGCACAGATTACAAGGGGCTTCATTTTATTTTCCTATGTATTCTGCTGCTGCAAGGCAGACTTTTTCGCCGTCCATGGCAGAGCTTACAATGCCGCCTGAATAACCGGCTCCTTCTCCAGAAGGATATAGGCCGGCAATGGAAATGCACTGAAGCGTTTCTTTGTTCCTGAGGATTCTTACCGGAGTGCTGGTTCTTGTTTCGCTTGCAATCATTATTGCATCTGGCGAAATAAAGCCTTTCATGTTACGGTCAAAATCTAGAAAACCTGATTTAAGTCGCTCCGCAATCTGAGGCGGAAGCCACTTGTCCAGCCTGCTTGGAACGATTCCTGGAGTATAGCTTACAGGCGGAAAATCTGCGGAATCTTTTCCTTCTATATAATCTGTAAGGCGCTGAGCAGGGGCTGCCTGACCGTTACCGTGCAGTTTAGTCTGGTTTTCTATATAGGTGCGGAAGTAAAGTCCGGCAAGTGCGCGGCATCCGCTATTCTCTGCTTTTTTAATGAATTCTTCCGGGATGTCTTCTGGGCGAGTTTCAACAACTATGGCTGCATTTGACCATTTGGAGTTACGGCCGGCCGCGCTCATTCCGTTTACGACGATTTCATCAGGACCGGTTGCGCTAGGAACAACAAAACCGCCCGGGCACATACAGAAGGAATAGACTCCCCGGTCTTTGACCTGAGTAACAAGTCTGTATTCAGCAGCGCCCATACCGTCCGTTTTTCCGTGGAACTGAATTGAATCGATTATGTTTCGTGGATGTTCAACCCGGACGCCGGCGGCAAAAGTTTTTGCTTCAAGGGATTCCGGTGAAATGCGGGCCAGAAGTTCGTAGATATCTGAGGCTGAATGTCCGGTTGCCAGAATAACGGCTTCTGCGGTGAAGTCTATTTTTTCGTGGGAATGGACGTTTTCGGCGGTGATTCCGGTTATTTTTTTTCTGCCGTTTACATCGTCCTTTAAGATGAAGCCCGTGCATCTTGTGTTAAAGTAAAATTCTCCGCCTTTTGATTTTATGAATTCGCGCATTGCGTTGATTACGCCCGGAAGCCGGTCCGTTCCTATGTGTGGATGTGCATCTGTAAGGATTTTTTTGTCTGCCCCAAAATGAACAAAGATTTTAAGGATTTTACTTATATCACCACGCTTGTTGCTTCTGGTATAAAGCTTACCGTCAGAAAATGTTCCGGCACCGCCTTCTCCAAAGCAGTAGTTTGAATCTGGATCTACAAGATCTTTTGTGCTTATTTTTGCAATTGACTTTTTGCGGTCAGAGGTTTCTTCGCCGCGTTCGATGATTACAGGCTTAATTCCTTTTTCAAGCAGGGTAAGAGCGCCAAAAAGTCCCGCCGGTCCAGAACCTACAATTATTACATTTTTGGATCCGTCTGCATTTTTCCATTCAGGAAGACTTTCTTCTGTCGAAACCGGAGTTTCTCCAATATAAACCTTATATTTAAGGTGCAGCTTAACCTGTCCGTGCCGTGCATCAATTGATTTTTTTTCAAATACAAAAGAACTCTGCTGACCTTTTAACTGAATGTCTTTTTTCTTAAGCTCCTTACGGATAAGACTGTTAATGAATGCCTCATTTTTTTCGTCTTTTGGTAAAACTGTGATGGAAATGTCTGTAATCATGCGGTTATTTTAGCGGGGTTTGGGATGGGATTCAAGATAAGGGGGAGGTGGACAAAATTTAATATTTGTCCGCTTCTATTCCCCCTTTCCATATCCGTCATTTCCTTCTGCCGCCAGCAGAGCGGCTCCGGCGAGGTCTTTGATATACTGGGCGTCGGCGGCGTTTTGCCAGGTGGTGCCGGCTGACTGAAGAGATTTTTTCTGCTCGGTTTTACGCTCGTTCTGCTTTTTAAGGAGTTCGCGCGCAGCCAGAATGATTGAAGTCGCTTCATCTGATCTTACGTGCAGAAGCTGGGCAACAGCGCTTTCTTCTGCGCTGCACATATTTTCCAGAGTAATAAATTCTTTCATAAGTGAGCGGGCTCGTTTTTCGCCTATGCCGGGGATTTCCAAAAATACGCTTACAACGTTTTCTTTTGTACGAAGGCGTTGGTTCCTGCTTGTTGCAAAGCGGTGTGTTTCATCGCGGACGCGCTGCAAAAGCCGCAGGGCATCACTCCGCTTTGGAAGGCATACCGGAGCAGCAGCATACGGCCGCCATATTTCTTCGTCCCTTTTTGCAAGCCCTGCTACGGGGATATCAAGGTCAAGCGCTTTCAGCACCTGGTCAACTGCATTTACCTGACCGATGCCTCCGTCTATCAGAATCAGATCCGGCAGTTCTGCCTGCTCATTCAAAAGCCTTGTGTACCGCCGGCTCACCGCTTCCCTCATCGACTGAAAGTCGTCAATGTAGCCGTCGGTGGTATTCAGCCTGAAATAGCGGTAATTTTTTTTGTCGGGGTTTCCATTGTAAAAACTGATAAGCGAGGCAACCGGAAATTTGCCGCCTATATGCGCAATATCAAACCCCTCAATTCGTACCGGAAGAGCAGGCAGGCTAAGAATTTCCTTAAGTTCTTCCAAAGCTGGCATGTCACCGCGTTCACGCAGACGGCGTATAATGTCCTCGCGGGCATTCTGCTTTGCCATCCTGATTGCGGCAAGGTGGTAGCTTTTTGTTTCTTCCTCAACCCTTACAACTTCACATTCTGCCTTAAGTTCTTCCTTAATCCATCTTTCAAGAATTTCCAGCCCGCTGTCGTCAGAAACGTAAATCTTAGGCGGAACTTCTTCTTTCTGGGTGTAGTACGCGCTCATAAATTCGCCCAGAAGTTCTTCATTCTCGTTAATGCTTATAACCCGATGATTATCGCGCCCCAAAAGCTTTCCGCCCCTTATCTTTAGGACCGTAAAGCTTACAAGTTCGCCTTCCCGGTACCATGCAAGGTAATCCCTGTCCTCAGAATCAAAGCTTTCAACAACATTCTGATTCTGCATGACCATAAGAGCCCTAAGTCCGTCCCTTAGCCTTGCCGCCTTTTCAAAATTAAGGGCCGCTGCGGCCGCCTTCATTTCAGCAGTAAGTTTTTTTGCAGTTTCGTCGCCCTTTTCCTTAAGAAGACTCGAAATTTCTCCGAAAAATTCATTGTAGGACTCTTTAGAAATTTTTCCGCAGCACGGAGCCTTGCACTGACCCATGTGGTAGTAAAGGCATGGAGAATCCTTCTTCACGAATTTCTTACAGTGCCGCAGCGGATAAATCTGATAAAGCGTATCTATAAAGGTATCAAGCGCAGTCGCATCAGGATACGGCCCAAAATAAGTTGAACCGTCGTGCAGGATATGCCGGGTCTTAAAAAGCCGCGGAAAGTCCTCGTTCGTAATTCGCAGGACCGGATAGGATTTTCCATCCTTAAGGTCAATGTTATATTTTGGAGAGTATTTCTTGATAAGATTGTTTTCCAGAAGAAAAGCTTCGTATTCGTTTGCCGTAGTAATGTATTCAATGCTTTTTGCACTGGAAATAAGCAGTCTGGTCTTGATGTCCTTTTTACCGGAAAAATAAGAGGAAAGGCGGTTTTTCAGATTCTTAGCCTTACCAACATAAATTACGTCGTCCTGTGGGTTGCGCCACATGTAAACGCCGCTAGAGGAAGGTGCTTTTAATGCAGTTTCATGAAGAATTTCTCTGTACATACTCTAAATCGAATTATACTGCTCAGAATAGAAATCTCAAGGGGGCATCGTTCGCGAAGCAAAAGACTTCCCCTTTTGCGGGAAGAATCCAGCAACGCCCTCTTTTTATTCTTCTTGTATTGTTTTTATGTTTTTCTCTATCGGCAGAAACCTATACAATCGGCGGAAAAAAAGGCTGGTCAGAAGTTGTAAACCGCACTGGAATAACAACAGGCCGCGGCCGTTACGGCTACGAATCACTTGAACTGGATACAAACCAGAACAAGCTTAATGAATACACAGACCTTTTCCTCGATTTTGAAACTCCGCAACTTCAGGAACTTGCCGGTAAGTACAAAATTGTCCAGAACAATACAGTCTGGACAAAAAAAGCCGCAAGAGGGAAGGGTGCCGCATTAAGCCGCAGTACAGCCGGTGGAATCGTCCTTAACGGCGGCGAGACCAGCTTTTTCGGAAACGAAAGTCCGGCCGGTTCATTCTGTATAGATTTCTGGATCTGCCCGTCAACAGTAGAAAACGGAGAAGTTCTTCTTAACTGGCGTTCATCTCGCAACATAAACGGCGTAATCGCCTATCAGATTATCAACCTTTCATTCTATCAGAATAAGGTAATGACCGTTTTTTCAAATATTTTTGACGGATATACAGAAAACGGCGGTGAACTTTCTCTTCTTACAACAAAAAGCATAGTTCCAAACACATGGTCGCGCCATACAATTTCATACAACTCATCTTCCGGTGAACTTGAATACAGAATTAACGGTCACCTTGAATGCATAGAATTCGTAACAGACACAAAGCACGAAAACGGAACCGTATATCCGCCGGTAATGGGCGTTTCTGCAAATCTGGAACTTTGTCCGCATTATACAGGACTTATCGACGATTTCTGTATTGCGCGCACATATTCCGACGTTTCTTTGGAAATGGAAGACACTGTATTCGACATGTTCGCACAGGATCACTATGTTGTTCAGGGCGGAAGGTTTCAGTCAGAACCTATACTTTTCAAGGAAGGAACAATCCTTAATTCCGTTACTGCAGAAATGCACATGCCACCGCAGACAGATATTCATCTTTACGTGCGTGGCGGCGACGACTATTTTAACTGGACAGAAAACTACCCTGAATGGATTCAGATAAACAGCGGAGAAAAATTGGAATCAGTTTCCGGCATGTATTTTCAGGTTGCTGCAGACCTTTTCCCGGACGGTGGCGGCTGCCACAGCCCGAGCATTACATCCGTAACCCTGGATTACACCCTTCTCCCGGATCCGCTTCCACCGGTAAAAATCCGCGCAGAAAAAGGCGACGGCTCTGTTACGCTTACGTGGAGTTATTCTATAGAAGATACCGCCGGTGGCTACTACATCTACTATGGAAACCGTCCCGGCGAATACTTAGGCCGAGTTGCCGCAGAAGGCCATTCCCCAATCAATGTAGGAAACATAAATTCCTTCACCCTTACAGGCCTTTCTAACGGAACCATCTACTATTTTGCCGTAGCCGCTTACTCTAAGATAGACAGCCGCATTACCGGTCCCCTTTCAAAAGAAGTTTACGCTCGACCTGCAAGCAGATAAGTTTTAGTCCGCCGGAAAATCCCGGCGATATTTTTTTTCTCAAAAGACTTCAATATCTTTTCTAATTCTCAATTTTCCTTTAAGATAAAAAAGGAAGTCAGGAGAGTTTCCATTATGAAAAAAGTTTTGTTCTTATTGTTAGCCCTGTTGGGCTTATTGTTTTCTTCCTGCAACACTGATGAAGAAATTGACAAAGATGAGCTTACAGTTCTTTGTTCCGGAGTTGAATTTTCAGAAAAAGAAAGTTTCGAAAAAATAAAGGATTCCTGGGTTGAGCCTGAAAATTATACTTTTACTTATGAATACCAAGAAAGTATTCCATCTTGGGAACATTTAATCATTGAGTGCATTGTTGAAGATGGGAACTTGAAGTCAGAGGTTCTAAAATACCCGGAATATACAGATGACTATGCAGATGTTGAATATGAAGTTTTCAATGAACGTTATCTAAAAAAAACCGAAAAACTAGGGATTAGTTCAATAAAATCTTTTTTTGATTTCTGCCAGAAAGAATACGAGATCGCACAAAATAATCGTTATATAAATAAAACCAGAATATCAATGTCTTTCGATGATTCAGGTTCTTATCCTGTATTTTTTGAATCTTATGTAAATGATATCTATGCATATACGCATATTGATCATCCAAATGAATTGATAGGTTTTTCAACGTCCGGTTTTTCAACAACCGTAAAAATACTTGATTTCAAAATCAACTAAAAAATCTATTTGTTCTCTATTTTCTATTAATCATGATTATATTTATGCATGGCATAAAATAATAAATAAAAATAAATAAGTAAAAAAGGAGTTTATTTATGAGAAAGTTTATTTTGGTTTTAGCTGTTTCAGCTATTGTATTGTTTGGGTGCAGTAATACTGCGGAAGAAAGGGATTTACTAAAACCTTTTGTCTTATTGGAAAATAATTTGAAAAATAAAACAGTTGATACAGAGGTGGAAAGTATTGATGGTTTAATTACTCAAGATGATATGGAAAATGATTTGTTGTCATTTATTGCAAATATAAATGGTGCAGATGATACACGATCCATAAATAATAAATTTGTAATAGAACTTAGAGATAAAACTCAACTTTCAGATGGCAATGATAATTCTGATTCCCGTTCAATAGGAGAAACAGATGAAAATGCAATAGAAGTTTTCCTTTATGATGTTTATAATGCAGAAAATGGAAGTCTTGGTTTTGCAATTACTTCAAACGATTTACGAATAGGTTCTGTATTGGCAGTTGTTGATGATTGTTCTGTTGATACGGAGTGTGCTCAGCCATTTTTAAATATATTTGCAAGTAAATTAAATGAATATATTTATGAAAAAACTCATGAAATTGAAGCTGATAGTAGAGGTCTCGAAGAAACTGGAATTAATCCTAGTAACTATATATATGATTTAAAATCACGAGTAGAAAATTTAGCTTATGACAAAGCTATGTTAAAAACTAGATGGGGGCAGAGAGAGCCATATAATAAATTTTTAAGTGGTTGTGTAACAGGTTGTGCACCTATAGCTATGGCTCAGATTTTTACGCAATTAGAATATAATTGGCAAGGTTTAATAGGATTTGACTGGAAGGCAATGAAAGCAAATCCTTATGCAGAAAAACTATCTTCTTCGGTTCAAGATCAGATTGCACTTCTTGTAAGATTATTAGGAGTTGGAATGAATGCAACATTTTCACCAGTTGCAACCACTGCTTCCATCGATAATGTAAAATCCTATCTAAATAAGAACAAATTTGCGTACATAGAATCTTATTATAATTCAGACGTTGTGAAGAATTCCTTGTCGTCTGAAATTCCTGTTCTTTGTATAGGAGGAGATGCTATTTATTATAATAAAGGCGTTACACAAGTTGCTGGTGGTCATGCTTGGGTTATAGACGGATATAAAAATTTCACATGTACGGTAAAGGATAAAAAAACAGGTAAAGAATCAAGAATTACAGATGACTTTGTTCATTGCAATATGGGTTGGGATGGTACTTGCAATGGATATTATAGGGGTGCTGTCTTTAATGTAAAAGAAATAGCTTATTCAGATACAAATAAGTATTATCAGAATGGTCAAGTTTTTACAATATTATGGATTGGAATATATGCGGATAGAAATGAAGGCTATTATAGATATGATGTAAAAACTATTTCACATATTGTACCAGATTTTTCAAAAGGAAATTAAAATGAAAAAAATATTATTTTTATTATTGACAATTGTAAGTATATTGTTTTCTTCCTGCAAAACAGATGAAGAAATTGACAAAGATGAGCTTACAGTTCTTTGTTCCGGAGTTGAATTTTCAGAAAAAGAAAGTTTCGAAAAAATAAAGGATTCTTGGGTAGAACCGGAAAATTACACTTTTACTTATGAATATCAAAAAAGTATTCCGTTTGCAGAATTCGAAATCGTTGAGTGTATTATCGAAGATGGAAAATTTAAATCATATAAATTCATAATTCCAGAGTTCGATCCAGATGTCTTTACAGAAGAATCTTATGAAGCTCTAAAAGAGAATTATAAACATAAGAAAAGAGAAAAGAACTTTGAATCTATAAAAGATATATTTGATTTCTGCCAGGAAGAATACGAGTATGCTTTAAAATATCGCTATGTATTTAAAACCAGAATATCAATGACTTTAGATGATACAGGTTCTTATCCAACGTATTTTAAGTCTCATATTGATGATGTGTATACGAATCTACGTCAAGACCATTCAGAATTAATACTAGGTGATTCCCTATCCGGTGTTTCAACAATCGTAAAAATACTTGATTTCAAAATCAACTAATCAAATTTCATGAAAAAAATCCCATTGGAACAGAACTTTCTGAACCAATGGGATTTTTTTTGTATTCAATTCTACAACCTGATTATCTTCGAATGTGTAATCACTTCGTTTCCTTCTTCGGTGATTAATACATCGTTTTCAAGGCGGACGCCGCCGAGTTTTTCGTCGTAGAGGCCTGGCTCAAGGGTTATAATCATTCCGGGCTTAAAGGTTACATCTGCCGGCATTTTAGTGCTTACTCTTGGAAATTCATGGATTTCAAGGCCAATCCCGTGTCCAAGTGTGTGTGGCATTTTTCTGTTTGCCCGGTCAAATATCATTTCGGCCTGTTCGCAGGCTTCTTTTACAGGAATTCCCGGCTTGTAAAGGCGAAGGCATTCGTCGGCGGCTTTTTGAACAAGCTCAACAATTTCTTCCTGTTCTGGCGAAAGTTCTCCTTTTAAAACCGTAACTGTTGTGTCGCTTGTGTAGCCGTTGTAAACAACGCCAAAGTCCAGAATTGAAAGGCCTTCGCCAGGCCATTCTCCGGCAGTGTATCCAGGGAACGCGTGAATCGCCCAACTTCTTGCAGGTCCTGCCGCCAGAGTGTCAAAGCCTGTTTTTTCACAGCCATGAGCACGGCATTCGCGTTCTATAAGTAGGGCAACATCCGTTTCTGTTTTGATTTCACCGCTTCGGATTTTTTCTTCAATCTGATTGATAATCAGATCCCCGATTCTGGCGGCTTCTTTTGTGCATTCAATTTCGTATTCATCTTTGACCATTCTAAGCTGAACCGCATAATCGTGAACGCTGTTTTCGCGGCAGCGTACTTCCCACTGGTTCAACTGGTCAACGTACATCAAAAACTGCGGATAAGACGTTGTCGGCGGAATTTCGATTTTCGGGCCGTAACCCGCATTCCAGTCAAGGTTCGCTTTTACCGCAGGAATTTCCTGATTCTTGTATTTTGTATAAGGAACAATCTTGTCGCAAAATGCAACTTTTTTTGCAAGGATTTCATCCCACGGAATCAAAATGCTGTTTCCCTGCGCAGGAATAATCAAAATCGCATCGCTTATGTGGCCTGTAAAATAGCGGATTGCAGGTTCCCTGTGCGCTTCGCTGTCAATAAAAACGGCAGCACCAATTTCGTGCAGGTTCAGATATTCAACAATTTTCTGCCGCCTGTCCTGATATATTTTTTTAAGTTCGTCTTTGGTGTATTCTTTCATTTTAATTACCTTTTGTCTGTTTTCTTCCCCTGATTTTTCCGGTTATTCCGGCTGCTGTTTCATCTTTAAATATAATAAGAAGAAGCATTCCAATCAAACCAAAAATAACTGCCGAGCAGATTACAGGTCCGCCGTAAGAAATAAAGCGTCCGTGTCCGCTGAAAATCCGCACAAAATAAATGCGTGCAAAATAAGCCGGAGCCGAAGCAATTACGCTGAATGCACAGATTCTTACTATATATATAATCATTCCGCGGGCAATTTTTCCGGCTTCCATTCCAGGCATTTTCTTCATAAAGATAAAAAGACATACTGTGTTTACAAGGCTGGCGATGGAAAGCGCAAGCGCAATTCCTTTTCCTTTAAGAATGATAGAAAGTCCTGCTGCAAGTACGATGTTAAATCCAAAGCAGATTATTCCCGCAAGAGTCGGAAGCTTTGTATTTCCCTGTGCGTAGAATGCCGGCGAAATAATTCTGTTTACTGCAATAAAGTAAAGTCCTGCAATGTGGAACTGGAAAACGCCCAGAGTCATTGCGACAGAAGTATCATCAAAACTTTTTGTCTTGTATACAAGCGAAATAAGTTCTTTTCCGCATACAAGTGAATAGAATGTTACAGGAATGCAGATTAAGGCGATGATTTTAATTGCCTGAACCAGCATTGCATTGAATTCGTCCCATTTTTTATTTTTAGCAAGCCCTGAAAGGTCCGGCAGAATTACTGTTCCGATTGAAACTGCAAAGATTCCTAAAATAAGTTCCTGAAGCCTGAGCGAATACTGAAGGCTGGCAACAGTTCCTGTTCCTACGTTTCCTGCAAGTGCAGTAGAAACAACATCATTCAGCTGGTATGCCGCCATACCGATTATAGTCGGAACAATAAGCTTGCAGACTTTTCTGGTTCCCGGATTTGTAAAAGCCTTTTTAAGTCCGCAGAGGGTAGTGCGCCAGCCTGTTGACTGCACGAACGGCCACTGAAAAAGCGCCTGAGTACATCCGCCCACGATTACACCAAAACTCATGGCACGTGCAGCAAGAGCTTCCTGCGGCAGACCGTTAGGATTGTTCAAAAATGGCGTAAGGCAGTAAGTTACCAGAACAACAATTCCGTTAAAAAGAACCGGAGTAAATCCCGAAGGAGCAAAAATGTTGCATCCGTTCAGAATTCCCTGAAAAAAAGCTGCAATGGAAATAACAAAAAGATAAGGAAACATAATCCGTGTAAGCAGGGTTGTTTCCGAAAGCACGGCAGCATCAGTTTCTCCATTGTAAAAGAACGGAATTATAAACCTTACAAGCAGAATCCCCAAAGTACAGACGCAGGCTGTAAGGAATGAAACTAGAGTCAGAGTGGCAGAAACAAATTCTTGGGTTTCCTTGTGTTTTTCTTCGTTCTTGTCATCTTCAAGGTAGCCTCTGAAAGTAGGAATAAAGGCAACCGAAATAGCATTTTCCGCAAAAAGCCGCCGGAAAAGATTAGGAATCATAAACGCAATCCCAAAAGCGTCAGCATAAGCACTGGTTCCCAAAAAAGCCGCTTTAGTCATCTCCCTTATAAGCCCCATAATGCGGGAAGCAAACGTCATCAGGGAAAGCAGCAGCCCCGATTTCAACAATGATTTTTTCTGAATTTTTGGCATAGTGTAAAGATAACTAAGATAAGGTTTTTGTGCAATTGAGGGGAAATACTGTCGCTGAGATGAATCCTTCATACACTGACTGTTTTGAAAACTTGTATTGCTATGAAAATTTATTTTTCTTGACTGTACGTACTGTAGTTATTATACTGTACGTACAGAGGTAGACCTATGGAAGCAAAACTGACTTTAAAACTAAACGATAATTCTATTTTGAGGGCCAAAGAATACGTTTCTGAACGAAAAACATCTCTTTCTTCAATCGTTGAAAACTTTTTTGACAGTCTTACGCTGAATAAAAAGTCGGATTTTGCATACAGTCCGCTAGTTAATGAGCTTTCCGGTATCATTCATCTGAATGAAGAATATGACTATAAGGCGGATTATGCGTCTTATCTGGAGCATAAATATGAATAAAATTTTTGTAGATACGGATGTGATTTTAGATTTGCTTGCTCAGAGGATTCCTTTTTTTCATTTTTCTGCGGTTCTTTTTACATTTGCAGAAATGAAGAAAATCGAACTTTACACAACGCCCTTGATTTTTGCAAATACATTTTATGTTCTTCGTAAAAATCTTGGAAATGCTGAAGCAAAAAATGCGTTACGAAAGCTTAGGATTTTGCTTCATATTGTTGATTCTTCAGAAAGCATAATAGATAAAGCTTTAAACTCAACTTTTTCGGATTTTGAAGATGCAATTCAATATTATACCGCGTTGCAAAATGGAATATCTGTAATATTGACAAGAAATTTAAAGGATTATAAGAATGCTTCCATTATGGTTCAGACACCAGAGGAATATCTTGTTTCAAATCAACTGATTTAGGTGGAAAATTTAAGGATTATGGCAAAATGAATAATATAAGTGTAAGAAAAGCAAGTCTTTCTGACGCTGCGTCGATTTGTGAAATAAGTTCCCACGATTTGGGCTACGAATGTGACCTTGCTCTGGTAAAAGCTAAAATCTCAATGCTAAACGATGAGCGCGAATGCGTTTTTGTAGCGGAATTTGAAGGTGTGGTTGCGGGCTATATTCACGTTGAAAAATACGATGTTCTCTATTATGAAACGATGGCAAATCTTCTTGGTCTTGCCGTAAAAGATGAATTTCAGAAAATGGGAATCGGAAAGGCTCTTGTGCTTGCTTCTGAAGATTGGGCAAAAAGCCACGGAATCAAGCTTATGCGCGTAAATTCTGGAATGAGCCGTAGCGGTGCACATGAATTTAACCGGCATTTAGGATACGATTCTGAAAAGCAGCAGATTCGGTTTATGAAAAAGTTGTAAAATGTTTTTTTAGTTTTGCGTAGATTCTATAGAAGCAGATTTTGAAAATAGGAGTGAAAATGAATATTCAGGAACAGTTTAATTTAGTTGCAAAGGAATATGACGAAAATCGACGGAATTTTATTCCATGTTTTGATGATTATTATGCAGGTGCAACGGACTTTGTGGCCAAATCCCTTAAATCCTCACCTAAGGTGATTTTTGATCTTGGTTCTGGAACAGGTTTGCTTGCTTCTTTCTGGTATAAATATTTCCCGACTGCAAAATATATTCTTGCGGATATTGCAGAAGAAATGCTTTCTGTTGCAAAAAAACGTTTTGAAAATCTACCGAATGTGGAATATAAAGTTCTTGATTACTCAGGAAAACTCCCCGAAGAAACGCCGGATGTAATAGCCTCTGCTCTTTCAATTCATCATCTTGAGGATGAGGCAAAGCGGCGGCTTTTTATGAATATTTACAAATCTTTGCCAGCCGGTGGCGTGTTCGTAAATTACGATCAGTTCTGTTCAGAAAGCCTTGAGTTGAACGAAAAAATTGAAAAATACTGGATTGATGAAATAAAAGCGTCTGGCATTTCAGAACTTGAATACAACCGCTGGCTAGAACGCAAAAAACTTGACAGGGAATGTACAGTTCAGGAAGAAATCTGCTGGCTGAAAGAAGCTGGTTTTGCGAACGTTGATTGCATTTATCTAAATGGAAAGTTTGCTGTTATTTTTGCAGTACGATGATGGAAGACTGGATTTTATGATGTCAATATATATTGAAATGAACGTAATTCCCTGTGAAATTATCATATTTTTTTCAACAATCTGAAAAATTGTAATTCAAAAAATGCGTTATGTACTATATAATTATAGGGTCATATTTGCACAAAACATTGATATTATTCTATAATTAATATTTATCAGAAAGTATGATAGGGGAAATAATGAAAAAAGAAGTCTTGCCGGTTCGCATTGGTATCGATATCGGTTCTACTACAGTAAAAATTGCAGTTCTTGATGACAATGACAAACTTATATATGGAGACTATCAGCGCCATCGTGCTGACATAAGAAATACAATCATAGCTGTTGTAACACAGGCTTTTGATAAAATTGCTTCATCTTTTGCTATGGGAGAAGACCAGCCGCTTACTGTTAAAGTTACAGGTTCGGGCGGACTTTCTGTTTCCCAGTGGCTTAACGTTCCTTTTATTCAGGAAGTTGTTGCGGCTACAACTGCCGTAAAAAAGATAATTCCACAGACTGATGTTGTAATTGAACTTGGCGGTGAAGACGCTAAGATTACATATTTTACTGGCGGCGTTGAACAGCGCATGAACGGTACTTGTGCCGGCGGTACAGGTGCGTTTATTGACCAAATGGCCGCTCTCCTTGAAACTGATGCTGCCGGCCTGAACGAACTTGCAAAGGGATATCAGACAATTTATCCGATTGCAGCCCGCTGTGGTGTATTTGCAAAGACAGATATTCAGCCGCTCATCAACGAAGGTGCCCGCCGCGAAGACATTGCTGCTTCAATTTATCAGGCGGTTGTAAACCAGACAATTTCGGGACTTGCCTGCGGTAAACCAATCCGCGGTCACGTTGCTTTCCTTGGCGGTCCGCTTCACTTTATGGATCAGCTTAGAGCCCGCTTTATAGACACCCTTAAGCTTAAGGATGATGAAATTATTGTTCCGGAAGATAGCCAGCTTTTTGTTGCAGCCGGATGTGCATTCAGCGCAGAACGCAAGTTTACCGGCGAAGGTGCTGCAGACTTTCATTTTCCTACAGTAAAGGAATTCCGTGAAGGTCTTAAGAATCTTGTAGGCGCAGAATTGAGCGAAGTTCAGCGTCTTGAGCCGCTCTTTACAAATGCAAACGAACTTGAAGAATTCCGCAAGCGCCACGCAGAAGAAAAGGCAATGCGAGGTTCTCTTGAAGATGCGAGAGGTCCTGTTTTCCTTGGACTGGACTCTGGTTCTACTACTACAAAAGCCGTTCTTATTAATCAGAAGGGCGAAATAATTTGGGATTTCTATTCGCACAATATGGGAAATCCTGTTGATCTTGCAGTTAAAATGCTTAAGGAACTTTACAAAAAGCTTCCTAAAGATGTTTATATTGCCCGTGCAGTTTCTACCGGTTACGGAGAAGCTTTGTTTCAGGCTGCGTTCGGAGTTGATTCAGGCGAAGTAGAAACAATCGCTCACTTCCGTGCTGCAGATTTCTTTGTTCCTGGCGTAGAATTCCTTCTTGATATCGGCGGTCAGGACATGAAGTGCCTCCGCATGAAGGATGGTGCCATTACTTCAATTCAGCTTAATGAAGCTTGTTCTGCAGGATGTGGTTCATTCCTTGATAACTTTGCAAATACAATGGGCATGGACGTTAAGGAATTCGGTAAGATTGCACTTATGGCAGAAAAGCCTGTAGACCTTGGTTCACGCTGTACTGTATTTATGAACAGCCGTGTTAAGCAGGCTCAGAAAGAAGGTGCTTCGGTAGCAGATATTGCGGCAGGTCTTTCTTATTCAGTAATCAAAAATGCCCTGTTCAAGGTTATTAAACTCCGCAAGGCAAGCGATATCGGTACAAAAGTTGTCGTTCAGGGTGGTACATTCTTTAATGATGCAATCCTTCGCGCTTTTGAAAAAATTGCAGGGGTAGAAGTTTTCCGCCCAGATGTTGCGGGGCTTATGGGTGCCTACGGTTCTGCCCTTATTGCCTACGACCAGTGGGTTGATCTTACAGCTCCAAAACCGGGTGAGCCAGTAGGGGCTGAACGTCACGAGCTCAAATCTGGAATTGCTTCTTATGAAGATCTTGAAAAGTTCCATGTTGATCTTGAACTCCGCCGCTGCGGAAAATGTCAGAACAACTGTCTTCTTACTATAAATAGATTCTCAACCGGAACAGAAACAAGAACCTTTATTACAGGTAACCGCTGCGAAAAAGGTCTTGAAGTTGAAGGCAATATTATTGACGCTTCCAATAAAAAGAACACAAAAGTTGACGATGTAGGCGAAAAGATGCCTAACCTTTTTGAATGGAAGTACAAGCGCCTTTTCAATTATGTTCCGCTTAAGGCAGAAGATGCGCCTATGGGTGATGTCGGAATCCCGCGCGTACTCAACATGTACGAAAATTATCCGCTCTGGTTTACATTCTTTACAAAACTTGGATTCCGCGTGCTCTTAAGCCAGCGTTCTTCTAAAAACGTTTACGAAAAGGGGATTGAAACAATTCCTTCAGAATCGGTTTGTTATCCTGGAAAAATTAGTCACGGTCATGTAGTTTCGCTCCTTCAGCGTGGCATAAAATTTATCTTCTATCCTTGTGCTCCGTATGAAAAGCAGGAAGATTCTGGTGCAGGAAACCACTATAACTGTCCGATTGTAACAAGTTATCCTGAAGTTCTGCGAAATAACGTGGACGAACTCCGTCAGGATTCTTCCATTACATACATGGATCCGTTCCTTCCGATTTATGACAAGGAACGCCTTGCAGAACGCCTTTGCGAAGAAATGCTTCCTAAATTCCCGGCCCTTACAGAAAAGCAGATCAAATCTGCCGTAGATGCCGCATGGAAAGAACAGGAAAAATTCCGCCAGGACTGCCAGCAGGCCGGAGAAGATGCCCTTGAACAGATGATTCGTGCAGGCGGAAATGGTATTGTACTTGCTGGCCGCCCGTATCATCTTGATCCGGAAATTAACCACGGTATTCCGGAAATGATTAACGCTCTTGGGCTTGCTGTATTTACAGAAGATTCAGTTGCTCACCTTGGTTCGATTGAACGCCCGCTCCGCATTATTGACCAGTGGGTTTACCATAACCGTCTGTACCGCGCAGGTGCATTTGTCAGTGAAATGCCTGACCTTGAACTTGTTCAGCTTACTTCATTCGGTTGTGGACTTGACGCTGTTACTGCTGATCAGGTTGACGAAATCATGCGTTCAAAGAACCGCATGTACACTCTGATTAAGATTGACGAAGGAAGTAACCTTGGTGCAGTCCGTATTCGAATTCGTTCGCTTATTGCAGCCGTTAAGGAACGCCAGAGACACCACAGAAAGATGACTGTAAAACATTCTGCCGCTTACCAGAGACAGGTGTTTACAAAGGAAATGAAGTATTCGCACACAATCATCGGACCTCAGATGTCGCCTATTCATTTCCGAATTTTACAGAAGGCTTTCCAGGCAGAAGGCTACAACTTTGTAGTTCTCGATGCAGTTGATCCAAAGGCTGTAGAAGCTGGACTTAAATATGTAAACAACGACGCATGTTATCCTTCAATTCTTGTTGCCGGACAGATGATTGCCGCACTTGAATCAGGAAAATATGATTTGAATCACGTTTCGCTCATTATTACTCAGACTGGAGGCGGATGCCGTGCAACTAACTACATCGGTTTTATCCGCCGTGCATTGAACGATGCAGGCTGGGGACATATTCCGGTTCTTTCTTTGAGCGCACAGGGATTTGAAAAGAACCCTGGATTCAAGATTACGCCGACTTTACTGCACCGCCTTCTGATGGCTATCCTTACAGGTGACGTTCTTATGCGCGTTCTTTACCGTACACGTCCTTACGAAGCTGTTCCTGGCAGTGCAAATGCCCTTTACGAAAAGTGGAATGCCCGTGCCGAAAAGCAGGTTCAGTCGCTTTCAATTCATGGTTACAACAAGCTTTTGAAGGGCATTGTGCGCGATTTCGATAATCTTCCGCTCAAACCGATTAAAAAGCCGCGTGTTGGCGTAGTTGGTGAAATCCTTGTTAAATTCCACCCGACTGCAAACAACGACATTGTTGGAACAATTGAACGCGAAGGTGCAGAATGTGTAATGCCGGATTTAACAGACTTTTTCTTCTACACGTTTGCAACAGGTATTTTCCGCCATCAGGAACTTGCATTCCCTAAGAAAACAGAACGCAATGCACGCCTTCTTGTATGGTTCCTTGAACTTTACCGCAACAAGATGAAAAAATATCTTCGTAAGAGCCGCCGTTTTGACGCTCCAAGTTCAATCTATGACTTGATGAAGGGTGTTGACGATATCGTTCAGCTTGGTAATATTACCGGCGAAGGATGGTTCCTTACAGCCGAAATGGTTGAGCTCATTCACAGCGGTGCCCCAAGCATTGCCTGCGTTCAGCCGTTTGCCTGTCTTCCAAACCATGTAACCGGTAAGGGTATGATTAAGGAACTCCGCCGCCGCTTCCCTGGCGCAAATATTTCTGCAATCGACTATGATCCGGGCAGTTCGGAAGTAAACCAGCTTAACCGTTTAAAGCTTCTGCTTTCAAATGCACCGGCAGGTAAGCATCCTGACGAAAACGAGGACGGCGTAATTGTAAATCCAGACGGAACTACAGCACGCCCTATAGTTAAGCTTGCAGAAGGCGCTTCAAGCCTTACAGATACAGAACCTGTAAGCCGCGCAGAAGCTCCTCTTGAGCAGAGCGGTGTTGCAAATTCGGAAATAAATTTGGCTTTTGAATCTGAATAGTTGCTGAAAAGGGATGAAGATGAATAAAAGGTTCGGAATTGTTCTATTTGCACTGATTCTTTCGGCTGTACCCGGCTTTTCTCTGTATAACAGGTATGGGGTACCGGATTCTTCTGAAATCCGGGAAGGACTTGTAGAGACCTGGTTTGAAGCGCCTCTCATGAATGTGCGTATGAACCGTCCGGAAATCAGGACAAATTCCATTGGTGAAAAGTTTCAGATTCGCCTTGAAGAAACAGAAGATACCTTTAATATTTTTGTAGCTCCTCATGCGCGAATAGAAGTGGATATCTATTCGGATAAGGGCCGTGATACAGAACTTCAGGATGTTTATCCCGGAGACGCAGCCGGAAGCTTTGTCCTTGTCCGTGACAAAAAGACTGGAAAGCCTGTTCGAATCCGCTATTATTTTGCTGCTGACAGCGAAGTCTTTGTTCAGTTTACTCCTTCTGACCGCATAGCCTGCTGTGACTATGTAATTTTCGGCTGCTATGCATCAAAAGGAGTTCCTACAGGACTTCCGTTCAGACGTTTCTATTCATCATCCTTTGAGCAGGTTGTCCGCTGGACCGAAAACATGCTTCCGTGGCAGTACAACCGCATCTATAAGGACGGCTATCATTCCGTTCAGCAGATGCTTAATGTAATCAGGGAAAAAACTCCTCTTATCGTTCCTGCAGAAGATGCCATGTACGACGAAAACGGGGATCCTGTTTACATTTCTACTGGAAAGCCGCGTACTGTAGAAAAAGAATATAAGGACAAGATAACTGTAAGCGGCGCAGGCTTCCTTAAATGGATTGCAGACGGAATAGTTGAACCTCTTACAGGCGGACGCCTAAAACGCGAACCGCTTATTAATTCGACTGTTGAATATAAAGATATCGGGTTTCAGGGAATTCTAAGCGAAAATTACGCAGTTTCCTTTACCCTTGACTGGATAAGAAATCTTGCCAGCGCGGTTGTTTCTGTCCGCAACAGACGTACATACCTTTACAATGAATCAGGCGTAGACGTTACTGTAGAACCTTTTACAGCAGAATTTACAGAAAAGGGAATTGTTAATTCTACGGGATATGTTGAAAATACTGGATATCAAGTACGCTGCCTTAAGGCAATGCTTTACATACTTGCCGTTACGGAACCGGAAACATTCTATTTTGGTGCAGTCAGGGAAACTGACCGTCGTTCACCGGAAGTAAAAGTATTTAATGAATGCTGTGTATTCTTCCCGTATTTTGATGATAAGGGACGATTTAAATGCGTGATCTTTAAGGACGGAACCGAAATCTCTTATGACGAGTTTTTCAGCCGCTACTGTCTTGATTTTGTTTCTCTTGTACGTTGTCAGGCAACGGAACAGTTCTTTCCGGCAGAATAACCGGCCCAATAAAATCTCGACTTAAATCCTGTTTATCATTATTATTTGAATATGAAAAAAATACTACTTGCGGTTATGCTTGGTTTCTCTATGCTGAATGTATTTGGTGCAGCAAACGAAACGGATGCATGGCTTTTTTCAGAAATTACCTCTGCCTATAAAAGCGGTTTCTATCCGGGGGCAGTACAGAATGCTGAATCTTTAATCAAGAAATTTCCAGAATCTACATACAGGGGAGCAACTCTTGCACTTGAGGGAGAAAGTTTAGTCCGCCTTGGTCAGCTGGATAAGGCTCTTGAAGTGCTGGTTGAAGCCGTGTCCTTAAAAAATCAGCCGGAAGTTGTAATGCCGTCTGTTTACTGGCTTGGGCGCACCTATGAACTTCTTTCAAAAAATGATGAAGCGCTTTCCTGCTATTACGAATATTGCCGTGCAGGCGGTGAAAAATCCTATTACTATGCTCCGTCAGTTTTTAATTCGGCAAATATTTACTATAAAATAGGCGAATATAAAAAGGCCGTTCTTAATTATGAATATGTTATAAAAAACGGTTCTGCTTTTGTTCAGGATGATTATTCTATTGCACTTTTAAAGCTTGCAGATTCCTATAATAAAAGTGGCTCTCCGGATAAAACAGTTTCGCTTTATTCAAAATTCAGGAAAGAACAACTTTCTTTCAGAATCTATCTTGTGTTTACTGAATATGCCGGCGATGCATATGCACTGCTTAAGAATTACCGCAAGGCTTACAGTCTTTATTGCGAAGTTCTTGAAAGCGGAGATAAGGCTCTTGCGGCCGGTGCATTGAAAAAGGCGTATAATATTTCGGCTTCGCATAAAACGGAAGTCGGGGAAGATCCGGGCAAGGTTCTTCAGAATGCGCAGGAAGCCTTAAAGGATTCTCCGGAACTTCTTGCAGAATTCTGGACAAGGCTTGGAACAGACGCATTCAATGCAGATGATTATGAAAGGGCTGTTTCTTACTTTGATGAGGCAGAAAAATATCAGTCTGCCGAAATAGAACCGCTTATTGTCATTTACCGTTCAGAAATAAAGGCTGGGAAACCGGTTACTTCTGAATCAGCCGCACTTGCTGACGCATATCTTACAGAAGAATTTGCAGCGCGCGGACTTACAGACAGCGGGGAATATTCTGATTCGTATTACAGGCTCCGCATTAAGTACGCCGTTTTCCAGAACAAATGGAATGAAGTAAAGAATCTTTCTGAAAAGCTTGAATATACAGACGATTTTGCAAAATATTACGTAGCGCTTGCTCAGTATGAAACAGGTGATTATGCCGCTTCTGCAAGGCTCTTGAACGGAAAGGATGATGAACTGTATGCCCTTTCCCTTGCAAGACAGCAGAAACTAAAGGAAGCTGCCGGAGTCTACGGTTCTTCAGACAAAAAATCGGCAATTACGCCGGAAGAACGCCTGAACTATGCAAAGGTTCTTCTTCTTTCCGGAAGATATCGCGAGGCTCAGATTGAAGCAAATAAATGCGGTCTTAATGAAGGAAAGTACATTCTTGGACTTGCGCAGTTCAATACATGGAACTGGAATTATGCGGAAGAAAATTTTACGGTCTTCCTTAAAAATGCTGACAGAAAAAACGAGGCTCAGAAAAAAGCTGTTTCATATGCGGTTTTCTATTTGGGGTATTCGCAGTACAGGCAGGGAAAATTCCGCCAGGCATACGACAATCTCATGCAGTTTATAAGCTCATATCCGTCACATGAACTTTTGTGGAATGCCGAAATGACTGTTGCAAATGCTGCCGTTCAGTTGGAACGCTTTGACAGCGGCATAAACATGGCAGATGCGGCAATCCGCTCAGCATCAAATCTTTCTGATAAGGAAGAATCTGTCCTCCTGTGCGCTGAAATTTACACAGACGCCAGGAAATATGACAAGGCTATTGAACTGCTTTCTTCCTACGCAAAACAGAAAAATACCTTCGGCATGAAATGTCTGTACGCAATGGCACAGATTTACGAAAAAACAGACCACCTTGAACAGGCTGACGCAAAATACAAAGAAATGGCAGACAGGTTTTCTTCAGAAAAAATGGCAGAGGAAGCCATGTACCGCCGCGGAGAAATGTATTTTTCAGAACAGAAGTATGATATTGCGCTCAAGCGCTTTTCTGATTATTCGTCAAAATATGCAGGCGGGGCCTTTATAGAATCAAGCTGGTATTTTTCTGCAGAATGTTTGGACAAAACCGGAAACAGGAGCCGTGCAATCCTGCAGTATCAGGCGCTTATAAAGAAATTCCCTGAAAGCACGTACGTCTATGCTTCTGCACGTAAACTTGTTGATCTTTACCGTGCAGAAGGAAAGTACAAAAATGCGCTTGAATACGCACGCTTCCTTCTTGGAAAATTCCACGATCAGGCTTCTTCAGACGGACTTACAGACGTAGAACGTGACTTGGAAAAACTCCTTTCAGGTAAAAACGAAGAACTTGTACGCCTTGAAAATGAATACCGCCGCGCAGGGGAAACTTCTTCTGCTGCCGGAAGAAAAGCCGGTACGGAACTTGCAGTTGCCTACGCAAAATCTTCGGCAACTGCAAATGAAGCAGTAAAGCTAAGTGAACAGCTGTTGCCACTTCAGAAAAAGAACATCAAGTCGGAAAGCCTTTATGCGGCACAGAACGCAGATATTCTTGGACAGGCTTACAGACTTAAAAATAAGAATAAAGCAAGCTCGGAAATGTTCCTTGCTGCCGCAGAATATTACAGGATGAACGGGATGGATGCGCAGGCGTCGGCAGCGTTGTACGGTGCATATGACGCATTCCTTGCCTCTGGTTCTGTAGGTGACGCAAACGAAACTGCACGCACTCTAAAAAAACTGTATCCTTCCAGCGCTCAGGCTGGAGCCGTAAAAACTGATAATTAAGGAATTTAAGGACTGAATATGATAAAGATGAAGAATAAATTACTTGCATTGGCTTTTGCAGTGGCATGCGTGCCGCTTATGGCTCAGCAGAATTCAGAAGAAATTGAAGAAATTTCGCTCCCGGATGTTTCTACTGTTATTTCCGGCGGTGCTCCAAAAGTGGGTAAGAGCGCAGTTCCTGATTATTCGCAGGTTCTTCCGCACTCAAATAAAAATGAAGAACTTCTGCCTGTTCTTCCGGGGTCCGGAGAAGTTGCTTCTCCGAACGTAGATGCAGTTGCTTCAACAGGAAACCAGAAGAAAAACGTTTACGCAGAAGGTACGGCCGGAGCAGGCTTTCCGGGTTACATAATCGGAGATTTTTCTCTGTACCGCCAGTCAGGGAAAAATCCATTTCTCATCAAATTTTCGCACGAAACAGCAAACGGATATTCGGGTCATTCCTTTACAAGCGGCTATTTTGACCGCAAGACCAGTTTTTATGCGGACAAGACTTTTTCTTCGGATAAAATGGATTTTACATTTCTTGGCTCCTATGAAAACATGGGGAATGGTTTTCAGGACAAAATTCCTGGAATGACAGATGTTTCAAAGGACAGGCTGAACGGCGAACTTGACTGGACAGTACGCTTTACAAAAGATGTTTCTATGAATCTTTCTGCAGAAGGTTCGTGGTACAAGCGCTATTCAACTACATCAAGATATCTTCCGGATGGACTTGATTTTTATAAGCTTGTAGAAACTTCAGAAATGACTGCGGCTCAGAGATCTGCCGCTTACAGGGATTATGCTCAAATAAGCGAACTTTTTCCGGAAGTAGAAGGCTTCCTTTCCAATGTTGCATTCCTTAACCTTTCGCCGGAACTTAAATTTCGCTTTGAAAATTCCAAAAAATTCTATACAGAATTTTCTGCTGCTTACGGCATTGAATACGATATAAAGAATTCTTTTGACGGTACAAGGGCAATTCACCGTGGTGATTTTGGTGTTGCTCTAGGCTGGAGCAACCGTTTTATCAATATTTACGGAAATTCAGCTGCAATAATCGGAAACGAAATTGGAAATCATGCTGTGGTAGTTCCGTTTACAGTCGGCGCCGATTTTTCAATAAAAAATGCAATGTCTGACCGTCCTGTAGCGCTCTCCATAAAAGGAGGAATTGATTCATATCTACCAAAAGTAGAAATGCTTGAATGCAGATTCGGTTTTTCTTCCCTGAACGTGCTTCCTGCCGAAACAAGCGACTGGTACGGTCAGTTTGATCTTGCACTCCCTGTAAAGGATTTCTTTACGTTCGCTCTTGGCGGAGAATTCCGTACTACAGCCTATGACAACGGTACCTGGGAACCTGATTATGATAAGGAACACAAGGCTTCGGGGCAGTATCTTTATGATCAGAATGTGCTTACTCAGATTAATTCCGATGTTGCGTTCCGCTTCCATGTAAAGGCATTCAGCCTGTCTGCGGGCTGGAAGAACTACTGGATTGATGTTCCGGAACTTGAATCGCGCTGCAGCTTTACATTCGGCATTTCTGTTCAGGATAAAAACGCCCGCGTTGGTTTTGAAGGCCTCTGCATTCAGAATGCAGCGCCGTCAGATGACAGATGCCCTGAAGTTAATTTAAGCATGTTTTGGCGCCTTACAAATGCAGTTAGACTTGCGGTAGCGGCAGATGATGTTGTAAAATTAATAAGTGGAAGCGAACGCGTTTATGCCGGCGACTATATTGCCCGCAGCGGAACAGCTTCTGTTCAGGTCAGATTCTTCTTCTGATCTGAAATAATAAAGTCATATTGAAAATTTAGTATTTCAGGAGTTTATAAATGTTAGACAGTTTGAAAGCCGGCGGAATTCTTATGCTGCCGATAATCTTGTGCGGAATCATTGCTACGTTCATCATCCTTGAACGCTGCTATTATTTTTACATCACAAAGAAAAAAGATATAAAACTTATGTTTGACCTGCGTGGTTCAATTGATGCGGAAAACTATCAGGCGGCAGCTGTTTGCTGTGCAGAAGCTGATACTCCGTGTGCACAGGTAATCAAAAAGGCTCTGGACTGCCGCCGCTGGGATGAAAAGGACATGAAGGATGCGGTAGAAGCAGAAATGTCAGCTGTTATTCCTCGTTTTGAACATCTTCTTACAGCACTTGGAACAATTGCAAATATTTCTACATTGCTCGGACTTTTGGGAACTGTAACAGGTAATATCAAGGCGTTCGGCGTTCTTGGTGCCGGCGGAACAATGGGAGATCCGGCCCTTCTGGCTGGTGCAATCGGTGAAGCCCTGGTAACAACTGTTGCCGGACTTGTGGTTTCAATTCCATCTTTGATTTTCTACAACTACTTTGTAAGCCGCGTAAACCGTCGCATCACAGAAATGGAATCAAACGTAACCGCTGTAGTAATTAAACTTTCAGGACGAGTAAAATAATGAGATTAAAGGCAAGACGAAAAGGTGTTCAGGCTGGCGTAGATATGACGCCGATGCTTGATGTTGTATTTCAGCTTATTATTTTCTTCCTCGTTTCTACAACATTTGCAGTGCTTCCGGGAATTTCCCTTAATCTTCCGGAAAGTACTACTGCTGAATCAACGTCAAATCTAGGTATTACAATAACAGCAGATAAAAAAGGCGGACTCTGGTTTAATGACAAGAAGGTTACCTATAAAACTCTTGGCGAAGAACTGAGTGCATTTGATACAAAAAAGACAAAACGAACTGAATTTCCGATTACAATCGAAGCAGATTCAGAAGTTACAAATGGAACTATCGTCAGATTGTTCGATATCATTCGGGCAAACGGATATGCAGCTGTAAATTTAAGGACAACAGAAAAGCGGTAGATGCAGGTAATATCTCAGTTTGAGCAGTTTCTAAATTCTCATGCAGAAGACAAGACGCAGTCAACGGGAATGAAAGTTTCCATTATAGGAACTGCGGTTTTGTGGCTTCTTATTCTTATTTTTCTTGCGGTTTCTCCGTCGTTCAAAAAGCCAAAGAAATATACTACTGTAAAAATTACACTAGCTCAGCCGGAAATAAGCAGGGCAGAAAAAATTGACAATGCAAATCCTGCCCTTTCTAAAAATGAAACGGCAAAGGAAAAGGAAGCAGCTGCTCCAAAATCAGAGGCTAAGAAAAAGGCTGACGTTCCGCAGACAGTAAAGGCTCCGGAAACGGCTAAGCAGGCGCCTAAGGTACAGGAAAATAAACCGGCACAGCAGCCTGCTAAACAGGCTCCGGCTCCGCAGAAAACTGCTTCTTCACAGGCGGCGGCTCAAAAAGTACCACCGGCTCCTGCAGCGACTAAGCCTGCCGACTCAAAACCGGCTGCAGCAGAGCCAAAGAAAGCTGTTATCAAGTATAAAAAATCAACGGACGAACTTCTTGAAGAGCAGTTTAATTCTAACAAAGAGAAAAAATTTGATGATTCTATTTTTAGAGATGCAGAGGAAGTTCAGAGTGCGCCGCAGGCTTCTTCATCCGGCACTGCAAAAAGGCTGGACAGTAAGTCAGCACTTTCCGGTTCTGCAGGTACTGCCGCATCTAATGAAAGTTCTGCCGTTGTAGCACAGACAGGAAAGGATTCTTCTAGAAATTCATCAGCTTCTGAAGCTACGCAGGGAATTCTTGCAAATATTGCGGCAACAACTTTTTCAATGAGTGTCGGAAACGGCTTAAGTTCAGAAACAAACGTAACCGGTGCACGTTCAAATGACGGGCGTTTTGCAATTACGCTTTCTGAAGGTTCTCCAAGAATCCTTATAGAGCCAAAAGAACCGAAAATTACTCTGTCTGACGAGGCCGCAAAACTTATAGACAGCAGCAGAAAGGTAAAGATTGTGTTTACAATCTATGCTGCCGGAAACGTTCCTTCAACAGGAATCAGGTTTGAACCGGAAGCTGCACTTCCGGCAGAAGTAAAGAGCGAAATACGCGCCCAGATTTCAAAATGGCGTTTTGCCCAGGCCTCATCTGATGGACAAGCGCTCTTTGATTATAGTATTATAAAACGTTAATTTGCAAAGATTTGCATTTGGAGAAAAAGTGGTCGTTAAAAATTTAGGTGAAATTGAAGCAGTTGCATTTGACATAGACGGAACTTTATATGATCAATGGAGAATTCATGTAAAGGCTCTTTTTCATTATCTTGCTCATGGAATTTTCTTTTTGCATTATGGTCTTACACGTCACGAAATGCACGGAATGGAACCCCTTGATGATTTTAACAGGGTTCAGGCCGAAAAAATGGCAGAAAGAATGAACTGCACGTACGAAAAGGCTCTTAAAAAACTTGATAAAATTGTATACAGCGGACTAAAAAAATATTTTGTAACAATGCCGTGCATTAAGGATGTGCCGGAAACTTTCAGGAAATTTAAGGAAGCTGGATTGAAGATTGCTCTTCTTTCTGACTTTCCTCCGGAACAGAAGGGTGAAATCTGGGGGCTTAAGCCTTATTGCGACGTAATCCTTGGAACAGAAGCGCTCGGTGCCCTTAAGCCGGATATACATTCTTTCTTAAGAATGGCGGAACAGCTTGGAGTTGCTCCAGAAAAGATTCTTTATGTCGGAAACAGCTTTAAGTACGACGTAAAAGGTTCAAAAGCTGCCGGAATGAAGTGCGCTTACCTTTTGCCTCCGCTGAAGCGGCTTTTCAAACAAAAGGATAAACTTGCAGATATTTCGTTCTCTGACTATCGTCAGTTGCAGGATATTGTGTTAAAGTAATAAGTAATGGGTGGGAATAAATGACGATTTTAACTCTTTTTTTATCAGCTGCTGTTGCGGCAGGAATCTCTTATGCCTTGCACATGGTAGACAGGGATAATAATTCACTGGAAAAAGTAAAACGTTATGCAGACAAGCGCTTGAACGAGGTAAAGGAAGCCTTTGTAGAGCTCGAAAAAAATCTTACATCAAATTCTGCAAATCTTGAAACAAAGAACATGCAGGCAACTGCGGCTGTAAAGCGCCTTGAATCTCAGATCGGCGAATTCAAAAAAATGACGGACAGCCTTTCTTCGGATTCAAATGCAGTTCGTTCAATTGAACAAAAAATCCTTTCCTATGAAAAAGTTATAAACGACCTTGTTGCAATGACTGCAAAGGTTGAGCAGAATCTTGAACTTGTTAAAAAGGAATCCGGGATAATTGAAACCGTGCAGGCTAAGCTTGCAGACCAGAAAAAATACATCGATGGACTTGAAAAGCGCATTCCTCAGATTTCTACAGAATTTGCCCAGAAAAACGGCGAACAGCTTAAGACAATCGGTACAAAACTTCTTGCTGAATATGATAATCACGGAATGCAGATAAAGGCAGACCTTCAGAAAATAGAAGAAAATGCAAAGAAGACAATGTCGGACTTCCAGCGTGAAATTAACGAGGTTTACGAAGACGCTTCCGTTAAGGCTGCAAAACTTGAAGATGACGCATTTGTACGCCTCAGAAAAGAATCAGAAGAAAGAACTGCTTCCTTTATAAAGAACACAAATGAAAAAATTGCACAGTCTCAGATTCAGATAGAAAAGAAAATTGATGAAATTTCTATCCTTATAGAAAAGCGTTCGTCTGCTGTTTCTACTGCTGCCGAAACAAAAACTGTTGAATTCGACAAAAAGTTTGATCAGATTTTCCACGATCTTTCTGCAAAATATGCTGCCAAAACAAGTGAAATGGAAGAAACTCTTGCAGCCAAGACAGCAGAAGTTCAGCAGACATACAGGGAAACATCCGGCTCTGTAATTTCAAACATGAAGACAAGCCTTACAGACCTTGAAGCAAAATGCAAGAAGCATGTTGATGACTTTGCCGTTAAGTTTGAGGAACGCATTTCCGGACTTACAGAAAAATACAACAAGCAGCTTGAATCCGTTAACGGTAAGAGCGATACAAGGGTTTCTGAACTCCTTCAGAAAATCACATCTTCCGACGAAAAGCTTAAGCAGGCTGTTACTTCTGCAGAAGAAAAATCAAAGCAGTACACAGCTGCGCTTACAGAAAAATATCAGGCTTCTGTTAAAACCCTGCATGAAAAATATGACCAGATGCTCGACTCAATTAACGGAAAGAACGATGACAGAATCCTTCAGCTTGAGCGCCAGTTTGATGAAGCCTATGAAAGCGTAAACAAAAAAGCAGATGATGCTTCTGCTGCATTTGATACAAAGTTCATGACAAAGCTTAATGAACTTGAAACAAAATACAATTCTGCAACAGAAAGCATTTCAAGCGAAATCGAAGCCGTACGCTCAATTTACAGTCAGCAGCAGGGCGGCATAAGCAGCGAAATTACAGAACGCATAGATTCTCTTGGCGAAGAATTCCGCGGAAAGATTGCAGAACTCAGAAGCCAGCTTGCAGATTCCCTTAAGGAAGCTGCAGATTCTGCAGAAGAGCTTTCAAAGAATCAGGAAGTGCTTGAAACCAAGTTCTCTGACGTTCAGGAACGCTACGGCAAAATATTTACGGAAGCTGTAAGCAAGGCAGAAGAAAAGGAAACGGCCGCTTACGAAGAATTCTCAAGAAAAGCCGAAGAAAATATTGAACGCTATAATTCGGAAATCCAGGCTAAGATAGAAACTGTAAAGAACCAGCTTTCTGACACCCTTATGTCTGTTTCCAGGGACGTTCAGGAATCTGTTCAGACAGCAGAAAATACAATGGCCCGCGTTAAGACAGAATGTGAAGAAGCCCTTTCAAAGGTTGATGCTGTAGAACCGGAACTTAACTCAAAGGTAGAAAAGATTGACGAACAGATTGAAAAGTTCCGCAACGTTACAAACGGAAAGATGTCTGAGCTTTCAGAAATGCTTGCAGAATCTGCCGGAAAAATTCAGGCAGCCTGCGAAAAGCAGCAGAACCTTGCCCTTGCCGGCATAGATGAACAACTTTCTGCATACAAGAAAGACATTGAATACAGGCTTTCCAAGATTGAAGCAGGAAGTAGCGATGTTGATTCCCTTGAAAAGAACCTTAAGGCTGCCTACGATGAAGTGAGCGGAAAAGTACTTAAGGTATTTGATCAGTTTACGGAAGAACAGCAGAAGCGCCACGAACAGTTTGCCGAATCCCTTAAGAAGAATTCTGATCAGCTTGAAAGTGATCTTAACGTAATAGAAGGAAGAATCGAAGAACTTAAGCAGACTGCACTCGGAAGCATGTCTGACAAGCTTAAGAGCTTTGAGGAAGGCTTTGACCGCGACCTTAAGACCCGCGGTGACAGGATTAATGATGAACTTGCAGAATGGAAGAATTCCTTTGACGGAAAAATCACTCTGTTCACAAATGAATACGAAAATGAGCGTAGGACTCTGGAAAACGACTACAATGAAAACCTTAAGGTTAAGATTGCGGCTCTCCAGAAGCGTAATGATGATCAGTCTGCAAGGGTAGAAGAAGAAATTAAGACTCTCCAGGAATCTGTAAATGGTCAGGTTTCTGACATAAAGTCGTTTGTTTCCGGATTTGCAGCAGACATTCATTCCAAGGTAGATGCTGCGGATGGCAGGACAGACGAAATACTTAAGAATTCTGTAGAAAAAGTAGAAAAGAATATTGATGATCAGCTTGGAAAAATCCAGGAACAGATGCTTGCCGATCTTTCTGCCTTTGAAGAATCGGTTAAGGCTCGCCAGGAACTTGGTTCTTCTTCAATTGATTCTGCCCTTGGTGAATTCAACAAATGGAAGCAGCAACTTAAGCACCAGCTTGATGAATCAAAGATTATGTTCGGCTCTGAACTTGAAGAGCTTAAGGAACAGGCAGTTCACAAGGTTAAAGATGCAGAAAGCTATGTTGAAAACGAATATCAGCAGCTTGTAGACCAGGCTTCCAGAAAAGTTACGGATCTTTCTTCTAAGACAGATGAAAGCATTCAGGCTTACGAAAAGCGTGCAGAAGACATTATTGCCCAGCTTAATAAAATGTACGAACAGATGCTTCAGGATACAGAAGACCGCGTAAGGACTCAGAATGCAGAATCTGCACGCAAAATGCAGGAACTTAACGCAGAAATTCAGATGTTCTCTGAAAAGAGCCGCAATGAACAGTCTGCCCTTGTAATGAAAATGCAGGGCGATTCAACTGCAATGCAGACTCAGATGAGCGAACTTATGAAGGAACTTCAGAATATCCGTTCTCAGATGAGTGTTTATGAAAAAGCAGATCAGATGAAGAAAGTTCTGGATGACAAGATTTCTGTTCTTGAAGATGATTTTGAACGTCTTGAAGACTTTAGGAACGTTGCTTCTGACCTTACAAATCAGTATAACCAGATCTGCAAGATGAAAGAAGAAATGGAAAGAAAGATTTCTGATTTTGAAGAAGAAAAAGGCAACGTTGATTCGATTGCAAAGCGCTACGAAAAGCTTATTGAACTTTCTTCTACAATCGATGAAAAGATCAGAAACCTTAATACAACTCACGATGACCTTCAGACAATGGAAGTTCGTGTCCGCGATTTCCAGGAATCGCTTGCTTCTATTTCCGGACGTTACGACAGGCTTGAACAGAAGAATGAAGTAATTGACCGCGTCCTTAAAGACGTAGATTCTTCGTTTGAAAACCTTAAGGCTCTGGAAGACAGACTTGCAGCCTGCTCAAGACAGGCAGAAACCCTTCCTGCAGAAATCCGTGATGTTCAGAAGAATGTTGACGAACTGCTTAAGAACGGACCTAAGATTGGTGAAGCAGCAGAAAAGCTGAACAACCTGAGTTCTATTTTTGATGATGCAGAAAGCAGGGTAGAAAGCATTCAGTCTGCACGCACTGGAATCGGCCGTGCAGAAGAAAGGCTGCATGAACTTAATTCTGAAATCGAAAAGAAGTTCAAGGTGCTTCAGGCTATTTCTCAAAAGAATGCTGGTGTTTCTTCAGACAGCAAGCGCCATGTAACTCCGGAAGAAAGGGAGATGGTAAAGCAGCTTACTCTTTCCGGCTGGAAAGTTCCTGAAATTGCAAACAGACTTCACATGTCGGAAACAGAAGTTGAACTGATTCTTGAAATCCAGTAGCTTAGGACGATTTTAGTTCTTTTTTGTTTGTGCGTATGAAATTCATCATGTATAATTCATTGCATGAAAAGATTTCTTATTATTTTTAGCTGTTTTACAGCATTCTTTTCTGGTGCGCTTTTTGCCCAGACTAGATCGGACATTCAGAATGGTTCTATATTGCACGCCTGGTGCTGGTCATTTAAGACAATAGAAGAAAACCTGCCTAAAATCAAGGAAGCCGGCTTTGCTGCGGTTCAGACATCTCCTGCAAATACATGTCTTGTCGGTGACTACGGCGGACTTGAGCTTATGAGCGAAGATCTGGACGGAAAATGGTACTATCATTACCAGCCTACAGACTGGAAGCTCGGAAACTATCAGCTTGGAACTCGTGACGATTTTATTTCAATGTGTAAGAAGGCTGATGAACTTGGAATCGGAGTAATTGTAGACGTACTTCCGAATCATACAACTCCACGCACAAAAGAAATTTCAAAGGATTTTATTGACGCTGTCGGCGGATTTGACAAGCTTTATCACAAGAATAATAATCACGGAATCAGAAGCTACGAAAACCGCCTTGAATGTACGACTGCGCAGATGGGCGGACTTCCTGACGTAAATACAGAAAATCCGCTTTTCCAGCAGTATTACATGAATTACGTAAATGACGTAATTGACTGCGGTGCAGACGGATTCCGCTATGATACTGCAAAGCATATCGGGCTTCCTGATGACCCGAAAGATGAATACAGTCCTAAAAATAATTTTTGGCCGATTTTCCTCGGGCTTGAGTCGCTTAACGGAAAGCTTATGCACCGTGCTGGGGAACTTTTTATTTACGGAGAAGTTCTTCAGGGCGGCAATGCGCGCGAAGGCGATTACGGAAAACTTATGCCGGTTGTTGCAAGCAACTACGGAGGAGTTCTTCGCAGTGCCTTAAGGAATTCCAAGCTCAGTGCAAAGGGGCTTAAGGACTGGAAACATCCGGCTGCGCCTCAGAATATTGTAACATGGGTTGAGTCTCACGACACTTATGCAAATCAGGGCGAATCAGCATGGCTTTCTCATGCGCAGCTCAGGGAAGGATGGGCGGTAATCTGTGCCCGCGCTGGCGGAACTCCGCTGTTTTTCAACAGACCTAAGGGTGCTGAATCCGTTCAGTTCCCAGGAGTTTCTAAAATCGGCGAAACCGGAAATGACGAATACTTTCATCCGGAAGTTGTTGCTGTAAATAAATTCCGCACAGTCATGAACGGCGAGCCGGAAGAACTTCTGAATGGAGATGATACTTCTGTCCTTATCATAAAGCGCGGAGAAAAAGGTCTTGTAATTGTTAATTCAAGCGCAGCAAAGGCAGGAAAGGTTTCTGTACCGATTGCTTTTGCAGACGGAACATACAAGGATAAGGCTAATGGAATTAAATTTACCGTAAAGGACGGAATCCTTACTGGTAAAGTTCCAAAGCAGAAAGTCTGTGTAATTTACTAGGCTTTTGTAAGCAGGCAGGAAACCCATGCTTCTATGGCGTTTCCTGCTCCAACTGAATCCAGTTTTTCGCCGGTTTTGGCCTTTACGAAAACGCGGTCAGGTTCAACAGAAAGAATCCTTGCAATGGATTCAATTACTTCCTGTCTGCGGCTCATAAACTTCGGCTTTTCCAGTTTAAGTACGCAGTCAAGGTTTACAAGAGTCCAGCCTGCATCTGTTATGTCTTTCCAAACTGTGCGGAGCAGTTCTGCAGAGTCTGCATCCTTCCATTTTGGTTCTTCCGGCGGAAAATAGCTTCCAATGTCACCCATGCCGCTTGCACCAAGAAGTGCATCTGTTACTGCATGAAGCAGCACGTCGCCGTCAGAATGTCCGTCTTCGCCTTTTTCAAACGGAAATTCAACTCCACCAATAATCAGTTTTCTTCCAGAAACCAATCTGTGAAGGTCGTAGCCCAAACCTGTTCTTATATTTATGTTCATAGTATCGTTTTCTCTTTTATAGTCTTCTGAATATGTGATTTTTTTATTTTTTGAGTCTCCGGGAACAACCTTTACCCTGCCGGCGTATTTTCCCCAGATTTCTGTATCATCTGTGTATTCGCGGCCGTCTTGAATGCATTTTTCGTGAGCCAGAAGGAGTTCTGCATAGCGGAAGCCCTGCGGAGTCTGAACTGCGGAAAGAGAACTGCGCAGAAGGTGCTGAGCTATAAATCCATCTGAATCAATCTGTTTCTGGGTATCAACAGGCGTAAGTCCTGGAACGGCTGCTCCATATTTTGCGGCAGCTTCTATTGTGTCGCGGATAATCTGTTCTGTAACAAAGGGGCGTGCGCCGTCATGGATAAGGACAAGGTCTGCGCCGCTTGTGGAAAGGGATTGGAGGGCGTTGTAGACGCTTTTCTGGCGTGTATCTCCGCCCTGTACATAATTTATCTGAATGGCTTTTAAAAGTGAATGGATTTCAGGATCAGCAAAAAGCGCTTTTTCGGCATCTGCTTTGCCGTTTTTAGGAACTGTTACAGTAAGCGAATGAATTTCTGCGGCTTTAAGGAATGCCTTTGCAGCCGCAGAAAGTACTGTACCATTGTCTAAAGGAAGGTATTCTTTTTTGCAGCCAAGCCTCATTCTTGTAGAAGAGCCGGCTGCAGCAATAATCAATGCAATTTTAAGATTAGAATTCGTCGTCATCGCTGTCGTCAAAATCGTCGTCTGCTGATTCTGTTTCGCTATCATCATCTTCGTCAGAGTCGTCGTCTTTGTCTCGGCTTGATTTCTTTGAATCTGAAACGTCGTTCATAAGATCGTCATCTTCGTCATCAAAGTCATCAATGATGTGCTTGATTTTTGGAGTAGATCCAGGAGGTTCAAGTTTGGCATGAATCTGCGATTCAACTTCCTTTACGTCTACGCCCATTGCAATGGAAATTTCATCTTCAAGAAGTTTCTTTGCCTGATCGTAAAGCTTGCGTTCAAGAATAGGAAGTTCCTTTACTTTGCTTCGGTTGTAAAGACATCGTACGATTGCAGCAATGTCCGCAATTGTACCCTTTTTAAGAAGGTCAAGGTTCATCTGATAGCGGAGTTTCCAATCCGAAGTAATCGGTTCAAATTCATCAGAAAGTGACTGCAAGGCTGCAGCAGCTTCATCCGAAGAAACAATCGGGCGGATTCCAAGTTCCTCTGCCTTATTTACAGGAACCATTACAATCATGTCTGAAGCTTCTATGTAAATCTTGTAGTACATCATCGGTGCACCACGGAAAGTCTTTTCAAAAATCTCTGTTATTTTTCCAACACCCTGGCTTGGGTAAACAATCTGCTGGTCAATCTGGAATTTAGTTTCATTCATAATACTATTATTATAGCATAAAATTTGCAAAAATTCAAATTGATACTTAATTTAGATGTGAGTTTTACTTGTTTCGCTTTTTATTGTTTCTTTAATTTCATGTGTTAGGACAGAGTAAAGCCAGGTCATCTTATTTTCAAAATCGGTCGAAAGACGGGCATATAGATTATTAAAATAGCGCTGATTTAAATCTTCTCCAAATAATGCTGCCGGCGTTACTTTTAGTTCCTGAGAAATTCGGGCAATAAGACTTGCTGAGGCGAATTGTGATCCATTTTCAATTACAGAAAGGTGCTTTTGAGTAATATCAAGGCGTTTTGATAGTTCCATTTGGGTGAGACCTGCAATTTTTCGGTATTTTTGTACATTTTTTCCAAATAATTCAGGAATACTCAGTTCCAGTTTTTCCATAACATCAATTATGACATTGCTGCTTTTATCTTGGAACCTTTGTATAGGTAATAAATATTACTAAATAGGTAAAATAAATATATATTTTTATTGCAAATCAAGATTTTTGGATTTAAAATATTACTTAATTAACGGAAAAAATTACCAAATAAATCTTATTACGATTTTAAAGGAGAATCCTATGAAAAAAATAATATTTTTAACTGCGCTGTCATTGCTTTGCGCAAATATTTTTTCGGCTGCAATGGATTTAAAAGTTCGTAGTGTTCCAAAAGAAACTTCAGAACTCGTTTTTAAGTCACCAAAAGAAGGTTTGCCGCTTGTTGTAAAGCATCTTACATCCGGTGGAACAGGTTCTGTAAAAGCAATGCATGACTGGATTTGTGATAATATTGCCTATGATTCGGAAATGTATTTTTCCGGTAGAATTTCCAAGCAGGATTATGAAAGTGTTTTGAAAAAGAAGAAAGCTGTCTGCTCTGGATACTCTGCGCTTATGGCAGAAATGTGCCGTTTGGCAGGAATTGAAGCGATTGTAATAGAAGGATATTCAAAGGGATTTGGATATCAGGGAAAACTTGGAGAAAAAACGGATCATGCCTGGAATGCGGTAAAAATGAATGGAAAATGGCAGCTGATTGATGTTACTTGGGATGCCGGTTATTTAGACAGAAAAACTTTTGTAAAGCGGTATACAACGCAGTGGTTTAATCGCAGCCCTGCGCAGTTTATTTATTCTCATCTTCCAAAAAATGATGAATATCAGTATCTTTCTGAGCCAAAAACAAAGGAAGAATTTGTTTCAGAGCCTTATATTCCGGGTATCTTCTTTGAATATGGCTTAAGTCTTGGAAATCGAAAACCAAATTATTCAAATGAAATTACTGAATCATCTAGTTATGATTTTAAGCTTACAAAATCAGGAATTGCAGTTTCGGCAGATTTAGTAAAAAAAGATGGTGGAACAGGTGAGGTAGAAGATGCTGTATGGACAGATAGAATTGGAAATCGAGTTTCAATTGATGTCGACGTTCCCGATACAGCTAATTATAAGGTTTTGCTAGAGGCAAGAAATCGTGCAGAAGCATTTTTCCCTGATAAGTTTTCGATATCGGAGTTTGAAGGAAGAATTCTCCCTATGGCCCAGCAGTTTCTTAATGAAAAGAAAATCCTTCAAAAGGAATATGATTATCTTGAAAAATCATATTTTAAGGTTTTAGAAAACGGGCGTTATTATCTTGCTGAAGATTTATTTGATTCAGCCCGTAATGCTGCAGTAAAAAAGATTTTAAAAATGGTTTACAAAGATTCAGCGTTTTCTGAGAATGTCCTTTATTTTGATATAAAGGCTTCAGAAGATTACGAAGGATATGGAAATGGTACGGTTCGTTTCCCATCTGTTTTTAAAACATATATGGAAACATCTAATACTCATCTTATTTCTCCAGTTGCAGGAATTTTACAAAAAGGAAGTTCTCAGAAATTTGAAATAGAGTCAAAAGATTATTCTGGAATTGCTCTTTCTGCTGGAAATTCATTGGTTCCATTTGTAAAAGACCCTAAAACTGGAATATGGTCTTTAGAGTTTGAAATTCCGGAAGATTCGGAGCGGATTGTAATCTACGGTTCTTCAAACGGTAGAAATTACAGTGGACTCTGGTCTTATGAATTGGAATAAAAGGATAAAAATATTCTCTAAGTTAATTTAATTATCACCGGGGATTATATTTAAACTTTGCTTTTCATTGAAACCTCTAGTCAGTTTTGCTCTGAAAAACTGAGGACAATGGATTCATTTATATTTCAAAATAAATGAATCCGTTGTCCTGTTGTTTAGTTGTCCAGTTGTCCTTGAAAAAATGGGGTTTATTCTCTATAGTATAATGACTGATTCGGCACAGATTGGATTTGAGGGTTATACCGATTTAAGTGCTGCAGATTAAGACGTATCTGCTCCCGCGTCTTGCATACCGATAAGCTCGGTTTTAAGGAAAATATGGAAAAAAATGAAATTATGGACGAGGAAATCGTTCCAATTGAAGATCAGCTGGATATTCAGGACGTAGAAAAGGAAGAGGACATTTCTTTTGCAGATTTAGGATTAGATGAACACGTACTTGCTGCAGTAGAGCGAAAGGGTTTTAAATCACCGTCACCTATTCAGGTGCTTGCTATTCCGCGTCTTTTGAATGGCGAAGCAAACATTATTGCGCGTGCACGAACTGGTACAGGAAAAACTGCCGCTTTTGGACTTCCAATCATTCAGAAAGTAAGGGATGTTAAGGGAACTGTAAAGGCTCTTGTTCTTGAACCTACACGCGAACTTGCAATTCAGACATGTACAGAATTCCAGTCGTTTACAGACGGAAAAAATCCGCGCACATGCGTTCTTTACGGCGGAGCTTCTTATTCAACTCAGATTAAGGATCTTAAACGAGGTGTTGAAGTTGTAGTCGGAACTCCGGGACGCATTCAGGATCACCTTGAACGCGGAACACTTGATATCAGCCAGATTGATTATTTTATTCTGGATGAAGGCGACCAGATGCTCGACATGGGCTTTATTGACGATATTGAAGCAATTTTTGGTCAGGCTAATCCAAATGCCAGAATCCTTCTGTTCAGTGCTACAATGCCGGAACCAATCCTTAAGATTGCTGGAAAATTCATGGGCGACTATGAAATTGTAGAGGAAGAAGGCGTAATTGATGAACCTCTGCTCATTGACCAGAAGTTCTGGGTTGTCCGCGAAAGTGATAAGATTGAAGCCCTTGTCCGCATGATTGACTATGCAGATGATTTTTACGGTATCGTATTTACGCAGACAAAGAATGACGCAGATTTTGTTACACGCATTCTTGATGAAAAAGGCTACGATGTTGCGGCTCTGCACGGAGACATTGCGCAGGCTCAGCGAGAAAAGATTATTGCGCGCTTCCGCTCAAAGAAAACAAGAATCCTTGTTGCAACTGATGTTGCAGCCCGAGGAATTGATATTAATGGTCTTACTTATGTAGTAAACTATTCTCTTCCATTTGACGGAGCAACTTATGTTCACCGTATCGGGCGTACAGGACGTGCTGGAAGTCAGGGAACTGCGATTACCTTTGTTGCTCCGCAGGAAACACGCAAACTTGGTTACCTGCGCCGTGCCGTTTCAAAGGCAAGCAAGGGCGAAATGAAGGAAGAAGACATTCCTACAGCAGAAGATGTAATAGAGAAGAAAAAGGCACGTCTTTTTTCTGAACTCAAGACAAAAATTGGGCTTGCTGATTTTGCAGAAACTCCTGCTGAAACTGCCGGCGCTGCTGAAGGAGCTGAGGCAGTACAGAAAGAAGAAACCGGTTCTGAGGGCGGCGCTAATGAAGAGGAAATGCCTAAGGCTGTTACAAATACGGTTGAAAGTTCTGCCGAAGAACAGATTTTTGGCGAAGAAGGAATTGATTCAGACCGCGCAGAATCACGCCTCATAAACGTTAAGCAGCAGTTTAAGCTTATGGCGGACGAACTCTGTAAGACAGAAGATCCTCAGGATGTTCTTGCGGCTGTCCTTTCTGTGCTTTACGGCGACAAACTTGACAAATCTCGCTACGGAAAAATCCAGCAGCATGGAAAAATTGCTGACCAGGTACGCCTGTACATTCAGCTTGGCCGTCGTGACGGATATAATCCTAAGGTTCTTGCAGACTACTTCAGCAAGATGCTGCATATTCCAGGCCGCATGGTAGACAGGATTGATATTTCAAATAACTTCTCTCTTGTAAGCCTTCCTAAAGAAGCGGCAAAGAAAGCGCTTGAGCTTGCAAAGAAGAACAGTTCAATTCCGCACATGCATGTGGATGTAAAGGATAGTGATTCAGCTGGCTTTGGTTCTAAAAAGGGCGGACGCGGCGGTCATGGTCGTAGCGGAGATTTTGGCGGAAAACGCGGCGGTAAAGGTGGCTTCGGCGGCAGGGACAGAGACCGTCATTCAGACAGGGATCGCGGTTTTGGCGGACGAGAAAGAAACCATGCCCGTCCTAACGTTCATACTCCTACAGAGCGCGCACCGCGAACAGGTTCTGCAGGACTTTACAAACAGAAAAAATCTGCAAAGGCTGAACGCTTTTAATAAAAGCTGATCAGGCCTTATAGTTATCCAGCCAGTCATGAAGCGGCTTCTGCCATTCTGTCTGGCTGTTTTTTTTGCCTAAAAGGTCATTGTACATTGAAATTATATGATTTCTGATTTTTTCTTTATCATATTCTGCAACGTAGCTGTCGTTTTCAAAAAGACGACGGACAAAATTTTCAACATCTTCTTTTTTAAAGAATCCTTCTGGATTAGATGCGCTCAGCATGTAAAGGGCGCCGGCAACGCAGTTTATGCTGTGCTGCTTTACAAGAAGAACGCTTTCTGTAATTGCAACGGAGCCTGTATAAATTTCATCAAGTATTGATTTTTTTTCTTCATCAGAAAGTTCTGTTTCAGAAAGAAGTTCCCTCACTTTTGCCCATAGACCGGCTACAATTGCTACATGCAGACTTGGAACGCAGAGGTAGTGCGGATCCAAAAAATGCACCATAAAGAATTTAGGCTTTCCAAGATAAAACGGACGTCTTGTTGTAGAAAGAGAATGAGTGTATACGGCAGCTGCGTCAATGTAAAGCTTGCGTATAAACTCAAGTATTTTTGCGCTCAAAATGTAGCCGTCTTTTTTAAGGCGAGATACAAACATTTTGATTATGCGGCAGAAGAAATTTACAAAATCCATGTAGATTCTGATATTTGACGGTACAAATGGAATTGTTTTATCCAGCGGATGATCAACGTAAACAATAGGCAGATTGGTTATATGGAATTTCTGTTTATGCTGAAGTACGCAGAAATATTTCCATGCAGAATCAAGGAGCGCCCAGGCATTTTTCCGTGTAAGGGGATGAAAGGGCAGCACTGAAAAAGTCCAAGTTGAAGAGTAATTCTTAAATGGTTTTACATAAATTTCTGATTTCATTATAGCTCCGCTTCCTGTTTTAATGTATCCAGCCTTTCAAGGCGTTTTTTATCCGGTGTAATGCAAAGGTTCTTTTCATGCGTAGGAAGAACCAGTCCTTTCGGCCCGTTTTTTGCCCTGCGCAGATATTTTACATGAGTATAGTAAAGGTCTGTTTTTCCGGCATTGCGGGCCTTTGAATAGAATACTGCAAGATTTGCGGCATCTAAAAGTATTTCAAGAGGAACTGTTTTTCCCGGGCGGTTTTTGATGAATACGTAGCCGCCTGGAAAATCCCTCACGTGAAGCCACATGTCGGCTCCCTTTACGTAGTGGCGAAGAAGCTCATCATTTTCGTTTGCGTCACGTCCTACAAGAATGTACCAGCCGTCAACCGTGTAATCTAGTCCGGGGTGTTCCTTTTTCTGCTGCTGTTTTGGAGTTGACTCTTTTCTCAGCAGCTGTTCAATTTTTACGGGGTTTGGTTCATTGCAAATTTCGGAATACATTTTCTCAAGTTTTTCCAGTTTTTTTTCTGCAATTTCTATGTCGTGAACAAGCGCTTCCGTTCCGCTTTGGGCTTTTTTATAGTTTTCGTAATAAACGGCGGCATTTTCGTGCGCAGATTTTTCCGGGTCAACCAGAATCCTTACTGTGTTTCCGCTTTCATAATCTTCACATTCAAGGAATTTTGAATCCTTTGTAAGAAGATGGGCATAGGTTAAAATCAAGTCACCCTGATGCTTAAGGCGTTCTGAATCAGCAAATTCCTTCTGCTTGGCCTTTAGTTTTTCAAGGGCGGCAGTCATCCTGCTTTTTTTAGAAGCATACCATTTTTCTGCCTGAACAAGCAGTGCTTCTCGGGAAAGAGTATCCGCGTGTTCGCCGTACCATATATCAACTTTCTGATTAAAGGAAAGTTTCGGGTAGTCGGGATTTTTCTCTGCATATTCTTCTGCAATTTCTTCAAAATTCCTGACAGGAAAGACTTTTTCTGTGGCCTTTGGGTTTTCCGGCGGAAGTTCAAATTTCCCGCCCGTAACTTCGTCTTTTCCGGGAC
>Ga0310695_10001102_pt1 | contig 65691 bp, 54 predicted proteins | sample RumenRJG_04DNA_FD_203882 | JGI IMG/M metagenome (GOLD analysis project Ga0310695, IMG submission 203882) | Bovine rumen microbial communities from Lethbridge, Alberta, Canada - RJG_04 (v2) (version 2) | ecosystem: Host-associated > Mammals > Digestive system > Stomach > Rumen | place: Canada... | reverse complement strand
TGATCTCCCCGGGAATATTCTCCATGAATCCCTTAATCATGAAAGTGGAAAACGGAATAACCCAGGCTACATAAAACGGGATCAATCCCCATAATTGATTGACAAGATTCAGCTTTGTTGCCAATTCAAACTGAGGGACAATCATTGTAGTGCCGGGAATGATCATGGTCAAAATGATGAAACCGAAGATCAGTTTGTTTGCCTTTAGTTTAAACTTCCCGAGAACAAATGCCATTGCGGAAGAGACTGCCGCTGCCAAAGTGATCGTAGACAGTGAAACAAAAACCGAATTCAGAAAGTTCACATAGAATTTGCTTTGGTTGAGGATATAGCCATAGTTCTCCAGCGTCAGGGCTTCCCACTTAGGAAAGAAACGCGGGGGATATTCATAAAGCGCACCATTAGGCCGCAGTGATGTCGAAATCATATAGATCATCGGCAAAGTAAAGATTACAGTGCCGAGTGCAAGAAGGAAATACCGCAGGATCATGCCACGGATTTTTGCACCATTCAGGCTCTTCATGGCGGTACCTCCTTAATTATCACGGTTCCGCATCATGCGGAACTGCACGATTGCCAACAGGCCAAGGCACAGTGCCATCACAAAACTCAGGGCAGCTGCATATCCGAATTTGCCTGTGCTGAATGCTTTGTAGTACATCCAGGTCAGAAGAGTATCGGTTTGATGTGCCGGTTTCCCTCCGGTAATCATTTTGATTGATGTAAAGACGTTGAATCCTCCGATTGTCAGTTCAATCAATGCAAACAGGATTGTTCCCTTAATGCCGGGCAGTGTGACATGGACAAACTTGCCCCATGCTCCGCATCCATCAATTTCAGATGCTTCATACAGATCTTGAGGGACCTGCTGCAGAGCAGCCAGGAAAATAACCATGTTCCATCCGATGCCTTTCCAGATCCCCAGAATCATAGCAACACTGATCCCACCCCAGCGGGTATCAAGCCAACGTATATTTGATGATGTTATTCCAACAACCTTCCACAGGAAATAATTGAGGAGTCCTTCTGTGTTGAAAATATAGCGGAATACAAGGGAAGCGATAACCCAGGAAGTTACAACTGGGAGATAATTGATCACACGGAATGTCACACTGAATCGTTTGATCCCGTTCAGCAGAATCGCGGTAAACAGACCGATTGCCATCTGACCTGGGACAGTGATGAGAGTATATACGATACTGTTTACAAACACCGTCCAAAAAGTCTGGTCCTGAAATACTTCTTTATAGTTTTCGATCCCGTTGAAAGGCTGTGTGAGCATTGAGGAGAAGCTCATATCACACAAGCTCATCCAGAACAGGCGGATTATCGGGTATACCGTGAAGGCAGCAAACAACAAAAGGCCCGGCAAAAGCAAGGCAATCAGCTGCGTTCGATTCAAACGGGATTTCGTGATCATGTGCTCATCTCCGGAAAGTGTGGCGGAGCAGACAGCCTGCTCCGCCACAGGGTCAATGATTATTTCAGGAGTTCATCCCACTTGGCAGCCAGCTCATCCATGGCTTCCTGAGCGGTCTTTTCGCCAGTCACAACTGCGGTCATGGCAACGGTCAGGTCGTTGTCCATTTCACTCCAGGCAGCAACTGTCGGACGGGCTTTTGCGGTCTGGATCGCCTCAATGAAAGGAGCATAATCCGCAGCCTTCACGGTTTCACTTTCCAGAGCAGCCTTGTTTACAGGAATCTGTCCGCACTTCGCCATCTCGGTCTCAGCGAACTCGCTGGTCATGAACTGCATGAACTTCCAGGCAGCTTCCTTATTCGCGGTATTGAACATGGCGATATCTTCGCCGCCCAGCACAGAGATGCTTCCACCTTCACCGGCGGGAATCGGAGCGGTACCATAAGCAACATCCGGATATGCGCCAGCCAGTTCTGCAGACTTCCAGGGGCCTTCCAGCATCATGGCATAACGACCGGTACCGAAACCATCTGTCATGGGAATATCACCAGAATTGAAGCCGGTGATGCCGCCTTCCTTTACCAGTTCAGCAAAGGTTTCAACCGCTTTAACAGTCGCAGGGCTGTTGATATAACCGGTAGCCACGGTCTGATCTTCGTTCGTCAGGCTTCCACCAAAGCTCCAAATGAAGGGACAGATGTTCCAGCCGGCAAGAGCAGGCTCGTTCCAGCCCCAGACCTGCTGACCATTGGCGTTTTCGCCGGACAACTTCTTCACAGCTTCAACCCACTCATCCATAGTGGTAGGAACCTGCACGCCAGCTTCTTCCAGCATGGCTTTGTTGTAGAACACGATCTTGCTGTTCGTGTTGAGCGCCAGCGCATAGTTATGGCCACCGATGACGCTTGTGGACATGGCGCTGTCGAGCAGTTTGCCGCTTACCTCGGCGAAGTCAGGCATTTCTTCATCCAGAGCAACCAGGATGCCCATCTTCTGGAATTCAGGCAGCCAGGCAATGTCACAACGGGCCACATCGGGCAGCGCATTGCTCTTTGCGCTGACCAGCACTTTGTCGTGCAGTTCAGCCCATTCATGAGAGACAGCGTTTACTTTGATTCCGGGGTTTTCAGCTTCAAAAGCGGGGATCAAAACGTTCATCAGGGTCTCGTTTTCAGCAGATTGGGCGCTGTAATGATGCCAGAAATTGATCGTAACTGTTTCGCCCTCAGCGAAGGCGGAACCAACGGTCAGGAACATCAGACATGCCAACAGTGCAGCCAGCAGTTTGGTACGGGTACGCATGGGATCTTCCTCCTTAAGATTTCGTTATGATCTTAACGGAATGCGGCTGAACGTCGACTGATTCCTCCGCTTCCGTGAAGTCCAGATGATGAGCAGATTCTCCAGAGTTAAAAACAGCAATTACGTAATCAGAGCCCAGAGAACGCCTAAAAGCGAACAGATGCGCCTGATCATCAGCAATCAGCGTTTCGTATGATCCTTTACGAATTGCTGCGTGTTCTTTCCGAGTTTTTACCAATTCCTTTTCCCAGGAGAGCAGTTTCTGATCAGGGTGTTCCCAGATCATTCCTCCACGGCAACCGGGATCATTCTGTCCGGTCATACCGAGTTCGTCGCCATAATAGATTGCAGGCGAACCAAGGAAGAGCATCTGAAATGCCATTGCCAGTCTCAGCTTCCATTGCTTGTTCCCGCATTCTGTCAGGAAACGCGCTGTATCATGGCTGCCAAGGCAGTTGTACATGGCCAGATTCATCTGATCTGGATAACGCATCAGCATATTTGTCAGGCGATCGCTTAAACTGCTTTCTGAGATCGAATTGTGTGCAAAATAGTCAATCATCGAATCCCTGAACAGATAGTTCATGGCGCAATCAAAGCCATCCGGCCCCAGCATGTTTGATGCATCTCCCCAAGTTTCACACAGGAGTACTGCATTCGGATATTTCTTTTTGACTTCTTCACGCCACCAGACGACTGCATGCCGATCCAATTCATCCGCAACGTCGAAACGCCATCCGTCAATATGAGCACGATCCAGCCAGTACAAAAGGACATCCCGTACATATTTTCTGACTTCCGGATTGGAGCCATTCAACCTCGGCATGTATGGATAATCGCCTACGCATTCATAGCACTCAGGTGTGTTTTCAATCGGGAAGCGCTTGGGATAGAACCATTCCCGGTATTGGCTGTTCTCACCATTCCGGACCAGATCTTCAAACGATGCAAAATGAATACCTACATGGTTAAAAACACCGTCAAGAATAATCCTGATACCGTGCTGATGTGCAGCATCTACGAGTGCTGCCAGATCCTGCTCTGTTCCAAACAAAGGATCAACCTGGAAATAATCCGTGGTAGCATATTTGTGATTAAAATCTGCCAGGAAAATCGGATTCAGATAAATACATTCCACGCCCAAATCACTCAGGTAAGGAATCTTGTCAGTTATTCCGGACAGCGTTCCTCCCATGTAGTTATCGCGCGTGGGAGCAGAATCCCAGGCTACAAGGTCATGCCTTTCTTCAGTTCCTTTGGAAAAACGTTCTGGGAAGATCTGATAATATATACATCCTTTTGTCCATTCCGGAACCGAGACAATATCTGTATCATTGATTTGAAGGATCTCATAGCTTCCTTCCAAAGCAAATGTGTCCCGAACGCCCAATGAGTTCAGCCAGCATGTTTTTCCGTCTGCATCCGTCAGTTTGAACGCATATTTGATATAGTGGGCCTCTTCTGAAAAATCGGCGGACGCTGTCCACTGGGTAGTGTTATGATCCTCATACCTGACTGTCATCGAAACTGTGTGCCGGGTTTCGGGACTTGTTCTTTTCCACCAGATCAGTTCTGCATTGGCGAGATCCTGGTATGCAGCGTTAAGCATGAACTGAGCCTGATTCCGTGCAAGCGGTTGCACAAACGGGTAAAAAGAAAGGTGCCGTATGGCAGATGTTTTCATCTTATTTCGCCAGCCTTTCTGATGATTCTCTGATAATCAGATTCGTGGAAAGCATAATCTGCTGGTTCCCACTGCGTTTGTCAATTCTGCGGAATAACAACTGCGCTGTCTGATCCCCCAGCATTCCGGTATCAATATCAACAATCGTAAGAGCCGGATCAGTATATTCCGCGAGCGGATAATTATCAAAAGCAACGATTCCCAGCTCAGAGGGGATCTTGATTTTCAGCTTTTTACATGCTTTCAGCAGGCCGAATGCTGCCATATTGTCATTACAGACAAAAGCATCCGGACGATCTTTCTTCTCAAGGATCTCCAGTACTGCAGAGTAGGCATTTTCAGTTGTTCCGTCTGTAGGAATAACAAGTTCCTCACCTGTGATGGCTTTCTTGTAGCCACGAACCCGGCGAATGGTAAAGCCGCGTTTTTGGTTACCGCCAAGGTAGGCAATACGCTGGTAGCCCTGTTCCTGAAGATGATGAACAGCCAGATCCGAACCCTGTTCATTATTGTTATCAACCCAGCAGGTAACCCCGCGCAGGGTATCCGGTGTTCCAAGAACTACATAAGGAAAATCGCCGATTGTTTCCATCAGGGAAGGATTGACCGTAGTCGGGGGAAGAATGAGGCCGTCAACTTTCCGTTCCTTCATCAGGTTCTCAATCGTTCGCCCTTTACTTTGCGCACCATTTGCGATGATAACCTGATAGCCTTTTTCCTGTGCTACCTGTTCAATCGCAAAAAGGCTGCGACTAAAGAAGAAATTGCTGAAAGCCTCTGCATCACGAGCATCAACAACAACGCCGATGGCACCGCACAACCCACTGGCAAGACTTCTGGCCAGAGAGTTCGGGTGGAAATCGAGTTCCTTCATAGCCGCATGAACGCGGTCTTTTGTTTCCTGCGTAATGGAAGCCTTCCCGTTAATAACGCGAGAAACGGTAGATGAGTTGACTCCAGCGAGTTTTGCCACATCGCTGATTGTAACGGCCATCTCATCCACCTCCATCATGCAACTGTGCAACCGCTTGCATAGTTGCATTATATTCTTCTAAAAACAGGTTGTCAATAGCTAAAAAAGAAAAAAGGCTGCTATCAGATTGAACCTGTAGCAGCCGCAGTTCTTATCGTACGATCTCCCTGTCCCTGGCAGGACGCTCGGTGACCGTATCAATATTCGCCTTCACCGTCAGCAGTTCCCGCATATTGCTCCGCGCCTCGCGGAACTGCGTATATGCCTTCTGCTTTTCAGCCAGAACCTCGCTGTATTCGGCTGAAAGCGCCTTGATCGTAGGAATCTTGCCCTGAATCCCATCAAAAGCCTTTTTCGCGGCCTTGTGGAGGATGATCTGCTCCTCATGAGCCGCATAAAAACTCTTGGAGTAACCGGATTTCTTCCATTCCGCATAGGCATCCTTGGTTTTCAGGTAACTCGTGATTGCTTTCTTCATTTCGGCAATCTCTTTCAAGCGTGTCTCCGCGGACTGCACCCGGGCAAGTAGCTCGTCATTTTTCTTTACGGCATCATCGACAAGACGGGACAAATCTTCGTATGTCCGGATGCCGTGGGTAGACAGGTAAGCCATACTGCTGGCAAGCTGCTTCAGGTTGAATTTCTTCGCCCAGTTCTCGTACCCTGCGCCTTTACCTTCCTGCAGCTTGGCCTGGATGTCGATCATCAGACCAATCTTCTGGGTCTTCATTCGCCGGGTCTGAGCAGGAACGTGCTCACGTTTTCCGTCCAGAACCTCTCGGAGAACCTTTTCAGAGTACGCTTCGCCCAGCGTATCCATGCGGATATACTTTTTCCCGCCAGGAGCACGAAAACTGAGCTGTTTCCCATGCTTGACAGACCAACCGGCCTCTTCAAGCAGTTTCATGAGCGCGGCAAAGCCGTCCGGCTTCTTCTGGAGCATTTCATCAATCGCCATACGCAGCTGATCCCGCTGGGTCAGTTTTGCTTTATCGCCCAGCCAGTGATCATAATTGGAATCCCGCGTCTTGGGATCTCCAACAACAGACAGTTTCCGCTCCATACAGATCTGATCACTCAGCCTTGCCAGAGCTTTCCCTGAGCCGAGGAAATTCCGGAACTTGTGCTGGCAATCGAGGGTAGTGGCGCAGAAAATGATATGGTTGTGGATGTGCGCCTTATCCGTATGCGTTGCAACCACATAGGCATGATTTCCCTTCAGGAACCGCGCAGCCAGCTCACAGCCGACCCGATTGGCTTCTTCCGGCGTGATCTCTCCGGGCTTAAATGACTGACGAAGCTGATAAGCGATCACTTCGCCGTCCCTGTACCGCTGCGTCAGGCGCAGGTAAGTACTGCGCATCAGCGCAAACTCACTGGCGGCAGTCTTCCAGTCGCACCCGTAAGCTGTTACAAGCTGCCCATCCTCCGTTTTCGCTGGATTGACAGCATATTCAATACGATCCGCCAATGCCTGGGCAGCGTTTTTGCCCTTGGTAATGTGCATGGCGATCAACCGGGTCGTTGCCATAGTCGTTTCCTCCATAAAAAAAGCGGCAGCCAGGTTGTACTTGGCTGCCATAGTTCAGTGGTATTCTTAACAGATCAGGCCTTCCACGAAGGAGCAGGCACTATCTATTCTTTTCAGCAGGAAGTTCGCGATAGCCGGCAGTCCGATGGGACTGACCAGAAGCGCCAGGGCCATCAGCGCAAGCCCGTTCTGCCAGTACCCGATAAAGAACTCGACCATCGCCAGAATGACGAAGAGCGAAGTACCAAGGCCAATCACAGCAGACGAGATGGTCGTGATAAAGGCCAGCGTTCCCAGAAACAGCCGGAAGACCATCAGAACCGGCGTCAGGATGATTCGGATAATGGTTTTCATTGTTCACGACCTCGCTTTCCTTCAGTTCACTGGAATCGCCCCAAGCGGTTGAGAAGCTGGTTTATTCCGCCCCACAGCTTGTCCTGCTTTTCCCTGATCCCCCGGAGATCATCCTCGTAGATCCGACCGGTCGCGTTCACACGCTTCGCGATCTGATTGAGGTTATTGCTGGAATATCTCATGAGCGAGATCATTTCCTTCAGTTCCGGGATGTCCAGGTTGAGGACATATCCGTCCAGCGCCATCTTCCGGAAGTATACCGCCATATTCCTGATTCCGGTCTGGTTCATCTTTTCTTTCAGGGCTTTGACCTCCTGATCGTTCAGACGAACTGTTACGCGATAGGTGCTGGTTTCTCTTCCCATACTCATTATCGATCCAGCCCTTCTTTCAAGCAAGGCTGTCGATGCTCTTTTTCAGCGCCCATCCGAAGAATGGCGGATATCGACTTTTCCGGGGCCTTTTCGGCAAGCTTCAGATTGCTCAGAAACTCGGTCATCTCATGGATGGAGGCTTTCCGGATTGCCTGCATATCCTTCGCCAGATCAATGGCTTCATCTTCGGTCAGGAGCCGCAGATCTTCGCCGTCCTGCTTGACGATCATCGCGTTTCCGATGATCAGATCCCCGTGCTGCGGAGATTCGTACAAGGCGCTGGCAATGCAGTTCACGAAGTGAACGTCGCCCTTGAGCTTCGATTCCTCATCGATCAGAAGAACGTAATCCCGTTCCTGTAGGCCTGCAGGTTCAACGACCTCGATCCAGTCGCAATCAATGGCCCGTCTGGCGCAGTCGAACAGTTTTTCATCCGGTTCGACTTCAACAATGCCGACAGCCTGTCCGGAGGTCAGCATCACACCATAAATGGCGTTTTCCCGGATCTCATTTTCAGTCATGGCGACAGCCTCCTTATCGTTCAGGACCGTCATGCTTGATAGAAGGCTTGGAAGCCTGCATAACGGGCTGATTCAGTTCGTCCCGGACGGAGTGCCTTTCCTGAATCACTTTCCGGGCATGAGAGATAAACCCATCAAGCACGGCCGGATGGGAGGTGACGGCGTAAGCGTCCCGGCGGTCATAGTTCATGGTGGACTGCGTATCAGGCATCTGGACGGTAAAAGCCCAGTCCTTGTTTGCCTGAGAAAAGCGGCCATCCCATGACTTGAGCTGCACGGTTGCGGCCAGCACAAGAGCGACACGTTCCGCGCCATACTTGTCCAGCACTTCATCCACCGCCTGCTTACTCAGACGCATCCCGTCGAAATGCTTGGAGATGGATGCCTCAATAGCCTTCCTGCAGTTGACGTTTTCAAAATGAGATTCCCGGAATTGCTCGATTTCCTTATGCTCACGGGCATAAACAGGACTCTCATAATAGACCGGCACCAGATCGGTTCCGTTCATTGGCTTCACTTCCTTTTCTTTCAGCATCAGCTCGCTGATTAACATCCGCTTGCTGTTCAGGTCTCCCGATAAAAGGACATCGAGGTCGTTCTCCACCTGAGTCAGGTTCGACAGCGCTTCAGCAAAGCGAGGATGGAAATCGTCGCCAGGATTCACCGGCGCATATTCGGTCTCCCAATCGATCAGATGGTTCCTGTAATCCGCCAGTTTCCTGAAGAAATACGCTGCCTGATGTTCTGTCTTTTCCTCTTCGGAAACAGGCCTTCTGGCCGCGGAAGCAAAGGCAGCGCGTTCGTTATATCGAATCCCAAAATCGGATGCCAGCTTCAAGGCCGCAGCCTTCTTGTTGAAACCAAACAGACGGGATGTGAAGTCAATCACATCCCCGTCTGCCTGACATCCGAAGCAATGAAAGCGTTTATCCACTTTCATGCTGGGGTTTTTATCCTGATGGAAGGGACACTTGCACATGCCCTTCCGGTTGACAGTCAGCCCATAGCGTTCAGCTGCCTGCCGGGTGGTAATGCTGCTCTTCACAGCGTTATACACGTTCATGGTTCATCACCGTTCGGCCTCGGGCGGTTTCTTATCCTTTGGCGGCTGTTCCCTGGGACGATCCAGGTTCAGTTCCGCGTCCAGTTCAGCCAGCCGTGCGCTCTTGGCCTTCAGTTCATCTTCCTGCGGGAAGGGTTTGCCCAGCTCTTCCTTCGCGGATGCCAACTGATTCCGCGCATTTTCAAGCCGTGCCTTGGCATCAGCCTGACGCTGCGGCATGTTCGCCAGCGTATTATCCAGTCGAAGGATATTGCCGCGGGCATCCGTGCCGACTTCCATACGATGCGTAAGAGCGCCCTGCAGCATCATCTGGAACTTGCCGTTGAACAGATCATACTGAACAGACAGATCAAAACCGCGATACTCGCCGACAGGGACTACCTCGCCGTGCGTGGACTTCTTGCAGGATTCCAGGATCAGATTGCCGGCATCTTCCTTTTCAGTGATCACAGCTCCGCCAGCGGTCATTCCCACAAAGTCCTGTTCGGGAAGCGGGTGCGCCTGCATGGCTTCGATATCCTTATCGAACGCGGCGATTACCTGCGTAGCCTGGTCAATCTCCTTGGGAAGTGACTTCAGGATCTGATCCTCCAGCCGGTACTGCTTGGTCAGATGATCAGATTTCATCAGCCGCAGACGGGCAACGTCCACATCCAGATCCATCTTTTCCTTAATGCGCGGATCACCAGCGCACAGAGCCTTGATTTCCGCATAGGAAAGCGCAGTCTCGTCAATATCCTCACAGGAACGGACGGGACTCTTGCTCGACATGATCTGGGAGATGAACTTCTGCTTGTTCTCCACCGTCTGCCACAGATAACCGTCAAAGGTGCCTTCCGTGACATACCGATAGATAAACACTTCAGGGTTCTGATTGCCCTGACGGACAATACGCCCCGCACGCTGTTCCAGATCACCAGGCCGCCAGGGGCAGTCGAGATCATGGAGCGCGATCAGGCGATCCTGCACATTGGTGCCCGCACCCATCTTCTGGGTGCTTCCCATCAAGACGCGCACCTGGCCGGAACGAACCTTCGCAAACAGATCTTTCTTCCGGGTCTCGGTATTCGCCTCATGAATGAAGGCAATCTGCTCCCGGGGAATGCCCTGAGCCACCAGCTTTTCGCGGATATCATCATAGATATTGAAGTTCCCGATACCAGTTTCTTCCGCCGCATCCGCCAGGGCAGCCGCTTCCTTGTCGTTCGTAGCTTTCCCGCGGGGAGTGGACAGATCGCAGAAAACAAGCTGGGTCAGCTTATCCGCGTTCCCATCCCGCCAGATGCGGACAATATTGCCCACACAGGCATTGACCTTACTTCCCGGGTCATCTGGCAGCAGAGGATTGATTAGCCGCTGATCCAGCCCGAGCTTTCTGCCGTCAGAGGTGATCTTCAGCATGTTATCCTTGCTGGGATCAACCGTACCGGAGTGAACAGCGGCAGCGCGTTCAGAGAGCATACCTACCATTTCCTTCTGATATTCGGAAGGATGCACAACCATGGTTTCGTAGTGCGCTTCAGGCCGGGGCAGGTTCAGCTGATCAGCCGTCTTGATATCCGCGACTTCGGAGAACAGCTTCATTAGTTCGGGAAGATTGAAAAACTTCGCAAACCGAGTCCGGGCACGATAGCCGGTACCCTCAGGAGCAAGCTCGATAGCCGTTGTGGTCTCCCCGAAAGTGGAAGCCCAGCAATCGAACTGGCTGAGGGACTTCTGCTGCAACGTTCCGTACTGCAGATAACGCTGCATGGTGTACAGTTCCGTCATGGAATTGCTCACAGGCGTACCGGTAGCAAACACGATCCCGCGCCCGCCGGTCACTTCATCCATGTACCGGCATTTCAGGAACATATCGCTGGACTTCTGCGCTTCGGAAGCGGACAGTCCGGCAACGTTCCTCATCTTGGTAAACAGGAACAGATTCTTGAAAGCATGCGCCTCATCGACATACAGCCGATCAACGCCGAGCTGTTCGAAGGTAACGACATGATCTTTCTTTTCTTCCGCTTCCAGCTTTTTCAGACGGACTTCCAGCTGACGCTTGGCGCGTTCCAGTTGCTTGATGGAGTAGCGTTCACCACGGTTCCGCTTCATTTCCATGATACCGTCCGTGATATCGTCGATCTGCTCCTTCAGCAGCCGCTGCTGTCGTTCCTGGGAAACGGGAATCCGTTCAAACTGGCTGTGGCCAAGAATGACGGCATCGTAATCCCCGGTAGCGATACGCGCACAGAACTTCTGGCGGTTCGCTTTTTCGAAGTCTTTCCGGGTTGCCACAAGGATATTCGCGCTGGGATAGAGCCGAAGGAATTCCGAAGCCCACTGTTCCGTCAGGTGATTCGGTACCACGAACATGGCTTTCTGGCAGAGGCCAAGGCGCTTGGATTCCATAACGGCGGCAACCATTTCGAAGGTTTTGCCCGCGCCGACTTCATGGGCCAGCAGCGTATTTCCGCCGTAAAGGATATGCGCGACAGCATTCCGCTGATGCTCCCTCAAATCAATCTCCGGGGTCATGCCATCAAAGGAAATATGGCTGCCGTCATACTCGCGGGGACGGATGGAGTTGAAGAGTTCATTGTACTTCTTCACCAGGTCTTCGCGGCGGTCGGGGTCTTTCCAGATCCAGTCGCGGAAAGCCTCCTTAATGGCCTGCTGCTTCTGCTGGGCCAAGGTGGTTTCCTTCTGGTTCAGCACACGCTTTTCTTTTCCCTCGGCATCATGCACCGTGTCATAGATGCGGATATCCCGGAGATTCAGCGTGTCTTCCAGAATCCGGTAGGCATTCGCCCGGTCGGTTCCGTAGGTCACATACGCCGCAACGTTATTCGCGGACATCAGGCTCTTCCCGTCGATAAACCATTCAGCGGTATACGAAGAGAAGTTGACCTTGATCGACCGCTTCATATAGAAGGGCGTCTGGAAGGTTTCGTACATGAAGTCATTGATATACTTCTTGTCCACCCAGGTGGCACCAAGGCGTACATCAATCTCAGAGGCTTCCAGATCCTTTGGCTGCGCAGCACGGAGGGCCTGAACGTTCACATCAAAGTACGGGGACATTTCCGCCGCGTCTTCCGCTTCCCGGAGCTTCTGGCGGACATTGCCGGACAGATACTCGTCAGCGGTCACAAAGGTAGCCCTGCCATCCTCGTCCAGCGGTCCCGGAACCTGAAAGATCACACCAGTCAGCTGATTAGCAATCTCTTCTTCATCCAGACCGGTCAGCTCTGCCATGAATGGCAGATCCACACGCGCTTTTTCCGTAATGGACAGCGCCAATGCCTCCGCAGGCGTGTCCACATGTGTCACAGGCGTACTGTGACGGATCGTGCGTTTGGTGAACATGTCAGCTTTCCGTTCCAGTTCACCCTTCTCGTTCACGATCTCCAGGGAACAAAGCAGATAATAGGACGCATCGGAAGAGAACACATTCGCGTTCCCACGGGAACTGATCAGACCGTACTTCGCCGTGAAAGCGTCATACACGTCATTCAGCCGGTGCTGAAGCATTTCAATCGCTTCATCCGGAGCGTTATCCATCTGCGCCTGGATCAGGTCATTGACAACACTGCGCAGGTTGACAAGCCCTTTCACCCGTTCCTTCGCGATATCGCCGAGATCCGGCTGCACCATCACGGAGTTCTGACGATAGTACACTTCGCCGTTCACAACCGTGAAGGAGTAGTTTTTCACAGAGGGGTCAGCAGGGATCGTTTTCTGTGCCGGCACATCATCGCCGACTTCAGGCAGTTCAGCCTCTTGGTACTGGCCTGTGATATACAAAACGGCTTCAGAGAGCTGATCAGCCAGATTCGCGCCGTCAAAAGGAATGCAGGAAGACTCAAGGCTTCCATACATGCTTTCGTCCATGATCATCTGGCCAAGAACCATTTCAGGGTGATCAACAAAATAGCTGTTGATCGTAATCCCATCCGGGTTCTTTCCGAGATGCACCCAGTCCGGCTCAATATCAATAACCCGATCCCGCTTCTGCAGGAAGATGATATCCGAAGTGACGTAGGTATTCGCGTTCGCACTGAAAGCAGTATTGGGCAACCGGATAGCACCCAGCAGCTCAGCACGCTGAGCAATATACTTGCGTACTTCAGGACTCTGCTTATCCATGGTGCCCTTGGATGTGATGAAAGCAATCACACCGCCCGGACGCACCTGGTCAAGCGCCTTGGCAAAAAAGTAGTCATGGATCAGGAAGTTATAGCGATCGAATGCTTTATCCGGCACCTTATAAGCGCCGAAGGGCACATTGCCGATCGCGACATCAAAAAAGTCCTTCCGATCCGTGGTTTCAAAGCCGGCAACCGTGATATCCGCTTTCGGATAGAGCAGGCTTGCAATCCGGCCTGTCACGCTGTCCAGTTCCACACCGTACAGATTGCTGTTCTGCATGGACTCAGGCAGCATACCGAAAAAGTTGCCCACGCCGCAGGAGGGCTCCAGGATATTGCCGGTACGAAATCCAATCTGTTCCAGTGCCTGGTACATCGCGCGGATCACGGTCGGAGAAGTATAGTGAGCATTCAGCGTGGAAGAACGCGCCATATCATACTCATCCTTGGTCAGCAGCTCTTTCAGCTCGATATACTCATTACCCCAGTTTTCGTTATCCTCGTCGAAAGCCTGAGGTATTCCGCCCCAGCCTACGTACCGGGAAAGGATTTCCTGCTCTTCAGCAGTCGCGCCGCGTTTTTCAGCTTCAATGGTTTTCAGCGTCCGGATCGCGGCAACATTGTAGGCGTACTTGGTCTTCTGACCGCCTTCGCCCAGGTGATCATCCGTGATATGGAAGTTTTCTCCGCTGACAGGCACAGCAATCTGCGCTTCAGGGATTGCTTCCGGTTCCTGTTGCTGAAACCCGGGACGGAAAGCATCATTCCGAACATCCAGGCCCAGCAGGCGCTGGAGCATTTCCTTGCTTTCAGCCCGGGAAACAGGAATGGTCAGTGAGGGATCGCGCAGGGTCACATCAAAGAGGCCAACGTTTTCCACGACAAATGGCTGATCACCGAGATACACAGTGTCTCCAGGATGCAGGTCATAGGAAAAGACAGGCGGTTCAGGCTCACGGGGAGTCAGATCCACTACAATCTGCCGCATCGCGGGAATCCCGTCATGCGCGGGGATTCTGGTTTCGCCGGGGCGAAGAGGCGGGATCGCGGATTCGTCAGTCTGCTCGGTTTCAGCAGCGATTACTTCATCATCAGCTTCGGCTTGCTGAACAACAGGACTGTTTTCCAGTGCTTCGGGGTCGACTACCTCGCCATTTACGATGCCGTTCCTCGCAAGATCTTCCCGGATAGCGACAGGATCAATATCATCCAGACGATCCTGCTCTTCTTCGGTATAGAACTCGTTATCCCATACCAGCCGGTTCAAAGCGTTCGCGGCATCCGTCCACGGAACCTCACGCTGAACGTCATTCACCACGACAGGGAGAGAAGGCAGATCGCCGCCGAATTCAGCCCGCAGCCTGTCTGCGATCTCTTCGGTAGAATGCCCTTCCTTCACGAAGCGCGTCATGGCGTGCTTGCCTTCGATATGCCCGTTCCATTCCCGAAGGGTACGCTCAATATCCATCTGGGTAATAATCCCGTTGGTAGAGCGATAGCCTTGGGTCAGGGTTTCCGGTTCGACAGGAGGATAATGCATCCGGGGCTGCGGAAGCGGCATTTCAGCGCCGAAAAAAGCGCTCTGCATTTCTGCAAAGCGCTGCTGTTCTTGCGGAGTCAGGTAAGTCCCTTGCTCCATCATGTTCCGGATGTAGCGTTCGACCGCATGCCAGCGCAGGGTGTATTCCTCATTGGTCTTCCAGCGGCGGAACTGCATCCCGCGGCTGTTATAATCAATGAACCCGCTGGTACCATCCAGGAAGGTATGGCTGTGACCGCCGACACCGTATTCATTACTCAGGAAAACCCGAGCGTCAACGGGAGTCGGGTTCTGCGCATACAGCGCAGCGATCCGCAGTTTCCCGCCTTCAAAGCCTGAACCGCGGCGAAGGACATGCTCGATCTCTTCGTCAGATAAATGAAGAACGGGGCGGTCACCCCGCTCCGTTCTGATGGGCCGATGGACGAGCCTTGCGTCCAGGGTCCGTATCTGCTCCGCTTCGCTTGGGAACAGGCTCAGCTGTTCCGTTCGCGGTGTCAGGCGAAGATCAGTTCCGAGAAGATCATCTCTTCCGCCTGATTCTTCAGGGAGTTCATCCGAGCCACCCAGGCCATCTGGTTCGCCGCCTTCAGTTCCTCGGTCACTCCGTTCTGCTTCTTCAGGCTCTCCATGATCGTCTCCAGCCTCGTCTGGGCTGTCGCTTCGATCTCCTGCAGGTGCTCCATCAGCGTCCCGTTCAGGATCATCCTCGTGTACAAACCCGAGCGATTCTCCTCCAGGTACTTCCGGCGCATCATCCCGTACTTGCCCAGGGGCTTCTGCTCCTGCTCGGTCAAGCCCATCTCCGGGATCAGGTAATCTCCGCTCTGCTTGTAGTTCAGCCGCATCATACACAACGCCCCTTTCATAATCTTTAATCGCGATCTCGATCTGCCGGAGAATCTGCTTGCTCATCTGAGCTACAGCGTCTCCGAGCTCTCCAACAGCTCCGGGAGTGTTCCATTCCCTGATCTCCTGCAGTGAATCCGGACTCACATCTGGTTCCATACCGCATCGGGTCTGCAGGATGTAGGAGATACTGAACATCGCGGTGTTCAGGAAGGATCTCCCGATCTCGGCTTCATCATATCCGGAAAGAGAAGAACCCGCAACGCTGTCGACGATATCTTTCAGATGTCCGTCCAGATAGTTCGCCGCAGAATCGAGGGAAATCATCTTCAGCCGGTCACGGAGATTATCCATCCCAAGCGGAGAAAAGGCACGATCCAGCGCGGCATTCACGGTATTCGTATGCCGGTCTTCCATCTTCCAGATTTCAACCGGGCGTGAATGCAGCAGTTCTCCGGTATCAGCCACATCAAAAACGTAGCGCAGCTGCATACCGTTGTCAGTCGGGGCAAGCAGAGCAATGCCGCGGGAACCACGCCGGATATACCGGTGCATAGTATTGTTCCAGATCTCATAGCTGGCACAGGCCGTGGCTTCCGGCCGCTGGGCGTAGATCAGCAGCTGATCATTGAACGAATATTTATAGAACCTTGCAGAGTGCCGAAGGAACTGCATCCAGGCTTCCGCGTCCTGCGTAATACTGGCGGCAGTCTCATTGGCCATCTCCACATAGGCCTGTACCTTCCCAGGCATATTATTCCTCCATTTCGTCAAGGTCATCTAGCTCGGGAATTTCATCAAACGGAAAATCGTCGAACTCAGGGGTCAACTGCTTGCTCAGGGCCGCATAGCTTTCACTGTTCATGGTTGAAAGCTTCTCAATCGTTCCATGAGCAAGTTTATAGAGCTCTTTTTCATCCGGCATCAGCACATGCATCATGGCCGCGAGCTCGTAGATCAGACCTGACAGATTGCCGGGATCATAAATGCAGATCAGGTTCAGTTCATCCGGCGTAAAGTAAGGCATAGTCGCTTCCTCCTTCAAAAAAGGGAGGAAGCGTTCATTGCTTCCTCCCGGTAGTCAATCAGAGAATCTCCAGCGTTTTCGGAGTCTCAAGGATATTGAACTTGAGCAGCTGCGGAATTGCTTCCGGCATCAGGAGTGCTCCGTTCAGGAAGGCGTCCTTATCGCCAAACGGATAGATCATGCTCTTCATCGTATCCCCGCGATAACGGTTGTATCGCGTGACGCGCAGGAGTTCCTGCTTGTCCGTGAGATAATCCACCAGGCCGATCAGGAAAAGCGCCTGCGCGTAATTGCGGTTCAGGTATTCGTCCTCAACGATTTTCTCATCCAGCACTTCGCGGATGAAAGCCTCGTTCTTGCACAGCGCCAGTTCCTCAAGCGCGTCCTTCCGGAAATCCCGATAGGCCCGTGCGTTGAAATACTCATGCACAGGGTGGAGAGAGGCATCCGGCAGCGTATGCGTGACAGGCTCCAGGCTCATGATCGCGTCAGGCGTAAGCCCAAGAGCATTGGACAGCTTGCTCATGGTCAGCGCATGGCAGCGCCGCAGATCGGTTTTCCCGCTGAGAATATCACTCAGGGTCGATTCAGGAAGCCCGGTATCATACAGGAGATCCTCATAGGATAACCCCAGAAACCGGGTCACGTCTTTAATCGTCATATTCATCGCTCCATTCCGATGGAATCTTTTTCAGGGACGGACCTCGAGGAAAGCCTTTTCAGTTCAGCCATGACAGAAGGCTTCTCATGTTCAGCCGATCGCATGGCATTTTCAAAGGCATACAGCGAGGTACGGGAGAACTCCCCGTAGTAGTCATCCAGATCATGAATGCCGTCCTTCGGGGAAACTCCCTGTTGCTCATAAAAGCTGCTGGTATCCTGCCGATCCAGGTACGACGTAAGCTCCGACCGCGCATCAGATAAAAGCTCCGCGAACGATTCGCCGCCGTCGCTGTTGTATTCCATCTCTTCCGTTCCCATGTCCGGATCTTCGGACTGAAAAGAAAGCACCAGATGGGCGTTATTGCCCGATCTGGTGTAGGTAAGATGCGTATCGTCAGGATAGTCATGGGAAAAGCTCATGGAGATGACCTCATCATGAGCGGGCTTCGCATGATCCACAAGGATCACCTCTGCATTTCAGCCGCAGGGGCCTTCCGTTCTCCGGCACCATGCAGCGCCGGCTGCGCAAGCGCATCCCGGACAGAAGTCTTTTCCCGGGTCTTATAGGATTCCATCATGGCCTTCAGGTCATGGTTGGAAACCATACGGGAAGTTTTCGCGAAGATGTTCTTGCCGTTTTCATCCTGGCCGGTGATCACGGAACGGGAAACCTTCGTCTGGCCGTCAGCAGGGATCTTCATCCACATGCCTTTGCCGAACTTGTCCTCGTGCACGCGATTGGCACCGACAACAATGGATTCCCAGGGCGTTTTATCAGCAGGATCGGCATTCGGAATCTTGATTCCGACACATTCCTTGCCGGTCTTGGCCATAAACGGCTTTCCGACCAGGCCTTTACCGAACTTGATGATAAGCTCTTCGCGCTTGGGGGTGGTCTTTTCAGTGGCTTCCATAGTTAAACACTCCTTTTCAATGCTCAAGATCAGAACGATCTTTATTCACAGTCTTGGGAACGGCATGGACGTAAGCCTCAATCATATTGCGGTATTCGCCCATCTGTTCCCGAACAGATTTCTTCTCGCCGTTATTGATGATCCCATCAATCATGTCGTAATCATCCTCAATCGCCATTTCGGCGTTTTTCAGATGATTCTCAGGCGGAAGAAAGTCAGGAATCTCTTTAAATCCCACAGGCTCAACGTAGTAACTGGTGAGCTTGCCGTTCAGATTGAGCACAACGATATCGCTGACGCTCATGCTCCGTCCGGTATAATCGCCCGGGTAGTCCGTATTGAAGCGCAGGAAAAGATCATCCAGAAAACGACTGGGCTGGTTTCGGCTCGAATCCGGAATCTGCCCTGTATAAACCCGGTCATAGGAATCAAAGCGTACCAGCGTATCGAGTGCGCGTGTATCGCACCCTTCAACCCAGCAGCAGCGATCCCCGAATCCCAGGCAAAAATCCGAAGTGCGCATGGATTCATCACGAACCGTAACGCGCTGCGGATGATCCGATGATATAACAATGAAGCCGTCACGCCTGAGTCGTTCCATGACATGCGCTTCATCCGCAAAAGCGAGTTCGTCCAGCGCAGCCGTCTCAGCGTGCATCCGCTTCCGAAAACGAAGCGCATCCTTCTGAAGCTGCGCTAAAGATGAAAACCGGAGGAGACGATACTCGCTTCCGGCTTTCACCTGATAGATCGCATAGGAATTCTCGGGGATACTCTTCATCGGCTCATCCATTACAGGGGAAGGATTGCTTTCTCCCATAACGAGACCTCCGTTTCTCACTTACACAGCACCAGTCCGCTGTTCCGGCCTTCTTCAGACAGGATCAGCGCATAGCTTGCGCCGTTCGTTCCATAGGGTTCCCAGCAGATCCGGAGACCGTAAGTGAAGGTCCCGGTATCACGGTAAATAGTCAGCTCGAACTCCGGATCATTCCAGTAAGCCTTCTGGGAAGCATCATACTTGTAGATGGCCCACTGGCCGCTCCATTCAGCGGTATCCGCGGAAAGCCGTCCGTAGATGTTTCCGCTGTTGTCAAACCGCAGATGATCCGCGCTTCCGGCATCGCCGGCATAGACATTCCAGTCGCCTTCAAGAACACGCTTGGCTTCCTCAACGGAATAAACCACCATCGTGTCGGACAGCGTGCTGGAGAGGACAAAGCCGCGATACAGCTTATCCTCACTGGTTCCTTCGATATAACTCCAGTCACCCATTGTTCCCAGCCGGGTCACATGGCTGTCAGCGGGAAACTCAACCAGCGTATTCTGGTTACCGAGAGGATCATCCGTAACCTTGACGCTTTCCATTGTTACGACCGCATCATTGGTCAGGGAAAGATCCGGCACGCTCATGCCGGAAGGAATCGCTTTCGCGGAAATATAACCGATCCGGTAGAAACTGTCCTTCACGTCATACTGAACCAGAAGCCAGTCACCTTCGCGGCCAAACACCTGCACCCAGTCGTTCGTGCTGACCTTGGATTTTCCGCCCGCGCCGCGGATGCTCTTCACATCCGGAGCGGAGTACACCGCATAGACCTGATTGCTGTCAAAGCCGAAAACATCAGCGGAAAGCGTACCGGCAGGAATCTCAGGAGCGTCAATGCCCTGAACCGTGTCTTCCGTTTCAAACGTGATCACGGCCCCAACCGTAGATTCGTCTTCCGCAAAGGAGCAGGTCACCAGAGAGAGAATCATTACCAGCGCCATCAGCGCCGTCAGTACCTTTTTCATAATCATTTCCTCCGCATCATTATTGGTTAAAGACGGGGCGAATCCGTGCGCTCCCGTCCTCGGCGCAGTCCATCACCAGGACCGCATTGAAGGTTTTACCGTTCTTGGACTTCAGGCCTTTGGCATGAACCTGTCCGTCCGTCAGTAAGGTCTGGATCATCTCCCTGGTCGGAGGCTTTCCTTCGCTCATCAGCAGGCGGTTTTTCTTCCACAGCCGGAAGGGACAGACCCGGTTCTCGCAGAAGAAACCCTGCTTCTTTTCAATCACGGCAGCACCGCAATTGGGACACTTGCCGACGCTGTTCTCGGCAGATGGAAACAGCGTGTCCGCAACGGGATCACGCTGCGCGTTCTCCACCAGTCCGGAGATCATTTCACTGATCTCGGAAAGGAAGGTGTCGGGGCTTGCTTCACCCTTTTCGATTTCCTTAAGCCGCTGCTCCCATTCCGCTGTCAGCAGCGGAGACTGCAGCTGCTCAGGCAGGACAGCGATCAGGGACGTGCCTTTTTCCGTAGGAATCAGGCTTTTCGTCTTACCGCTGCCTTTCCGCTCAATCAGTCCCTCGTCAACCAGCTTTTCAAGAATGCCGGCACGGGTGGCAGGAGTACCGATACCTTTGCGTTCCGCATCCTTCGGCATATCCGAGCTTCCCGCGTTCTCCATTGCAGAAAGGATACTTGCCTCAGTGAAATGCTTGGGCGGAATCGTCGTTCCTTCTTTTACGGAAGCCTTAACTCCGTGAAGCACGCTGCCTTCCTTCAGATCAGAGGGCAAAGGCGGAACGTTATCGTCCTCAAAACTGCCCCTGTTTCCGAAACTGCCCCGGAAGGTACTCCAGGCAGCCTTCCAGCCAACCTGAAGAATGGATCTCGCCCTGGCAGTAAACTTGTGATCGCCGCAGGAGACGGTCACAGTCTGATCTTCATACCTGCAGGGATCACGCAGAGCACAGATCATCCACACCACGATCAGCGTCATCAGAGAACGCTCGCTGTCGGAAAGCCTTTCGTTCGCTCCGGCAGCCTTCCAGGTCGGAATGATCGCGTGATGATCTGAAACCTTCGCGTCATTGATCACCTGCGCCGTATTGACCTGCGGTTTCAGGCCGGACATGAAGGGCAGGTGCGCATAGAAGGAAGAGACCAGAGCCGGCAGCTTGCTTTCCGCGTCATGGGTCAGGTACTGACTGTCCGTACGCGGATAAGTGATCAGCTGCTTTTCATACAGGCTCTGGGCATAATCCAGCGTCTGCTGGGCAGTAAAACCGAAGATCTTATTCGCTTCACGCTGAAGCGATGTCAGGTCAAACAGCCGAGGCGGATTCTGCACAAGGCGTTTGGACTCGATCCGCGTAATGGCAGCGTCCTGTCCATCGCACCTGGCACACAGCGCGTCAGCGTCCGCCTTCTGGGAGAAGTGCTCAGAGACAGCCGAGATCCGGGAATCCAGCTGCACCGTGTAGAACTTTTCCGGCACAAAGGACTGGATCTTTTCTTCACGGTTGACAATCATCGCCAGCGTCGGGGACATCACTCGCCCTACCTTCAGCGTTCGACCGTAAAGCAGGGAGTAAAGCCGGGTGGCGTTCATCCCGACAAGCCAGTCCGCATGATCCCTGCACAGCGCAGCCTTATACAGATTGTCGTATTCGGAAGCGTTCTTCAGCATTCCGAACCCCTGGGCGATCGCTTCTTTTTCCAGAGAAGAGATCCACAGCCGCCTGACCGGCAGTTTGCATCCGGCCATGTCATATACCAGCCGGAAGATCAGTTCACCCTCGCGGCCGGCGTCTGTCGCGCAGACGATCCCGGTCACGCTGGGATCGTGCATCAGCTTTTTCAGTACAACGAATTGCTTGCCCGTCTGAGCAATCACGGTGTACTTCCACTTGTCAGGGATAATCGGAAGATCATCGTACTTCCATACCCTGTACTTTTCATCGTATTCTTCGGGGACAGCGGATGCGACCAGGTGCCCAATACACCAGCTCACAATGAAACCGTGCCCCTGAAGAAATCCATCGTGCTTTTCGCGTGCGCCGAGAACTTCCGCGATGGATCGGGCAACACTGGGCTTTTCAGCAATGACAAGCTCAGCCATCAAACATTCCTCCATTTCAAAGCCCCGGCCTGTTGCCAAGCCGGGGCGTGATTCGGGTTACTCTTCAGTATCGGGCTTTTCCTCTTCTTCCTCTTCATCCTCATCGTCATCATCATCAAAATCATAACCCGAGGATGCTTTGGAAGAGCTGCCTTTTCCTTTGCCCTTCAGGAAATAGAAGGCAGCGCCGCCGCCAGCGGCCACGATCAGTACCAGGGCGAGAATCCCTGTGATCGGACTCTTGTCGGACTTCGCGGACGGCTGCTCCGTTTCAATCGGAATGGTTGTCGGGGCAGCAGTCGGCGCAGGCGGGGTGGTCGGTTCGGGGGTCACGTAAATGACCTGCGGAGTCGCTGTCGGCATTTCCTCCTCGCTCATCAGCGCCATCAGATCCCGCTCATCAACCAGGTTCAGGAAGTACGTTTCATACATTTCCGCGTCAGCGTCAATGGGCTTATCGTAGTCAATGACCAGATAGAACGTATTTCCGCTCTTGGTCTGCATGGTGATGAACTGCTTATTCGTCGCAGCGGAGTACAGCACATCCAGCGTATGTCCATTGCCGTCAGCAAGGTACGGCATACCCGGACCGATCGTGATGTACTCGGTTTCAACCACAGGCGTGGGAGTCGCTTCAGGCTTAACATAGATGATCTGCGGAGTCGGTTCAGCCGTCGGCGTATAAGGCACATCCGTAATCACCGGCGCATAAGTCGGAGTAACCTCAACAGTGCCCGGTGTCGCGGTTTCCGCAGAGGGTTTCGTAGTCCCCGGAGTAGTCTGCGGAGCCGTAGTCGGTTCCACATAATACGGGTTATCCATTGAAACGGGACTGGAGAAGTTGCCGGCATAGTCAAACGCGCGGACAGCCAGATGCTTATACTTGCTCAGCGTATCCGGGATTCGGATATCCAGCAAACCGTTCTCAACCGTAGTGAACAGCAAGCCATTCACCTGAATGCCTGCAACACCGGAAGCATCATCCGAAGCCTGGACATGCAGGTATTCCGACTGGATATTCGCCTGCAGCGCAGGTTCAGTGCGGTCGAACGCACGAACATCAATGCTTTCCTCAAACACATGGCCATGAGGATCAGTCAGCCGGACATTCAGCGTGCCATTCTCCGTTACGGTGATATCAATCTTTCCGTCACGGGAAAGGAAGTACTCCGTAGTCACATCATTCCAGCCGTTTCCAAGGCTGTATTCTGCCTGCTGCAAGCCGATGTTTCCGGAGTCCGTGATCCGGATCGTCACCGTTGCCTTGGCGGTGTTCGTCCATCCATTCGGGAGAACAAAGGAAACCGTGTACGGCGACTCGGTTTCCATAGGCTCTTCCGTAGGGATCGGCACCGCTGTCGGAGCAGCGGTCGGCTCTTCGGTAATCTCAGGCTCACTTTCCTGCGTGATGATTTCCTCCAGACCTTCCAGGCCTTCGAGGTATTCATCCGGCAGGGATGCAGCCACAGGATCACTGGCGGTAGGCGCTTCGACTGTCATGGCTTCCGCAAAACCGGAATGCGCCGCAAGCAGCGACACCATCAGCAGCGCGGCCAATACCGCCCTCATTACTTTATTCATCGTCGGTTTCCTCCGTTTCTACCACGGTTTCTTCAGGCACTTCCGGCTCCGGCGCGGGAATAGGCGCTGCTGCCTTGGGCAGCTGATCCTCAGGGATCAGAGTGCGGCTGCGCATCAGTTCGATCAGGCGCGGGAGTTCATCCAGAGTCACGTTATAGGTATCCATCACACTGCGAAGGGCGGAGTTCTCCGCTTCAATCGCCAGTTTCCGAACCTCAGAAAGCGTTTCCTGGCGTTCGGCGATTTCACGTTCCAGGCGGGCAGCCATCTCGTGAAGCTTGGCGGCGTCTTTCGGGTACCGCCGCGTTTTCATCTCACTCATTCAGTTCCTCCTCAAACGGCAGGCGGCCATAGCAATCGATCCGCTTCTGCCATTTTTCCTCATCAAGATCGGCAAACCCAACCGGATCACCCGCATGGATCATCATGTGATTGCCCACATAGATCCCGACATGCGTGATCCCTTTCACGTCCGGCCCCATAGTGCCATGGAAGAAAACCAGATCGCCGGGACGGATATCCTCCGGATCGACCTCTTCGCACATCGTGTGCAGTCCGGTCGCACCGCGCCGTCCGGTATTGTAAACACCCGAATGAATGAACACCCAGCAGACAAAGCCGGAGCAGTCGAATCCCTCACGGGGATTGGACGCGCCGTAAACATACGGATAACCGATATACTTGTCCGCTTCCATCATGAGCGCGGCAAAGTTCGAATCAGCCATCAAAAGCTCATCCGGAATCGTGTATTCCTTCAGCTGATTCTTGGACTTTACGCCGTGCAGCTTGACGTTCTCTCTTCCGACGGAAGTGACCGTATGAAGCGGAACCAGTTCTCCGCAGCCGTCGTCTCCATCGAGATAGATCAAAACGTCATCCATCGTAAAGACTTCATCCGGTTCATTGCTTTCTCCCAATGCACATGAGATCGGAAGAACCGACGCCAGCATCATCAGGACAAGCGCGATAGCAAGAATCCGGAGAGAATGATTATTTCGAGTCACAGAACAGTTCAACAGACATTCCTCCTTTCAGGGGATAAAGAAGAGGAACCCCATAGCGGAGTTCCCCTCGAATCAATAAGGCACTCTTCCATAAGAGAAGAAGTGCTGCTGCCAATAGGAATCATTCAGGTCAGCATAACCGCAGGGAGAACCGCAGTGAATCATGTGATGATTCCCAACGTAGATGCCCACATGCGTGATGCCGTCCACCTTTTCACCCATGGTGCCCGCAAAGAACACCAGATCACCAGGCTTCACTTCGTCCTCTGTGACCGTCCGGCACAGGCTGTGCAAGCCTCTCGCGCCGAGCCGCCCAGTGTTGTAAACGCCTGAATTGGTATATACATAGCTCACAAACCCGGAACAGTCGAAGGATGTTTCCGGTGAAGATCCGCCCCAGACATAGGGATAACCGACATACTTGTTGGCTTCTTCCATAAGCCTGGCAAAGATCGGATCGGCATCCAGCGTTTCCTGCGGAATGTCGTAGATATAGGGATCTTTCAGCGGAACAGCATACCTGCCGTGGAAGATGCCCTCCATATTCCCATGGGTTGCCATGTACAGCGCGTACATGCCCATGGTATGGTGGCTCATGCTGATTACCGGGGTATGCGACAGATCGTAGTTCTCCAGCGTGACATTGCAGATGGTGTACTCATAGGGTACTTCCTCATCATAGGTATAGGATTCCAGGCGGCTTTCGCCTGTATCCGGGTCAGTAACCCAATGGGTACCGGACTGCGTTTCCGTCCGGTATCGGGTTTCAGTGACCACTTCCTCAGTCACAATATACTGGAGATCGAAGTACTTGTTGATCACCGGCATTGCCTTGTCCATATCCCATTCCTGCCCGTCATAGTAGGCAGAGATAATGGCGATCAGGACATACGGATTGTGCCAGATCTCTTCCTGATCCACATGGTATTCATCATACCCGGGATGTACCTCCTGATAATGATCCATCTCGTACTTCAGTTCCTGTTCCTTGGCGAGATAGGCGCGTTCCGCTGCCCTGACATCATCTTCAGTCGCGGGATAAGTGCCAATCACGACAGATTCCAGGAGGGACTGCGCCAGCGGAGTGCAGGATTGCACAGCGCCCATGACAAGAAGCAGCATACCACCGAGCAAGCCAAGCAGGATCATCTTGGACGGCCGCCTTCGGATACTGTTGACCACCTTGGCAATAACGGTCTTCGTATTCTCAACAGCTTCCTCAGCCTTCTTCCGCGTGCTGTTGACGGTCGATGTCTTCTTGCCGGCCTTCGCCGCAGCGTATTCCTTTCGGATGGCTCGCTTTTGCTGCCATCTTGAATACGGATTGGAAGTAAAGGTCGGGTTTTCCGCATCGCGCGATTTCTGAAGCAGGTGAATGTTTGCTTCATCCTGCTTCTTCTCAGCCTTTCGGGCAGTCCTGAGCTTGTGCGCGTGGAAGGAGTGTTCGCCTTCCTTCAGCGCAGTCTCCATACCTTTTTCCATCTTCAGGCTGGCTTCGGCAGCGACATTCTCGTCCTGGTTCGCTCTTGCCGCCGTCCGGTGAATCTCCGTATTGATCGTACGCATAACGGTGGACGGATGCTTCAGTTTGGAAGGCGTTTTCTTGACACCTTCGTCAAACTTCAGCCTGGGAGCCGCCTTAGGCGCTCCTTCTTTCACTGTCTCAGCTGCCACCGAAGCGCCGGTCGCCGATGTACTCTTCGCGGAAAAGGATTTCGCCGCGGTTTTTGCCTGAGCGGATACCTTTCCTTTATCCGGAGGAGGCTTTTCTTTGACGGAAGGCCCAGAAGACCGGAATGCTTCAGGCTTGAGCAGGTCTTCACCCTCAGGATCTACAATGATGGCATGATCGCCATTCACAGTGGCCTGTTTCATGAATTTCCGCAGCGCTTCAGGCGAATTGCGAAGATGCTCCCGAACTTTTTCCGCATGCGTCAATCCCGCATCCGTTGGAGGCTGCGGTATACGACGTGATGCAACAGCACCGGTACCGACCGTCGCAGAACCCACAAGCGATGGACTTGCCTTGCCGTCAGAAGCCAGAACAGATTCCGGCGCAGACTTCACTTTCGCCTGCGCCGGTTTGCTTTTCTGCATCACTTTCCGTTCCTTTGATGCAGTAACGGGAGCTTCCTGGGGTTCGGTTTCCTCCTTGGTGAACTGAAGCTTCGAGGTGCGGGGACGATCCGAATCCGTCATAGTCAGCAGCCCTCCTTCTCAGGTTCCTCGGTATGAGTCGCATACCAGTGCTCGAACATGGCCTCTTCCTCCCGGTCACACCGGCTTGCAACGCGGCAAGCACAGAAGATGAAGAGAAGCAGAAAGGCAACAAAGAGCGCCGCAATTACGATGAGCACAGTTTTCATAGCGATCCCTCCAATTGATCAGGCTGCAGTATCGGTCTTCGTAATGGTCACGGGAATGTAGATCAGCTCATTCAGAATCGGATCAGAAAGCTTCACCACAATCGTGTTCTCATTGGAAGCCTTATTCGCGGAAGTCAGCGTTACGGGGAACTTCTCCGTGCTAAGTTTCCATCCGTCCGGAACCGCAAGCTCCTTCAGGTAGTAATTGCCGTGCGGATACATGCCGGAAATCGTCAGGTTGCCGTTCTTGTCCGTGACGGCGGTCGCCACCAGCGTGTTTGCCGGCAGTTTCTGATTGTCGGCGTAGGTGATCACGGAACTGTTGTACAGGCCGAACACAAAGCCTTCACCGGCAACAACCTCGATCACCTGATGAACCATACCGTTCTCCAGGTTGTTGATCTTGGTCTGCTCCTTTTTCTTCATCAGGGAAACCCTGACCGGCAGATAGGTATTGGAAGCGGAAACCTTCACTTCGACCACAGCCGTTTTCTTGTCAATCGCGGACAGGGTGAAATTGCAGCGCTCCGTACTGTACACGTAGCCGTCCGGCGCGGAAGTCTCCACCAGGTAGTACTTGCCCAGAGGAAGCAGACTGGACTTGACGGAACCGGTCTTCGTGGTCGTCAACTTTTCAATCAGCTGATCCTTCCGATAGAAGACCGTACCTTCTTTGCCAACGATATCCTCGGCAGCGTGCAGTTCAAACACAGCGCCTGCAAGATAACCGTTCTCATAGACCGGTTTCATGATCGAATAACCGTTGGCATCCTTCTCATCCTGGAAGCGAACCAGCTGCATGCCTTTCTTTTCCAGAACTACGTCCCCGCGAACGGGGGTATTCGTCACATTCAGTGTGACAGTCACCGTATCATCCGCGATCGCGGTAGGGATCGTCAGATAAGATACCAGCATCACCAGCGCCATCAGCAGGTGAAGCATCCTGCTTTTAACTCTCATACTCAATCCCTCCCATTACTTGATCCAGACGTTGACCGTGTACCCGGCATCGAGATAATCATCCGGGACAACAGTCTCCACAATCTTGTACTCACCCCAGGGAAGCAATCCGGTCTCGGCAATGCCCTGCGCATTCGTAGTGATGGTCGCAACCACCTTGCCAATATCCGTAGCATTATCCGATTCAGGGGCAGACAGACGGGTTACGGTGAACACGGCACCGGCCAGCGGTTTATGCGTCTGCGAATCAGTCTTCACAATACGCACCTTGCCGGAAATTCGCTTATTGGTGAAAGTGCACTTCGTCACGGAACCGGCAACCACCGTCACGTTTTCCGTGGAAGTCGTTGAAAGACTGTAGCCCTGAGGCGGAGTCTTTTCACGAACCTTATAGGAACCGGGTTCCAGGTCAGTGAACTTCGCAACGCCGCTTGCGTTGGTTGTCGCAGTCTTGATCACCGTTCCGCTGCTGTTCAGCAGTTCGAACACGGTGTTCTTCAGCAGGATTCCATCGGAAGATTTCTTCGTGACTTCGATCTCGCCCAGGGCCAGCTCAAAGGTCACGCTGCCTTCCTTCAGGGGATACGGGGAACCGTAAGTCGGCACCAGCACCTTCTGGATGGATACCTCAGGTACGCCGACCAGGAATTTCGCTTCTTCCGAATCAGAAGAAATGGACTCCATGGTTACCGTGAACTTTCGCTGAGTGGAAGTGACGCTGATTGTATCGCCGCTCTTGGCATAGTAGTAGCTGCTGTCAGATCCGCCGCTGTTTCCGGTCAGGGTTCCTACAGACTTCGGAATCCGGATCAGATCCGCATCCGTGCTCACAGTGACCTTTCCGACATAGTTGGTACCGGAAACCGTCATGCTCGCATTGGAGAAGGTGATCTTGCCGGTGATCTTGGAACGGGCAATACCATTGGCAGCCAGCCATCTGGCATAGGTCAGGTAAACAGCCGGAGCGCCGCCGCTGAAAGCATAGAAGTTATCCATGTCCCAATAGCTGCGGACGTACTGAGCACCTTCCAGTTGCTTGATCACTTCGCGCATGGCGAACTGACCGGCAACACGGGACCAGGTATTGTTATGGGCATCGCTGCGGTCAAGCACCATAAAGGGATAAGTGTGACGCAGTACCCAGGCAAGAGCGTGCATGGTTTTCTCACTGAACCGCACGCCGGTCACACCGCCGCCGGTGCTGGTGTTGCAGAAGGTATCCATATCAACCAGCACATAAGGTCCCTTGGGGGCTTGATTGCTGCCGGAACCTTCGCCGGGACCGTCCTGTGTATGCTCCAGACAGTAGACCTCAAAACCGGCCAGATAGTGCGGAGTCGCATAAATCGTTCCGTGAGCGGAAGACTTCGCAATCTGCGGATAATCACTGTCCTTGCCGGAACTGCCGTTCAGACCGCTCTGCCATTCCTGAAAGCTTCCCAGATCGACATGGATTTCTTTCAGGGTGAAACCGTCCATTGCGGTTGGGCTGAAGGAACGCAGCGCTTTCCGACCCGTAGAGGTACGCCGCTGCAGTTGTTCCTTGGTATAGGCATAGTCCGTTACAGTGCAGATGGTCTTGTCCGTATCAGCCGTTTCCTTGGCCAACACAAACACAGTGCCGTAGGCAGTCCATTTCAGGGTGCCATCTTTGAACACATCGCCGTACAGATACCGGACTTTATACCAGTAATCACCGTTGGCATCCCGCAGAACATCCTCGATCTGCACAACAGCATCCCGGACAAACACGCCGACGAACAGATCACTTGTGATCCGGTTGGCTGCGTCGGACTTATCCATATCGGTAAAGACCCAGGTGTCTTTCGTGACCTGTACGAAATCACCGGCCTGATGCGGGGGAAGCTCTTCGGACTCCTCTTCTTCCGGCTCTTCAGCCAGTTCTTCGGCAGGTTCTTCCACCGGTTCCTCGGCGGGTTCCTCGATAGGTTCCTCAACAGGGGCTTCAACAGGTTCGTCCGCGGGTTCTTCCACTGGTTCCTCAGAAGGCTCTTCGGCAGGTTCTTCAACCGGTTCATCCAGGGTAACCCCTGTCGGCACCGGGGTGAGATCCTCAGAAATCTCGGAAGGTTCTTCTGCCGGTTCCTCAACGGGTTCGTCAGCAGGATCTTCCATTGGTTCTTCTACGGGGTCTTCCGGTTCATCAGGCTCTTCGGCATCATCGTCCGGAATGTCCTCGTCAGCCGAATCGGCATCCTCAACGGGATCGGATTCGTCTTCAACGGGTTCTTCCTCGTCCTCATCGGGCGGGACATCCTCATCCGGTTCATCTTCCGATGCAGCGGAGAGCAGGATCTCAGCTTCGTCTTCCATGATGACTGAAAGCTCGTTATCACTTTCCAGTGCGCCTTCAGGTTTCTCGCTGGACTCGGCCAGTGAAACAGACACAACGCCTGTGAGCACCAGGCACAGGGAAAGGATCAGGGAAAGAATACGTTTTACTTTCATAGGCTTGGATTACTCCTCTCATTGCTCCACACCCATCACCAGCAGCCGGCCTTGTACGCCGCCGAAACTGCGGTCACAGGTGATCAGGGTAATAATGTTGTCAGCTTCCGATACCGGAACGCCGGTATCATAGAAGGCCTTTTTCCTCGCACGGTTCACGAACTTCAGGAAAGAAGCGTCATCCTTAAAGGAAGCGGTCGAAGCATCCCAGTCGGAAACCGTATGATTCAGGACGGCAAAGATCCGATAGGTCTTTTTGCCGTAGATGGAATCTACCTGGATCAGCTGGTGCTTTTTCCAGTAATCTTCCTTCTTGTACTCCAACAGGGTGGAGAACATCGCCGTGCTGTTGCTCAGGTGATGCCCGTAGATCGCGATATTCCGGCTGGGCGTTTCGTAATCCGATGTGGTCAGGGAAAACAGCGTTCCGAGCTTGCTTTCCTGACCGGTAATCAGGTGATGCAGGTAGTAATCGGTACGATCCGACCGGACTACGGGATAATCGATCACGGTTCCCGGAATGCTCAGCCATGCGATATAGTCCGCATTCTGTGTAGCAGGCGACTTGGTAGCCGCCTCAGCCGGCTTCTTCGTTGGCGAAGAAGACGTTGATGCCACAGGCAGTACCGCTTGTTCCGTCGGCGCAGGCTGCGCTGTTTCCTCAACCGGCAGGATCTCTTCCACTGTCATAGACGGCAGATCTGGTTCGGCTTCCGGAGTTTCCTCGGGATTCGGTTCTTCCGTTTCTTCTGGAAGCGGTTCCTCAGAAGATTCCTCCGTTGCCTCAGGTTCTTCTGCAGGCAGCTCTTCAGCAGGCGGTTCCTCTTCAGGTTCCGGTTCGGTTGTTACAACCGGTTCGGCTTCCTGCTGATGCCGGATCTCTTCAGCGATCATGGCATAAATGCTGTTATCGCTTTCGATTTCCTGCCGCTGCTGAATCAGTGGAATGGAGATCATCGCAATGCCGATCAGAAACATCATGGTCAGCGTGATCAGAGACTTGTTGTCGGGTTTCTTCAGCATAAGATCCTCCTTTCGAGTCCCGGCAAGGCATAAAAAAATGACGATTTTTCAATCGTCAGCGGGATTGCTCCTGGGAGCGCTGCTTCTTCAGGTAGTTCTCCAGGAGCTTGATGATGATCTGCTCTATCTTCTGGATAGAGTAGGACTTGGGGAAATACTTCTTCAGCGTATCATGGCTCAGCGTGATGGAGTCCCGAAGGGGTTTCTTTTCTTCCATCATAATGTCATCCAGCTTATCCTTGGTGACACCGCCCGTTTCGCTCAGCTTTCGAATACGCTGCGCCTGGGAAAGTGATGGCGTGTTCTGGGTCTCCTCAAGGGAGACAGCAAGATCCCGCTGCTCTTCCGGTTTCAGATAGGAAATCTCCACTGCCGGGGTGAAAGCCAGCCGGCCTTCGTCAACCATTTCCTGAAGTTCAGGATTCAGATTGTTCAGACGGAGATACCGATGAACCTGGCGTTCACTGTCGCCGGAATCCTCAGCAATTCTGGCCACTGACAACTTCTCGCCAACTTGGCGAGAAGTTAAATCCTGCCGTTTTCCTTGGTGTGTAAGCGCCTCCATTTTCATCTGGTACGCTTTCGCACGTTCGGTTGGCGGAATGTCGGTTCGCTGCTGAAGATTCGAATCAACCATCAGAATCGTGGCTTCATCGTCGTCCAGATTCCTGATCAGCACAGGAATGGTTTCGATTCCCGCCAGCTCACAGGCACGCTTGCGGCGATGCCCGGACACAATCTCGTATCCGCCGCCGTCCAGGGGTCGTGCGATGACAGGCACCATAACGCCGAATTCCTTGACGCTTTCCACCATCTCTTCCATACGCTTGTCATCCACCACGCTGAAAGGATGATCCTTGAAGGGATACAGCTCAGAAATCGGAATTGACCGGACTTGCTCCGGCTCTTTTCCGCTTCGGCTTTCCTCAGTGGAGAAGATTTCATCGTACGGGGTCAGGCTTATTCCTGGTCCGTTCGGCTTCAAGCTGCATCACCTCCTTCGTCAAGGCGCGATACGCTTCAGCGACCTTGCCCCCAGGATCATGCAGGAAGATGCTCTTGCCTTCGGCACTGATCTCCGCAGCGCGGACGGAATGCGGGATTTCCGCACTGAACACTTTGATCTTTCCGCCGTACGTATCGCGGATCAGGTTTCCGATCATCTTCGCGTTGTTGGTTCTGCCGTCCACCATGGTCAGCAGGATACCATCAATCTGAAGCTTCGGATTGATCTGCCGACGTACCTTGGAAATGGTCTGAAGCAGCTGCTCAAGGCCTTTCGCTGAAAGGTAATTGGCCTGAACAGGGATGATCACCCGATTGGCTGCCGCCAGTGCGTTGATCGTCAGCATCCCCAGGGAAGGCATACAGTCGATCAGAATGTGATCGTAATCCTTCCTATAATCATTCAGCAGAAACTTCAGCGTGGATTCCCGGCTCATGGCGTTTACCAGTGAGACTTCGGTTCCGGCCAGTGCAATACTGGAAGGAAGTAAATCCATGCCTTCTGAATGATGAAGGACTCCTTCACCGGGAGTTAGCTGCTGATCATTCATGACTTTCGCCATCAGATCGGCCATAGTAATCGGAAGATTGTCCGGTTGCTGATTCCCAAGGGCAATCGTCATGGATGCCTGGGGATCAGTGTCCACCAGCAGAACGCGCTTTCCTTCCTGAACGAGGGCAGCTCCCAGATTGATGCAGCTGGTGCTTTTGGCAACGCCGCCTTTCTGGTTCACAAGCGCTGTTACTGTAGGGGCCATCGGCACACCTCCGGTTTCGGCAATCGTACTGCCGGCATCACGTGCACTTCCACATAGATCAGGATGATCACCTCGTCGGTCACAATCAGAATAACCATGCGCTTCCTCCTTCAAAATGAGATAGAAAAAGCACCGGCTCCGTAGAACCGATGCTCTCTCCGCTATTTCTGACACGATAACATTATCAGACTTTCAATTGATTTTCAATAACCGCGGATTTCCGAATCCTTCCGAAAGTTTCCGAAAGTTTCCGAATCCTTCCGGAAATTCGAAAAAACTTTTTTACAGAATGCGGACAGCCTCCGGATTTGTTTTATATGCCTTCGATCTGCCAATTGTCATCTCAATCAGGCAACCGGCTGAAACCAGATTCTCCAGGATGCTCTTGCGCAGGTAGCTGGAATCGCTGATACCCAGATAAGAAGCGATCTCTTTTGTTGTCCTCGCTGATGCGTAGCAGTATCCAAGCACTGCTTTATCGTGCTTTGTTCCGTTGGCAACAGGAATAAACTCCAGTGCGGGAATATCATCATCCTGTGTTCCTGCCTCATACGTCAGATCCGGAAGCACAAGCTTGAAATGGTCTGATTCCGTACAGATATACGGCTTATGTCGCTCATCCGCGGAAAGATATGCCTCTTCAATCTTTTCAAACCCTGTTCCGGAAGCTTCCATGGCATTGCATTTGACCAGCACATTGCAGATCAATTCATTCCGCCGTTTTGAAATAATGGAGGACAGATCATAGGTCTTCTGTATCTTTTCGCGCTGATAGAAACCGCCAGGGGACATAATCTCCAGCCGGTCGCGGAAAATGCTCAGCTGAATCTGCGTGCCGTCCATCTCATAATCCCGGTGAGCAACCGCGTTGATGATTCCTTCAAACAGGGCCCGTTCCGGGAAAGCATCAATATTCAGCCTTGAATCAGCGAGCTTGATGATGGAATGATTCATCCGCTGCCGGACGTATTCCAGCATATACTGGATGCCTCCGGTGATATTCCCGCGGTATTTATTCAGGGAGACGATTCTTTCGCTGCCTTTTGTAAAGCCGGAAAATACAGAACAGTGGATTTCTGTTTTGCCATCTTGATATCCGTCACGGAACAGGAGCGCACCGTTTGTCAGCTTGCCGTTCTTCGTAAAAAAGCCCATAGAGGCCAGCGCTTTTTCGGTCAGGGTATTTTCCCCTTCGTTTCGATCCTTGCAGAAGGCAAAGAGATCCTGGAAATCTTCCGGGCGATAATCCTCATCTGTAGGAAGCACATCATATTGAACCGCTTTACTGCTGCGGCTCATTTCAACAATCTCTTCGTATGTCGCGCCGTTGGTAAACCCCTGCCTGCGCATGTAGATGGATGGTACGCCGTCATATTTCACAATGACAGGCTTATACGGGGATTCAGCGACTTCAATTTTGAGAATGAACAGCTCTTTCTGATTCACCTCATACCGAAGAAATGAAATGGTGTACTGCGGTCTCGGTGAAACATGCTCGTTGATTTGGTTATTGAAGTAGTTCCGTTCGTTATCAGCATCCTTGCGCGTGAAACCAATTAGCTTGAAAGTCTTGTCTTCAGCACCGATGTAAAACGTTCCGCCCGCGGCGTTTGAAAAGCCGCCAACTGTTTTAATCCAGCTTTGAGGATTGTTTCTGTCCAGCCGCGCCTTGCATTCTACCTCAAGGTTTTCCAGCGTGATGCTTCCTGTCAGTTCTTCCAGATACATAGGCCGCACCTCTCCTTGTTGAAGTCACTTCAATATTACTTCAACGTTACTTCAATGTCAACTTCAATATCACTTCAATAACTACTTCAACGAGACTTCAATTCGACTTCAGCGACGTTGAAGTGGCTGAAAAGCCTTTTCCCACAACAAAAAACACCCCGATTGGTTTCGGGATGTTTGATGAGGGAGATGATTGAAACTGTTACGATGCTTCGCTGTCGCCGGATTCCGCCAGGATTTTGTCCAGCTTCTTGATAGCCGCATCATGGTGATCATAAACCCAGCTGTTCCCGCGATGCATCTCCCGTGCAACAGCCAGAAGAGAAAGATGCTTCAGATAGTGATTCGTCAGCAGGATTTCTTCCTCCGGATCGTCCAGCCCAGTCATCTTCTCAGAGATCTCATCGACAAGCTTCGTATAGACCTCAGTCCGGCGCGCAAGCTCTTCCTTGGCTTCGGCAAGATGGATGATGGCATCTTCATTGGAATGCACATTTCGGGTATGAGATACCGTTTCTCCTTCCAGGGAAGATGTGATCTTCTCCGCCATGGACTTGAAGATCTCCACTTTCCGCGCGGCGCTTTCAACGCTACGCTCAGCAGCATGGATCTTTTTGAAGAATTCCTTCGCAGTCATAACTTCATCCCTCGCTTTCAGAACCGTTTCTTATCCGCATCGGCGGCTTTCCCGTAAGTGGCGCGACCCAGGCAAGCGTGTACTCACAGTTGGCAAGCCGCTTTTCGCGCTGCGCACGGTGGAATGCCTTGATCCGTGCTTTTTTCGCTTCCGCTTTCCGTTTGGCAATAGCCTGCTGCCTGTAATACTCCCGGCGCTTTGCGTACCGCTGTTCAGCACTAATCCGGGCCAGAGCGCCGCCCGCAGTGGGATCGGCGTAATGTTCACTGTTTCTATACATGATCGTTTCCCTCCGATTTCTTCTTCGCTTTAATCTCCAGATAGTCGATGATCGCCAGAAGGACAGGTCCGATCAGCGGATGATTGTCCCAGGCAGTACACACTTGCGCCATTTCCTGAACCGTCTGAAGCCACCAGTCAGGGGCTTCCACGTCCTGGTTGGCAGGAGGATTGCAGTGTTTGGAGAGGAAGACATACGCGCTGCGCATGATCTCAGTCTCTTCGGGTGAGATAACCTGTTTCATCAGCTCGCCTCCTTTAGAACGGGAAATCCGGAATGTCAGCAGGGTCAACAGCCGTGCATTTTTCCGTCCAGCCGTAGGCAGGAACACCGCCTCTGACATCCGTCATGGTCTTGCAGGTACGGTCGAAAAACATCAGGATCATTTCGTCCACGACACCCAGATCCCGGTTTTTCATGATCTCCACAGCGTTCCCCGCATCCGGGGGAATCGCCAGTTTGGGGTACACTTCCTTCACGCGGAGAAGGAAGTCATTGTTGATCCGATGAACCATGAAGACGTTATCCGCGGTATTGGTCAGATCACTGGTTCCGCTGATATCGTTCTTCCGTAAGAAGGTTTCCGTCTTCCGGGGATGGCAGATGAAGTGGATATGCACATTCAGCTGCTTTGCCGCTTTGGACAGAACCTGCACAATCTGAGCCTGAACGTCATACTTGTCCTGGATGTTGCTGGTGATGTTCAGGGACATCAGATTGTCGATAATGACCACGTCCGCTTTCTTTTCCTTTACCCAGTCAAAGATGACGGACGCGACCGTTTCCCAGCTGTTTCCGTAGTCGTTGTTGTAAACAGCAAAGGAACCGCTAAGCAGCTCGTTCAGCTGCTCCTTAACGCCTTTCTTCAGGCGGTAATGATTCGGAGACATTGGATCGGGTTCCACCTGGTCTTTTCCGGCAGCCTGCAGGTACAGCCAGTACTTCACAAGCTTGGGCGGCATTTCGCCGGAGAACATCGCCACCTTGTATCCCTGATGAACCGCTTCCAGACCCAGCTGGCTGACCAGGGTGGATTTGCCGGAGGAGTTCGCACCTGACCAGATGCTCAGTTCGCCCTTGTTGAATCCGCCGATCAGCTTGTCCAGCTTTTCAAAGCGAGAACGGATCGTAACGATCTTGCTCCGGTCGTAATCTTCAACAGACGCGATATCCAGCATTGCCGGGGTGTGCGGAGTCGCAGGCACGGAATCTGCATTTCCCTTCGTCTTTGGCGCTGGCATCTGATTCGTCCGGAAAACGCTGTTGGAATACGCCTGGGGATCGAACTTTGCCCTAAAGTCATGCCAGGTATAGGCCGAGCAGCTGTTATGGAAGCACTTGAATCCGAGAGAACCATCCCGCATAACGAACACAGCGGAATCCGGGGCTTTATGGCTATGGTCAAACGGGCATTCGCAGAGGATATACTTGGTGCTTTCACTGCTGCAGATCTTCTTGGCGACTTCGATATGGTGTTCAGCCAGGAACGCATCCATATCAAAAGGCGCATCACTCTTGCGGGACGGCGCGGGAGCAGTCTTGACCATCTTTTCACGCTCAGCGGCAACCGCGCGAACCAATGCCATGGGCGTCGGCTGAAGAGCCTTCGGAATGTACAGGATCTTGCTCTGACGGTGAGGACGCTCGGGAGAGTTGGCACCTTTCCGGGCGACAGTTCCGTACAGTTTGGTGATCCTGGAAGGATTGAATACGGCTGTATCAATCAGCACCTTGTCCGTGGAAAACCACAGATCCAGAACTTTCAGGAAATCGGCAATGGCGTCTTTGCTGGCCAGTTCAGCCTGAACCTTGTACAGAAGGTGGTAACCGTTACCGCTGTCAGCAATGACCGGTTCCGAGAAGCCGATCTTCTTCAGGTGCTTGTACACATTGCCGGCAGTCTGGTGCGCCAGTTCCTTTTCCTCATCCGTCGCGCTGACTCCAGAGGGGCGGACAGGATCTGCGTCGATCAGAATCCAGCCATAGCCGATAATGTCTTTGTCGGACGTGGTTTCCTTCGGATAGGGCCGCAGGACCTCGCGCTGACCGCGGGAATAGCAGGCAGGATCAATCGGGTTAAGCGTCTGGTAGAACGTGCGATCCGAGAATTTCGCCAGTTCAGAGGCGAGATTTAGGCTGCCGGCCTTGAAATATCCGCTGATCGTAGGTTTGGGATCGATACTGCGGATCTCTACGATGTCGTCTGGGGCGTGCAGCAGCGTCAGGCTGTTCAGTATTCCGTCCATGCTTTGCTCGCCTCCGTTTCTTCGTGATCAACGTAGTTTTCCCAGTCGCCGTCCAGGAACTTGACTGCTGCCGGAATGAAACGGCCGTTTTCCCTGAGCCATTGCGAGGAACACTTGGCATTCCTTAGCGCTGCGGTCAAAACCTCAGCTGTCGCGTCGAGCTTTAGCCACGCCTTCAGGGCTTCGCTCTTGCGGTTGCGCCGGGGATACTCCTGGAACCAGAGCTCGAATTGCTGCGCGCGATTGACTGACTGTCTTTCTTCTTGGTCATCCTTTTGGTATGTGTCATGCTGTGACACTTCGGCTGTCATATCGCGACAGGCAGCTGTCATTTCATGACGGGCAGGTGTCGTCTGATGACAAGCGGGTGTCATAGCATGACAAGCAGAATCCTCCTCAGCCGTCATTGAAATCGAGGCCCAATTGATAACCGTGATCAGAAGAGCGCCGGTGTATTCGCTCACAGCAATCATGCCCATGGCGATCAGATTCCGCAGATGCGCTTTGATGCCGTTACGGCTCCAGCCAAGGCCTTTCATCATGCTTGGAAACGATGAATAAAACTGGCCGGGTTCAAGACCTTCGTAACGGTTATGAGAAGCACGCAGTAGGCAGTAGAAAAACAGCGCCGCGTCGTATGCATCATTCCAGATCGCTGAATCCAGAAGCTTTCTGGATACTTTGATAAAGCCGTCCATACCTATCTCCTTATCCCGGGGAAAGCCCCGGAGCCGGAAGTACCGGCCCCGGGAAGTTCCCATCAGAAGGGAATATCATCTGTCTGTGTGCATGACTGGACTGATCCAGCCGGTCCGAACCTGAAGCGCTGCACAACCTTGGGCCCTTGTCCCTGCGGGAGTGAGTACCCACCGGACCGGGGAACCATAACCGGAGGTGCCGGTGCAGGCGCGGGTGCTGCCATTGCCGGAGCGGGATATCCCTGTACGTATCCGGTCTCACGGGAGATCCTGCGTTTCATCGGACGGAAGTTGCCGTTCAGGATCGTCGATACCGGAATCAGCTTGCCGATCTCGGTGCGGATGATTCCCCGGTACTCGTTTTCACGAACGGAGATCCCGACCGACAGGCCCGCCAGAGAAGATGCGTCCCAGTTCCATTCGTAGCCCGGATTGCTGGCAGTGATTGCCCCGAGGGTGAAGTTGAACTTGTCCAGCCGCCAGGCGTCTTCCGGACGAAGGTTATTCGTGGGACAGACCACCTTGTAGATGCCACGATAACGAGGCGTGTAGGAACGATTCTGAGAATCGTAATCTCTGTGGAAGAATCCGGTGTAAGCACCTTCAACAATTTCCAGCATGAGATCCAGCTCCTGATTGCCATCCGGAAGATCCTGGGCTTTCGCCTTGATGATCTTGCAGATGTAGCCGCCTACCGGCAGCACGTCTCGCGGCTTTTCCAGTGAGGGGTTGTAGCCATTGAAGTGACGGATTTCATTGGGGTTCATTTGTGTTTCCTCCTTCTGAGAGTCGTTCTTCCTCTCACCTGTGAAGGCAGATTTCGGACGCTTTTAAGTCACTTTTTCAAAAAAACTTTTTCCGATGGCGATTACCAGAACCGGCTCCAGTTCTTCTGAAGCTCAGCAGTGATCTTCTGAATCCTTCTGTAGACGGTCTTTTGAGGGATTCCGGTTTCTTCAGAAATGGCGTAGGTGGAATACTGTTCGTAGTGCAGCCTGAAAATGATGTCGCCGTCTGTGCACAGCTTCTTTGCAAAAGAAAGGACACGCTCGAACTGATCGTCATCGGACAGAGTGTCCGCGGGATCAGCGACTTTCTTTACCGGCGAATAATCACGCTTCGGGCCATGATCGCAGCAGTGGAAATGATTTGTCTCATCATCAAGGGAGATAACAAGCCCTTCCTTGTTCCACTGGCAGAGAGCACAGTCACCGCTGCATGTTGCAAAATTGCCGTTCCCGCAAGATCCTGTTTTATGTGCCTGATGAAACGTCTGATCCTTAACCCGGTTCCAGGCTTTCCATACTTCTTCTGTGACTGAAACCTGCTGTTTGTTGACTGTGATATACCGTGTGTTTTCCTGTGTCCTCATGGTTGTGTTTCCTCCGTTCGTCGTTTGCGAATGGAGGAACACCGGTCAGAAAGGCGCAGGAAATTAAGCTGCTCAACATCACGAAGTTCTCCATTCGTTGGTTGGCAGCAAGCCTTGCCCTGGCTTTGCTGAGTATGTCGGCTGATCTTTGGCAGGCAATCTCCGTGGATCTGTGCACGTCACGGAGGCCGGGGATCAGCGTCTTTATCTTTATTATCCTTTTTTTATTTTTCCGATAATCGAAAACGCATTTCGGAGAAAAGGATAATAAATGCGGTTGGGTCTGCCATCATCGGGATGGCGGGGAAAAAATAAAGGCCAGGAATGCCTTCTCCCCATCGGGTAAGGCAAATCCTGGCCGTCCAGCAGCTCTGTGGATCAAGTAGATATTCAGTTCAAGCCATGCGCTATCCGGTTGCCTGCGAGTACCGATAAACCCGCAGCATAGAATGCCCTTCACGGCGAATAACAGTGTAGGTCTTTTCTCTGGAAATGGTGATCTCGCCGCCAACAGGCAGATAAACGATCATTTTATCGTTCCGGACGGTACGTTCAATAATTCCTCTGTACGGATCAGCTGTACAAAGCATGTGCTGATCAATGTCCTTAATCGGTTCCATCTTGTCCTCCCACTATTCATTAGTAATATTCCGGGATAACTTCATGGCCTAAGCACCGCCGGAGAGTGCTGATTTGCTTGCTTCGTATACCGGTTTACCGGTTCGTTTACCTTTTGGGTAAGCGGCAAGGCAAAAAAATAAGCGCAATCAGCCGGCCCCGAAACCTTAGTGATTTCAAGGCCTTCCCCCGATCTCGTCGAGGGGAGTGTCTGAATTATAATCCCGATCAGTTGAGGCTGTCAATACCAAATTCGTAAAAACTTTTGGAATAAAACTTGACAAAAAGGTAAATCAAGTATAGGATACGCTTTGGAGGTGTGTATGCATGACTGTTGGTGAGTATATCCAGAATGCCCGGATGGAGCGTGGCCTCACTCAGACTGAGCTGGGAGAAAAATGTCACGTCAGCGGCGCTGAAATCTCCAGAGTCGAATCTGGCAAACGCCGCGCACCCTCTCCCAAGATGTTGAAGGCAATCGCCAAAGCATTGGTCATTGACTATGCTCAGCTGATGCACCTGGCTGGCTATATTGAAGAAGTTCACGAAGAGGAAAAGACCTTTGAGCAGGTCTTCCGTAATCAGGATGGAGAAATCGTGGATGTTGTCCGCGGCGTTAAGGAAATGTTCCAGAAAGACGCTACCTGGGCAAACGTCGCTTATCGAGTCTCCAGTGAACTCTCTGATTCCGATCGCGAAATCCTGACTGGTCTGGCTATGACCTATCTGGAAAAGAGACGGAAGGAAATCCAGGCTGAAAATGAAAAAAAGTAACATAGCCGGATCGTATGATCCAAGATATTACACGCTGGACAGGCTGAATGAAGTAAGCCTGTCCAATGTCCGTATTAGCCTGAAACAGTTTATGAAAGATTATGATGTTACAGAGTATCCGATAGACTGCTTCAAGCTGGTAAGGAAAATCCAGGAAGCGAAGCTAATCCATCTGGAAGTGCTGGAAGAAGGAAGGATGTCAGCGGCATTCAATGCTGTTGCGACCTATCTTCCGGAGGTTGACAGCTTTCAGATCGTGATGAAACCTGTCCCGAAAGACTGGCAGAAACGATCTTCATGGAGACGCTGCAATTTCTCCTTGGCGCATGAGCTGGGGCATGTTTTCTGCGGGCATCTGGATGTTCCGAAAAACATGAAGTCTGCGGAGAAGAAAAAGAAAGAAGACCTCGAAGCTGATGAATTTGCCGCACGGCTTCTGATGCCGGAACGCCTGATTCTCAAGAGTCAGTTTTCTTCTTACGAAGAACTTTCAAAGGAGTTTCTGGTATCTGATCAGGCCTGTTTTAAACGGCTTAACAATCTGAAACGGCTTGACCTGTGCCGGATTCCTGCCCACGCGACCTGTCCGCAGTGCGGAAATGATCAGATCTCTCCCGCGGCAGAATACTGCGGAATCTGCGGGCAGTACCTTCCGGCAGGCGGAACACAGGGCGTTCGGATTGTTGAATATACAAGCACAATGGCAGATCAACGCAACCGCGTCTTTTTCTGCCCAGTTTGCGGAAATGAGGATTTCTCGGAAGAAGCCAGGTACTGTAAGATCTGCGGAACACCGATTTATAATTTCTGCGGAAACAACAATACCTTCTGGCCCTGTGATCACATTAATGCCCCAAACGCACGCTTCTGTGAAATGTGCGGAAGTACGACTGTTTATCAGATCCGCGGATTGCTTCAGGACTGGAGAAAAGAAAAGGAAGACTATATCCGCGCCGTCACCCAATCCTGAGGAGGTAAACCGATGATTTTTGCAGAGGGATTCCCGATGGATGATCAGCGGCGGGTAAAGGTTTGCCCGTACTGCGGAAACAGGAAGTTTTCGAAGAAATCAACGGCATGTATTGCGTGCGGGCATTCGCGTTTGAATCTCTGCCTTGGCAAAGACGGTCAGCGGCACGCAAACGTTGGGAATGCCAGATACTGCGAAATCTGCGGCGAGAAGACTCTGTTCTTCGTGGACGGACTGCTAAAAGCCTGGGATAATGAAGAATCCGCATCCGGCGGCAAAAAAGAAGACTTACCGTTCTGATCGGCTGAGGGAAAAGAAAAAAGCAGGTGGTTCAAATGTGAGCCAACCTGCTCTTTTTCGTCAGGACGCATATTGCGGAGATTCCACAAACCAATCGCCCGGTTCCTCATACCCAATATAGCGCTGCTTTCCATTCAGCCAGCAGGAGAAGCGGGTTCCAATACCGCCTGTCGCGAAATGCGCATGCTCCTGTGCGCTGTCAATCTTCTCGATCTTGAATATCCTGCCATCAGACCAGATCACGCATTGCGGGAATTCAATGCCGGAATCAAAGCTTTGGCCGATCACATCAATCCTATAACGTTCGAAGAAGGAAGGCTTCCGCTGATCGTACAGGGAACGAGGCATCAGCTGAAGCGTTTTCTCGTTGAGTTCCAGACCGAGATATTCGCTCAGATCCACCGGCATTTCCTGCCGGTATTCGTCGCCGCGCTTGATCAGCCTGAAGAACTGCAACGGATCAAACCCGTAGAAGAAGGACATGGCCGCCAGGATGCCATCCAGCTTTTCTTTATCCGGAAGAGCCCAGCCCATCTCGAGCCGGATCATATCTTCAACGCTCATGCCCATGAAGGCGGAAGCGACACAAAGCGGATAACCGGTGTTGACCCTCTGATGCCAGAGGATCGCGCCGAAAGGTTCGCTGAAGTCAACCGCTACGGGGCTTTCATGAACATGAATGTGGATGCCTAATGAAGCAAAAGGATCGTTTTCGTTGATGTGCTGCATGGCTGTCTTCGTGCAGTTCGGATCATGAAGCAGCCAATAACGGTACTTCACGTAGTCCACTTTTCCCGGGTTGACCTGGCACATTTCGGCTCCTCCTTCCGCAGATGATCATGAGGCAACTTTTCCCTAGGGGGAAATGCGGCCTTGATGAGGTAATACGGATAATAACACAAAATTCGTGTAATGTAAAGCACTATATATTGTTGACAATTCACAAATAATGTACTATCATAATCCTGTCATACATACGCCTACCACGGAAGGAGGGACGATCATGTCCCGCAGAAAGATTGAAAGAGATACCGCCAATAAAGGAAACGTCATTGATATGAAGACCGGAGAGCGAGTGGAGCAGCCCTCTCTTCCCATCATCTGTGACCGGATTCGCTTCTACCGGAAGAACCAGGGCATGGAGCAGAAGGCTTTTGCTGAGAAGATCGGTACCCAGGCAAATACCGTCAATAACTGGGAAAAAGGCCGCAGCCGTCCGGACGTCAGCCTTCTTCCCGTGATTTGCGATGTATTGGGCATCACGCTGCAGCAGCTCTTTGGCCTGGAAGCTCCCGGAGATGCGCTTTCTGAGCGTGAAGCCAATTTGGTCTCCCAATACCGGCAACTGAACAAAGGCGATCAGTACACCGTAGACACGATGGTCAGGACCATGGTCACCGTTGACCAGGCCCGCAAACGCCAGAAAAGCCGCCGCAAGGTATACGAACTTCCGCTGGTTGATCGCACCCTGGCTGCCGGCATCGGTGATCCAACAGAGTACGAAGGCAGCTCCAGCCCCTTCTATCTGTACGATGTGCCGTGGCTTGATCGCGCTGACTGCGTATTCAAGGTCAACGGCGACAGTATGGAACCGGAGTATCACAACGGAGATTTCGTTCTGATTGAACGGATTCCGGACGCACCGGAACTGAAGCATGGTGAGATCGGCGCGTTTGCCATCGGAAACGAACTGTACATCAAAGAATACAGGGAAGATGGGCTTCATTCTCTGAATACCAAGTATCCGGTTATGACCTTTGAAGACGACACCAAGGTTTATCTGATCGGACGAGTGCTGAGCGTTGTAGATCAGAAAGACATTGCGACCGACGAGGATGTCCGTCTGTATGAGACGGTGAAGGAGTGATCGGCTATGAGGTTGTTTATCGCGATCAGCCTAAATGACGAGATCCGAAAGACACTGGTCAAGACACAGGAGTACCTGTCTCGTCATGGGATTCGCGGATCACTGACCCCTTGGGAGAATCTTCACATGACGCTGACCTTCATCGGAGAGCATCCCGATCCGGATCAGGTGCTGGAAGTGATGGAGAATGTTGAGTTCTCAGCGTTTCCGATCACGCTGAACGACATAGGCCTTTTCAACAATAACGTTCTATGGGCAGGAGTTCATGAATCGGAACCGCTGCAGCAGTTGGTCAAACATCTGCGGTATGAGCTTGCTAAGGCCGATATTCCCTTCGACAGAAAAGCCTTTATGCCGCACATCACGCTTTTCCGGAACGTGGATGACAGCAAAGGTGTTCCGGAAACCCATGTCGCGGATGTTTCGATGGTTGTTGACAGCATCTCCTTGTTCCGCTCAGATCGCGGCAAGAACGGAATGATCTATACGGAGATTGGCAGCATCAGCGCGGCTGATTAAGCCAGGAGGAATAACAAAATGGATTACGAGCGGAAGACAAAAGAAGCGCTGCCTGTACTGGCGATTTGCTATGATTTTGACAAGACCCTGACTCCGGACAACATGCAGGCGCAGGGCTATATCCAAAGCGTTGGGTATGATGTCGAGCAGTTTTGGAAAGAAACCGACAGTCTGGCTCACGAGAACGGAATGGACGGCAACCTGGCCTACATGTATAAGATGGTCGTTGAGGCTGAAGGCAATCTGGTTCTGAACCGGAAAGCACTGATGGATTACGGCGCGAAGGTAAAAGTATTCCCTGGTGTAGAGCAGTGGTTTGACCGCATCCGCGAATATGGCAAAGAAAACGGTGTGATCGTGGAGCATTACATCATCTCCTCCGGTCTGCAGGAGATGATCGAGGGCACCGAAATGGCCAAGAGTGGCGCTTTTGACAGAATCTACGCCAGCTCCTTCTACTTCAACGAGCGCGGACTGGTCAAATGGCCGGCGCAGGTGGTCAACTACACTAATAAAACCCAGTTCCTGTTCCGGATTGAAAAAGGAACGCTGGATGTAAATGATCCAGGGGTCAACGACTATTTTCCTCCGGATCAGATCCGCGTTCCATTCAGAAACATGGTCTATATTGGTGACAGTGATACCGATATTCCCTGCATGAAGCTCGTCAATGTGAACGGCGGGCATTCGATCGGTGTTTATAATCCGGAAACCGGCCGGAAGGAAAAGGTGCAGAAGATGTTCCGGGATCAGCGGATCAGGTATTACGCTCCCGCAGATTATACAGAAGGGTCTGAACTGGATACGCTGGTCAAAAAGATCATTCTTCGGACTTCTGCTAACGAAGCACTGGAAGCAGCGCATTTTCACTGCATGATGGAAACCAAACGAAATGAGTATTAAAAAAAGATAGAGCATTTTGAGGGCAGAAGCCCTCTTTTTTTCTTGTTGTTTTGCTCGCTTGCTTCAGGAAACAAAGGTTGATTTTTGTAGATAATTGTAGTAAAATATTTTTATTCATTAATGCGTGAGAGGGCGTTTGTTATGGCACGTGAGAAGAAGGATGGATTAGCACTAAACGTAAGGATCGATGCAGGAATCTACCATGAGCTTGAGAGCATCTGCGATGATGCTGGCCAAACCAAGACGAAGGTGGTCGAAAGGGCTCTCCAGGCCTATTTTTCCGACTACAGAAGCAAGCAGGAAAAGCTCAAGATGTTGGAAGATTCCGCGGTGCTGACGAGAGAATAACGTGTTCTTTGGAACGAAAGAGGCGAAAGATGAGCGTTAAGCAGATTGGAAGCGGCTGCCCGTACAAGGCGAGCATCACCAGAGAGCCTTTCCTGTTTTACGAGATGCGTACGACCGCAAAGCTTATGATGGATGGGTTGTCTGACGATGAGATTGTCCAGCGGATTGTAGCAGAGAACCTGTTCCAATATCCCACGGAAAGATCTGTAAAGCGTATGGCAAATGCCTGCGTGAAGCGGTTGCGCGGCATGGATGACATGACTCTGGTAAACGCAATCGCCACCAAACCAATGGATGTGTCCCGACAGGTATGCCTATATGCAATGATGAAGGAACACCGCCTTATCAGCGACTTCATGCTGACAGTTATCGGAGAAAAATACCGGACACAGGATTTATCCTTTGGAAAGATTGACGTTAATACATTTTTCCTCCGATTGCAGGAGCAGGATGACGCGGTTGCCACATGGAGCGAGCAGACAGTACAGAAGCTCGGCCAGGTAATTGTCCGGATTCTGGTCGATAATGAGTATCTGGATAATACGCGAGCCAACCATCTTAATCCTGTGCTGATTTCCTCCACCCTTGAAAACTCTCTCCGTGCAGGAAATGATGCATATATGCTTCCTGCCTTTAACTGCTTCTCGTGAGGTGATGAGTATGCAAACGATCGAAGAACGTTTGGATCGCGTCAGGAAACTACTGAGTGACAGTGATTTCCTTTCCGGAAAAGGACTAAGCAATGAAGTCAATTTCCGAATTTTCCCTTATGATCCCAAGGATGAAATGGCCGTACGCCATTTTACAGAGCAGATACTCACAGACACATCGTTACCTTGCCGGATCATACATCGGAATCTGTATAAGGTATTTCTGGAAATCTGCGATGATATCGGAATTCTGGATACCATTCCGGATATGGAAGCTGAAGACGGGAGCGCTTATCTGCTTGAACAGATCCATGAGGCAATCGGTGAATCTGAGTTTGTTGCAAAGATTGACTATCCGGATCACGCGCCAGGAGATGTTGTTCTGCTGACTGGCGTGGGTGAAGTTTTTCCCTTCATGCGGATTCACGCCTTACTTGAAGGATTGCAGCCTTATTTCACGGGCGTTCCTATTGTTGTTCTTTATCCCGGCGACTATGACGGACATCATGTAAAGCTGTTCGGAAGGCTGCCAGCCAATGATTACTACCGTGCATTCAGCATTGTTTAAGGAGGAAGCCTCAAATGATTATTCGTGATATGTTTGAAAAGCCGATCGACCGGCCCATTAACGGCGTCATCAAAGTTGACGAAGAAGTGGAAAAGGTCATCGAGCAGGAAGTTGGTGAGTATGTTATCACCAATGAACTGAAAAAGCACTTCATCACCTTCTTCAGCTTCTATGCTGATGCACTGGATATTCCGACCGCCGATATTGGCGTGTGGATCTCCGGCTTCTTTGGAAGCGGTAAATCTCACTTCCTGAAGATGCTCTCCTACATTATGGAGAATAAGGAAATTGGCGGTGTCCGGACTGTGGAACGCTTCCGCGAAAAGTTTGAGGATGACCCTGCCACTTTCATGCTGATTGATAAAGCGACTAAGCCTGAAACGGAAACGATCCTGTTCAACATCGGGATTCAGAGTTCCATCAACAAAGACGACACCGCGGTTCAACGTGTGTTCGCCAAGGTCTTCTATGAACACATGGGACTATACGGCAGGAACCTGAAAGTAGCGCAACTGGAGTATTACATTTTCCGGCAAGGAAAATATGATGCTTTCAAGGCAGCGTATCAGAAGCGGAGCGGCAAGACCTGGGAAGAAGATCGTCAGGGTTTTGCCTTCAAGGGGAAATTCATTGTCCCGACGCTGATGGAAGTACTCGATATGAGCGAGGATCATGCTAACGCTTGGTTTAAGGATAAAGCGCCGATCGAATTCTCCATTGAGCTTCTGGTTTCCCAGATCAAGGAATATGTGGAGAGCAAGTCTAAGGACTTCCATCTGTTGTTCATGGCGGACGAAGTTGGTCAGTATGTAGGCACCAATGTCAGTCTCTTGCTTGACCTGCAAGGCGTGATCGAAAAGCTGGGCAGTGAGTGCAAAGGAAAGGTCTGGGTCATCTGTACCGGCCAGTCCGCGCTGGATGAAATTATTAAGGTTCGTTCCGATGAGTTCTCCCGGATTCAGGATCGTTTCAAGACCCGCCTGAGCCTGTCATCCTCTTCTGTGGACGAGGTGATTCAGCGCCGTCTGCTCAAGAAGACTCCCGAGGCGGAAGTTCTGCTGGAGAACGAGTATGATCAGAACGCGGCGGTACTGCGTAATCTGTTTGCCTTCACCACAAACATCGTTGCAATTAAGAGGGATTATCTTGGCGGGCAGGAATTCGCCGCGAATTATCCCTTTATTCCATACCAGTTCATTCTCCTTCAGCGCGTGTTTACCGAGATTCGGAGACATGGTAATTCCGGCAAGAACTCCTCCGACAGTGCCCGTCCCATGCTCGCCGGTTTCCAGGAAGCCATCACCATGGTTACGGAGCAGGATGCTGTGAAGAGTATCCTTGATAAAGACGAGAATGCCATTGTTCCTTTCTTCCGATTCTATGACACGGTGCATCGTTCTCTTGATCCTGCTATTCGGAACGTTATTGAAAAAGCTATCCGAGACGCGGAGAAAGGATTTGGTATTCAGAAGGACGATGTCAACGTTCTGAAACTACTGTATCTCCTGCGCTACATTCAGGAATACATGCCCGCCACCCTGGACAATCTGACCATCCTGATGGCTGATGACATCCGCATGGATAAACTGGCCCGCAAAGCTGAGATTCAAGCAAGTCTGGATCGCTTGATGAGCCAGAATTATATTGCCAGACATGCAGACCAGTATAATTTCCTGACTGACGAAGAACAGGATATCCAGCGTGAAATTACCAACACCCCTGTTGACACAGCAAAAATCTCCGAACGCATCGGCGGCATTATCTATGGTAGCATCTACACAAACAAGAAGTTCCACTTCGGCAAGTCCGATTTCCCATTCGATCAGCTAGTCGATGGCCATGCCATTGGTGTCCTGACCGGTGGTATGCGGCTGCGCGTGTTGACAGATGCTACTCCTGAGGAGATGAAGACTGATTTCAGGCTGATGACGGAGAGCAAGGGTAAAGAAGTTGTCGTCGTGCTTGCAGAGACAGATTACTTCAAGGCATTGGAAAGCGCCATGAAGATCCGCCAGTACGTTAAGGGACAAAACCTTACGCAGAAGCCCAAGTCTGTCCAGGATATCATCCGTGACCAACAGGAAGAAGCCACTCGCCTGGAAGAACGGGCAGAGCAGCAAATTCGTCAGGCGATCGAGGAAGGCATTCTCTTCGCGGACGGTGAAAAGCTAGATCTCCATGGTGGAGACGCAAAGTCCAGAATCGACAAGGCGCTGGAATATCTTGTAACCCACGTATACAGCGAATTGGATAAGATTACCCGCTTTGCGGATTCGGATGCAGACGTTATTGCTGTACTGAATGGGACATCCAGTGATGGCCTCGCTTATGGTATGCAGCACAATCAGGAAGCCGCTGATGCCATCTATGAGCGGCTTGTTCTCCAGGACAAGAAAAAGATGCCCACTTCCATGGCTGATATCCAGAAGTGGTTTAGCGATATGCCCTATGGTTGGAGAGAAATCGACATTGCCGCTGTAGTGGCTAAGCTGATCTTTGAACAGAGGGTAACTATCAAGTATGCCGGATCTACGATTCAGCCGGACAATCCTAAACTGCCTGATCTTTTGCGCAAGAAAACTGAGACCGGCAAGACTTCCATCAGCATGCGCCACATCATTGCGAAGGAACAGTTGAAGGCAGTGCGTCTTTTCCTTCAGGACTATTTCGATGTCATGAGTATCCCTGAAGACGAGGACGGACTTGTTCACTTCATTATCGAGAAGTTTGGCGAACAGAAAAAACATTATGAAGAGCTGGATGCGCGCTATAACGGACACAAGTATCCGGATCGCCTGATTCTTTCAAAGGCCTTGACTCTAACCAACGAGATTCTGCAGCAGCAGAAAGACAATGCTGCGCTGATCAGCCGTATTCAGCAGCGTGAAGGAGATCTGGAAGACAGCCGAGACGATATGGGCCGCGTAGAAGCCTTCTTTGCAACTCAGGTAGATACTTTTGATAAAGCAACGCGCTTCATGGAAGACATCAACAACGATTTGGAATATGTGGATGTTAACGAAGATGCGCATAAGGCACTTTGTGAAATCCGCCTGATCCTGATGATTCCGCAGCAGGGACCTTACAACTATAAACGCATTCCCGAACTGAACACCCACATGGCAACAGTCACAACTGTACATGATCAACTACTGGAAACTAAACGCCAGGATCTCCAGGAACGAATTGCTGCCGGCATGGGCGCTGTGCATGAACTGATTGGTGCGAATCCGACAGACGAGCATCTTAAGAGCTATCTTACAAAGGCTGATGCGTATTTTGTCAGTCGGCGCGAAAAGGTCAAAGAGCTGACCAGTCTGGCTTTACTGGATGGCATGGTGCAGCCGATGCAGGATTATACGGATGATATCGTCGACAAGATCAACAAGTATCTCCATCCGCAACCCAAGCCCACACCCAAGCCTGACCCCAATCCTTCTCCGGCACCTCAGCCCAAGCGCGTCAAGCAGGTATACCGCAATTACACTTTCCCTGCCCAGCGGTTAGGGAGCGAGGCCGAGATTGATGCTTATGTGGAAGGCATCCGAGCAAAGCTGAAGAGCGCTCTGAATGGTGTAGACATACTGGATGTGAAGTAAGAATCAGGAGGCTATGGCTTCATGGATAAGAACGCAATCAAAAAGTATGCCATCTGGGCACGAAGAGAACTGATCGCCCGTGTGTCCCAGAAAGCGGAACAGTATGGCATTACGGAACAGAATATTATTGATGAAAACGCGGAGAAAATTCAAGGCGTAGTGCTGACGCCTGCTCAGGTACGGCAGCGCCAGACACTGATCCAGCTTATCCGCCGGGATGGCTATCAGCAAGCCATGGAAGAAGTGGCCTATACCTGGTTTAACCGCTTTATTGCTCTGCGCTTCATGGAAGTCAATGATTACCTGCCCGGCCACACTAGCGTTTTTACCGATGATCAAAATGCGTTCAAGCCAAAAATTCTGTCTGATGCACTACATCTGGAACTCCCCGGAATGAGCATGGACAAAGTAATTGAACTGAAGGAAGCCAACAAGACCGAGGAACTCTATCAGTATTTGCTGATTACCCTCTGCAACCATCTGAATACGATTTTACCCGGAATGTTCCAGCGAATTGATGACTATACAGAGCTTCTTTTCCCGGAACATTTGTTGCGTGAAGGCAGCGTATTGGAACAGCTGGTAGCCATGATTCCGCGTGAAGACTGGCTGGATGCGGTGCAGATCATTGGCTGGCTGTACCAGTATTACAACGCTGAGCCTAAAGATCTGGTGTTTGCCAACCTGAAAAAGAATATCAAGATCAGCAAGGAAAACATTCCCGCTGCCACCCAGCTTTTCACGCCCGACTGGATCGTACGCTACATGGTTGAAAATAGCCTGGGCCGTCTATGGGTCGAAGGTCATCCAAACGACAGCCTGAAGACCGGATGGAAATACTATCTGGAAGAAGCAAAGCAGGAACCCGAGGTACAGGCACAGCTTCAGACAATTCAGGAGCAGTATGCCCGGATGAAACCAGAAGATATCCGCTGTATCGATCCTTGTATGGGCAGTGGGCATATACTGGTTTATCTCTTTGATGTTCTTGTGCAGATTTATGAAGCTTATGGTTATCCAACTCGAGAGGCAGTGGCAAGCATTGTCCAGAACAATCTATGGGGGTTGGATATTGACGATCGTGCCGCACAACTAGCCTATTTTGCTGTCATGATGAAGGCTCGACAGTATGATAAGGGTTGGCTCCGGCGTGGAATCGAGCCGCATGTCTTTGCTTTGCAGGATAGTCCCGAAGCTGGCGAAACCTTCTATAGTTTCTTTGACGAAGAAGCTGATATTGCACGTAGAATTATTGATTCTTTTCATGACGCCAAGGAATACGGCAGCATTATTCAGCCCAACATAACTATCGAAGAATTGACACGCTTGGAAGAAAAACTAAAAGAAGTATTGCTTAAAATTGAAAAAGAAGATCTGACATTTATGGCTCAAGCTATGTTGATTTATCAGACAATGTCTGTGCAGCTCCAGCAAGCACGAGCATTAGTGCAAAAATATCATGTAGTAGTAACAAATCCCCCTTACATGGGTGCTGCTGGGATGGGAGAAAAATTGTCTTGGTTTGTAAAAAAATACTATCCCGATTCGAAAAACGATATGAGCACAGTATGTATGGAGCGTTGCTTAGCATTGTGTGATGAAGTCGGTCTAATGGCTATGATTAATATACCTGTTTGGATGTTTCTCACAAGCTATGAAAAACTTCGCTTTTCCATTTTGGAGAATAATACATATATTAACATGGTTCATCCTGGACGGGGTATTTTTGGTTCAGATTTTGGCACAACAACCTTTATCATTGCAAGGTACCATATACTTGGCTATGTAGGAAGTTATCGTCGGCTGTTTGATAAACAAGGCGATGTCGAAACTATCGAAGCACGCGAACGAGCATTCTTATCAGGAAAAGGCTGTTTCTTTGCAAAACAACAAAATTACTCAAAAATCCCCGGTGCACCTGTTTCATATTGGCTTAGTGCACAAGTTTATGAAATGTATAAAAACAATCAGACAATGCAGGATGTGGCTGCTCCAAAGGTCGGGATGCAAACATCAAACAATGATAGATTTCTTCGACTTTGGCACGAAATAAATTATGGGGAGTTTTTAGGTTCTAGCGCTGGTTTAAAATGGATCAAATATCTAAAAGGTGGATCATATCGAAAATGGTATGGAAACCTTGAATACCTATTATTCTACAACAAAACGCCGGATTTTATTCTACAGCAGAAAAATGCAAGGGTGCTTGATTTATCATTTCTATCAAAGAAGAAATGCACATGGACTGATTTAACAATCAGCAAGAACAGTTTTAGATTGGGCCCAGATGATACTTTCTATGATATTTCTGGTCATTGCTTTTTCCCGAAAGATGATGATCAATTATGGCTGCTTGGTTATGCAAATTCATCTGTATTTGAAGAATTGCTGAAGGTTTTTAATTCAACAATACATTGTCAGGTTGGAGATGTTGCAAGAATAGTGGTTCCCAATCTGCCGGAAAATACAAAGCAAAAGATTAGCACATATTCTCAAGAATGCGTTGATTTATCCAAAGCAGACTGGGACTCTTTCGAAACATCTTGGGATTTTTCCATTCATCCTATTGTCCGTTGGAACTGCAATCTTCGAGATGCTACATCTATCGGTGCAACCATGGATTACTATTATGGTTGTCATCCTGAAGTACACAGTACGGTAGAGCTCTGCTATATGCTTTGGCAAGGTGAATGTAATAATCGTTTTAATAAACTGAAAGCAAATGAAGAAGAACTGAATCGCATCTTCATTGATGCCTATGGACTGCAGGATGAACTGACAGCTGAAGTAGCTGATAAAGATGTGACTGTTCGTAAAGCTGATTTGGCTCGAGATATCCGCAGCCTTGTTTCCTACGCTGTTGGCTGCATGTTGGGACGTTATTCTTTGGATAAAAACGGGTTGGCTTATGCCGGAGGAGAATGGATTCCGTCACAATATAAGAGTTATCCTGCTGATGCTGATGGAGTTTTGCCAATCACAGATGATGAATACTTTTCTGATGATATAGTAACCATGTTTGTTGACTGGACCAAGACTGTGTTTGGTGCAGATGATCTAGAAGACAATTTGAAGTATATTGCCACCGCTTTGTATCCCAATGGTGGCGGTACTGCTCGAGAACTCATTCGTCAGTACTTCCTGAACGATTTCTACAAGGATCACTTAAAAACATATCAAAGACGGCCCATCTACTGGCTGTTTGACGCAGGCAAGAAAAACAGCTTCAGATGCCTGATCTACCTGCACCGCTATCGCTCAGACACCATCGCCCGTGTGCGCACAGACTATGTTCACGAGATGCAGGCGCGTTATCGCACGGCTATGGAGGAACTAGCTCGCCGGATAGACACCGCAGTTGGTTCCGAGCGTGTGCGTCTGCAGAAGCAACTGGTTAAAATTCAGGGACAAGAGGAAGAATTGCTCAAGTACGAAGAAAAGATCCACCATTATGCTGATATGATGCTCCCGTTAGACTTGGATGATGGCGTAAAAGTAAACTATGCAAAGCTGGCAGACGTGCTGGCACCGATTAAGTGAGCTGGAGGACGGAATGAAGTTTACAATAGGCACTGTATCGAACTTTCAGGAGTACGAGAATACGCTCCGCCTGATCAAAAGCTCTCTGCTCTATGCGGATGAGATTGAATTGATTGGCTTAACTGAGTATGCAGTTTTCAAGTATTTACCTAGCATTATGGATGCTGGGAAGGATCTTGATGCGCTTATTGAAGGAATGCTTCCATTTTTGCAGTCCATTGAGATTCCGAACAAAGATGTCGTCATGCAGCAGTTGGAATATGCTCAGAGCCAATTACAAGTATTCGCCCCTGTCCTTCGAAAGAGGAAGCATCGGACACCAAATGAAATCAAAGCTCAGATAAAAGTGAATGCTTTAAAAAAAGATCTTCAGTTACAGTTAAGTGAAGCCATGAAGCAACTCGTAACTAAACCGTCGTCTATCGAATTACAAGAGCTGGTAGAGAAAAACATAGTCAGTATTTTTGATTATCAGATGCAGAGCATTAATACAGATGAAATGGCGGGGAGTTACTTTGGAAGCATGATGAATGCTATCTATGCTGCTAATACCTATCCATTATTTGACCAGCAAAGTACAAACTTTATACACTCTATTGCCAAAACACAGCTAATTGAAATCAGCAAGGTTGATTCTGAGGTGCTGCGACATGCTGGCGTAGCTACAAAAATACTTATGACTCTTCCAACTTTGGAAGGCGCATCATATGATGAATTGTTGGATTTTAGAAAGCAGAATGCCGCGCCTTTGGTGCGCTTCCGTAAAGCAATACATGGATATTCAGAAAAAATATCTTCTTTGCCATGGGATACTGATTTCCAGTATGAATGCCTTAAACTATATGATACTGAAGTTGCGCCTCAAGTGGAAGAAATCAACGAGTTGTTTACTGAAACTTCAACATTAAAGAACTTAGGGAAAAAAGTACTGGCAGACGAGGAAATACGAAAAAATGCTGGATTTATAGCTGGAGGATTGGCAACAGCTATCACTACGGCGAACACAATGTCAGGGCTTATCCATCAGCTGGTGCTTACGATGTCGCTGGCAGTACTTTCAGAACAAGCTGCAAAGGGATTTGTCAAAATTGCCAATTTATGGGTTCAAGCACATGACGAAGCGAATAAAGCAAAGCAGCAAGGAACCGGCAATGTTATGTATTACTACTATCTGGCTTCTAAAGAGCTTTGAGAACACAGTGAAAGGAAGAAACCAATGGACACTGAAAAAGTGGTCTCTGAATTGAATAAGCGTTTCGCCCAGCCACTGCCACCCTACTATAAACGCAGGGTGATCTTCTGGATGGACGAAGATCGTGAATACGCGGACCAGCTGGATGATTTCGAATTGGAAAACGCAAAGCTCATTCAACTGACTGGCAGCAATCTCTTTACTGTCAAGAAGCTTCTAGGGCATGACGATCCCTATGGAAACTATGTTGTTTACTGTCCAATTTCCTACGAAAAGCTGGAGGACAACTGGCTCCTGGATGTTCAGCTGTACAGCGGAGAACAGTATCGTACGGATCTGGTTTCTCAATGGATGTCAGAAATGCATCTGTTTGACAGTCAGAGTATGCGTGATTTGGTCAAACGGTATCGGAAGTTTTTCAACGCCAAAGATCGCCGGGCAAAGATCGCGGATATGCCTGCCATCAACACCCCGGTTCAGGTGCACCTTGCTGTCATGAGTGCGATTGTTGGCATCAAACAACCGCAGCCCAACGCGATCATAAAGGCAGTACTTGAAGCAGGATTGGATCTGGAAACAAACGATGTTTACCATGACTTGATTGATTATGGCGCAAAGGATGCTTTTTGGCAGTTGGTGACTAAGGCATCCGGATACAACGAGGAAGAAATTAGCCTTCGCCGTGTTGCAACGCATATTCTGCTGACTGCTTGTACCCGTACCATGAAGGCAGAAAATCTTAGCGGACTGGAACGTTATATCTCTATGCCTCATCAGGCGCGGTGCTATGATCTGGTATCCGAATGGTTGCATTCTGATGATAAACAGAGCCTGTATAATATCGCCAGAGAGGTCGAAGAAGAAGTTCTGCTGTCCTATCGTTTTGACAAATTGCCCATTCCCGATCTTCTGGAGACGGAGTGCTTCCCCTGTGTCAACGAAGCGATCCTGAAACGCATCATGAAGGATATTAGCAATGAGATTGTTGACATCGACACAATCACCACTGCTGTTCAGAAACGCCGCACATGCGTCTGGTATGATGCGGTGGGCATATATTATGACGGTTTACTCCAGGTCGCTAACATGCAAGGCTTCTATCTGGAGCATGCGGCGGGATTCCATGACGCTCAGCCGGAGGTGTCCTGGAAAGCTTATACAGAAGACTACTACCGCATGGATACATACTATCGGCTTTTCCATGTTGCTTACGGTGAAAGCCTGAGAAGTTACAAAGAGAACATCACAGACCTGTTTGCTCATGTGGCCGATCAGGTCGAAATGCTTTATGTCAACTGGTTTATGCAGGAGCTTGGTGAAAACTGGACAAACATCAGCGAGGACGATCTGAAAGAATATGGCTATGTGCGCAATATTCCTCGCCAGGTTGACTTCTATAAAAACAGAGTTGTTGTCAGAAGAAATCCTTCTACGGGACGCCCGGAACGGAATAAGACCTTCGTTGTGATTTCTGACGCATTGCGTTATGAAGTCGCTGCTGGGCTTGTTGAGGTTTTGAAGAGAGAGCAGCAGGCCAAAGTATCTCTTGACAGTATGCAGGGTATTTTCCCGACAATCACCAAATTCGGCATGGCTGCATTGCTTCCCCATAAGGAATTATCCATCAGTGCCGAAAACGGAATTGTTAAGGTGCTGGCAGATGGTGTTCCTACAGACAGCAATTACCGGGATAAGATATTAAAGGCCACCAATCCCAAAAGTTTGGCTGTGCGTTATGAAGATGTTATCAGTTTAAAGCAGAAAGAAGTTCGTGATCTGATTGCAGGCATGGAAGTCATCTATATCTATCATGATCGGGTGGACGCTTCCAGTCACGGCAACGAAGCGGATGTGTTTACTGCCTGCGATACTGCTATCCGGGAATTGCACGGTTTGGTCAAAAAGATCACTGGCGACATGAACGGCACCCATATCATTATCACTGCAGATCATGGATTCCTGTACACACACGATCCTCTCTCCGAAAGCGATAAAGTTGGCAAGGCATCCTTTACAGATCAGAGCATCGAATACGGTCGGCGTTATGCGATTCTGAAGGAAGGATCGCAGCCTGATTACTTGATGCCGATACGTATGTGCGAAGCAGGTGCTGGTTATGAAGGATATGCTCCTCGTGAAAGTATCCGGATCAAGATGCAAGGCGCTGGTCTGAACTTCGTGCATGGCGGAGCCAGCTTGCAGGAAATGGTCGTTCCAGTGATTGCTTATCAGCATCTGCGCAATGATAGCAAGGAGTATAAAGATAACAAGGCCAAGTATGATACCAAACCGGTGACGATCAGTCTGCTCTCTGCGTCACATCAGATCAGCAACATGATCTTCAGTCTGGAGTTCTACCAGAAAGAGGCCGTGAGTACCAACTGGAGTGCGGAAACTTATCTTCTTTACTTCACAGATATGGCAGGACATCCGATAAGCGACACGCAAAAGTTGATTGCTGATAAAACAGACACAGACAACCGTGCCCGGACCTGGCGGGTCACGTTCAACCTAAAGCAACAGAAGTATGATCAGCATTCCCCTTATTATCTAGTGATTCAGGATGAGCGTGGACTGCAGTTGCCGCAGCGCGAAGAATTCCACATCATCATCGCGATGGCGATTGATGAATTCAACTTTTTTGACTGATGATTAAGGAGCGATCTCCATGGATAAGAATGCTATCAAGAAATTTGCTACCTGGGCACGGCGGGAATTGATTGAGCGTATTCGCCAGCAGGCATATCGCTACGGTGTCGAAAACGCCAATGCTGACCTCTATGCCAATGCTGCTCATGGGGTAGTGCTAACTCCAATACAGCACAGCCAGCGGCAGGCACTGATTGAAAGGATGCAAGCCAAGGGATATGAAGCGACCATTGAAGAGGTCGCATATACCTGGTTTGACCGTTTTTGTGCGCTTCGGTTCATGGAGGTTAATGGCTATTTGCCTGGAAAGCAGCGCATGTTTTCCGACGAAAATGGTGCTTTCCGTCCGCAGATCTTGGCAAATGCTCTGAATATCGAACTGGAAGGACTGGACATCAATACAGTGATTCAGTTAAAGGAAGAGAACAAGACTGAAGAACTGTTCAAATACCTGCTGCTGACCATGTGTAATGTCCTGAAACCAATTCTGACACTGTTTCAGCCTGATGATCGTGGATGTCATCTGATTGATCGGGATTATACCTGGCTCCTGCTACCAGACAATCTGCTACGTGAAGGTAGTGTGCCGGAACAGATGATACTGTTGATTCCGGAAGACGACTGGAAGGATGCAGTCCAGATCGTTGGTTGGCTTTATCAGTATTACAATGCGGAACCAAAGGATCAGGTGTTCGCTAATTTAAAGAAAAATATCAAGATCAGTAAAAAAGATATTCCTGCTGCCACCCAGCTTTTCACGCCTGATTGGATTGTTCGCTACATGGTCGAGAACAGTCTGGGACGTTTATGGATTGAAGGTCATCCAAACGTCAGCCTGAAATCTGACTGGAAGTATTATCTGGAAGAGGCGGAACAGGAACCCGAAGTACAAAAACAGCTTAAGGCAATTCGCGAGCATTATGCTCAAATGAAGCCAGAGGATATTCTCTGCATTGATCCCTGTATGGGCAGCGGACATATCCTTGTCTACATGTTTGATGTGTTGGTGCAGATATACGAAGCATATGGATATCCTACTCGTGAAGCAGTGGCAAGTATAGTGCAGAACAATCTATGGGGTTTAGATATTGATGATCGCGCTGAACAACTTGCCTATTTTGCTGTTATGATGAAAGCTCGTCAATATGATAAAGGCTGGTTCCGGCGCGGAATTCAGCCCCATGTGATGGCGATTCAAGAAAGCAATGGTATTAATAAAAACCATTTGCATTTTTTGGGGAATGCTATGAATGATCTGGAACGCAACATTGCCGTTACTCAAGTAGAAGCCCTTTTGGATGAGTTTGTAGATGCCAAAGAATATGGCTCTATTCTTCAACCGCAAGAGTATGACTGGGAGACATTACGCCGCTTTGTCTACATGAATAACTCAAATGGTCAACTTACACTGGAAGAAGCCAATATTGACGCGACTCAAGAACGCTTAATACAATTGATCGAACAGGCTCAAGCACTGACACAGAGGTATCATGTAGTAGTAACAAATCCGCCCTATATGGGTGCTTCCGGTATGGGTGAAAAGCTATCACAATTTGTGAAAGAATACTATGCAGATACGAAAAGTGATATGAGCACTGTTTGCATGGAACGTTGCATTTCACTTTGTGTAAACGATGGATATATGTCCATGATAAACATTCCGGTATGGATGTTCTTATCTAGTTATGAAAAACTCCGCCATACGATTATACAGAACAACACGTTTATTAATATGGTACACCCTGGACGCGGTATTTTTGGTTCTGACTTCGGAACGACGATATTCGTTCTCAGAAAATGTTATATCGCAAATTATAACGGAAAGTATCGGCGATTGTTTGATAAACAGGGTGAAGTAGAAACCATTGAGGAACGTGAAAAGGCATTTTTCTCCGGTAAGGGTGAATTCGTTGTCCAACAAAATACTTTTGCTATGATTCCTGGCGCACCTATTGCTTATTGGGCAAATAGAGTTATCTGTGAAACGTATCAAAACCCCACTCTTGATAATTATGCAGATGTGAAACACGGCTTATCTACAGGAAAGAATGATATTTTTGTTCGGTTATGGCATGAAGTTGATTGGCCTCATGTTGCTATAGGCTGCGAAACTCGTGAAAAAGCCATGAATTCGAAAGCGCGTTTTTTCCCTTACAATAAAGGTGGAGATTATCGCTTATGGTATGGAAATGCAGAATATGTGGTTTGGTATGATGAGGCAGGCCAAATGGCTATGAAATCTCTTTCGGGACATAGACATGACGGGAGAGAACGATACTTTCAAGAAGGTATTACATGGTCATTTATTAGTACGAGTAGTTTCGGTGTAAGATATACTCCACCTGGATTTGTTTTTGATGTAGCAGGTTCCAGCATGTTCGCTGAACATGAAACATTGCTATACTTAGTCGGCTTACTTTGCTCGAAGCTGGGCCAGTTTTTCATGAGCATTCAAAATCCAACTCTCAATTTCCAAGTTGGAAATTTACGAAATGTACCTGTAATATTTAGAAATGAATATGAAGTGCAAAAAATTGTGGAGAAATGTATTGAATTAGAGAAGAATGATTGGGATGCTTTTGAAACTTCTTGGGATTTCCAGCGCCATCCTTTTATTGAAATTGATGATTCTTATGCGTTTGATAATGGCGCACGAGGCGTTGCAGATAAAGCCTGGTTGTATGAAGAAGGTCCCGAAGTTCATAGCGATGTGGAAGCATGTTTCTCGTTGTGGCAGAAGGAATGTGATCAGCGTTTTACTTCGTTGAAAGCGAACGAAGAAGAACTAAATCAAATCTTTATTAATACCTATGGTTTACAGAAGGAGCTTACACCAGAAGTGTCCGATAAGGACGTGACGATTCGGAAATCTGACTTGGGTCGAGATATCCGAAGTTTCATTTCATATGCTGTGGGATGTATGTTTGGACGTTACACATTGGATAAATCAGGCTTACAGTTTGCGGGTGGCGATTGGCAGCAATGGATAAATAAACAAGGCGAGATGCGATATGTGCCGGACAAAGATGGTATCCTACCCATCACCGATGACGAGTATTTTAGTGATGATATTGTCACAATGTTTGTTGATTGGCTTAAAAAAGTCTTTGATCCTGACACGGTAGAAGATAATCTGAAGTTCATAGCATCGGCTTTATATCCGAAGGGAAATGGAATGGCCCGTGAGCTGATCCGACAGTATTTCCTGAACGATTTCTACAAGGATCATCTAAAAATCTATCAGAAGCGTCCAATATACTGGATGTTTGACTCGGGAAAAAAGAACGGACTCAAGTGTCTGGTCTATATGCATCGCTGGGCAAAAGATACCGTGGCTCGCGTTCGTACCGACTATGTGCATGAAATGCAAAGCCGTTATCGTACAGAAATTGAGGAACTATCTCGACGGGTGGACAACGCAAGCGGTTCAGAACGGGTCCGTCTTCAGAAACAGTTGGCCAAGATACAAGAGCAGGATGCAGAATTGTTGAAATATGAAGAAAAAGTGCACCATTTGGCGGATCAGATGATTGCTATTGATCTGGACGATGGTGTGAAGCATAACTATGCCATCTTTGAAGATATATTGGCTCCATTAAAGTGATTGGAGGCTGCTATGGGACTGTTAGACACGATAAGGGATACGGTTTCAATCATTCAGAAGGCTGATAATCTTGATCTTTACAGGCAGATTCTTGATATTCAGCAACAAGCGTTGGAACAGCAGGACGAAATGAGCAAGTTGAAAGAGGAAAACCAGGAACTGCGGAACAAGTTGAAGTTCCGGAAAAAGATTATTCGGCATAAAGAGCCAGTCATCACTATCGAAGGCGAAGAAACGATTTATTGTGCTTCTTGTTTTGGAAAGGATGACAAGCTCATCCAGATGAAGCTTATTGATGACTACTATTGGTGCCCTGTTTGTCACGTATCATACATCCATTTGCCTATTGATTGATGACATGGAGGTTTGTTTATGTCAAAGATTGAGAAAACCGTTGATACTCGTGAGGAGATCAAGCAGAAGCTTCGAGTACAATTTGACGGAAAGATTGTCCGGAAGGATCTTACCAAGAAGATCAAGGAAGGCGCGAATGTTCCTGTTTATGTCCTGGAGTTTTTGCTGGGACAATACTGTTCTTCTGATGATGACGCGATCATTGAGCGCGGCGTTCAGCATGTAAAGCGGATTCTATCGGATAATTTTGTACGCCCGGATGAAGCTCAGAAGATTCTCTCACAGTTGCGGCAAAAAGGAAGTTATACGGTAATCGATAAGATCACGGTTGGTCTGAACATCAAAAATGACACGTATGAAGCTGAGTTTTCCAATCTTGGCTTGAAAGGGCTGCCTATCAGTGAAGAGTATCCGGAACGCTTTGATCGGTTGCTTTGCGGTGGAATCTGGTGCATCGTTCAGCTTGATTATGAATTTAATGAAGAAGAAAAACATGGATCTCCCATCAGTATTCGTAAGCTGACGCCTATTCAGATGCCTCATGTAGATATTGACGAACTGAAAGAAGGCCGGAAAGCATTCACCAAAGAAGAATGGATGGATGTGCTGCTCCGATCCATCGGTATGGAACCCGATACTCTTAAACCACGCGAAAAATGGTTGCTGCTGGCACGAATGATTCCTCTTGTGGAGAACAATTTCAATCTCTGCGAGCTTGGCCCGCGTTCCACAGGTAAGAGTCATCTGTTTAAAGAGATATCTCCGAATAGTATTCTTGTTTCTGGCGGACAGACCACCGTTGCCAATCTGTTCTATAACATGGCGCGAAAGACAGTGGGTTTGGTAGGCCTGTGGGATGTTGTCGCTTTCGATGAAGTGGCCGGAATCAACTTCAAAGATAAAGATGGCATTCAGATCATGAAAGACTACATGGCATCAGGATCTTTTGCACGCGGGAAAGAAGAAAAAGCTGCCTCTGCTTCTATGGTGTTTGTAGGCAACATTAATCAGAGCGTGGATGTGCTGTTAAAGACCAGCAGCCTGTTTGATCCATTCCCTCCAGAAATGGGGACAGATACTGCCTTCCTGGATCGTATGCATTGTTATATTCCCGGTTGGGAGATCCCTAAATTCCGTCCTGAGCATTTTACAAATGACTGGGGTTTCATCACTGACTATCTTGCTGAATTCCTGCGGGAACTGCGGAAAGAGCAATTTGGAGATGCTCTGGATCAGTATTATCATCTGGGCCGCAATCTGAATCAACGCGACACGATCGCTGTTCGGCGCATGGTCGGCGGTTTCATCAAACTTCTGTACCCTGACGGCGTTTATACGAAGGAGGAACTGGAAGAAATTCTTGTTCTAGCTTTGGAAATGCGCAGGCGCGTAAAAGAACAGCTGAAAAAACTGGGCGGCATGGAATTCTATGACGTCAACTTCAGTTATATCGACAACGCGACTTTTGAAGAACATTTTGTTTCCGTTCCCGAACAGGGCGGCGGTAAGCTGATTCCGGACGGAGTATGTAATCCTGGCAATGTATATACGATTTCCCAGGGCAAGAGCGGTATGATTGGCGTTTTCCGACTGGAAAGCCAGATGCTTCCCGGAAACGGCAAGTTTGAACGCACGGGCCTTTCAAGCGATCAAAAGGCTAAGGAATCAACCAATACCGCTTTCAACTTCCTGAAAGCAAACAGCAATCACATCAGCGGTACAATCAGCACCACACAGAAAGACTATATTATTGGATATCAGGATCTGCAGGGAATCGGCATGACAAACCAGCTGGCTTTGCCCACACTGATCGCGCTATGCTCCATTGCATTGAACAAACCAACCCTGAGTAATCTGGCGGTACTGGGTGAAATCAGTATCAGCGGAACGATTCTGAAGGTGAATGAATTGGCAAATGCTCTGCAAGTCTGCTTAGACAGCGGGGCGAAGAAAGTGCTGCTTCCAATCACCAGCGCTGCCGATCTGTCAACGGTGCCGGCAGAATTGATTGGCTGCTTCAATATTATTTTCTATCAGAGTGCTGAGGATGCAGTGTTTAAAGCATTGGGTGTTGAGTAAGGAGGAAGTTGTTATATGTGGAATGATATTGAATCGTCAATTGATTATTTGCATTTTTCAGTTGTTTCCAGAGCTGTAGCTGATTTGATCGAGGAATCTGGTATCAGTCCAATCTCTATTGGCGTTTCAGGGAGTTGGGGCTCTGGTAAATCGTCTATGGTCAACCTGATTGGTCAAGAGTTGAAAGAACGTGATGAGGAAAACAAACAGTATATCTTTATCAAGTTTAATGCATGGCTATATCAGGGATATGCCGATGCTCGATCTGCGCTGTTGTATACTGTCTCAAAAACAATAGAATCAGAAATGAAAGAAAGAAAAATACATAAAAATAATAGCGCATGGAAAAAGTTATCAGCAGTATGTAAGCGAATTGATTGGTTTCAAGCGTCTAAGCTTGCAATTCCACTTTTAGCAGGCTTTATACCTGGCGTAAACGCTGTGGGTGCTATTGGCGGGTTATATTCTGCAATATCAGGAAGCATCAAGAATCAGAATAAAAAGAGCGAAAACAATGAAGCCGTAAATGCCGCATTTGAGAAGTTGAGTCCGGAATTAAAAGATCTTCTAAAAGAAGATATAGCCAAGCCGTCAACTGAACAGATAGAAGAGTTACGCACCGAGTTTCAGGAATTGTTGGAATTGCTGAATGTAAAACTTATAGTCCTCGTCGATGATTTAGACAGGTGTTTGCCTGAAACTGCGATCTCAACATTGGAAGCCATGCGTTTACTTCTATTTGTGGATCGCACTGCATTTATCATTGCTGCAGATGAACAGATGAT
>Ga0310695_10001101_pt1 | contig 65707 bp, 60 predicted proteins | sample RumenRJG_04DNA_FD_203882 | JGI IMG/M metagenome (GOLD analysis project Ga0310695, IMG submission 203882) | Bovine rumen microbial communities from Lethbridge, Alberta, Canada - RJG_04 (v2) (version 2) | ecosystem: Host-associated > Mammals > Digestive system > Stomach > Rumen | place: Canada... | reverse complement strand
TTCCTTGACGATCCCGTGCCCTTCACCATTGGTGACTGGCCCACTCCTCCCATCCAGTTGGGTGACGTCAATGGCGACGGCGCGGTCAACATCTCGGATGTTACCACCTTGATCGATTATCTGTTGGGCAACAATGTAGAGATTGTTGCCGAGGCTTCCGACATCAATGGTGACGGCGTGATCAACATCTCGGATGCCACCGCCCTGATCGATATGGTGCTGGGCAATGGTGAAGCATAAAAAGTAGTCCCGTCTATTATAGACTTACAGGCGGTGCCGAGGGTGGAAACACTCCCGGCACTGCCTTTTTGGGAGGTTTCTTGCGGGTTGTCGCTATAAAAATCGGTTGATTTGAGCAGAATTGTCGTTTTTTTCATTAACTTTGCGCCAATCAACTAGTAAACATTCACATTCTCTATCATTATGTTAAGAAAAATCCGCATAACACTGGCGGCCATCATGATGGTCATGGTGACGCTGCTGTTTCTTGACGTGAGCGGTGTGTTGCATCACTACCTGGGGTGGACAGCCCGCATCCAGTTCCTGCCCGCACTGCTGGCGCTCAACGTGGCCGTCATCGTGGCACTGGTGCTGCTGACGCTCATCTGTGGCCGCATCTACTGCTCGGTTATCTGCCCGCTGGGCATCTTCCAGGACATCGTTTCCTGGATTCATGGCCGGAGCAGGAAGAACCGTTTCACCGCCAGCGGCGAGAAGCGCTGGCTGCGTTATGGTGTGCTGGCCGTGTTTGTCATCGCCTTTGTCGCTGGCGTGCATTCGCTGGTGGCCCTGCTGGCCCCTTACAGCAGTTATGGCCGCATGGTGACCAACCTGCTGCTGCCCCTCTATCAATGGGGAAATAATCTGCTGGCCTCGGTGGCCGAGCGCGTCGATAGTTATGCCTTCTATGGCGTTGACGTGTGGATGAAGAGTCTGCCCACCTTCCTGATAGCCATGGCCACCTTTATCATCATCGTCGTGCTTGCATGGCGTGGTGGCCGCACCTATTGCAACACCATCTGCCCCGTGGGCACCATTCTGGCCCAGTTGGCCCGCTTCTCGTGGCTGAAGGTCTATTTTGACGCCGACAAGTGCAAGTCGTGCAGCCTGTGTGCCAAGAACTGCAAGGCCTCGTGCATCGACTTCAAGACCCACAAGGTGGACTACACGCGTTGTGTGACCTGCGGCAACTGCCTGGAGAAATGCAACTTCGGGGCCCTGCACTACGGTCATCCCAAGGCCGTCGCCCAGCCCGTGAAGCCCGCGGACGAACAGCCCGCCGCCGATAACACCCGCCGCGCGTTCCTCGTGGGAACCGCAATCGTGGGTGCCGATGTGGCTCTGGCCCAGGCAGCCAAGAAGGTGGACGGCGGACTGGCTGTCATCGAGGACAAGGTGCCCGCCAAGCGTCATACTCCGGTGACGCCTCCCGGCTCGGTCAGCGCGCGCAATTTTGCCCAGCACTGCACGGCCTGCCAGTTGTGTGTCGCCAAGTGCCCCAACGGCGTGCTGCGTCCGTCGAGCGACCCGATGCGCCTGATGCAGCCCGAGATGAGTTTTGAGCGCGGAGCCTGCCGTCCCGAGTGCGTCGAGTGCTCGACCGTGTGCCCCGCTGGCGCCATCAAGCCCATCACCGTTGCCGAGAAGTCCTCGACCATCGTGGGCCACGCCGTGTGGGTCAAGGCCAATTGCATTGTCCTGGCCGACGGCGTCACCTGTGGCAACTGTGCCCGCCATTGCCCTGCCGGGGCCATCATGATGGTGCCCAGCAATCCCGAGGACGAGACGTCGCCCATGGTGCCTGCCGTCAACAGTGCGATGTGCATCGGTTGCGGCACTTGCGAGTATGTGTGTCCTGCCAGGCCTTTCAGCGCCATCTATGTCGAGGGGCATGAGGTTCACAGCCAGATTTAATCACCGCTTAGCATCTTGATAATAGCATTATGAACAAGAATCATCACAATAATGATAAGGGAGGCAAGAGCCTGAGCCGCCGCTCGTTCCTCAAGGCACTGGGCCTGGGAACCGCTACCGTTGCGGCCCCGGCCATCGTGAGTTGTGCCACCAGTGACGACAAGAAAGGTCCCGTCCAGGAACCCCCTGTCGGCAAGATGACCTATCGCGAGAACCCCAAGACCCACGAGAAGGTCTCCATCCTGGGCTACGGCATGATGCGACTGCCGGCGACCAACGGAAAGCCTTTTGGCCGCGACAATGACGCCGAGATCGACCAGGAAATGGTCAACAAGCAGATCGACTATGCCATCGAGCATGGCGTGAACTACTTTGACACGTCGCCCGCCTACAGCCGCGGCCTGAGCGAGCGCGCCACGGGCATCGCCCTGAGCCGCCACAAGCGCAGCGAGTACTTCATCGCCACCAAACTGTCTAACTTCGCCCCCGAGACCCAGACGCGCGAAGCCAGCATCGAGATGTTCCAGAACTCCCTCAAGGAGTTGCAGGTCGATTACATCGACTACCTGCTGCTGCACTCCATCGGCGGCGGCACTGGCGAGGAAGCCATGGAACTGTTCAGGCAGCGATACATCTACAACGGCATTCTCGACTACCTGATGGAGCAGCGCGAGAAGGGCGTCATCCGCAACCTGGGCTTCTCCTATCATGGCGAGATCGCCGTGTTTGACCATCTGCTGGCCAATCATGACAAGTATCACTGGGACTTTGTCCAGATTGAGTTGAATTACCTCGACTGGCGGCATGCCAAGGACTTCAGCGAGGAGAACACCAATGCCGAGTACCTCTATGCTGAACTGAGCAAGCGCAACATCCCCGCCGTGATCATGGAGCCCCTGCTGGGCGGGCGCCTAGCCTCGCTGCCCACGCCGCTGGCACGCAAGATCCTCAAGCGTGACCCGGAGCGCTCCATCGCCTCGTGGGCCTTCCGCTATGCCGGCTCATTCCCCGGCGTGCTCACCGTGCTGAGCGGCATGACCTACATGGAACACCTCAAGGAGAACCTGTGCACCTACAGCCCGCTCGAGGAGTTGACCGAGGAGGAGAAGGACTTCCTGTATGGCATCGCCGACGAGATTGTGGGCTACAACACCATCCCGTGTAACGACTGCAAGTACTGCATGCCGTGCCCCTATGGCATCGACATTCCCGGCGTGCTCACCCACTACAACAAGTGCATCGCCGAGGGCAACCTCACCCGCGATCGCAACGATCCCGACTATGCCCGCGCCCGCCGGGCCTTCCTCATCGGCTACGACCGCTCGGTGCCCCGTTTGCGCCAGGCCGACCACTGCGTGGGCTGCGGCCAGTGTGTGGATCATTGCCCCCAGCGCGTGCAGATTCCCCGCGAGATGGAACGCATCAACAACTATGTCGAGGCTCTGAAGCGCAACATCGACCGCGGCCTCGAGGCCTGAGAATTAATATGAAATGTAATCACCAGAGGTGCCAGCAATGGCGCCTCTTTTTGTGCTTGAAGGGGGCGTTTCACCACTGGGAAAAGCACAAAATTGGCTTTTTCTCCTTAATTTTAATAATGTGTGAAGCAAAAACTTGATTTTTTTATGTCGCAGGTTAAGAAAAAGATGTATATTTGCAGGCTGAAAAAGTCAAGTTAGGCGAAAATTAACAAAAATTAATTAAATAATTCACAATTCAAAAAATGCAAATTAAAGGTTTTATTAGAGTCATTACTTATGCATTGATCTTGATCAGCCTTTTCTATCTGTCATTCACGTTTGTGAGCAATCACTACCAGAACAAGGCAGAGCAGAAGGCGCTCGCTGCTGCTGGCATCAAGAGTGCCGACACCAGCAACGAGAAGTACAAGACCGCGCTGAATGAGTATCTGGACTCCCTCGCCAATGAGAAGGTGTACCTTGGTTACTACACTTTCCAGCAGGTTCGTGAGAAAGAGTTAGGCCTCGGCCTTGACTTGAAGGGTGGTATGAACGTGACACTGCAGATTTCGGTGCCCGACATCTTGCGCGCTCTTGCGAACAACAATCCCGACAAGAAGTTTAATCAAGCCATCGACAATGTGGCCAGCAACCAGACCGCTCAGGACGACTTTGTGGGCTCCTTCTGCAAGGAGTACAAGAAGTTGGCTCCCGAGGGCAGCCTGGCTCAGATTTTCCGTAGCATCGAGCGTGTAAAGGAAAAACCCAATGCCACTGACGGTGAGGTGCAGAATATCCTCAAGGATGAAGTCAACAGCATGGTGGACAACTCCTACAAGGTGCTGCGCAACCGTATCGACCGCTTTGGCGTGGTACAACCCAATATCCAGAAGTTGCAGAGCACTGGTCGCATCCTGCTCGAACTCCCCGGCGTGAAAGAGCCCGAGCGCGTTCGCAAACTGTTGCAGGGTGCCGCCAACCTGGAATTCTACGAGACCTATACCCTGGGTGACGTGATTGGCTCGCTGCGTCAGTTGAGTGACCAGACCAAGGCCAACAAGACCGTTGCCGAGAATCCCGCTGCCGCTACCGACAGCACCGCTACCGCTCAGGCCGCTGCCGACAGCACCGCCAAGGCTGCTGCCGCCAAGCAGGCTCCTGCCAAGCAGGACGACAGCAACTTGACGCTGGCTCAACTCACGGGCTTTGAGGCCATGGCAAGCGCCGGCGCTTCTTCTCCCGTTGTGGGCTATGTCAGCGCTAGTGACACTGCCGCTGTCAACGCCATGATCCACTCTGACATCGCCAAGACTATCCTGCCCGCCGACCTCAAGTTGGCATGGACTGTAAAGCCCGAGCAGGCTCAGGGCGGCCATGAGGTATTCCAACTCGTTGCCCTGCGCACCGTCAACGGCCAGCCCGTTCTCAACGGTGACGTCGTTACGCGCGCTACCAGCGAGTTTGACAACATGCAGGGTCAGGTCGTGTCGATGTCCATGAACGATGAGGGCGCCCGCCAGTGGAGCCGCATCACCGGTCAGAACATCGGTAAGGCTATTGCCATCGTTCTCGATGACCAGGTTTACTCGTTCCCCAATGTGAATAGCCAGATCGACGGAGGCCGCTCGCAGATCAGCGGTCGCTTCACCGTCGAGGAGGCCAGCGACCTTGCCAACGTGCTCGAGTCCGGTAAGATGGTAGCACGTGTCAATGTGGCCAGTGAGAGCGTTATCGGCCCGTCGCTGGGTAAGGAATCCATCCGCAAGGGTCTCATCTCGTTTATCGTGGCCCTCGTGCTGCTGATGATCTTCATGGTTTGCACCTACGGTATCCAAGCCGGTATGATTGCCAACCTGGGTCTGTTCCTTAACCTGTTCTTCACGATGGGTATCCTCGCCTCGTTCCAGAGCGTGCTCACGCTGCCGGGTATTGCCGGTATTGTGCTGACGCTGGGTATGGCGGTGGACGCCAACGTGCTCATCTTTGAGCGTTGCAAGGAGGAATTGCGTGCCGGTAAGGGTCTCAAGGCTGCCGTCAGCGATGGTTACAAGAATGCGTTCTCGGCCATCTTTGACTCCAACTTGACCACCATCATCACCGGTATCATCCTGATTCTGCTCGGTTCAGGTCCCATCCGCGGTTTTGCCGTTACCCTGGTAATCGGTATCTGCTGCTCGTTCTTCACTGCCGTGTTTGCAACCCGCCTCGTGATGGAGTACTTCGTGAACAAGGGCACCTTCGACAAGATGACCTTCAACACCAGCCTGACCCGTCACCTGATGGAGAACGTTCAGTTCAACTTCATGGGTGCTGCCAAGAAGACCTCCATCATCGTTCTTGCGTTGATCGTGATCATTGGCATCCTGTTCGGTGTTCGCGGTTTGAACCGTGGTATCGACTTCTCGGGTGGCCGCAACTTTGTGGTACAATTTGACCATCCCGTATCGACCCAGGCTCTGGAGAGCCAGTTGGAGAGCCAGTTCGATGGCGCCAACACCTCGGTCATCACCATCGATAACGACACCAAGGTGCGCGTCTCGACCAACTACAAGATCAACGATGCCAGCGAGGGCGTTGACGACGAGATCATGGAAAAACTCTACACCGGTCTCAAGAGCGAACTCGGCTCGATGAGCAAGGCCGACTTCAGCATGTCTAACGAGAGTGTTGGCGTCGTTTCGAGCGAGACCGTAGGTCCGAGCATCGCTAGCGACATGACCCGCCAGGCCGTATGGGCTGTGCTGTTCTCGCTGCTTGCAATGGCACTCTACATCCTGTTCCGCTTCCGCAACATCGCCTTCTCGATTGGTGCGCTGGCAGCCGTTGCCTTCACCTCGTTTGTCGTGATCGGCTTCTACAACCTGCACGGCCTGCTGCCCTTCTCGATGGAGATTGACCAGACCTTTATCGCCGCCATCCTGACCGTTATCGGTTATCAGGTGAACGATACCGTGGTTGTATTTGACCGCGTGCGTGAGTACCGCACCCTCTATCCCAAGCAGGATCTCTACACCACCTTTAACAAGGCGTTGTGCAGCACCCTGTCACGAACCACGATGACCTCAATCACGACCCTGCTCGTGCTGCTCATCATGTTGTTCCTGGGCGGTGAGTCCATCCGCAGTTTCATCTTCGCGATGATCCTCGGTGTCATCATCGGTACCTGCTCGTCCCTGTTCATCGCTTCGCCCGTGGCCTACTGGATTGCCCGCCGCAGCGACAGGAAAGAGGCTGCACTTGCCAGCAAGAGGTAATTGCAGATAAAACATAGAAATCGGCTGGTTCCCGTGCCAGTCACCAGATGCCAGCCGATTTCTTTATAAAGTTGCTCCTGTAGTTCAATGGATAGAATGGAGGTTTCCTAAACCTTAGATTTGGGTTCGATTCCCAGCGGGAGTACAACTTGAAAACGATAGCGCCGGCATTCATGTCGGCGCTATCGTTTTATCTGTTTCGGTGTTTGTAGGGGCAGGGTCGCGTGCGGTTGTCACGCGCCAGGGTAGGCCTTGGCAATGATGTCGTCATACACGGCGATGACGTCGTTGATGTTGAACCGCTGCTGGGCGAGGTTGCGGCTCTCGAGTGACATCTGGCGCTTCTGCTCCTGTGTGAGGTCAAGGTAGCGGGCCATGGCATCGGCCAGCGAGGTGATGTCGCGTGGCTTGACCATGTAGCCGTTGACGCCGTCGATGACGGTTTCCTTGCATCCGGGAATGCTGGTGGTGATGATGGGTTTGCCGCAGGAGCATGCCTCCATGAGCGATCGGTTGAGGCCCTCGCTGTAGTAGGATGGGATGGTGATGACCGTGCCGGGGCGGCTGTAGATCTCGAGCATGTCGGTGAAGGTGCCCAGGTAGTTGATATAGCCGTTGTTGACGTCACTATCAATCTCGGCATCGGTGACGGCATTGGGATATTTCCTGTCGATATCGCCGATGACGTCAAACTGTGCGTTGCTGTACTTCTCCTTGATGATCCTGGCGGCGCCGACAAATTCCCTGTAGCCTTTTTCGGGAATCAGCCGCGCGATGAAGGCGAACGTGACGTTGTCGGCCGTGTTGTCATAGAATGGATACTTCTCGCCGTTGACACCCTCGCCACCTTTCATCCAGATGACCTTGTCCTTGCTGGCAAGGCGCTTGTCGATGACGGTGTTGTAGTTGCTCTCGTTGAGCACCATCACGTGCTGGGTGCACCTCATGCTGACGCGGTAGAGGGCTCGTGCCACCTTGGACTTGAAATCGTTGTGGGCAAAGGCATATCCAAGGCCTGCCATCATGCAGGAATTGGGGATACCCTGCAACTTGGCGGCCAATGCGCCATACACGTTGGGCTTGATGGTGAAATTGAAGATGTAGTCGGGCTTTTCTTTCTTGAAAATCCTGTAGAGTTGCTTGAGGTAACTCAGGTTGTCGGCAATGCTCGCCGATGTCCTGTTGACCTTGATGGTAATGAGTTTGGCCTGTGGTGGTAAGCGCTTGATGTGCTCCGGGTTGTTGCCTGGGCCCACCAGTACCACCTGGTGCCCCTGTTCAATGAAGTGATTGATGATGTCGATGCGGAAGACGGCAAATCCGAACAGGTTGTTGTTATTCAGCAGGATTTTCATAGTCGTTGGTCTTGATTTCGGTAAATGATTACAGCGGGTGTCGGCCTCGTGAACGTTACTTGGTCTGGGCTTCCTTGTTCTTGTTCTTGCGGTGGAAGTGCTCGTAGAGCCACGTGGGCATGGCCCACTTGGCCATCGGGATGATGACGCTCTCGGGGTAGTGCCACCAGGCGAGGTGGAAGGCCTTGCAGATGCGCAGCCTCATGTAGATCTCGTTGCGGCGCGCCACAAAGTTGCGCCGGCGTGTGGCGTTGCGGTCATCGCGCATCATGTAGAGCGGCTCGTCCAGGCAGTAGCCGTACAGGCCCTTCTGGTACAGTTTGAACCACAGGTCCTGGTCCTCGAGCCTGAGCAGGTACTTTGACACGGTGTAGCCTCCCACGGCCCTGTAGGCCGACAGGCGCATCATCACAGGCGCGTGACTGAAGGTGTGCCCGTTCAGGAAGTCCAGGCCGGTGATGTTGTTGTGGGCCCTTCCCCGCTTGAACTCACCTTTCTGGTCGAAGTAGATCATCGGGCAACTGACAAAGGCATACTCGGGGTGCTCGTCGAGGAACTTGACCTCTTTCTCAAACCTGGTGGGCAGCGAGATGTCGTCACCGTCCATGCGGGCGACGTATTCGGTGTCGGCCAGGTCCAGGCAGCGGTTGAGCGTGTAGTTGAGGCCCATGTTCTTCTCGTTCCTGACCAGGAGGATGTTGTCGTGCTTGGCGGCATAGTCGGCAGCAACCTGATAGGTGTTGTCGCTGGAGCCGTCCTCACACAGGATGATCTTGAAGTCCTGGAACGTCTGGGCATATAGCGAGTCCAGTGCCTCGACCAGGGTCGGTGCGCAGTTATAGATACCGATGATAACAGAAACGCGTGCCATATTTTTTGTGTAGAATTGTAATGACTGGTTGTTCAAGGGTTAAAAATGGTCCATAGTGCCAATTCCTGCACGAGGGTGGAGCGCCGCGATACAATGCCTGACGGGCACAGAACTGTCACGATGTTATTTACTGACAACAAAGTTAAAGTTTTTTTCTTAATGGTGTGGCGTGTCTTGTCAAAAAAATGCTGTAACCCCAACTCCAGGCTAAAAAAGGGGCATAAAAAAGCACTTGGGCGACACAATCGCGCCCAAGTGTTTCTAGATGATTGTAACGGCGGCGATGGGCTGCCGAGTGTTTCATTTCTTGAAGAAGCGGTTGTACAGCCCGGTGAAGCCCTGGCCGTGGCGTGCCTCGTCGCGTGCCATCTCGTGAACTGTGTCGTGGATGGCGTCCAGGCCCTGGGCCTTGGCGAGTTTGGCGATGCGGGCCTTATCCTCGCATGCTCCAGCCTCGGCTGCCATACGCTTCTCGAGGTTTGTCTTGGTGTCCCAAACGACTTCACCCAGCAGTTCGGCAAATCGTGATGCGTGGTCAGCCTCCTCAAATGCGTAACGCTTGAAGGCCTCAGCAATCTCGGGATAACCCTCACGGTCGGCTTGACGTGCCATTGCAAGGTACATACCCACTTCAGAGCATTCGCCCTCAAAATGGGCTTTAAGTCCTGCGAGGATTTCGGGATCAACGCCCTTAGCAACGCCGATGACATGCTCGGCGGCATAGGTTACTTCCTCATCCTCCTTGAGTTCCTTGAACTTCTCGGCGGGTTGTTTACACTGCGGACATTTCTCGGGAGGGGTATCACCCTCGTGCACGTAACCGCACACGGTGCAGATCCATTTCTTTGCCATAATGATCAGTTGTTATTTTTCTAGTTATTTGTAAGTTAAACAGATTTTTTTTAAAAAAGGTGTGGAGTCCTGTGAAGGATTGATGCGGCTTTTTACTCGGTCACTTCCTCAAAATCCTCGGGACCAACGCCGCACAGGGGGCATTCTTCGGGTGGTGTGTCACCCTCATGGATGTAACCACACACTACACATTTCCATTTCTTCATTGCTGTGAATTGTTTTAGATGGTTAATAATAATTGATTAGTTGGTTACAAAGTTACAGCATGAAGGGGCTATAATCCAAATTTTTTATCGTTTTTTATCAAAAAAATCCCCGCGATGCCATGAGGCATTGCAGGGATTGTAGCGGATGAATCGGTTGGGGATTAGCCGTTGTGCTTCTTCATCACCTTGATGAGGTCGAGCATCTTGTGGCTGTAGCCAATCTCGTTGTCGTACCACGAAACGACCTTAACGAACTTGTCGGTCAGGTAAACACCTGCATCGGCATCAAAGATCGAGGTCAGGGGGCAACCCAGGAAGTCGCTGCTGACAACCTTGTCCTCGGTGTAACCCAGGATACCCTTGAGTTCACCCTCGCTGGCCTTCTTCATGGCAGCGCAGATGTCCTCCTTGGTGGCGGGGTTCTTCAGGTTGACGGTCAGGTCAACAACCGAGACGTCGAGGGTGGGGACGCGCATCGAGATACCGGTGAGTTTGCCATCGAGTTCGGGGATGACTTTACCCACGGCCTTGGCGGCACCGGTCGAACTGGGGATGATGTTGCCACAAGCGGCACGGCCACCGCGCCAATCCTTAGCGCTGGGACCGTCAACGGTGCGCTGGGTAGCGGTAACCGAGTGAACGGTGGTCATCAGACCGCTCTCGATGCCGAAGTTGTCGTTCAGCACCTTGGCGATGGGAGCGAGGCAGTTGGTGGTGCAACTGGCGTTGCTGACGATGGTCTGGCCGGCATACTTGTCGGTGTTCACGCCGCACACGAACATGGGAGCCTGGCGACCGTCGTCACCCTTCTTGCTGGGAGCCGACAGAACGACATACTTGGCACCTGCCTTGAGGTGCTTCTCGGCGCGATCCATGGTCAGATAGAAACCGGTCGATTCTACGATATACTCGGCACCGATTTCGCCCCAAGCGATGTTCTCAGCATCCTTCTCGGCGAAGATGCGGATGTGCTGACCGTTGACGATGAGTTCTTTCTTGTCGAGGTCATAATCTACCGTGCCATTGAAGCGGCCATGCATGGTGTCATACTTGAGCATGTAGGCCATATAGTCAACGTCGAGCAGGTCATTGATACCTACAACTTCGATATCGTTCACGTTCTCGGGCTCAAAGGCTGAGCGGAATACAAAACGGCCAATACGTCCGAATCCATTAATACCGATTTTAATTTTCTCCATAATGCTTTTTTTAATGTTTTTTTAATAAATAATGAAGTTATATAAATTTTGTTCTTTTTTTTACTATCTTTGCAATGACGTTAGCGCTTGTGCGGTCGCCATTTCGACCGCAAAGTTAGCAAAAATATTGATATGAGATTGACTTCGAGTGGCAAAATGGCACAAAAGGGTCATAATTAAGAATGTTTAATATTCATTGACTGATTTGTAATACATCTAGTTATATTAATTTTTAAAAACTGTAAAATTATGGGTTTCGTAAAAGAATTTAAGGAGTTTGCCATGAAGGGCAATGTGATGGACATGGCTGTCGGTGTGATCATCGGTGGTGCCTTTGGCAAGATTGTTAGTTCTCTCGTTGACGATGTGCTCATGCCCGCTATCGGCCTGTTGACCGGCAATGTTGATTTCACTAGCCTCGAGTACAAAATCAAGCCGATCAGCCAACTGGCTGAGGATGCCGCCAGCACCGTAGGTGCCGATGGCGCTGTCGAGGCTGTGGCCAATGCTGCCAACAATGCTGCCGCCGCTGCTGGTGTCGCTGGTGAAACCGCTGGCGCCGTCATCAAGTATGGCGTGTTTATCCAAAATGTGATCGACTTCCTCATCATCGCACTGTGCATCTTCTTGATGATCAAGTTCATGAACAAACTCATGCCCAAGAAGGAAGAGCCCGCTGCTCCCGCAGGCCCCACCCAGGAGGAACTGCTCAGCGAGATCCGCGACCTGCTCAAGGAGAAGAAGTGATTCTCTTGATCTGAGGCTCCAGGTGAAACAACATTCCCTGGTGCCGAGTTAGGACCTAAAAAGACCGCGCCCGCAACCGACAAGGTTGTGGGCGTCGTTTCATCCTCAGTGATGTTTCGGTTTCTTAATGAATAAATATCTAATTTGTTATAGATTAAATAGGCTATGCCAGTTGTGACATAGCCTTAACTCTTGTTGAATTGCTATTATTCGGTAATCTTCAACAGACCCGTACGATAGGCTTTACCAATCAGTTCTGCGACGTTTCTGGAGTTGGTCTTGCGCAGTAATTGTTTGCGATGGTATTCAACAGTGTTTGATGAGATGAAGATTTTCTCACCTATCTCCTTGCTGTTGTAGCCAGACGCCAGCAATTCGAGTACTTCCTTTTCTCGGGAAGTCAATTCAATTTTTGGGGCACTCATAATATCACGTTTTTTGATAAGATGCTTATTATAACATAATTGCAAAAATAAAAAGGAAAACCCATCACACCAAACAAAATCGCAATAATTTAGACAAAATGTTGTCAAAACTATTTGTTTCAGTAGATGAAAACTGCAAAATGTTAACTTTTGTCGAAAAAATGACCTCAATAGGCCTACTTTTGAAAATCTGTAGTCATTAAGTTTCGAGGATGGCGGACTTGAGTGAAATGTCATGGAATCAGTGCAATAGGTGCCCAATTGTGGCAGCACCGCTTGGCTTTACCGGAAATACCAGTGTATTTTGAAATGGAGATGGAACCATGCTGGAGGTGACGATTGTTTTTCTCATGCTCTAGTTTTGTATCGGTTCTGGTATAGTGAGAAACCAGAACCGATGCAGTGTGTGGGATTATATATTATAATGTGTATGGTCGAGGGGACTAGAGGCTGATGATGGCAGTGTGGTCGTTAATGACCGCCTCGTGGCTGGTGCCGATGTCGTTCAAGTCCTCGAGAATGCTGCGCAGCACGAGTTTAAAGGTGCTGTAGATGCGCAGCCTCAGGGCAGCCTTGGCCAGGGGCCTGAGGATTCCTCTCACCGTCTCATCGACCACGTGGTCCACGCCGTCGATGAGTTGGTCAATGAGTTGCTGGTTGTCGTTACCGCCCTCGTTGCCCTCGGCAAACGTGATGTAGGCTTGGGTGACGGGTTCCTGCAGGTGCTTGAGCAACAGGTCGGCGATGGCATCGGGCGAGTCGGGCAGGTTGACGTAGCGCCTAATGAACGGGTGCTTGCTGCCGAAGTTGGCGATGGCGTCCGAGATCTCTGGCCAGTAACGGTTGAGCACACCGCGGGTCATGGTGGGAATGCAGTTCTTGAACACCTGGCGGGACCTCTCGCCGAAGTCGGGCTCTGATGGCAGTCCGCTCAAGGTGACGCTGCGCAACTGCATCTTGCCGGCAACTGTGTCACATGTGGCGACCCTCCACTGGCAGGGATAGCCCACCGCGGCAGCAGTGGCAATCTCGACCATGCTGCCCTCGTGCATGCTCGTCTGGCTGATGTCGCTGATGTGCAGGTGTCCCGTGAAGATGACGTGCACGCCGGCCTTGACTAGGCGTTGACACAGTTGGCGCGCGTCATCGACCATGTAGGGGGCGGCCAGTGTCTCCTCCATGTGGAAGTGGGGCACCAGGTGGTGGTGCATCATGGCGATGACCCGCCGTCCCGCGGCTGTGGCCTGGGCGGCCTGCTCGACGAGCCATTGCTGGGTGGAGGGCTCCAGGCGGCCACTGGCCTTGGTGTGGTCCCTGGCGTCGCCGCGCGAGACAAAGGTGTTGAGCCGGTCCATGCAGGCATCGATGGCCAGGATGGTCAGCCCGCTGGCCACGTCGCGGCAGTAACTCAGCGTGTCGGGATCGCGCCGCGACCGCTGGTCATAGCCCATGTTGCGGTAGATGTCGGCAAACTCGTTGCGGGTGATCGTCTCGGTCGGTGTTGCCGTGTCCCCGTCATAGGTCTTGGCGTCTGGGTTGTTGATGTCGTGGTTGCCTGGCACGACGAGCACCTGCATGCCTGCATCCACGAGCCGCTGCAACTGGGCCGCCACCAGTTCGTGGCTGGCGCGCTCGCCATCCTTGGTCAGGTCACCAGTCACGATGACCAGATGCGGCTTCAGGTCCAGTATGTCGGTCACCAGGGTCTCAAGAATCTCGAGACTCTCGCGCAGCATCTTGCGGTCCTTGACCAGGTATTGCTCAAATGCGTCTCCCTCACTGACTAGCAAGTGAGGAGCCATGACGTGCAGGTCGCTGATGACCGCTATCCTGATGGGGCTGCTGTTACTGTTCATTGTGGTCGTTGTTTAGAGATGGATAATTGGTGACCACAAAGGTAACACTTTTTCTTGAATTGCGCTACAACATGCCGGTAGTCAAGCAACTGGGATGGAACCGTCCTTAGCAATATGGCGGCTAGAGCGTGACGGTGAGTCTCAAGTCGCTGGTGGAGGACTCGCTGGCGGTGCCCACGGCGTTGCGGTCCTCGAGCACACTGCGCACCAGCGGCTCCAACTTGGGATAGACGTCATTGAGAAAGAATTCCCACAGGTTGTCGGCCTGTTGTGGCATGACCTCGGCAATCATGGCGCGGATGCCCTGTTTGCCCTGGTCGATGATGTCCTCGATGTCCTGCCGCTGCTCGTTGCCCTCGACGACGGCCAGCATCGCGCGCGTGAGCACCTCGTTGAGGTGGCGCATCACGAGTTGCGTCGCCTGTTGGGGCGTCTCGGGCAGGTTGGCCTTTCCGCCGTCCATCTCAAGCATCGCCTTGAGTTGGCCCATGTGGCCACTCAGTCGGTCCCATGCCCGGTTGGAGAGCATGGCGGCCATGCCCGGTGTGGAGTTGATGATGCGCTGGCGCCCCTGCTCACGCAGGGTGGGGCAGTTGCGTGTTGACGTGAGCCAGCGGGTGTCGATGTTCAGGGTCTTGTCGCGGTTCTCCAGTGTCGCCACGCGCAGGGCAAAGGGGTAGCAGATGGCCGATCCCGTGGCCACCTCGACGAGGCTATCTCCCGTCGTGGCATCGTGCATGGTGACGGCGTCGGTCACGTGCAGGTGACCCGTGAACACGGTGTGGATTCCTGCCTGCAGGAGGCGTGTGGCGATTTCCTGGTGGTCAGTGACGATGTAGTTGGCCAGCAACTGGTCCTCCCGGTCGAAGTGGGGCACCAGGTGATGGTGCATCATGGCAATGACGCGTTTGCCCTGCCGGCGGGCCTTCTCGGCACGGTCGATGACCCACTGCAGCGTCTGGGGCTTGATGCGCCCGCCGTTGTAGTAGGTGTCGGCGCTGTCGCCGCGGCTCGTGAGGGTGTTGCGCTCGTCCATGTTGCTGTCGATGGCGATGACCACGAGGCCCTTGATGGGTTCGCAGCAGTAACTCAGCGAGGCCGTGTCGCGCTGCGACTTGCCGCCGTAGCCGTAGTCACGGTAGATCTGGGCAAACTCCTCGCGTGTGACCGTGGCGGCGGGCAGTGTCTTGTCGCCGTCAAACCGGCGCGCATAGGGGTTGTTGCAGTCGTGATTGCCCGGAATGACCAGAGGCTGGATGCCGCCGCGCGACATGCGCTCCAGGTACTGGGCCATGCGCTCATGGCTGGGGCGCTCGCCATTGTGGGTGAGGTCGCCCGTGATAAGGACGATCGATGGCTTGATGGAGATGATGCTGTCGGTGAGTGAGGCCATGATTTCGTCGCTCATCGCCATCATCTTGGTCTCGCCGGCGTCGGCGCGGTCAATGGCGCTGCCGCGGGTCACCAGTTCGGGCGCCAGCAGGTGGGTGTCGCTGATGACGACGATGCGGTCAACGGCCGTGCGTGCCGTTGTTTCCAGTGCGAGCAGTGTCGATAGTAACATTATTATAATCAACTTTGTTTTCATAATCATGACATCTTCTTGCATTTATCGTGCCATCTTGCAAATGTGAAAGTGTTGCGACCGGAGTCACGCTTGCAGTGGCGTGATGGTGAAGCCGGCTTGCTTGAGGTGGCGCCAGTAGGAGGGATAGGATTTGGCCACGACGTCGGGGTCGCTGATGGTGAGGCCTGGGAAGCGGACCGCTACGGGCGCAAAGGCCATGGCCAGGCGGTGGTCGCCGTGGGGATCGATGACGGGTGGCTCTGGTGAGACTGCCACACGCTCGCCATACCATGAAATGGCGTCCTCGCTCTCGATCTTGAGGACATAGCCCAGTTTGAGCAGTTCGGCGCGCAATGCCTCCACTCGGTCACTCTCCTTGAGGTGGAGGGTGCGCAGGCCCGTCATGCGGAAAGAGCGTTCCAGCAGGCACAGCAGCACGGCCCACGAGGGGGCGAGGTCGGGCGTCGAGCCCATGTCGGCAAAGCAGGAACAGCAGCAGCCGATGAAGTGGCTGGTGTCGAGTGTGGCGCCCTGGGCGTCAAACCGCGTGGCGATGCCCAGCGTGCGCCCCAGTTCCACCAGATGGGCGTCTCCCTGGATGCTGTCGGCCGTGAGTCCCTGCAGGGTCAGCGAGGAATCGGGCAGCAAGGCTGCCAGGGCATACCACGGTGCCGCGGCGCTCCAGTCGGCCTCGACCAGGTAGTCGTCGCCCGTGTAACCCTTGCCGACGGTGATGCGCCTGCCATTGATGTCCACCTTGCCGCCCATGCCGTTCATCACGGCGGCAGTCATGTGGATATAGGGCATCGACACGATGTCTCCGGTGAGAGTGACGGAGCCGCCGCCAACCACGGGCAAAATCATCATCACTGCCGACACGAATTGTGAACTCACGTTGCCGTCCATGACGAGATCACCGCCGTGCATGGCCGTGCCCGTGACGTGCAGGGGAGGGTAGCCAGACTGGCCCAGGTAATCGATGCGGGCACCCAGCGAGCGCAGGGCATCCACGAGGCCGCCGATGGGTCGCTGACGCATGCGCTCGATGCCGTCGAGTGTGACGGTCACGCCATCGCGGGTGGCAAAGTATGCCGTGAGAAACCGCATGGCCGTGCCTGCTGCTCCCACGTTGATCAGTCCGCCATTGCCCTTCGAGAGGGCATCAATCATCACCGCCGTGTCGTCGCACAAGGCTGGGCGCATCACGTGGGGCGTGTTGCCGCACAGGGCCGCGATCATCAGCGCGCGGTTAGAGATGCTCTTGGACGTGGGGAGCGCGACGGTCGCGCTGGCCCGTTGCGGGGCGAGGAGTCGGTACTCAGTCATGGTCTGTCATGTGTTAATTGGGAAACACCACCGCCGGGTCATCGACGGGAACCGGTTCGATGAGGTCGCGGTATAGTTTGAGGGAATCGCTGGGCATCTGCTCGCTGCCCAGCACGCGCGGCATCAGGTCGAGCGTGAACTCGTAGGGCTTGTTATCCATCATGTGCATGGTGCCGAAGGTGTCCATGTCGGGGTTGAAGGCATAGAGCAGGTTGAGCACGATGCTCAGGACAAAGGCATACTTGAACATGAACAGCAGCGAGCCGCCCATCTTGTCAATGATGCCCAGGTGCACCGTGTTGAGGGCGCCCTTGAACAGGCGCATGACAAGCCTGATGACGAGCATCACGATGAGGAAGGCAAACGCCAGCGACACGGTCTTGACCGTGATGCTCGACAGCGGCCACTGGGCGGCACTGGGGACAAACGCGAGAAAAATGCTCTGGGCCAACTCGCCGCACTTGTAGCACAGCACAATCGCCACGACCCACGAGATGAGCGACGACAACTGGCCGATAAAACCCTTGCGGTAGCCCAGGACCAGGCCTCCCAGGATGATGAGGAGAATGAGGGCGTCAACAATTGTCATAATACAGAAAGAATTAGGTTGTTACAGCACAAAGGTAGTGTTTTTTTCTTGAAAAAATAGCGGCATGGGCCGCAGGAGTGTGCAAAAAAAGATGGCCACGGCGTCACTGCTGCGGCAGCAGGATCTCGTCAATCCAGCCGTCCTTGCGGTAGCGGCACAAGTCCACATAGGCATCGATGCCGGGGATGATGCCCGTCTCGCTGTATTGCCAGATGGTGTACTCGCCCTCCCAGTTGATTTCGGGCTCGATGTTGGCATAGCGGCCGATGTAGAGGTGGTGCTTGTTGAAGTGGGGCGTCAGGTTCTTGTTGTAGAAGCCCATTGTGCTGTAGATCATGGGCTGGACACCGTAGAGGTCCTCGACCAGGTTGCAGAACTTGTCCACGCTGTCGATGAGTTGGCTGCGCGACCAGTTGCCGCGCACCTCCACGTCGAGCATGGGAATCAGGTCCTGGACCGGCTTGAGGGCAAATGTTGAGAAGTTCTCAAACTGAGCGTCGATGGTCGATGTGGACGTGAGATAGTGGTAACTGCCCACGAGCAGGCCGTGACGGCGCGCTTGGGTCAGGTTGTGGGCATAGTGTGGAGAACGGTAGGTGGCACCCTCGGTGGCCTTGATATAGACAAAGCGGATGTCCTTGTCGCTGCTCACCTTCTTCCAGTCGATGTAGCCCTGATAACTGGAGATGTCGATGCCGTCATACTTGGCCTGCTCGTTGCGGGGCTCGAGACTGCGCTTCGCGGCATCCCCGTTGCCGCCGGTCTGGCACGCCGTCGCCATGATTGCCAGCAACAGGGTCGCCAGCAATGCCGGTAATGAGCGTCGGTAATGTGTCGCCAGATGTGTCATTATAATGATGTTGTGCTACGGGCAGGTCTGTTCTTAATCTTGGTCGGCAGGAGGCGTTCCCCAGGCCGGGGCTTGAAGGTTACGGTCAATCGTTGTCGGCCGAACTCTTGTTGGTCTTGCGTCCCTTGTACTTAGACGCGCGGATGCTGTCGTTGCGCTGTGACTGGGACAACTTTGATGACGAGGTGTGCAGCAGGCTAGCGGGCTTGTTGGCCTTGTTTGCAGCCTGTTTCTTGGCTTTTTCTTCCCTTGCCTTCTGGGCGGCGGCTTTGCGCTTGGCCTTTTCTTCGGCCTCCTTCTTGGCAGCGGCTTCCCGAGCCTGTTGACGGGCTTTCTCCTTCTTCAGGCGTTCTTCCTTTTCCTTGGCTTTTTTAGCCTCTTCGGCCTTCTTCTTGGCGTCCTGTTCGGCTAATTTCTTGTTTCTCTCCTTGGCTTTCTTCTCCTTCTCGGCTTGCTTCTGGGCCTCTTCCTGCTGCTTCTTGGACATCTTGGGAGCCTCCTTGGTCTTCTGCTCGGTGAGGTTCACGCTTGCGGGCTTGTCCTTGCGGTCCACGGCGTCGTACACGCTGCTCTTGGGCTTGTGCTTGCTGGGATTATACAGGATGTCGTTGATGCCGCAACCCTTGTTGAAGCGGCTCAGGTCCACCTCGCCGTTGTTGCCCTTGACGGCGGGCTTGAAGACGCCGCAGTCCGAGAATTGCCACAACAGCCAGCGATAGCCGATGTTGGGCTGGGTGGTGTTGTACTTGGCGATGAACAGGGGATACTCCGAGAAAGCCCTGCCCAAGTGCTTGGTGAAGAACTTCTCGCTGGTATAGATCATGGGCTTGCAGCCGTAGTAGTCCTCGAGCAGGTCGGCAAAGACCTTGACGCTGTCGCGCAGTTGTTGTGAAGTCCAGCGGCCGGTCACCTCGATGTCGATGATGGGGATGAGGTCCTGCTCCTCCCTGTTGGCGGTGCGCACGAAGTTATGGAACTGGGTTGTCGCGCTGCTCTTGGTGGACAGGAAATGGTAACTACCCACCTTGAAGCCGTGCTTGCGGGCGTTGTGGATGTTCTCCTTGTAGCGGGGATCAACATAGTCGCTGCCCTCGGTAGCCTTGATATAGACATACTTGATCTTGGAGAAACTCTTGAGTTGTCCCCAGTCGATGGTACCCTGGTGCTTGGAGATGTCGATGCCATCAAATTGTACCTTGTCGGGGTAGTACATCTGTTTTTTGGGCTTGGCGGGAGCGGGCTTGGCTGTGTCCTGTTGGGCCTTGTCGGCAGGCTTGTTGTCCTTTGAGTCCTTGACGGGAGCAGCGGCAGGCGTCTGGACATTAGCCTTGTTGTCCTTATTATTCACGTCCTTCTTGGGCTCCTCCTTCTTGGGCTCGTCCTTCTTGGGCTCGTCTTTTTTCTTGTCCTTGTTCCTGACGCGCTCGCGAGTGGGCTTGTTGATGTCGGTGTGTTGAGGCGTGGCCATGCTGTCGATGGAAAACAGCGTGAGCCATGTGAGTATCAGTATGCGATATATAATAGATGGGCGCATAATAGTATTGTCGTGTTGAATTGGGAGTTCTTGCTGAAAAGTTGGCTGCAAAGTTAAGAATAAAACCGATAACGGCCATATCTAATTGTTGAAAACTTGAATGAAAAGTTTAGCGCGGCTGTTTGCAAGATGAACCTGGCAATGGTGTAACTATTTAACCAGTTGAGTCTCACGCAAAGCCATGAAGCCGCTAAGTATTTTTTTAATAAAATTGTCTTTGTTGTATTTCTTGTCTTCCAATCCCAAAAAGGAAAACAAGAAATACGGTAAATACTATGGCATCAGCGCTCGTCGAGCCAAATCTCACTCTGAGTGGCGAAACGGCAATATTTAGGCTTTATCAGTTGTTGTTAAACAGGAATCGGAGAGTTGCGTATCAGTTTCAAGAAATAAATGAGTTTTAAAAATATAATGTAAGTACCTTATAAATAATGCCTTATCGGCTTTGCGGCTTTGCGAGAGTTGAAGTCGCTGAATAGATATGTAATGGCCCCTAATTCATAAAAAAAGCGAAAAACGGCATCATTTCACTGAGGTGATGAGCATTTTTCACTATCTTTGTAGGATAATCGCATTTCATGGAATGTAATACTGACAAAATATGGCAAGAAAAAGCGGACTGCAATCGTTGAAACAGGAGCGTCGTGAGTTCCACGACAGGGTCATCAACTTCTTTAATGAGCAGGGTGAGGCCCCGTTCAATTACAAGCAGGTGTCGGCAGCGGTGGGCGCCAACACGCCCAAGCGGCGCACGCTCATCGTCGAGATACTGGACCAACTGGCCGTTGACGGCTTCCTGGTGCAGGTGGGCCCCGGCAGTTACAAGTCGGCCAACCGCTCGTCGGTGGCCGAGGGCATCTTCATTCGCCGCAGCAACGGCAAGAACAGCGTTGACACCGCTAGCGACGACGGGTTGCCCATCATGGTGGCCGAGCGCAACTCGATGCACGCCCTGAACGGTGACCGCGTGCTGGTGCACATCCGTGCCGCCCGCCATGGCATGGAGCCCGAGGCCGAGGTGGTGAAAATCCTGGAGCGCAAGGAGCAGGTGTTTGTCGGCACGCTGCAGGTGCTCAAGTATTTTGCCCAACTGGCGACCGACAGCAAGTTCCTGGCGACCGACATTTTTATCCCGCTGGACAAACTCGCTGGCGGCAAGACCGGCGACAAGGCCGTTGTCAAGATCGTTGACTGGCCTGAGGATGCCAACTCGCCTATTGGCGAGGTGGTCGATGTGCTGGGAGTTGCCGGTGAGAACAATGCCGAGATTCACGCCATCCTGGCCGAGTTCGGCTTGCCCTATAAATATCCCGAGAACGTCACCGAGGCTGCCGAGGCCCTGGATGCCGGCATCACGCCCGAGGAGGTGGCCCGTCGCCGCGACATGCGCGACGTGACCACGTTTACCATCGACCCGGCCGATGCCAAGGACTTTGACGACGCGCTGTCCATCGAGCGGCTCAAGAACGGCAATTGGGAGATCGGCGTGCACATCGCCGATGTGAGCCACTATGTGACGCCGGGTTCCATCATCGACAAGGAGGCCTATGAGCGCGCCACGTCGGTCTATCTGGTGGACCGCACCATCCCGATGCTGCCCGAGAAACTGTGTAACAACATCTGCTCGTTAAGGCCCGATGAGGACAAACTCACCCACTCGGTCGTCATGGAAATGGATGCCGAGGCCAAGGTGAAGAAATACAAAATCTGCCACACGGTGACCCGCAGCAACAGGCGTTTCTCCTATGAGGAGGCGCAGCACATCCTGAAGACCGGCAAGGGTGACCTGGCCGAGGAACTCGCCGTGCTCAACGAGATGGCCAAGCAGTTGCGCAAGCGTCGCTTTGAGGAAGGCGGCTCGGTGTCGTTTAACCGCGAGGAAATCAAGTTTGACATCGACGAGACGGGCAAGCCCATTGCCGTGCACGTGCATGAGTCACAGGACGCCAACAAACTCATCGAGGAGTTTATGCTGCTGGCCAACTGCAAGGTAGCCGAGCACATCGGCAAGGTCGCTAAGAACAAGACCGCCAAGGCGTTTGTCTATCGCGTACACGACCAGCCCGACCTGGACAAGTTGCAGAACTTTGCCGACATCGCTGCCCACTTTGGCTACAAGGTGCGCACCAAGGGCTCCGGCCGCGACATCAATAAGTCCATCAACAAGATGCTCGAGCAGGCCAAGGGCAAGCCCGAGGAGGAGATGCTGGCCATCCTGGCCATCCGCTCGATGGCCAAGGCCGTCTATAGCGCGACCAACATCGGCCACTATGGCTTGGCATTTGACTACTATACCCATTTCACCTCGCCCATCCGCCGCTATCCCGACTTGACGGTACACCGGCTGCTGGACAAGTATGCCGCCGGCGAGAAGAGCGTGGATCCCGTCAAACTCGAGGACCAGTGCAAGCACATGAGCGCCCAGGAACAACTCGCCGCCAATGCCGAGCGCGCCTCCATCAAGTACAAGGAGGTCGAGTTCATGGGGCAGCGTCTGGGAGGTGTGTTTGAGGGGCACATCTCGGGTGTGACCGAGTGGGGTCTGTATGTCGAACTCGACGAGACCCATTGCGAGGGTCTGGTGGGCATCCGTGGCTTGGATGACGACTTCTATGAGTTTGACGAGAAGAATTACTGCATCCGTGGCCGTCGCCGCGGCAAGGTCTATCGCCTGGGCGACACCATCACCATCCAGGTGGCCCGAGCCGACCTGATCAAGAAGCAACTTGACTTTGTCCTCGTGGACAAGGAAAATCCCGCCAATAGCCACCGCATTGACCGTGAGCCCATCACCGAGCAGAACAGCCGCAGCACGGGCAGCGAGCGTCTCTCGCGTGACGAGCGCCAGCGTATGCAGTATGAGGGCGGTAGCGCGTCGCGCCGCCAGCAGCGCGGAGCCCGTGGCAACAGCACCCGCCGCCAGGGCAAGGAGGCCCGTAAATCGGGTTCCGCCCGGAAAACGGGCCGTTCAGGCAAGCCCCGTGGCCGCAAGAAGTAGTCGTCGTCCGCATGATCCGTCCCATCCGTTACCCCGATAGAATAGCATGAGCGATAACGTCCTTCATAGGGTTAAACTCGAGCCCCTGGGTTGCAAACTCAACTTCTCGGAAACCGCCACCATGCAGTCATTGCTGGCCGAGCATGGCATCGTGCCCGCCGCTCCCGGCGAGGTGCCCGACGTGTGTGTGGTGAACACGTGCAGCGTGACGGCTCTGGCCGACAGCAAGTGCCGCCAGCACATCCGCCACCTCATCCGCCAGTACCCCGGCGCACTGATGGTCGTTACGGGGTGCTATGCCCAACTCAAGGGCAAGGAAATTGCCGAGATTGATGGCGTGGACATCGTGCTGGGCAGTGAGCACAAGGCCGAGATTGCGCGCTATGTCATGCAGTGGTTTGAGGACCGCCAGCAACGTTTGGCGGTGACCCCGTCGCTGGACATACGCACGTTCTCGCCATCCTGTGACCGCGGAGACCGCACCCGCTACTGGCTCAAGGTGCAGGACGGCTGTGACTACTGGTGCAGTTACTGCACCATCCCCGCAGCGCGTGGCCGCAGCCGCAGCGGCACCATTGCCGACCTTATCCGTCAAGCCCGCGAGGTGGCAGCCGAGGGCGGCAAGGAAATCGTCATCACGGGCGTGAATATCGGCGACTTTGGCAAGAACACGGGCGAGTCGTTTCTCGACCTGCTCAAGGCCCTTGACGATATCGAGGGCGTCGAGCGTTACCGCATATCGTCGATAGAACCCGACCTGCTGACCGACGAGATTATCGACTGGTGCGCCCGGTCGAGGGCATTCATGCCCCATTTCCACATCCCGCTGCAGAGCGGCAGTGACCCGGTCCTGAAGTTGATGCGCCGCCACTATGCGCGCCAGTTGTTTGCCGACAAAGTGGAGCGTTGCCGTGACAGGATGCCCGATTGCTTCATCGGTGTTGACGTGATGGTGGGCACCCGCGGCGAGACGCCCGACCTGTTTGAGGACAGTTTCAACTTCATCGCCGGCCTGGACGTGCAGCACCTGCACGTGTTCCCCTACAGTGAGCGCCCCGGCACGATGGCCCTGCGCATCCCCTATATTGTCACCCAGCAGGACAAGCAGGAACGTGCGGCACGCATGATAGCCCTGAGCGACAGCAAGCAGGCCGACTTCACGCGGCGCTACCTGGGCACCGTGCGTCCCGTGTTGCTGGAGCATGGCCGCGGCAAGGGCAAGATGCACGGTTTTACCGACAACTACATCCGCGTGAACGTGGAGCCCGACATGAGCCTGGCCAACAAGATTGTAAACGTGAAACTACTGACCCTGAATGACGACTTGAGCGTTGATGCCGTGGTCGTGAACGAGTAATAAGATATTTATTTTGTATGAAAAAAGTTGCAGTCATCATCCTCAACTGGAACGGAGCCGCCCTGCTGCGCCGTTACCTGCCCACTGTGATTGAGGGCACCGATGACGCCATTGCCGACATCATCGTCGCCGATAACGGCAGCACCGATGCCAGCATGCAGGTGCTACAAGAGGAGTTCCCTGGTGTCAGGACGTTGCGCTTTGACGCCAATCACGGCTTTGCCGGCGGCTATAACCTGGCCATCGGCCAGACGATGTACCCCTATACGGTGTTGCTCAACAGCGACGTGCGCACCCCCCGAGGGTGGCTCAACCCCCTGCTGGACTACATGGAGGCACATCCCGGCGTGGGCGCCGTGATGCCCAAGTTGCTCAAGGACGGCGCTGGCGACAAGCCCATGTTTGAGTATGCCGGTGCTGCCGGCGGTTACATCGACTGTCACGGTTATCCCTATTGCCGCGGGCGCATCTTTGAATTCGTCGAGGAGGACAATGGCCAGTATGACAACGGGCCCAAGAGCGTCTTCTGGGCCACGGGTGCCTGCTTGATGGTGCGCAGCGGACTGTATCAGGACGTCGGCGGCCTGGATGAGGCCTTTTTTGCCCACATGGAGGAGATAGACCTGTGCTGGCGCATCCGTCTGGCCGGTCATGACCTGATGATGGTGCCGTCGAGCCATGTCTATCACTTGGGCGGTGGCAGCCTGCCGCAGGGCAACCCCCGCAAGACCTACCTTAACTTTCGCAACAACCTGTTGCTGCTGCACAAGAATCTGCCGGTTCAGGAGGGCAAGCGCCTGCTTTTCATCCGCCGGTTGATGGACACGCTGGCCTTCGGGATGGCGCTGGCCAAGTTCCACGGTGGTGACGCGTGGGCCATCGTCCGCGCCCACCGGGATTTCCGCAGGATGCGTTCGGGTTACACCTCGCAACCCTCGGTCAACCTGCTGCGCGAGTTGCCCGAAGAGCGTGTCAACATCATCACTGCCCACTACCTGCGAGGCGTGAAACGCTTCACCGACTTGAAAATGAAATAAACGATATAGGCCCTCTATATTTAAAAAAAAGAATGACAATGAGAAAACTTGGATTTGGGCTCATGCGCTTACCGCTGACCAACCCTGATGACCAGACGAGTATCGACATCGAGAAGTTCAAGGAGATGGTCGATGTGTACATGGAGCGCGGCTTCACCTACTTTGATACCGCCTATCCCTATCACGGTGGCGCCAGCGAGACGGCCTTGCGCGAGGCTGTGGTCAAGCGCTATCCGCGCGAGTCGTTCACGGTGACGAGCAAGATGCCGGTCTGGGCCATCAAGGAGGAGAGCGACCTGGAGCGCATCTTCAACGAGCAACTGGAGAAGTGCGGTGTCGATTATTTTGACTACTACTGGCTGCATGCCCTCAACCGCGAGCGTGTCGAGGTGATGGAGCGCATGGACGGCTGGGGTTTCCTCCAGCGCAAGAAAGCCGAGGGGCGCATCCGCCACATCGGTTTCTCGTTCCATGATAGTTCTGACCTGTTGGCCGAGATACTGGAGCGGCATCCCGAGGCCGAGTTTGTGCAGTTGCAGATTAATTACCTCGACTGGGACAGCCCCGCCATCGAGGCCCGCACCTGTTATGACCTGTGTGTCGAGCACGGCAAGCCTGTCATCGTGATGGAGCCTGTCAAGGGCGGCTCGCTGGCCCGAGTGCCCGAGGCGGTCGAGCGCATGTTCAAGGACTATGCGCCCGATGCGAGCATTGCCTCATGGGCCATCCGCTACTGCGCCTCGTTGCCCGGTGTGTTGACCGTCTTGAGCGGTATGAGCAATATGGAGCAACTCAAGGACAATACGTCCTACATGCAGAACTTCCAGCCGCTCAACGATGAGGAGCAGGCCATCATCGCCCGTGCCACCCAGGTTATCCGCGACTCCATCGCGGTGCCGTGCACGGCCTGTCATTACTGCACTGACGGCTGTCCGCAGCAGATTGCCATTCCCGAGTACTTCAACCTGTACAACACGTTGCAGCACTTCGGCGCCAAGGAGCAGCGCGGCAACACCAAACTCTACTACGACCTGCTGACCAAGCACCACGGCAAGGCCAGCGAGTGTGTCGAGTGCGGCCAGTGCGAGGCCCAGTGCCCCCAGCACATCGATATCATCGACAACCTCAAGAAGGTGGTAGCCGCCTTTGAGGAATAGCCTCATCTGCTCCCCGCCTCGCACCATGGTGCTCTGTTTTTCGGGTTGTTTGATAAGTTAAAGAGAAGACAATAAGTACAATAAATACAATACCAAGGCATCTGTGCTCTTGTGGTTTGAAGACAAGAAAGACAATTATTATCTTTTATCTCTTTTGATAGAGTTTATAAATGCCTTTGAATTAATGACTTAGCGGCTTGGCGGCTTGGCGTGAGATGAAGTTGCTGAATAGTTGCGATTGCCGCAGAATTACTTAAAAGATTGTAAAATCGGGGCTAAAGTCTTGACAAACGGCCCTGGATGTTGTAATTTTGCGCCAAATTGCAGAGATATGCGCTATTGCATACCCTGGAACTGCGATAAAAACTACTAGGACAAGAATCTAAAGACAAATAAGGAATAATGGCAACTCAAGAAAAGAAATCTCAGGTTGAGAACAAGGCAAATAATGGTAAGGTCACTTATCCGCTGTGCAAAATCAACTTCATCATGATGGGCGTGTGCCTGCTGTTGATTGTCATCGGTTTCTGGCTGATGACGGGCAGTGCCAATGTGGGCGACACGTTCAACAAGGACCTGTTTGAGAGCAGCCGTGTGACCACGGGCCCGATTATCGCCTTCCTGGGCTTTGTGCTCATGGCATTTGCCATCATCTATCGCAAGAAAGACAATCATCAGGTTAACAATAACAACGACGAGGATAACGCATAAACGGCATGAGTTGGATTGAAGCGTTGATTCTGGGCATTGTCCAGGGTCTGACGGAGTATCTCCCTGTGAGTAGCAGTGGCCACCTGGCCATCGGCAGTTACCTGTTCGGCATCGATGGTGCCGACAACTTGACGTTTACCATCCTGGTCCACGTGGCCACGGTGTTGAGCACCTTTGTCGTGCTGTGGAGTGAGATTGACTGGATCCTCAAGGGCCTGTTCAAGTTCAAGATGAACGACGCGACCAAGTACTTCATCAACATCCTCGTGTCGATGATCCCCATCGGCATCGTGGGCGTGTTCTTCAAGGACACGGTGGATGAAATCTTTGGCAGCGGACTGCTCATCGTGGGCTGCATGCTGCTCTTGACGGCCGCATTGCTCATCTTCTCCTACTATGCCAAGCCGCGCGTGAAGGAGCATATCTCCTGGCGAGATGCCCTCGTCATCGGCATCGCCCAGGCGTGTGCCGTGATGCCCGGCCTGTCGCGCTCGGGCAGCACCATCGCCACGGGTCTGCTGCTGGGTAACAAGAAGGAGTCGCTGGCCCAGTTCTCCTTCCTGATGGTCATCCCGCCCATTCTGGGCGAGGCCCTGCTCGATGTGCTCAAGGCCGTCAAGGGCGAGGAGGCCTTCGGCGGCATCGACACGTTGCCGCTGGTGGTGGGCTTCATTGCCGCCTTTGTCGCCGGTTGTGTGGCCTGCAAGTGGATGATCAATATCGTCAAGCGGGGCAAACTGGTGTGGTTCGGTGTGTATTGCATCATCGCCGGTATTACCGCCATCGCCCTGTCGCAGTGGATGCCCGCCCCCGCGATGTAAAAAGGGCGCATAGATAAAAAAAGAGAAAAGCAACAAGCGCAATAAGTCATATCATTGTAGTGTGACTGGCGTTTTCCGTTTTGAAAGAATAAAATATGCTGAATCCGATAGAAGGTGAAATATTCTGCATCGACAAGCCGTTGAGAATGACCTCGTTTGCCGCCGTCAAGAAGGTGCGAGCCGTGCTGCGCACCCATTTGGGGACGCGCCAGGTCAAGGTGGGCCATGCCGGCACCCTCGACCCGCTGGCAACTGGCGTGCTGCTGCTGTGCACCGGCCATGCCACCAAGCGCATCGACGAGTTGCAGGCAGGTGTCAAGGAGTATATCGCCGACCTGCGCCTGGGCGCTACCACACCCAGTTATGACCTGGAGACCGAGGTGGATGCCACATTCGAGTGGCGCCACATCGACCGACCGCTCATCGACCGCGTGCTGCATGAGCGCTTCACGGGCAGCATTGAACAGGTGCCGCCCTCGTTCTCGGCCTGCAAGATCGACGGCAAGCCTGCCTACAAGTTGGCCCGCAAGGGGCAGGACGTGGAAATCCGCCCCAAGACCCTCGTCATCGACGAGATCGAGGTGCTCCAGTGCGGATTGCCCGAGGAGCCCACGTTGCAGATACGCGTCGTGTGCAGTAAGGGTACCTATATCCGCGCCCTGGCACGCGACATCGGCGAGGCCCTGGGCAGCGGAGCCCACTTGACGGCACTGCGCCGCACCCGCGTGGGGGAGGTGACCATCGACAAGTGCCTCACCCTCGAGGCCCTGGTCGAGAAACTGGACGCCGAGACCTATGTCTCGCCCGAGCAGGCCGCAGCCGAGCGCCTCGAGCGTGAGCGGCAGGAAAACCGTGAGCGCGCCGCCCGCCAGAAGGCCGAGCACGCCGCCCGCAAGCAAGCAAAAAACTGCACCGCGCCTCCTAAGCGCACCTCCCAAATCAAGTAAAGGACAGTACAGGCCTTACTTAAAACTGAAAACTCAAAACTTACAACTCTATAATATAAAGTCATGAAACTTTCAGAATTCAATACCCGGATGCCCGAGGAACTCATTGCCTCCTATCCCGCTCCCGTGCGTGACGAGTCACGCCTGATGGTGCTGCACAAGCGCAGCAACGAGATTGAGCACCGAGTGTTCAAGGAGATACTCCAGTACTTCAACCCGCATGACCTGTTTGTGTTCAACGACACCCAGGTCTTCCCCGCCAAGTTGTTTGGCAACAAGGAGAAGACGGGCGCCCGCATCGAGGTGTTCCTGCTGCGCGAGTTGAATCCCAGCAACAAGTTGTGGGACGTGCTGGTTGAGCCCGCACGCAAGATACGCATCGGCAACAAACTCTACTTTGGCCTGGACGACTCGATGGTGGCCGAGGTCATCGACAACACCACCTCGCGCGGCCGCACGCTGCGATTCCTCTATGACGGCGACCACGACCAGTTCAAGAAGGACTTGTACAACCTGGGTACCACGCCGTTGCCCTATTACATCAACCGCGATGCCGAACCCGAGGATGCCGAGCGCTACCAGACCATCTTTGCCAGCAAGGAGGGTGCTGTGGTGGCTCCTGCTGCAGGCTTGCACTTCTCCCGTGAACTGATGCGCCGCATGGAGATCTATGACATCGACCGCGACTTCATCACGATGCACATCAGCCTGGGCTCCTACCGCGACATCGACGTCGAGGACCTGACCAAGCACCGCATGGACAGCGAGGAGATGGACGTCAGCGTCGAGTTGGCCGAGAAGGTCAACACCCTGCGCGACGGCGGTAACAAGGTGTGCGCCATCGGCACGTCGGTGCTGCGCGCCTTCGAGACCTGCGTGGGCATGAACGGCCACATCAAGCCCTATGGAGGCTGGAGCAACAAGTTCCTGTTCCCGCCCTACGAGTGCACTACCTGTGACGCGCTGGTGACCAATTTCCACATGCCTTACTCGATCATGCTGATGGCCCAGGCAGCCTTCGGCGGCTACGAGCAGACGATGAATGCCTACCAGGTCGCCATCGACGAGAAGTACCGCTTTGGTGCCTACGGCGACGCCATGCTCATCCTCAACGACTGACATTCTCATCCCTAGAGGGTCTAGAAGACAAGAAGGACGGTTCCATATGTCTTTCTTGTCTTTCTTTTTTTGATACAAGGGAAACAATGAGTGCAACAAATACCATGGCATTGGCGCTCCTCGTCTGAAGGCAAGAAGGACCATTTTTTATTGTTTTTATTGTGTTTCTTGTTTTCCTTTTTTCTGGGAGAGGGGGAAAATTGTTGTAGTTGTGGGGAAAACGGAAATTTTTTACTACCTTTGCAGGATATTTGAGGAAATAAAAAATTAACAATTCAATTAATAACTAAAAAACAACAATTTTTATGTGGTTAACTAATTCATCTGTAGGACGCAAGGTGGTGATGTCGGTAACCGGCCTCTTCCTTGTCCTATTCGTCACATTCCATGCGCTGATGAACGCTGTGGCCCTCATCTCGTTTGAGGCCTATGACGCGATTTGCGAGTTCCTCGGTGCCAACTGGTATGCCGTGCTGGGCACGTTGATCCTGGCCGGCGGCTTCGCGATTCACATTATCTTTGCGTTCATCCTCACGTTCCAGAACCGCAAGGCTCGTGGTAACAACCGCTATGCAGTGAACGCCCGTCCCAAGAACGTCGAGTGGGCTTCACAGAACATGCTCGTTCTGGGTATCATCGTTCTGGGTGTCATGGTTCTGCACCTGACCCAGTTCTGGGCCAAGATGCAGTTGCCCGAACTGATGGGTGAGCACGTGATGAACGGCACCTTCTACCTCAAGGCCACCTTCAGCCAGTTGTGGGTACTCCCCGTTTACCTCATCTGGTTCGCCGCCCTGTGGTTCCACATCAGCCACGGTTTCTGGAGCGCATTCCAGACCCTGGGTACGGCCAATGACAAGTGGATCACCCGCTGGCAGTGCATCTCCAAGTGGTGGGCCACGATCGTGTTTATCCTGTTTGCTGTAGAGGCTTGCTACTTCATCTGGTTCTTTGCCCTCTAAACGCTGAGTATTAACCCTTAAAAAATTTGTAACACAAATGGAAGACAACAAAATGAACGCTCAGCCCATCGATTCCAAGATTCCCGAGGGACCCATCGCTGAGAAATGGACCAACTATAAGGCTCACCAGAAACTCGTCAACCCCGCCAACAAGCGCAAACTCGACATCATCGTCGTGGGTACCGGTCTGGCAGGTGCGTCGGCAGCCGCCACGCTGGGCGAGATGGGATTTAACGTGCTGAACTTCTGCATCCAGGATTCGCCCCGCCGCGCTCACTCGATCGCCGCACAGGGTGGTATCAATGCAGCCAAGAACTACCAGAACGACGGTGACTCGGTTTACCGCCTGTTCTATGACACCGTCAAGGGTGGTGACTACCGTGCCCGCGAGGCCAACGTTTACCGCCTGGCCGAGGTGTCGAACAATATCATCGACCAGTGTGTGGCACAGGGTGTTCCCTTCGCCCGCGAGTATGGCGGTCTGCTGGCCAACCGTTCGTTCGGTGGCGCTCAGGTGAGCCGCACGTTCTACGCTAAGGGTCAGACCGGCCAGCAGTTGCTGCTGGGTGCCTACTCGAGCCTGAACCGCATGATCCATGCCGGCAAGGTGAAGAGTTACAACCGCTATGAGATGCACGACGTGGTCATCATCGACGGCCGTGCCCGCGGTATCATCGCCAAGAACCTGGTGACCGGTAAGTTGGAACGCTTTGCCGCCCACGCAGTGGTGATCGCCACTGGTGGTTATGGCAACACCTACTTCCTGAGCACCAACGCCATGGGTTGCAACTGCTCGGCTGCAATGGCTTGCTATCGCCACGGCGCCTACTTTGCCAACCCCGCCTATGTGCAGATTCACCCCACCTGTATCCCCGTTCACGGCGACAAGCAGTCCAAGTTGACGCTGATGAGTGAGTCGCTGCGCAACGATGGCCGCATCTGGGTTCCCAAGAACATCGAGGACGCCAAGAAGTTGCAGGCCGGCCAGATCAAGGGCAGTGACATCCCCGAGGAGGAGCGTGACTACTACCTGGAGCGCAGGTATCCCGCCTTCGGTAACCTGGTGCCCCGTGACGTGGCCAGCCGCGCCGCCAAGGAGCGCTGCGACAAGGGTTATGGCGTGAACAACACCGGCAAGGCCGTGTTCCTGGACTTCAGCGAGGCCATCAACCGCCTGGGCATCGACGTGATTCGCCAGCGCTATGGCAACCTGTTCGACATGTATGAGGAGATCACCGACGTGAACCCCGGCGAACTCGCCAACGAGATCAACGGCGTGAAGTACTACAACCCCATGATGATCTATCCCGCTATCCACTACACGATGGGCGGCATCTGGGTTGACTATGAGTTGCAGACCAGCATCAAGGGTCTGTTTGCCATCGGTGAGTGCAACTTCAGCGACCACGGTGCCAACCGCCTGGGTGCATCGGCGCTGATGCAGGGTCTGGCCGACGGTTACTTCGTGCTTCCCTATACCATCCAGAACTACCTGAGCGACCAGATCACCGTGCCTCACTTCTCGACCGACAGCAAGGAGTTTGACGAGGCCGAGAAGCGCGTGCAGAAGAACCTCGATGACCTGATGGCCATCCATGGCAAGCGCTCGGTTGACAGCATCCACAAGGAACTGGGTAACGTGATGTGGGAATACGTCGGTATGGCCCGCACCAAGGAGAGCCTCGAGACCGCATTGCAGAAACTCAAGGAACTGCGCAAGGAGTTTGAGACCAACCTGTTTATCCCCGGTACCCAAGAGGGCATGAACATCGAGTTGGACAAGGCATTCCGCCTGCGTGACTTCATCACCATGGGTGAGTTGATCGCCTATGACGCACTGAACCGTCACGAGAGTTGCGGTGGTCACTTCCGCGAGGAGCACCAGACCGAGGAAGGCGAGGCCAAGCGCGACGACGAGAACTTCTTCTATGTCGCCTGCTGGAAGTACAACGGCACCGACGAGACCGCTCCCACGCTCATCAAGGAGCCCCTCCACTATGAGGCCATCAAGGTCCAGACGCGTAACTATAAGTCATAATCAACCACATTAAAAATCATCGAATACAATGGAAACAAATATAAGTTTCAAACTTAAGGTTTGGCGTCAGGCCAACGCTCACGCCGAGGGCCGCTTTGAGACCTACGAGATGCACGATATCCCCACCGACACCTCCTTCCTCGAGATGATGGACATCCTCAACGAGCAACTCATCGAGAAGGGCGAGGAGCCTGTCACCTTTGACCACGACTGCCGCGAGGGCATCTGCGGCATGTGCTCGCTCTATGTTAACGGCCATCCCCATGGTCCCGCAACCGGAGCCACCACGTGCCAGTTGTACATGCGCCGCTTCCACGACGGTGACACCATCACCGTTGAGCCCTGGCGTTCGGCCGCATTCCCCGTTATCAAGGACCTGATGGTCAACCGCAACGCCTTTGACCAGATCCAGCAGGCTGGTGGCTACGTCAGTTTCCAGACGGGCGGTGCCCAGGATGCTAACGCCATCCCCATCAGCAAGGAGGCTGCCGACGAGGCTATGGACAGCGCCACCTGCATCGGCTGCGGTGCCTGTGTAGCCGCTTGCAAGAACGGTTCGGCCATGCTGTTCCTCAGCGCCAAGGTGAGCCAGTTCGCATTGCTGCCCCAGGGCCGTGCCGAGGCCAAGCGCCGCGTCAAGGCCATGCTCGCCAAGATGGACGAACTGGGCTTCGGTAACTGCACCAACACCGGTGCCTGTGCCGCCGAGTGCCCCAAGAACATCAAGTTGAGCAACATCGCCCGCTTGAACCGCGAGTTCCTGTGCGCCAAGTGCAGTGACTAATGCCGCTGGAGGTCAGGTGCCTGACCCGCAACATATCGCGTGCCGCGAGGGATTATTCCCTGGCGGCACGTTTTTTTTCCTGGGCGATGCATTCTTGCAAGGGTGGGGCGCATCATCCGAACTCAATTCACCGAATCATCTCAGACACAACCTCACGCTGGGCCGCAAAGTCGCTAAGGCGTTATTTTTGAGACATTTATAAAATGTTGTGCTTTTACGGGGATTGCATTAATGCTGACTTGTGATAGTTCAGCAGAAAGTTGAAATAATTAATTAAGCCGATTAATATTAGATACTTAGCGTCTTGGCGTCTAAGCGTGATTATGAGTCAAGGCGTTTTGGTTTAAGAGTCACTTTTTATGGTGCATTGTGTTGATTTTTGTGAAAAACGTGCTAAATTTGCGAGAGAATAGAATAAATCATCCCAAATAACCAATAGACTATGAAATACTTTATTGCAGAAAACGGCCAGCAAGCCGGCCCGTTTGAACCCAGCGAATTGCTGCAGCACGGCCTGACTGTGAACTCCCTCGTGTGGTGTGAGGGTATGCCCAGTTGGACGTCGGCCAGCCAGGTGCCCGAGTTGATGGCATTGCTCAGCGGGCAGACCTTCAATCCCGGCAACATCGACATGCAGATGCCCCAGATGCCCCCCGTGGGTGGCGGTGGCGCCCAGTTGCCCCAGGTGCCTCCCTTCGGCGGTCAGCCTCAGCAGCCTGCGCCCTATGGCCAACCCTATGGCCAGGGCACGACCAATCAGCCCTATGCCCAGCCGCAATATGGCCCCAGCAACAATCAGCAGGGCCGTCAAGTGATGCCCAAGACGTGGTTCACCGAGTGTGTCATCGTCACCATCATGTCGGCACTGTGCTGCTGCAACCCGTTGGGCCTCCTGTCGGGTATCTACTCGGTCTTCAAGGCCAACAGTTCCAAGAACAAGTATGCACGGGGTGATGTCCAGGGCTCGACAGCCGACGGCGCCACAGCCAAGAAGTGGATGATCATCACTATCGTCATTGGCCTCGTGTGGTCCTGCATCCAAGCCTACCGCATTGTTACCGATCCCGCCTTCCTGCAGCAGATACAGGAAGGAGCCGTCGGTTCGCTGTACGGCTTTTGATCAGTTGACTAACTGTTCCCTCTCGTGACCTGCCAGACACCTGTGAAGATGAGGGCAGCGGCAATGGCGTGTATCCACTGGGGAGCCGCGAGGCCCATGACCATGCTGGCCACGACGGTGACAAAGGGCTGCACATAGTTATAGACGCTCACGGTGGTGGGCAGCAGGCGACGCTGGGCCCATACCACCAGCAGGAAGGTGAAGAAGGTGGCCGCAGCCACGATATAGACAATCTCGCCGGCTGTCTTCAGGCTCATGGCCTGCCAGTCGATGTGCATGATTTGTGGTAGGGTGAAGGGCAGAATCATCAGGCTCGCAAAGGTGAATGTCCACTTGTTGAACGTGAACGCGTCATACTTGCGGATGACGGGCGAGTAGTGCGTCAAGTAGAAGGCATATCCCACCTGGGAGACGAGGATGAGCAGGTCGCCGCGAAAGTCGGTGGGCCGTCCATCGCCTGCCGTGGTGCGGGTGATGAGCAGCACGGCCCCCGTGAAGCCCATGATGATGCCCAGCGCGCGCCGAGCCGTGATGCGCTCGTGCAGCAGGATGGACGACAGGATGAGTGTGAAGATGGGCATGGTCGTCAACTCGATGGTGGCATTGATGGGGGAGGTGAGGCTCAGCCCGACGATGTAGCCACCCTGGGCCATGACAAAGCCGAAGAAACTCGCGCCCACGATGCGCAACAGGTCACGCCGCTCGACTCGCTGCTGAGGGATGAAAAGCGACCCCACCCAGAAGAGCACTGCCGCACCACAGATGCGGAACGCCACCAGTTGGGGGCCCGTGATGCCGCCACGGGTGAGGACGTCCTTGGAAAAAGTCGCCATCAGCCCGAACAGCACCATGGCCAGCAGCATCGCGCCATGGGCTCGGTAATCCTTATGTGTCGCGGTATGGTTATCGGTAGTCATGTTCTGTTTCAGCCCGCAAAATTACAACAAATTTACCCAATGGCAAAACCGTTGACAGGCTTCCACCGAGGGCCGGGATGTGATTTCCAGGTGCGGATTGTTGCATTTGTGGCAGATTGTGATTACCTTTGCCCTCAATCACTTGAGGATACGTCGCATTCCCCTCAGATTATATTAACTTTTAAACCGCTGAAAGATGAAACATCACATTGACCCGTTGAGATTGCCGCTGCTGGCATTGTTGCTGGCCGGCATGCTGCTGGCCGCATGCAGCAGTGATGAGCCTGACTACATGGTGGGCTACTACATGGATATCAATTCCCAGGTGAGGCTGTCGCTCGCCGATGCCGATGAGAACCAGGGCACCACCCCCGACATGGTGGTGGATGTGTTGTCCAACACGGTGCGGCGCATGCGCCAAGCCTTGCACGATGCTTATCCTCAAGACACCCGCTCGGGCAATGATGCGGCTGTCTTGACGGCTGTTGACAATATCTACAGGGACTATAAGTTGTCCTATGCCAGCAAGGAGGGAAACACCGTGTGTGTCATCAACCTCTACCGTACCAAGAAGGAAGGTGAAGTTGTCAAGGAGAGCACGCCGTTGAAGACCTACCACTTTGGCGCCCTGCCCGAGGACACGACCCAGGTGGGCAACTAGCCGCCACCTCGCAACCGGGAAGCATTACAATAACCAGTCAGGTGTTAGGAAATGGCGTTTGCCATGTGTTTCCTAACACCTGACTGGTTGATTATAAGGCCTCCCCTGTGGGGGAGAGGGCGATTACTTCATGAACTTGGCGAAATCGACCTTGCGCATGTCGCCGTCGTGCATGAGTGCACTGTGGAACGAGAGAGCGAGGTCGGGATTCATCATCACGTGGCCCTTCTTGGCGAGTTTGAGGTACTCACGCAGCAAGGGACGGTAAACGGGATGAGCGGCGTGCTCGATGATTTCGTTGGCACACTGCAGGGGATCCTTGCCGCGCAGGTCGGCAATACCCTGGTCGGTGATGATGATATCTACCGAGTGGGGGTTGTGGTCGGGATAGGAAACCATGGGCACGATGGTGCTGATGCAGTCGTCCTTCTTGATCGACGGGCACAGGAAGATGCTGGTGTAGGCATTGCGGGTGAAGTCGCCCGAGCCGCCCACGCCGTTCATCAGGCGCGTGCCGCTGACGTGGGTCGAGTTGATGTGGCCATAGATGTCGGCCTCGATGGCGGTGTTCATCGTGATGACGCCCAGACGGCGAACTACCTCGGGGTTGTTGCTGATCTCGCTGGGGCGCATGAGCACCTTGCCGTGCAGGGCCTCGCCCTTCTCAAAGAATTCGGTCATGGCCTGGCTCGAGAAGGTCATCGAGCAGGTGCTGGCAAACTTGCACTTGCCGCTCTCGAGCAACTCGAGCACGCTGTCCTGGATGACCTCGGTGTACATTTCAAAGGGCGGGATCTCGTCGCTCTTGTCCAGGGCGTCGAGCACGGCGTTGGCGATGTTGCCCACACCACTCTGCAGGGGCAGGAACTCCTTGGGAATGCGGCCCTGCTTGAGTTCATTGACCAGGAAGGCACACACGTTGTGGCCGATGGCAGCCGTCACGTCGTCAACGGGGGTGAAGGCACCCTCCTTGCTGATGGGCAGCGAGGTGCGAACCACGCCCAGCACCTTCTTGGGGTCGACATGGGCCTTGGGAGTACCCACGCGGTCGTGAGGCGTGTAGATGGGGATCTCGCGACGGTAGGGCGGGTCATTGGGCGTATAGACGTCATGCATGCCCAGGATGGTCTCGGGAATCTGGTCGTTGACCTCGACAATCACCTTGTCGGCCATCTTAAGCCACGTGGCGGTGTTACCCATCGAGGTGCCGAGGACGATGTCGCCCTCGTCGGTGATGCTCTGTGCCTCGACGATGGCCACGTCCATCTTGCCATAGAAGCCATAGCGGAACTCCTGTGCGAGTTCGCTCAGGTGGCGGTCGTTATAGTGGATGGCGCCACCGTTGATGGCCTTGCGCATGTCGGGGTGTGACTGATAAGGGGTGCGGAAGTTGAGTGCATCGGCACGGGTGAGTTCACCGTCGATGTGGTCGCTGGTCGATGCGCCACTGAACAGGTTGATCTTGAACTCGCGTCCTGCAGCATGCTCGCGCTTGGCGCGCTCGGCGATGGCGATGGGCACTGCTTGAGGACAACCGGGCGAAGTGAAGCCCGAAACACCTACTGTGAAGCCATTTTGTACAAATTCGGCGGCTTCCTCGGCCGAAAGAATCGGATAAATCATTGTGTTAGTGTTTAGTTTCCAGTCCCTGGATGTTGTGCTCCCCAGAGGCACCGGATTCTTTATTTATTTAATGGTTGAATGTTGATATCTATTGTTATGGCGATGATATAGACGTTGGCCCGAACCCTGCGGGGCTAATGCGAATCACACGAATTATTTTTAAATATTTTTCGTGAAATACGTTTTCTTAGCGAAATTAGCATTAAAAACCTTTTCAGGGCCAACTGTTATATCATTGCCATTGTTATTCTGTTAGTTCTTCAGTTTGGCTTGGATGGCTGCACTGGCCTCTTCATAGCCCGGCTTGTTGAGCAGGGCGAACATGTTCTTCTTGTAGGCCTCGACGCCAGGCTGGTCAAACGGGTTCACGCCCAGCATGTAGCCGCTCACGCCGCACGCCTTCTCAAAGAAGTAGATCAACTGGCCGATGTAGCGCTCGGTGAGTGCCGGGATGGTGATGATGAGATTGGGCACGCCACCGTCAACGTGTGCCAGGCGGGTTCCCAACTCGGCCATCTTGTTGACATAATCGACATTCTTGCCGGCGATGTAGTTGAGGCCGTCAAGGTTCTTGTCGTCGCTGGGGATGATGACCTCGTGTTGCTGGTCGCCGACGCTCAGCACGGTTTCAAAGAGCGTGCGCTCGCCGTCCTGAATCATCTGTCCCATGCTATGCAGGTCGGTAGTGAAATCGACGCTTGCGGGGAAGATGCCCTTGTGGCCCTTGCCCTCGCTCTCGCCGTAGAGTTGTTTCCACCACTCGGCCATGAAGTGCAGGCGCGGGGCGAAGTTGGCCAGCACCTCGATCTTCTTGCCCTGCTGATAGAGGGCGTTGCGCGTGATGGCATAGTTGAGCACCTGCTCGTCACCGCCCTGCTCCATCTCGACTGCACCTGCCACGAGGGCACGGATGTCAAATCCTGCCACAGCGATGGGCAACAGTCCCACAGGGGTGAGCACCGAGAAGCGGCCGCCCACGTTGTCGGGGATGACATAGGTGGCATAGCCCTCCTGGGTCGCGAGGTCACGCAAGGCGCCGCGGCGGGCGTCGGTGATGGCGATGATATTGCGCTGGGCAAATTCCTTGCCCTCTTGCTTCTCGAGCATGTCCTTGAAGATGCGGAAGGCGATTCCCGGCTCGGTCGTGGTTCCCGACTTGGAAATGACGATGATGCCAAACTTGTGCCCGCGCACCAGGTCCATCATGTCATAGAGGTAGTCCTCGCCGATGTTGCTGCCGGCAAACAGCACCTTGGGGCCGTCGGCCTTCTTGTAGGCGGCAAAGTGGTCGCTCAGTGCCTCGATGACGGCCTTGCCACCCAGGTAACTGCCACCGATGCCGATGCTGATGACATATTCACACTCGTTGCGCAGTTGTGCCGCGCTGGCGTTGATGTCACGCAACTCGTCGTCGCTGATGCTGCTGGGCAGGTGCAGCCAGCCCAGGAAGTCGTTGCCCAGTCCGCTGCCGCTCTCGAGCGTCTGCTTGGCGGCCAGTGCGCACGCTTGCAACTCTTGTGCTCGCTTGGCGGTCTTCTCGTCAAGGGCAAACTTGCTGATTACTTGAATTGAGTTGTTCATCTGGAAAAAAGTATTGGGATGTTTTTTTAAATTTCCTTGGTATAGGCGCGGCGGCGCTTGTGCTGGTCCCGCTCGAAGTATTCCCATTGCTTGAGAACCTTGGTGTTGACCTCCAGTTCGCGGTTACTCTCGGCATACTTGTACCCATTGGCATTGAAGCAGGGAATCAGGTCGGTGAACAGCAGCGAGTTCACGCCTTTGTTCTGGAACTCGGGCTTGACGGCTATGAGCATCAGGTCCACCACGTCGTTGTGCTTGAAGGCGTGCAGCAGGTGCTTCCATCCCCAGGGAAAGAGGCGTCCGCGGCCCTTGATGAGCGCTCTGGCCATCGAGGGTATGGAAATGCCCACGGCAATCAGTTCGCGCGTGTCCTTCTCGATAGCCATTGCCAGGTCGTTCAACGGCAGGAAGGGCAGGTACATCTTGATGTAGTGGTTGATCTGCTTGTCGGACAGCGGTGAGTAGCCGAAGATGTCGTCATAGGCTACATTGATCAACTTGAAAATGGCGTCGCCATAATCGGCCACGAGTTTCTTGCGGCTGGTGTACTTGATGGTCGTCAGGTTGTAGCGCTGGGCCACGAGATCGGAGATGCGCACCATCTTCTCGGGAATCTCCTCGGGGATGGTGATGAGCATCTCGATCCAGTCGGCATCCTTGACAAATCCCAAGCGGTCCATGTGCTTGGGGTAATAGGGGTGGTTGTAGATGCCGCCGCTGGTGCCCACGCGGTCAAAGCCCTCGATGAGCATGCCCTCGGGGTCCATGTCGGTGAAACTCAAGGGACCGGTGAGGTGCTCCATGCCCTTGCTCTTGCCCCAGCGGGTAACGGCGTCGATGAGCGCGTCCACGACCTCGGCATCGTCGATAAAGTCGATGTAACTGAAGCGCGCCTCCTTCTTGCCGGAGCGCTCGTTGCACACGTGGTTGATGATGCCGGCGACACGGCCCACGGGCTTGCCGTCGCGGTAGGCCATGTAGTAAATGGCCTCGCAGAAGTCAAACGCCGGGTTCTTGTCGGGCCTGAGGGTGTTGACCTCATCGGTGACCAATGGGGGAACGAAATACTCGCTGTCACGGTATAGCGTGTCGATGGGGTAATGCACAAACTTGATCAGATTGCGCTTGGTGGGTTGGATTTCTCGGATTTCTACTGCCATGTTGGTCTCTATTGGTTTCTAATCCCTGGATGGTTATTGTTTAACCCGCAAACACGACGTTGTTGAGCCACCACAGCAGGGCCAGCAGCCCTGCCAGGATGAGGTCCAACTTGAGAAAGAACCAGGTGTAATAGCGTCGCTCGGGGGTCATTGCTGTGGATTGTTAATTACCGCTCTTGGCCTTGTCATGCACCAGGTCATAGGTGATGGCGCCGTTGGAGGTCTTGATGTGCACGCTGTTGTCACCATTGAAACTGATGCCCGATGCGGCTCCGTTCTTGCCGCCATAGATGGTGAAATACTTGCGGCTGCTCTTGTTGAAGCCGACAACCGAGCCCTTGGTGTCGAGGAATACAAGGTAGCGGTCATTTTCCAACTTCTCCTTGATTTCCTTCATGTTGATGATGGGCTTGTCATACTGGGTGGGCTTCATCTTCACTTCGCCGCCTTCCTTAAGTTTGTCCATGTTCTCGGCGTTGTCGTGATCCCATTTGGCGTCGGCATTCTCCTCACCCTCGAGGGCCTTCTGCTCCTCTTCCTCGGCCTTGGCTTGCTCCTCGGCGTCGATCTCTTCCTGGGTGGCTACATGGATGGCACCGATGCTGGCGGCCTCCTGCTGCAGGAAGCGCCGCTCGCTGGTGTTGGTGCTCTCGAGCGGACCGCGGCAGTAAACATACTGTCGGCCATCGGTGCGGGAGCGTATCTTGCCGTCATAGGTGAGGGTGTTCAGTTTCTTGCCATCGACGTCATAGAGGCACAACGTCACCCTGCCGTTGCCGCCCTCGCCAGCGCCTTTCAAGTGGTTGAGGAAGGCAAAGTAGAGGTATTGCTTGCCGTCGAGGCTCACGGCGCGGGGCACGTTCATGGCATCGGCGATGAGTGAACTGTTGTCCATGATGATGCTGCGGCCGTCAAAATACTTGGTCTGGCCCAGTTCGGTCTTCCAGCCGCCTCCATCGCGGGTGAGGTTATACACCTTGATGAAGGGGCGGTCGGTGTCGTCCTTGTAGGTGACGCCGACAATGCGTTCGGGCGTGTCGGGGTCGGTGCTGGCAAAGCGCACGGCGCAACCCGTGTAGGCCTTATCGTCGCTCAGGGCATTACGGCTCAACTCGGCAGTGAGCACTGCCACGGGGTCCTGACTGCCGTCGGCGATGATGGCAGCGCTGTCGGCGCGGGCTTCGAGCCTGTCGTTCTCCTGGCTGTTGCAGTGGCGCATGAGGCTCAGCAGTGCGATGGCAATGACAGCCAGCACGATGCCGATAATCAGGTTGCGGTTGAAGTTGGAGCCGCCGCCATTGTCGTCATCATCGTCATCGTCCTCGACGGGCTGCTGCCAGGCATTGGCAGGCTGGCGTGTCGCCTGCTGGGCGGCGCGGCGCTGCTCGTTATAGGTTTGCCCTTGAGGCCTGTCGGGGGCTGCAGGGTTGCTTGCTGTCTCGCTACTGGCAATGTTCATGGCATTGCTGACTGCCTTGCCGCAGTGGGGGCAGAATACTGATGTTGAAGGCATGGGCTTGTGGCAATAGTCACACATGACTTCTTTACTCATGCGGTAGCCGCATCGGTTACAGAAGGCCGAATCGTCGGGAACCTCATGTCCGCAATGTTGACATCTCATAATATCAATTCTGTTTTTTACCGGTTTTAAACGTAGTTTAATTTCAAACTACAAAAGTACCTATTTTGCACAAAACAATGGCTTTTTTTGCCAAAAAAATGAAATTGTGGCTCGCCACCGGCCAACTTCATGGGTTTGTCGAGCCGGTTGTCGCGCGAGTCGCGGGGTCACTGGACGAGTGCCGCGGCGGTCTTGGCGGCCAGGCGGGCATTGTTGAGCACCAACTGGATGTTGCTCTCCAGGCTGTCGCCTCCGGTGAGGTCCTTGACCTTGGCCAGCAGGAAGGGGGTCGTCTCCTTGCCGCGGATGCCCAGGCGGTTGGCCTCGGCGATGGCCTCGTCAATGGCTCGGTTGATGACATCGGCAGGCATGGAGTATTGCTCGGGGATGGGATTGGTCACGAGCATGCCGCCCTGCAGGCCCATGTCCAGTTTGGCCCTGAATGCTGCCGCGAGTTCCTCGGGCGTGTCGATGCGGTAATCCACCTTGTAGCCGCTGTGTCGGGTATAGAAGGCTGGCAGTTCCTCGGTGCCGTAGCCGATGACGGGAACACCCTTGGTCTCGAGGTATTCCAGCGTCAGTCCCAGGTCAAGAATTGACTTGGCTCCGGCACAGATGACCATGACGGGTGTCATGGCGAGTTCCTCGAGGTCGGCACTGATGTCCATGGTGGTCTCGGCACCGCGGTGCACGCCGCCGATGCCGCCGGTGGCAAATACCTTAATGCCCGCCATCGCGGCGATAATCATTGTCGTGGTCACGGTGGTGGCGCCGTCATGACCGCGGGCGATGAGCACGGGCAGGTCGCGGCGTGAGGCCTTGGTCACGGCCTGGCCTTTCTTCCCCAGGTACTCGATTTCCTCGGGGGTGCAACCGGCCTTGAGCCGTCCGCCGATGATGGCGATGGTGGCGGGGACCGCTCCCCCCTCGCGGATGGTCTGCTCCACCTTCAGCGCCGTTTCCACATTTTGGGGATAGGGCATACCGTGGGAGATGATGGTGGACTCGAGGGCGACTACAGGGCGTCCCTCGTCAAGTGCCTGCCGCACTTCGGGTGAGATGGATAGGTAGTGGTTCATGACTTTTCTTTATTTTATTGGCTTTCTCTAGACATTCCAGAATTTCCAGATACTCTAGATAGTAATTATGAGTTCAGGTAGTTGTTGAGGTCGGGATTGACGGTTTGGGTCGATAGCAGGGTGGCATGAGCAGCCTTGAGCCCCACCATCGCATTGTCGGGGAACGGTATTCCCTGCAGGGCCGCGTGGACGATTCCGGCGATGAAGGCATCGCCAGCCCCGGTGGTGTTGATGACGCGTGAGGGAATGGCGTTGAGATGCCGGCTGGCAACACCGTTGCCGCAATACACGCCGTCGCTCCCCAGGGTGATATACACCTCGCCGATGCCCATCTCCACCAGGCACTGGGCCGCCTGCTGGGCGGTGTTGTGGCGGGTGACCTCTTGGGCCTCGATGAGGTTGAGTTTCAGGGCATGCAGGTGGTGGCGGTGGCTCTGCTGCAGGGCCTTGATGACGCGTGGCGCCTTGGCGGTGCTCACGGTGTCGATATACAGCGGCGCCGTGCAGTGGTCGATGAGGTAACACAGGGATTGCATCGAGATGTTGGTGTCGGCCACGACGGCCGCTGAGGCGTTGATGGCGTCGATGCGCGCCTCCAGAAAGGCGGGAGTGATGTGGTCGATGATGTCGGTGTCGGCCACGGCGGCAATCATGTCGCCCGTCTGGTCGTTGACACACAGGTACAAGCCGTTGCGCAGGCCCTCACGGCGCTCGCTCAAGGACAAGTCCAGGCCGATGGCCTCACACTCGCGGTGGCACATCTCGCCGAAGGTCTCGCCGCCAAAGATGCTCACAAATTTCACTTCATGACCTGCCAGCAGCAGGTTGTGGGCGATGTTGCGTGCCACACCGCCGCACCCCAGTGTCACCTGTCCAGGGACGGAATCGGCAGGGACAAACGGCGCCGTCAATGCCGCCGAGATGTCCATGTTCACGCCCCCGATGACCGTTATATATCCACTCATGTCCTCAAGAGAGTCTTGTTACTTATTTGGCAATGATATAGATGTTGGCCCGAACCCTGCGGGGCTGATGCGAATCACACGAATTATTTTTAAATATTGCTCGTGAAATACGTTTTTCTTAACGAAACTAGCATTAAAAAACTTTTCAGGGCCAACTTCTATATCGCTCCCTATTTTTTTTTCGGCTGCAAAGTTACATCAACTTGGCCACATGTCCAAAACCAATGGCTTTATCTCCCCAGCAGGAACAGTAGCGGCTGGTCGAGGCGCTCGGCCCAACTGGTTTCGCGGTGCCGGTGGCCAGGATACACGCGGGTCATGTAGTGTGATGCATCCCAGCCCTTGCCCCTGATGACACTGTCGAGGGGTTGCTGGTACTTGCCATAGTCGGCATCAAAGTCCTCTGTGCCGTGATCCATATAGATGAGGCTGCCGTTAGCCTCTGGGAGATGATGTGCCACATATTCCCTGAACCCCGTTGCCCAAGCCTCGCCGTCAAAGCCGTCGGGCAAATGGGCCATCGACAGGTGGGAGGACAGGCAGGCCACACCGCCAAACACCTGGGGATATTCGCACAGGGCATAGAGCGAGATCAGCCCGCCCATGCTGGAACCCATCATGAAGGTGTGCTCGCGGGAGGTCAATGGCTTGTAATACTCGTCGATAAAGGGTTTCAATTCCTCGACGATAAATTTCAGGTAGTTGTCACTGCCCAGTTTTTCCAATTCAGCCTCCTGTTTCACGGCATCGGGAACATGTTGCGACGCCTTGGCCGGGAAATACTCGGTGAGACGGTCGCTCGTGTTAAAAATGCCCACAATGATGCAGGGCCTGATTAAGCCTGCCTGTAACAGGCTGTCGGCCACTTCATCGGCGCGCCACTCCTGGTGATTCCACGTCGCCGCGGCGTCAAAGAGCATCTGCCCATCGTGCATGTACACCACGTCGACCGAGTCTTCGTTATGGTAGTCAAGCGGCATCCACACGATCACGTCGCGTGGCTCAACATAATGTGACTTGAACTGCGGGAACCGTTCCAGCGTCCCTTTGCTGGCGAAGATGACGGAGTTGTCAGGCGGCCTCATGAACCATGCCGCCACGGCAACCATTAGGACGACTATCGCCAGCACGATCCACGGCCATTTCTTCCTTTTCTTTTTCTCTGCTGCCATAATGTATCACGTTTTATCCGTGCAAAGATAAAACAATTATGCCAGAAAAGTTATATTTTTGACAGTTAGGGGGTTACTTTTAACGCTTGTCGATGGTGCGGGTGGCCTTGAAGGGCGTGCCGTCGCTGGCAATGCCCTCAATGGTGATGATGTAGCGGGTGTCGCGGGCATCACTGGCATAGAAATCAAATGACGTCGTTCCGTCCTGATGGCCGTCGATGGTCACACACGGGTTCCAGTACAATTTTTGGGAAAGTTTAATGTCAAGTGATTTTTTGCCCCCCGAATGTGGTCGCATTGGCATAAGTTTTGTAACTTTGCAAGTTGGAACGACATAAACACTTAATTGAAACGAATATGATGACCGATAACGATAAAGTGCCGGGAGCCGATGTGAAGCCGTTGTATATAGTGACCGGCTCGACCGACAGCATGGGAAGCGTGATCACGCGCAAACTGGCCGAGCAGGGCAAGGCCGTGCTGCTGGCCAGCCGTGATATCCAGAAGGCAGAAAACTATGCCGCACAACTGCGCTCGGTGACCCGCAACAAGGACATTACCTGCCTGCAACTCGACCTCAACTCCTTTGACCTGGTCAACGACTTCGTGAAGCGCCTGCGCGCTCTGAACCGCCCTGTTGCGGCCCTGATCAACAATGCCGGTCTGCTGCCGCGCCGCAGCGAGATCTCGGTTGACGGGTTTGAGCACTCGGTGCAGGTCAACTACCTGAGCACAGTGCTCCTGTCGATGCAGGTCTATCCCCTGATTCTGGAAGGCGGTCACATCATCCTGTCCACCTCGGTATCGCGCCGCCTGGTATCGTTGCCCTATGAGTTCCCCGCCGTGTCCCATTTCACGCCCTGGGGAGCCTATGCTCAGAGCAAACTGGCCCTGACGTTGTTCTCGATATACATGTCGAGCGTGATGAAGACGCGCCGCGTGTCAGTGAACTGCGTGAACCCGGGCCTGTTGAAGAGCGGCGCCCTGGCCATGTCGCGCTGGATGGACCGCGTGCCCGACTACCTGAGCCGCAACATTCCCAGCCCGGAGGCTGGAGTGGTGCCCACCTTCCGCGCTCTTGAGAGCAAGGACACGGGCTACCTGTTCTCGGGGGCCGACAAGCAGGTGAAGACATCAACGATGCTCAAGAACCGCGAGATGTTCATCCGCGTGTGCAACGACACGATGCGCATCTTGAAAGAGCATCTCGATACAGACAAGAAATAAACTGAATGAAGTGGATGTCTTTTCACAGGGGTCCACTTTTTTATAATACTCACACTTTTTTCAGGAATGAAGATTCTCGTTGAGAACGACCGACTGTCTGCAGGCAGCACAGTCGCCACAATAGGCATGTTTGACGGAGTCCATCGCGGCCACGCCACTCTGGTCGATTTTCTCAATCAACAGTCCGCGGCACTGGGCCTGCAGTCGCTGGTGATTACCTTCCTGCGGCATCCGCGCCAGGTGCTGCGTGACGACGAGTCGTTCAAACTCATCATGCCGCTTGCCGACCGGTTGAAGCACCTGGGTGAACTGAATCCCGACCTGCTGCTTCCGCTGGACTTCTCGGCCGAGTTGGCCGGTCTGAGTTCGGCGCAATTCATCAGGCTGCTGCGCGACCGCTATGGCGTTGCCGTGCTGGTGGCCGGATATAATCACCGCTTCGGTCACGACAAGGGAGAGACATTTGAGGACTATTGCCGCCATGGTGAGCAACTGGGCGTCAAGGTCGTGAAGGCACCTGAGTACCTGGGCCAGTATGCCCCCGTGAGTTCCACCATCATCCGCGGTCTCATTTCGGCAGGCCGCGTGGTTGATGCTATGCACTGCATGGGCCGTCCCCACATCATCGAGGGCAAGGTGGTTCATGGATTCCACAATGGTCGCGGCCTGGGCTTCCCCACTGCCAATGTGGGCGAGATTGCCCCCGACCTGCTGCTGCCCCACAACGGCGCCTATGCCGTACTTGCCCATGTCAAGGGGCAGATGCTGCAGGGCATGGCCAACATCGGCAAGCGTCCCACCCTTGACAATGGTGACCAACTGAGCATCGAGGTCAACCTGTTTGACTTTGAAGATGACATCTATGGCGAGGACATCTCGCTGGAGTTCATCAGTTTCCTGCGCCTCGAGTTCAAGATGTGCGGCCTGGACGAACTCAAGCAGCAACTCTGCCTCGACCGCGATAATGCCAAGCGCATCCTCCACGAGTATTTATCATCAACACAATCATAGCATAGAAGACTTATCAATCATTTATTATGGACATTATCAACCTGTGTGAACACAATTCGCTTGTGGGCCAGTTCATGAGCGAAATCCGAGACAAGGAGTTGCAGCAAGAACGCCTGCGCTTCCGTACCAACATCCAGCGCCTGGGCCAGATCATGGCCTATGAGATTTCCAAGAGGATGCAATATACCACCGTCGGCGTGGAGACCCCGCTGGGCATGAAGCAGTGCAACGTGCTGGGTGACCGCGTGGTGCTGGCCACCATCCTGCGTGCCGGGTTGCCTTTCCATGAGGGCTTCCTCAGTTACTTTGACGGTGCCGACAACGCTTTTGTGTCGGCCTACCGCAAGTACTTCCCCAAGACCGACGACTTTGTCGTTCACATCGAGTATATCGCCAGCCCTCGCCTCGACGGCAAGACACTCGTCATTGTTGACCCGATGCTTGCCACGGGCTCATCGATGGAACTCGCCTATCAGGCACTGGTGACCAAGGGTCATCCCGCCCACATCCATGTGGCCAGTGTGGTATCGACGCCCAAGGCCATTGAGACCGTGCGCCAGCGCCTGCCCGAGGACAAGACCACACTGTGGACCTGTGACATCGACGACGAGTTGAATGAGCACAGTTACATCGTGCCCGGCCTGGGCGACTGCGGTGACCTGCTCTACGGCGAGAAGGAGTAATAAAAACCAGATGTTCTGGACATTCTAGATGATGTTCTAGAATTTAGATTAACAAGAAACTGATATGGTAAGAAAATATGACTATCTCATCATCGGCTCGGGAGTGGCCGGTATGAGTTTTGCCCTCAAGGTGGCAAAGACGGGAAAGGTGGCACTCGTGTGCAAGTCCAAGATGGAAGAGGCCAACACCGACCTGGCACAGGGTGGTGTGGCCACGGTGACCAACCTCGAGGTGGATAACTTTGACAAGCACATCCACGACACGATGGTGGCCGGTGACTGGCTCAGCGACCCCAAGGCCGTGGAGAAGGTCGTCACCGAGGCCCCCTCACAGATCCAGGAACTGCTGGGCTGGGGTGTGGACTTTGACAAGAACGAGAAAGGCGAGTTTGACCTGCACCGCGAGGGCGGCCACAGCGAATTCCGCATCCTGCATCACGCCGACAACACCGGCCACGAGATACAGGTGTCGCTCATCGAGACCGTCAAGAATAATCCCAATATTGACATCTATGAGAACCATTTTGCTGTCGAGATCCTGACCCAGCACCACCTGGGCAAGATCGTGACACGCCGCACGACGGGCATTGAGTGCTATGGCGCCTATGTCCTCAATCAGAAGACCGGCGAGGTTGACACCTTCCTGTCGCGCGTCACGCTGATGGCCACGGGTGGCATCGGCTCGGTGTATCGCACCACGACCAACCCGCTGGTGGCAACCGGTGACGGCATCGCCATGGTCTATCGTGCCAAGGGCACGGTGCAGGACATGGAGTTCGTGCAGTTCCATCCCACCGCCTTGTATCACCCTGGTGACCGCCCCGCATTCCTCATCACCGAGGCCATGCGCGGCTATGGTGGCGTGTTGCGCAACCTGGGCGGCGAGGAGTTCATGCAGAAGTATGACCCACGTCTGTCGCTGGCACCGCGCGACGTCGTTGCCCGCGCCATTGACAGCGAGATGAAGCAGCGCGGCGAGGACCATGTCTATCTCGACGTGACCCACAAGGATGCCGAGGAGACCAAGCACCACTTCCCCAACATCTACAAGCACTGCCTGGAACTGGGCATCGACATCACCAAGCAGTACATCCCCGTGGTGCCTGCAGCCCACTACCTGTGCGGCGGCATCAAGGTGGACCTCAATGCCTGCTCGAGCATCAAGCGCCTGTATGCCGTGGGTGAATGCTCGTGCACGGGCCTGCATGGCGGTAACCGCTTGGCCAGCAATTCGCTGATCGAGGCTGTCGTGTATGCCGACGCAGCCGCCAAGCATGCCATTGAGCACCGCAATGAGTATTCCTATCGTGAGGACATCCCCGCCTGGGACGACGCTGGCACGATCCATCCCGAGGAGATGGTGCTCATCAGCCAGAGCGAGAAAGAGGTGGGCGAAATCATGGCGAACTACGTGGGCATCGTGCGCAGCAACCTGCGTCTGGACCGCGCGTGGAATCGCCTGGACATCCTCTATGAGGAGACCGAGAAACTGTTCAAGACCAGCAAGGTGTCGCGCCGCATCTGCGAGTTGCGCAACATCATCAATGTGGCCTATCTCATCACCCGCCAGGCCAAGGACCGCAAGGAGTCCCGCGGCCTGCACTACACCATCGACTATCCTCCCAAGCCCAAGAGCGAGGAAGACCTGAAACTGTAATCCAGTAAACGGCATTAAGCAGCCACGCCAGCGGGATTTGAGGTCTCGCTGGCGTGGCTGTTTTATTAACGATTGCCGGTATCGGCTACGGGATTTCCTCGTACTCGGCGTCGGTGATCTGCTCCTCGATGATGGTGCGGGTGTCGCCAGTGGAGGCTGTTTCCTCGATGACGGTACCGCTCACTTCCTCAAAGTCGGCATACTCGCCCTCACCGCTGGTGAAAATCTTGCGCTCGCCGGTCTCGGTGTATTCTTCCTCCTCTTCCTCGTAGCGCTCACGGCGTGGCCGCTCGTGCTGCTGGCGTCCGCGAAATGACTCGTTGACACGGCGTTTCATGTTCTGCATGTAGAGCCAACCACGCAACAGGGGTATTCCCACCATGAGGAATAGGACAAATAGTATGAATAGTAAGAAACTCATTTATTTTTCTCTTTTAATGATGGATAGCAGCACGTAGAGCGCTATTGCTACGGCCAGGCCGGGCAATCCCAGCGCTATCACTGCGGCCACTGTGACCACTATCTGCAAATATTGTGCCCAATTCTGCTTGATGGACGACAGGTTGTGCATCTTGAGCGAGAACATGCGCAGCGGGGATACCATCAGCAGCGACAGCAGCACGATGAGCAGTATCACAACCCAGGTGGGGCAAGTGTGCTGGGCATACCAGTCGGTGAAGCCGATCCAGAAGATGGCATTGGCGGGAATGGGCAGGCCGGTGAAGGTCGTGGCCTGGTTGGTGTCAATATTGAAGCGCGCCAGCCGCAATGCTCCGAACACGGGCAGCAGCAACGCGCAGAATTCCCACGGGGAACAGTCCTGATTAGCCATCATGCTATACAGGATCAATGCCGGCGCGAGGCCGAAACTCACCAGGTCGGCCAGCGAGTCCAATTCCTTGCCGATGGCACTGACGGCATGCAGCAGGCGTGCCACCAGCCCGTCAAAGAAATCGGCCACAGCCGACAGGGCAATAAAAAGGAATGCCATGCGGTAGGTGGTTACAGTGCATGACGGAGTCAGCGCCATGATGCAGGCAATGGAGCCGAACAGCAGGTTCAGCGATGTGATGGCATTGGGTATGTTGTTGCGGATGGCGTTCATCGGTTTTCTGTTTTCTTCTTGTTATTGAGTCGTGCCACGAGGGTCTCGCCACCCCAGGTGCGGTCGCCCAACTTGACCAGAATCTTGGTGTCGAGGGGCAGGAAGATGTCCACCCTGGAACCGAACTTGATGAAGCCGATAAAGTCGTTGACATCGACCGTCTCGCCCTGCTCGACGTAGGTGACGATGCGGCGCGCGATGGCACCGGCAATCTGGCGGACAAGGATCTCGTCGCCCGTGGCGGTGCGGATGACGATGGACGAGCGCTCGTTGTCGCTGCTCGACTTGGGCAGATTGGCAGCGAGGAAACGTCCCGAGTGGTGCTTGTAGTAGGTGATTTCGCCCTTGGCGGGAACCCAGTTGGCATGCACATTAAAGACGGTCATGAACACCGACAACTGGATGCAGTTGCGGTGCAGGTACTCGTCCTCATAGACCTCCTCGAGCGCCACGACAGTGCCATCGACACTCGACACGATGGCCGTGCCGTCACTGTTGTCCCCCTTGAAGTGCCGACGCGGCAGCCTGAAGAAGTTCAACACCAGCAGGAACAGGATGGCCATCAGCGCAATCAGTCCCCAAGCCACAGGCTTGTAGTCAAAGAACCAATAGGCTAGCGCGCCGGTCGCCAGTATAATCAAGAACAGCATCAGCAGGATGTTCTCGCCCTCGTGATGGATTTTAACTTTCATTGTAGCGGTTAAAAATCGATTAACCTACAAAGGTACAATAAAGTTTTGAAATCTCGCCCCTAGTGGCGGGCTTTTTTTGCGCGTGCTTGCCCTTTTTGCCCAGGGGATGTTGCGCGATGGAATCGCGCAATACCATGACGGGACGTTTGAGACGGGGAGATGGAAAACGGCAACCTTGCAAGAAAATGGAGGAGGACAGATGATGACTTAATTTTGCATCGTCAACGTGAGTGACAGTGTTTTTATCCGCATTGAAGAATATGATAACATGAATGAAAAGATGAAAAACAAAGTGACAGTTTACAATGTGATTGTTCTCGACAAGAGCGGGTCGATGAGTAGCATCGCCCGTCAGGCTATCGATGGAGTGAATGAGACCATCGGAAGCATCAAGAGTGCCCAGGAAAAGAACCCCGACCAAGAGCATCTGGTGACGCTGGTGGCCTTTTGCGGCTGCGAGCAGCGCCTTATCTATGACAACATCCCCGTCGGCAAGGTAAAACCCCTCACCGACAAGGATTACAGCCCTTGCTGCATGACTCCGCTGTATGACGCCGTCGGGACGACCATCACGCGCGTTCATGCCCTCAAGAGCCGGGAGGCTGACTCGCTGGCGCTGGTGACCATCATCACCGACGGCTATGAGAACGCATCGCGCGAGTTCACCTTGACGGCGATCAAGTCGCTCATCGACAGTTACAAGGAGCAGGGATGGCAGTTCACCTACATCGGTGCCGACCATGACGTGGAGCAGGTGTCCTTCTCGCTGCACATCGACCACCACCTGAAGTTTGAGAAGACGCGGGAAGGTACAACCGCCATGTTTGCCAAGGAGCGCAAGTCGCGCGACAAGTGGCTGAGTAAAGTGAATGCCATCATGGCAGAACCCTGCGCCACCCGTGCCGAACGCGATGAGCGCATCCGTAACGCCAACAAGGAAGACTACTTTGAAGATTAAGGTCTGGGCGCGTTTTGTCGCCCGGGCCAGTCCCCGTTGGCATGATTCTTGCTGAATCGGTATTATTAACATTTCAATCACGGCATTATGATCACAACCAATCCTCAAGACCTCAAGTACGGTATCATCTACCTGTATAGCGACCGCAGCCTCTCGCCCGGAATCCATCATCCCGAGGAGATAGTCGAGAAATTTGTCTATCCCATGAAAGTCGAGTGGGTGGACGAGCCAGGACGTGACAATCTGCTGATGATTGCCCGCCGTTTCAACGTTGGCAATATCGGCCGCTATGCCACGGTGAGCCTGACGTTGAGCCGCATGAACCGCTCGGGTGGCTGGTTTGAGGCGATAAGGCGCTTTGCTGATGCGCTCATGGGGGTTGCCGATGCCGGCGATGGCGACATCGTGATTGATGAGGAGGACTATGGGCATCCATACTACGGGCAGCCGTCGGTGTTTGAAGGCCCGCAGAGTGCCGCTCCTCAGGATCACACCCGCGTTGAGCGGCCGGTGAAGAGACTCTTGAAGAAGATGCGTGACCGCATCAAGGATGTGGTCCAGGAGGAGGCCGTGGACGAGTGCGACATGTCCTGTGTGACACGGGAGGTCGCGATGAAGACAGAGCCTGATGTGACAGACCGTCTGCTGGACGATGAAAGCCATGAACTGGAGCGGCTGGAGCGTGAGCGCCAGCAGGCCCTGGAGCGCATTAAGCGGGATATCGTCAACTACATTGCCCACTACCACGAGGATCCCAAGGACCTGATTGCCGAACTGCTGCGTGGCAAGGTTGTGGTGGGGCAGCCAGGGCGCGTGCTCGTCAACGGGGACATGAAAATCGTCCTGCCCGAGTATGACGAGATGGAGATTGAGATGCCAGCCATGTGCCGCACGCTCTATATCCTGTTCATGAAAAAGCGCATGCAGGGCGGTGGCATCGTCCTCAAGAACATGGATGAGTACCGTGACGAAATCATCAATATTTACAGCATGGTCAAGCCCGGAGCCAACGAGTACCGTGTGGAGCGGTCGGTGGATAACCTGTGTGATCCGTTGAGTGACTCGCTCAACCAGATGATTTCCAGGGTTAACCGTTGCATCCGCAACGTCATTACCGACAAGGAACTTGCCAGAGACTATATTATTTCAGGCCAGCGGGGCGAGCCCTATGGCATCGGGCTTGACCCTGGCTTGATCTCGCTGCCCCGTGCCGTGTCGGGGTATTGACCTGCTAATGTCACGGGTGCCGTTCTTCAGTCACGGAAGCGGTATTGCACAAACGCCTCGATGGCCTCGTAGGTGGCCAGGCCCAGTTGCTGGTATTTCTCGGCCAGGTCGCGGTTGCGCTCGATGGAGCGTTGCCACGGCAGTTGACCGTCGGCACTGGAGCGGAAGGGGGCATCATGGATCTGGGAGTGGAACTTGAGGATGGCCTCGCGCTTGTCGCCAAATTCCTCTGGGCTCATGGGCACGGCCATCTCCACATGATCGACGTCCCATTGTCCCCATTGTCCGCGGTACATCCACACGCGGCAGTCGTCCATGTAGGGTTCATCCTTGAGGTTGTTCAGGGCGTGCATCACCGCACCGGTGGCGCGGGCGTGTGTGCCATAGGGGTCCACCAGGTCATTGTCGATGAAGATCTGATGGGGCTTCACCTGGGCGATGAGATCCTGGACCACAGCCACATCGGCATCAGAGAGTTTGCCCTGCCCGTGCGGATCGTTGACGTGGAAGGGCATGCGCAGGTCATACAGGTTCTCCCTGGCAACCCCCATCTGCCTGTAGGCAATCATGCCCTCGCTGAGCATGATGGAACCCTTGAAGTAACGCAGATTGTCATTGTCATCGGCAGTGGTGGAGTCACCGATGAGTTTGGTCAAAGTCTCCTCGATGAAGTTGAATGAATGTCCCTCAAAGCGCTTGGTCAACCGCTGGGCGAGCAGGATGCTGCGCATCAGGTCGTCATCGCTCACGGCGACATCGCCGTCGGTCTGGATGGCGACCCTCACGTCGTGCCCCTGCTGAATCAGGCGTCGCACGGTGCCTCCCATCGACACCACGGCATCGTCGGGATGAGGACTGAAGACCAGCACACGCTTGGGATAAGGTGTCTTGCGCTCGGGGCGATAGGTGTCATCGGCATTGGGCTTGCCGCCTGGCCATCCCGTGATGGTGTGCTGCAAGTCGTTGAATATCTTGATGTTGACATTGTAGGCCGAGCCGTATAGCGCTACCAACTCGCTGAGTCCGTAATCGTTGTAATCCTTGTTGGTGAGTTTAAGGATAGGCTTGCCCGTCTGTTCACACAGCCAGACGATGGCGCGTCTGATCAGGTGGTCGTTCCATTCACAGGAGGTCACCTTCCAGGGATAACTGATGCGTGTCAGTCGGGAAGCGGCATCCAGGTCACTATAGATCTTGACGTCGGTGTGCACTTGCAGGAACGAGGCGGGCACCTGGTCGGTCATCTTGCCCTCGATGGTGTTGAACAGGGCCGTTGCCGAGTCCTCCTCCCATGCCACGCAGATGATTTTGTCGGCACTCAGGATGTTGCCGATGCCCAGTGTGACGGCGGTCTTGGGGGCTATGTCGCTCTGGAAGGCCTCGGTGACACGCTGCCGGGTGTCACTGCCCAGCAGCATCAGGCGGCATGCGCTGTTGCGGGCCGAACCTGGCTCGTTGCATGCCAGTGAGCCGTCGGGGTTCAGGTCACACACGACCAGGTCAAGGCCGCCAGCGTCAATGATTTCGCGCTCATAGGCCTTGCACTGGCTGTACACGTTCTCGCTGGCCGACAGACGGCGGAGGCAATGGATCTGGCTCGGCTCGATGTCAACCTTGGAATACAGGTGCTCATTGATGATGCGCTGGGTGCTCAATTGGTCGTCCTCGGTCACACCGAGTTCGCTCAGGTTGAAAGCCACCACGCCAGTGAAACTCACCTTGTCGGCAAAATAGAGTTTGACCAATTCGTCATAGACCTTGAGCACATAGCGGCCCGCACCGAAGCCGATGGCGCACTTGCCTCGGGCCTCGACACACTCGTTGATGGCGCGCGCCACGTCCATTGCTGCCTCTCGCGCACCCTCCTCAACGGTCTCGAGCACGGTGGCGGGCACTTTCTCATATCGCGTGAGGGATGCGAGTTCTATCTCATTTTCAGGACGATAGTATCTGTCTGAAACTTGGTGGAATTTAATGTTGGTCTTTAGATCAGTCTTCATCTTTTTTACCTTATTTGTTATAAAACCTAGCAAAGTTAAATAAAATTTCATAATCTCCAATAAGTTTTTGCCACAACTTTCACTTTGGGCGGCCTGTTCACGTTTAAAAGAGAAGTGTGAGAGCCGTTTCCATTGCCGCGAAAGCAGTTAAACGATAAAAAGATGAGATTTTAGACGGAAAAATTGTACCTTTGTCGTCTTGAACCGAAACGACAGACTACATGGTAATGAAACTGAAATATGACGGGCAGGGTGACGCTGCCAAGCGCCTGCTGCTCGAGACCTACGGCTGCCAGATGAATGTGGCCGACAGCGAGGTCGTGGCCACAGTGATGAAAATGGCGGGTTATGAGACCTGCGAGACCATCGACGAGGCCGACGCGATCTTTATCAACACCTGCTCGGTGCGCGACAATGCCGAGCAGCGCATCTTCTCGCGCCTGAACCAACTGAACGCCTACCGCGCCAAGCGTCAGCGCCGCCTCATCATCGGCATCATCGGCTGCATGGCCGAGCGCATGAAGGATGTGCTCATCAGCGAGCACGGCGTGGATGTGGTGGCTGGCCCTGACGCCTACCTGGAACTGCCGGCCCTCATCGGCCTGGCCGAGAATGGCGAGAAGGCAATCAATACCGACCTCTCGACCACCGAGACCTACCGCGATATCATTCCGTCGCGCGTGGGAGGCAGCAAGGTGAGCGGTTTTATCAGCATCATGAGAGGGTGCAACAACTTCTGTACCTACTGCATCGTGCCCTATACCCGTGGCCGTGAGCGCAGCCGTGAGCCGCAGAGCATCCTCAACGAGTTGCATGACCTGCAGGAGCGTGGCTTCAAGGAGGTGACCCTGCTGGGCCAGAATGTCAATTCCTACCTGTATAAGCCTGCCGACGGCAGTGAACCTGTTGACCTGGCCCGCCTGCTGGCGATGGTCGCCGAGGCCGCCCCCGAGATGCGCGTGCGCTTCACCACCAGCAACCCCGAGGACCTGAGCGACGCCATCATCGAGACAATGGCCGCCCATGATAACATCTGCAATCACATTCACCTGCCGGTGCAGAGCGGCAGCAACAAGGTGCTCAAACTCATGAACCGCAAGTACACCCGTGAGTGGTATCTGGACCGCATCGGCCGCATCCGTGCCGCGATGCCTGACTGCGGTATCTCGACCGATATGTTCACGGGCTTCCACGACGAGACCGAGGAGGACTTCCAGGAGACCTTGTCGCTGATGCGTGAGGTGGGTTTTGACTCGGCCTTCATGTTCAAGTACAGCGAACGCCCCGGCACGTTTGCCGCCAAGAACCTGCCCGACAACGTCCCCGAGGACGTGAAAATCGACCGCTTGAACCGCATGATTGCCTTGCAGAACGAACTGTCGCTGTGCAGTAACCGCAAGGACGTGGGCAAGACCTTTGAAGTGCTTGTCGAGGGCTACAGCAAGCGCAGTCGCGACGACATGTTCGGCCGCACCCAGCAGAACAAGGTCATCGTCTTTCCCGCCAGCGGCGAGAAACCCGGTGACAGGGTGATGTGCCGTGTGCTCAGCGCCTCGAGTGCGACTCTCAAGGGCGAGCGCGTCGATAAATGACATCTATAAAGAACTATTACCAAATTATCCAAATCATGACTTTTGCCAAGCAGTGTAACGAAATATTTGACCAGATTGTCAAACTTTATCATCTTACCGATGACGTCGATGCCACGTTTGTCAATCCCTATCAAGAAGGAACCATCGAGAACAGCCTTGCCCGCAAGAACTGGATTGATGCGGTGCAGTGGCACCTCGAGGATATCATCCGCGACGAGAACATCGACCCCGTTGAGGCCCTGGCCCTGAAGCGCCGCATCGACCGCAGCAATCAGGACCGTACCGACCTCGTTGAAGAGATTGATGCCTACTTCCGCAAGCAGTATGCCGGGGTGGAGGTGCGTCCCGACGCTACCATCAACACCGAGAGCCCCGCTTGGGCCATCGACCGCCTGTCGATCCTGGCGCTCAAAATCTGGCACATGCGTGAGCAGACCGAGCGCGCCGACGCCGATGCCGCCCACATCGCCAAGTGTCAAGCCAAACTCGATGTACTGCTCGAGCAACGCACCGACCTCACGGCGGCAATCGACCAGTTGCTCGACGATATCGCCGCCGGGCGCAAGTTCATGAAGGTATATAGGCAGATGAAGATGTATAACGACCCGGCTACCAATCCCGTCCTGTATGGCAAGAAATGAAGCGCCACGGCGCAATGTGCTCGTCATGCGCTTCTCTGCCCTGGGCGACGTGGCGATGACGATTCCGGTGCTGTATCCCGTCTGCCGGGCTAATCCGGACACTCGGTTTGTCATGCTCACCAAGCCGTGGCCCGCATCGATGTTCCACGACCGGCCTGACAACCTGATGGTCCTCGGTGTCGATGTCAACCAGGAATATGGCAACGTCCCCGGACTGGTGAGACTAGCAGCAAAATTGCGCAAGCAGTACCACATCGATGCCGTCGCCGACCTGCACAACGTGCTCCGCACCAGGGTGATTGACTTGTACATGAGGTTGTGTGGCATTCGCGTTATCCATCTCGACAAGGAGCGGTCGCGCCGCAAGGCGCTCATCAATCACAAGAGCGACCAGCCAGTTACCCCTACCCATGACCGCTACCGTCGCGTGTTCCGTCAATTGGGCCTGGAAGCGCCCGATGACTTCACACGCCTGTATGACGGCCGGGCGATGCCTGTCAGTCCCATTGTGCTAGAAAAGGACCTTGGCCAGCGGTGGATTGCCGTGTCACCGTTCTCGGCCCACGAGGGCAAGTGCTATCCGCTGGAGCACATGCGGCAGGTGATAGCGTTGCTGAGCCAGCATGAGAACTACTGGATTTTCCTCATGGGCGGCGGCAAGGAGGAGAAGGTTGCCCTGCGGTCGATAGCCCGTGAAAACGAGCGGGTCATCTCGATGGCCGAAATCAAGCACGGCTTTACCGACGAGTATGCCCTGCTGGGAAAATGCGACCTGATGCTCACGATGGACTCGGCCAACATGCACTTGGCGTCGCTGGTGGGACTCAAGGCGGTGACCATCTGGGGAGCCACCGCGCCACAGTGCGGATTCCAGGGCTATGGCCAGGATGGCCGTGATGATATCCAACTCGATATGGATTGTCGGCCCTGCTCAATCTATGGCGAGCGGGAATGCCGCCACGGTGACTATCCTTGCCTGAGGAATATCACGCCGCAGGTGGTTGCCGAGCATGTCATCAAGATTCTGGAGGCCAAGCAGTGAATCCCAGCCTTCGCTGGAAATCAGCCAAACCTGATGAATTTGGAAGTGTAATTTAATAATTGATGTCAAATTGTTGCATATTTCGCCACAAAACCATAACTTTGCCAAACGATAAACCAAAAGTCAATCTTGTGCTCTATGGCAATTGAGAAAAAACAATTCCGCAATGTGCTCGTCATCCGCTTGTCGGTGCTGGGCAATGTGGCGATGACAATTCCTGTCCTGTACCCCGTGTGCAAGGCTAACCCAGGCACGCGCTTCATCATGCTGACCAAGAGATGGCCCGCATCGATGTTTCACGACCGTCCTGCCAACCTCAAGGTGGTGGACTTTGACGTCAAGGGTAACCATAGTGGACTCATCGGGCTGTTGAAACTGTCCGCCCAGTTGCACAAACTCTATGACATTGATGCTGTGGCCGACCTGCACAATGCCAAGGGCACGTGGATCATTAACGCTTACATGCGTGCCCGCGGGGCGAAAATCGCGCGCCTCGACAGGGAAAAACCCAAGCGCAGGGCACTGGTCAGCCACAGGTCCACCGAACCGGTCACTCCGATTCATGACCGCTACCGCAATGTGTTCAAGCAACTGGGATTTGAGGCGCCAGATGACTTTACCCACCTGTATGACGGCCGTGACTGGCCTGTCAGCCCCATCGTGCTTGAAAAGGAGCCGGGACAACGCTGGATTGCCATATCGCCATTCTCTTCCCATCTCCACAAGACTTACCCCCTGGAGCAAATGGAGCAGGTGGTGGCCGGACTGTGCAAGCGGGAGAATTACTGGGTTTTCCTCATGGGTGGCGGCAAGGCCGAGAAGATTGCCCTCAGGTCCATTGCGCGCAAGTACAAGAATGTCGTCTCTATGGCCGAGGTCAAGCACACGTTTATTGACGAGTATGCCCTCCTGAGCAAGTGCGACCTGATGCTGACCATGGAATCGGCCAACATGCACCTGGCGTCGCTTGTCGATCTGCAGGCCATGACCATCTGGGGACCGACGTCCCCGGCATGCGGCTACCTGGGCTACAACCAGGTTGTGGAAGACGACATCCAACTCGACATGGATTGCCGCCCGTGCTCCATCACGGGTGACAAGGAGTGCAAGTATGGCGACTACCGATGCCTCAAGAACATCTCACCCGAGTATATCGTTGAGCATGTCATCAAGGCGGTTGAGTATAATGCCGAACACAAGACCAAAGCCACCAAACTGGCTCAAACACGTAATCAAGAATCACACGACACTCAAGAATGACAAATAAAAGTATCCTTATCACTGGAGCCGGTGGTTTCATCGGCGGCTTCCTTGTTGAAGAAGCCCTCAAGCGGGGCCTGGACGTGTGGGCCGCCGTGCGCTCGACCACCAGCCGCGAGTTCCTGCAGGATGAGCGCATCCATTTCATCGAACTCGACTATGAAGACCAGGACCGCCTGGAGGACACCCTGCGCGACCATGCTGGCGAGTGGGGCAAGTGGGACTACATCGTCCACAACCTGGGCGTCACCAAGAGCACTAACTATCTGGACTTTGAACGTGTCAACTACGGTTACATGCGTGCACTTGTCGATGCCCTGCGCAATACCGAACTCTTGCCCGACGTCTTCCTGCTGATGAGCAGCTTGAGTGTCATGGGCCCTGGCGACGAGAAAACCTACAAGCCGATATTGCCCACCGACGTGCCGATGCCCAATTCCTTCTATGGCGTCTCGAAACTCAAGGCCGAGACCTACTTGCAGTCGGTCGAGGGCTTCCCTTACACCATCTTCCGCTGCACGGGCGTCTATGGACCGCGTGAGCGGGACTACTACTTGATGATCAAGAGCATCAAGCGGGGTTTTGACTTCAGCGTTGGTTTCAAGAAGCAGATGCTCACCTTCATCTATGTCAAGGACCTGGTGACGGGAGTGATGGATGCGCTGGAGCGGGGGCCGCTGCGCAAAACCTATTTCATCAGCGAGGATAGGGGCTATACTCAGCAGGAGTTCCGCAAGATCGTCTGCGAGGAGTTGGGCAAGAAATTTGTCATTCCCGTGACCTGCCCGTTGTGGGTGGTCAAGGTGGTGTGCAACGTGGCCGAGTGGATAGGCAAGGTCACCCTCAAGGCCAGCACGCTCAACCGTGACAAGTTCAAGATCCTGAAGCAGCGCAACTGGCTGTGCGACACGGCCGATGCCCGACGGGATTTCGGCTTCAACCCCAAGTATTCCCTGCGTGAGGGCATCCGGGAGGCAATCGCCTGGTATCGTGAGGCTGGATGGTTGTGATGAAACCTGTTTTCCTCATCGGTTACATGGGTTGCGGCAAGACCACCCTGGGCGAAGTGCTCGCCCGGCAGTTGGACGTGCCGTTTATCGACCTGGATGACTACATCGAGCGCCTGCATGGCGCGTCAATCATGGAGATTTTTGCCTCCTGCGGGGAGAGGCGTTTCCGCGAGATGGAAACGTCGGCACTGCGGGCGGTATCCGCGATGCCTGGCATTATCGTCGGGTGTGGTGGCGGCACGCCATGCCACAGCGGGAACATGGACATAATGAATGAGGCAGGCATCACCGTCTGGCTTACCACCAGTCCTGAACGCTTGACGGCCCGTCTGCTCCTGCCCGAGCAAAAGGGCAAACGCCCCAAGGTAAAAGATATTGATGATGCTGACGTCTTGCCGCTGGTCGAGCGGGAACTGGCGCTGCGCACGCCCTATTATAGCCAGGCTCAATTCCAATTTGATTCCACCGACATCGAGACTGCCGAAGCCACCGAGCGTACCGCCCGCCGCCTGGCCGCCTTGTTGTCGGGTTGCCAGTGATGACAAGACAGTCGTTCCTGAAATCAATCAGGTCCTGTTTCGTGGGGTTGCTGCCGCTCGATTTGCCACATTAAGAAAAATGATGTAACTTTGTCGGTCTTTGAAAGAGGATTCTATGGCTAGTAGTAAACGCAAGTGGTATGTTGTATGGCGGGGGACCGAACCCGGCATCTGTGACTCGTGGGCCGAGTGTGAGTTGCGGGTCAAGGGCTTTCCCGGCGCCCGCTACAAGGCTTATAATACCCAGCAAGAGGCAGTAGAAGCCTTTCGAAACGACCCCGAGGAGATGGATATCCTCAGGGCTATCGCGCGAGCACCACGTGAATATATCAATTATGAGGCCATTCCCGAGATCATCCGCGACAGCATTGCCGTTGACGGCGCCTGCGCGGGCAATCCAGGAGTCATGGAGTATCGCGGCGTTGACGTGCCCACTAGGGTTGAACTATTCCATCAGGGTCCCTTTCAGGATGCGACCAACAACATCGGCGAGTTCTTGGCCATTGTCCATGCATTGGCACTGTTTGCCAATCAGGGCAATACCCACACGGCCATCTACAGCGACAGCCGCACGGCCTTGTCGTGGGTCAGGGCAGGAAAGTGCCGCACCAAGTTGGCCCGCACCGATGCCAATGCGAGGCTGTTTGAAATCATCGGTCGTGCCGAGCGCTGGCTAGCGACGCACTCGTGGCCCAATGCCCTGCTCAAGTGGAACACGGCAGAGTGGGGCGAGATACCGGCCGACTTTGGCCGTAAATGAAGAGAAATATGGCAGACAAGAAGATAATGAAATATCGCGACGAACTAGACAAGAGTTATGGTGTGGCAGGCATGGCGCTGGGGCTGTCGGTGTTTGATGCCGATGACCTGTTCACGGCTGTCACAATCGATGCCGAGGGGCCGGAGTGCATCCAGTTCACTCCCGAGTTTTTCTTTGCGGGCAATCCGCGGCTGTCGCCCCGCGGCGCCTGGAAGTATATACTGGGACATTACCGCATCTCGGTGGGGCTGGCTGTTGCCAACGCCCTGTGCCGGCGCATGGTGCTCGACAACAGCAAGGTGGATGACAAGTTGCGTGACCAGTTGTTTAATGCGGCCTATGACGACGGGCGCGATTACTGTCAACTGGAGCGCGACGAGGTGGAGCCCATCTTTGACGAGGCGTTTGAGAACCTGACGAGGCTGTTCTCCGACTCAAGGGTACGCAAGGCGATGGATACCTTTGCCGACGCCCTGCAGCAACGGCGCACCTTGTCGCACATCGATGTCAACGACATTCTGCAACAACTCAACATGATCTAGCATTTGCGTCACCCTATTATATATAATGTGTAAAAACTGATATTGTATTACCCTAAACAATTAACAAGAATATCATGCAAACAGTAATTTTTCACTCGACCATATATGGCCCCATCCACAGCCGCAGGCTGGGGATGTCACTCGGTATCAACCTCATGCCCAACGACGGCAAGATATGCTCCTTTGATTGCGTGTATTGTGAGGCAGGTTTTAACGCTCAGGGTCCAGGCAAGGATGGTGTGCCCACCCGCGAGATGGTGAAGAAGCAACTGCGCCACAAACTCGAGGAAATGAAGGCCGCCGGGCAGACGCTCGACGTCATCACCTTCTCGGGCAACGGCGAGCCCACACTCCATCCCGAGTTCAAGAAAGTGGTAGAAGATGTCTTGCGCTTGCGCACGGAGTTTTTCCCTGATGCCAAGGTGTCGGTGCTCAGCAACTCCACGATGGCAGGCAAGCCTGCCGTGGCCGATGCTCTACTCAAGGTCGATAATAACATCCTCAAACTGGATAGTGCCATCCCCCACACGTTTATTGCCATAAACCGTCCTGTTTCGCCCAATTGCCTCCCCGAGGGTGTCATCGCCGACCTCAAGAAGTTCAAGGGGCAGTGTGTGGTGCAGACGATCATGATCCGCGGTGAGTATGACGGGAAGAAATTTGACAACACGACCGACGAGGAATTGGATGCGCTGCTCAAGGCCTATCAGGAAATCCAGCCGCGCGAGGTGATGCTCTACAGTATCGACCGCAAGACTCCGGCCGAGGATCTCGTCAAGATTTCCAAGGAAGAACTGGAGCGCATCGCTCAACGATTCCGCGATGCGGGAATCCAAGTCCAGGTCAATGCCTGAGGCTTGTAAAAATCAATAAAAATCGGCCCAAAATCACTATAATTATTGGTAGTGGTAATTTGGGCCGATTTTTTGCAAAATTGGAATTGCAAGATAATCAGCACGTTAGTAAAATCGGTGAAATTTTTTTTAAAAAAAGTTCCGAAAATATTTGGTCAGTATCGGGAACGGTTGTAATTTTGCATCGCTTTTCGGCTCACGAGATGCATGAATTGAGTGAGCGGTTTTTTTTGACGCCTTATTCGTAGGGTGCCGTGAACGGAAGGCGGAGATCATTGAAATGTTTGCAATGAGGAAAATTGACAGTGCAGAGACAAGGAAGGGAAACCCCGAGTCCACGTCAAGATTCCGAGAAGACAGGTAAGATACAGAAAGCACAGCAAGTCCGGGCGCCACGGTCAAGAAGTGGCGCGGAGCCGGGGCACGATGAACGAATCGCCGTTGCGTTTTCATTTTAATTTCTTTTGAAAAGAAGAAGAAACGATAATACAACAACGAAGAGTTTGATCCTGGCTCAGGATGAACGCTAGCGACAGGCTTAACACATGCAAGTCGCAATACCTTTGGCGGCGACCGGCGCACTGGTGAGTAACACGTATGCGACCTGCCCCGGACAGGGGGATAAACCCGGGAAACTGGGCCTAATACCCCATATGCCGTGAGGGCGCATGCCTTCATGGTGAAAGATCCGTCGGTCCGGGATGGGCATGCGGCGCATTAGCTTGTTGGCGGGGTAACGGCCCACCAAGGCGACGATGCGTAGGGGTTCTGAGAGGAAGGTCCCCCACACTGGTACTGAGACACGGACCAGACTCCTACGGGAGGCAGCAGTGAGGAATATTGGTCAATGGACGCTAGTCTGAACCAGCCAAGTCGCGTGCGGGATGAAGGCCCTCCGGGTCGTAAACCGCTTTAGCCGGGGAGTAACGTGGGGGACGCGTCCCTCAGTGAGAGTACCCGGAGAATAAGCATCGGCTAACTCCGTGCCAGCAGCCGCGGTAATACGGAGGATGCGAGCGTTATCCGGATTTATTGGGTTTAAAGGGTGCGCAGGCGGCGCGTCAAGTCAGCG
>Ga0310695_10001100_pt1 | contig 65747 bp, 89 predicted proteins | sample RumenRJG_04DNA_FD_203882 | JGI IMG/M metagenome (GOLD analysis project Ga0310695, IMG submission 203882) | Bovine rumen microbial communities from Lethbridge, Alberta, Canada - RJG_04 (v2) (version 2) | ecosystem: Host-associated > Mammals > Digestive system > Stomach > Rumen | place: Canada... | reverse complement strand
AAAAAATATTGTATTTTAAAGCCATGCACGCTACCATTAAAGTGTAGCTTTAGTTATGATCCTTGTGTAAAGAGGTCAACACACATGATTGAAAATGCTACTTGCTAACTGATCCCATACAGGATCATCGGAGGAATCTTATGAGTATTGGACAAAATATCAAAAACCTAAGAACCGAAAGATCAATGACACAGGAGCAGATTGCAGAGGCTCTGGATATTTCATTTCAGGCAGTATCATCCTGGGAACGGGACGAATATAAACCTGATACCGAAAAGCTCATAAGGCTTGCCGAAATTCTCGATGTATCTGTATCCGCCATTGTTGAGGAAAAACGAAAGACCTTCAAAACCAAAGATGCCATCTATAACTGGGAACATATGAAGACATATGTTAAGACCACCGCAAAGAACTTTAAGATGAGAAATACCCTTAAAGCTATTGATTTCGCAGTAACCGCCCACGAAGGACAGAAGAGGAAGAAATCTGTGATACCCTACATTTATCATCCTTTGAACCTTGCCTGTCACGCCCTGTCAATGGACATCATTGAAGATGAGATCATTGCAGCCTGCCTTCTTCACGATGTAATAGAGGATTGTCAAAAAAAGGCGAATGATCTCCCAGTAAATGATGAGACGAAAGAACTGGTAATTCTTCTGTCTCATCCTAAGACCACAGATGAAAACCGCGTCAGAATACTGAATGACTACTATAAAGAGATCGTTGAAAACCCCAAAGCAGCCTTGATCAAATGTATCGACAGATGTAATAACTTAACCACTATGTCGTGGGGATTGAGCAGAGAACGAATATACAGAATGATCAAGGAAACCGAGGAATATTATCCTTCCCTCTTAAAAGCACTGAAATCAACACCGGAATACAATAATGCAGCGTGGCTGCTGCAATACCAGATTGAGAGTATGCTGGATATCTATAAAAGGCTTATGTGATACTCTCCTGCAGATGCTGCCTTATGTCAAATCCTTCTTTCTTAAGATCCGAATCCAGATAGTCAAATCTGTATGGAGTGATCTTTATAAGATTCATAGGATGCGGCATCTTCTTTATGACATCCACCGGGATTTTTTTATATTCCAGCAGTTTCATATATTCATCAGTGAATGGCTCTATGATCTCTGCTTGCCCTTCGACCTGGAGGCTTTTGAGATTGCCAAATCCTCCATAGGGCTCATATATCGCTAATCCGACCCGCTTATTGTTTTTTAATCCCTTGAATTTAAGCCCACCTTCGGAAAACAGATAGAAAACCCCGATCAGATAATTATATTCAATAGGGGTACATCTCACCATATCCGGGGATGCTGTTGCCAGAGCGCAGGTATTATGTTCTCCGATAAAATCATCAATCCGTTTCTTCAGATCATCAGGATCCATCGAGACTGAATCCTTCTCCTTGTCTGTCCAATACCGGGCAGCTGTTTCGTAATCCATTTCCCACATTTCATTTAGCCTCTTTTTCATTACTTTCATAGATTCTGTTAAAAAGCGGATAGCCCCTAAGGAATATCATCCTGCTCTTTCAGGAAATACTGTGTCAGATCTTGTAATCCAGGCAGCTACGGTTCTTTGTATACGGCCTCACCTTCCCGTCCGCGACGGCTACGTGTGCAGGATTTACTGAGTATGCTTTCAGAGCTTCTTCATCATCAAAAGTGGAATCCAGCATAAGATCTGCATTTGAACTTGGAAGACCACTAATATTGACAACAATATCCCTGAGTCCCGGGATAACGCCCTTTAATCCTTCAAGTCCTTCTTTTATTCCCTTTTTCACTTCTTCTTTTTCCGATTCAGACAGCTCATCTTTAAGTGTCCATAGAATTACATGCTTTACCATTGTTTCCCTCCTTAACTATCCTCCGGCTTCCTTCCTATCAACCTGATAATATCCTCTTCATCAGCATCGGGGTAGGGATCAATATAGATCGTTCCGATCCTGTCTCTTATCCTTATGCTGTTGTTGATGAATACTTCGATATTCTCTATCATCATACGCTCCTTTTCGCTCCATCACACAATTATATCCGCTTCCTTACACCCGGAGACCGCCATCAGATCTGCCGGGGACAGTTCTATCTGGTATCCAACCTTACCGGCGCTGACAAAAACCTTCTCAAACCCGGAAGCACCCGCCTGGATAAATGTAGGAAACTGCTTTTTCATCCCTATGGGAGAGCAACCTCCATGAACATAGCCAGTGAGCGGCAGCAATTCTTTCTGCTTTATCATACTTATGGCCTTCTCCCCGGAAACCTTTGCTGCTTTCTTCAGATCAAGTTCCTCTTTAACCGGGACTATGAAAACATAATATACCCCGGACTTTCCTTGTGTTACAAGAGTTTTGAACACCTTTTCAGGGTTCTCGCCAAGTATTTCTGCTATCTGTTCCCCGCTCATTGTGGGATCCGGTTCATAGGAATGGCTTTCATAAGTGATCTTCTTCCCATCCAGAACCCGCATTACGTTTGTCTTATCCCTGTTTTTCATTAAAGCCTGCTCTTATTCTTAAACCAATTATTTACCGTCTTTATCTCTTCAATATATCCCTCGTCTTCATTTGGGGTTTCCAGTATAAAAGGCAGGTTCTGCAGCGACGGGTGCATGGCAATCCTTTTCATTGCTGTCATTCCTATGAAGCCTTTTCCCAGCTTTTCGTGCCTGTCCTTATGGGATCCACGTTCATTCTTACTGTCATTGAAGTGTACTGCTTTAAGTTTTGATAGTCCTATTACCTTATCAAACCGCTGCAAAACTCCATCAAGGTCATCCACTATATCGTAACCGGCATCCCAGATATGACAAGTATCAAGGCACACGCCGGCTTTATCTTTATATTCCAGTCTGTCGAGTATCTCCTTCAGTTCCTCAAAGGTTCCTCCTACTTCAGATCCCTTTCCGGCCATAGTTTCAAGAAGAACGGTAGTACTCATATATTTATTCATTGCACTGTTTAAGGCATCTGCTATTTCCCCGATCCCCGTTTCCGTTCCCTGCCCTGTATGGGATCCCGGATGAAAATTGTATAAGTTTCCCGGAACCATTTCCATGATCTCCAGATCCTTTTTCAGCATTTCACAGCCGTTTTTCCGGGTTTCCTCGTTAGATGAACAGAGATTCATGGTGTAGCTTCCATGGGCGACCAGAGGACCGAACCCTTTACTGCTTACATATTCAAGAAGTGCTTCAACATCCTCTTTTATTATTGGTTTCGATTTTCCGCCCCTGGGATTTCTTGTGAACCATGCGAAGGTATTTCCGCCAAAACCAGTCATGGTCTTTCCCATGGCTTCGTATCCATCAGTAACAGAAAGATGACATCCGATGTATATCATTTTCTCTTCCTTCCGTATTTCTCTTTTCCAAGAACAATGCTCTTCATAAGGAAGGCCATGTTTTGTGCAGTTCAGTATATCATTACCCTGCAGTTAAGCTTTCCTTTTTTGCTGAGCCCCAGCCCTTCCGAGAAATCGAATCTTCCGTATCCTCTTGCACTCACTACATCTCCTGCTTTCAATACCTTTGCATTTTCCGTACAAATAATCCCGTTCAGATGCACATATCCTGCCGGAAATAATTCAAGTATACCCTGTCTTGAGAGGTTGAATACCTTTGCAGCCACTGCATCGATCCTGGTGGAAGACACCTGGATTATCTTTTCCTTCTTTTCGGGAAGAAATATGTTGCCAACTTCGTCGGTGATATTTACCTTTACAGAAGTATGCTTCACCTTATTAAGATTCTCAATTATAAAATCCGACAGACTGTCCCTGCAGAATACACAGGCTTCCTTACCTGTCACAAGGATATCCCCGAGCATCTCCCGTTTGATACCAAGGTTCATAAGGGCTCCGAGGAAATCCCTGTGGTTCAGATCATCTGCAAACTTACTCATAACGGGCTGTATGGATAAGATCGATATCGGAAAATCCTGCGTATATCCAAGATCATCCTCACTCCCGAATCTTATCATCCTACGCTCTGCTCCCTCATATCCACCATAAACAGCAGGACGTGCAAATCCCAGCTCCCTTTCATGCTCATAATATTCGGTTATCTCTCCTATAGAAAGGAAATTCGTAAATGTATACTGGCCGTTCTGAAAACTCCTGTCAGCCAGATCTCTAAGTCTGTTTATCAGCTCATCCATTTCCTTCACGAAAAGGATGAAGGGCGTTCATATCGGAATAGTGTTTTGCCAGAGTAATAATAAACTTCTCTCGATCAATACGAGAATTATAACAAGAGACAAAGAAGTCCCTAAATACTGACTCTGCGTATGATTCTGTAAACTGAGCCCTGCAAAACAGATTATTCTTTCCAATATCAACTGTCCTAATCTGTCCAGCCCATTCATAAAGATCCTGAAAAATAAAATGATGTATTTCCTTTAGATGCTTAAAATCGAAATCACCCTCAACAGGATGCAGCTGAAGATATGCCAAGTTACCGCCTGTAGATAATGCTTCAATCTCCATCAGCTTCTCTGCATCTTTACAATTAAACTTATTTATCAGGACATCCGAGTCAGGATATACATATTTATCAACGCTCTTCATGAGTTTGATACTTCTCCTTCAAACCTCTCTGGAATTCCTCACGGGTTATTTCACCTTTAACAAGCCTGCTTATTTCTGAAATACCATTTTGATTCAGCTGCAATTCTTCCAGCGCTAGTGTTGCCTGTGTCTGACGGACTGCATCTATCTCCATAGGGGATAAATCATTACTGATATATCCGTCATTCTTCATAACACGGGATATAAGAGCCACCAGATAATTAGGCGGTGTAGTAACTCCCTGCTCCCAGTGTTGGATATTAGCTACAGGAATCCCGAGATATGAGGCAAACCCATTCTGACTCATTTTTGTAGTGCTTCTGAGCTCTTTTATTGTGTTCATATATAGCCCTCCTATATATAATTAGTATATATCTAACGTATATAGGCGTCAATCACATATCCCAACCATATTCCTCACTTTTATCATCATATCCTGACGGTGGAGCTGTATCACTGACCTCAATCTGATCTCCTATCCACAAACCGGTACATCTGTCGCTGGGTGATCCCGGAAATGCCATAAGCAGTGGAAGCGGATTTATCCTGGTCGTGAGAACTCCATCCTCATTTGTATAAGTTAACCTTGTATTCTCTATATCAAAGAACTCCTTTTTTGAATGATTAATCGTATATCTGAAGAACCTGGATTCTTTGATAAATAACCCATCATATGGATTTTCACGTTTTATTCCGTATATGTTGTATTCAAAATCATTATCGATAATATAGGCAATCTCATCACGAACCTCTTTTTCGGATGCCTTAAACAGACCGGAAATGCAGGTATAGTTATCTATTACGTAATCCGCATCAACTCCTGGTTCTCCCCATGCCTGTCTTTCCAGCGACAATGACCTCAGAACTGGATTTGTTTCTTATTCGGTTATATTCGTTTCATCTCCTAAAAATATGATCGAATTGCCCTTCCATTCAGAAGACAACAGCGAATACAGTGCACCCAACAAGTGATTGCCTGCAAATGCGGTCTCATACAGTTTATTTCCCAAATTAAAATCACTTGGGCAAATATATTCCTTTTTACCTACATTAACCCAGTCGTAATATTCACCCATCATCTAAGCCTTTCAATAGTTAAATCCGTTTTTCGCTTTATTCCCAATACCTGGCGATCATGCGCTCCATATTCGCTCTACCCACGGGGTTTGCGGTATGTACTTCAATCGGATAAAATGTCTCCCGCTCTGCTAGCCAGTCCAGAAGCTATGGTTCAATAATATCCCCTACTGCTCTGTCTATTGTTAAGCGGTGAATGCTCTTAATATCAGATAAAATGCCATCCTTTATTAGTTTTACCGGTGTAAAACCACATACATTTACGGCCAGATTCACTATGATTGCAACACCATGAACCTTTATGACCATACCTTCACTTCAGGCAGCCAATCCAGCTTTAACATAATTCTCCATATTAACAACAGAAGAGGACTTTTCGTCCTCTTCGTGCCTGCCTACTATATCGTAAAGATTTGCTTCATAGAGTTCCATCAGGGCGAACATCGTATCCACCTGAGGATAACTCTTTCCGTTTTCGTACTTGTACACTGCCTGAACTGATCCAAGACGAAGGTACTCCCTCACGTCGTTCACGGAAAGGTTCTTTTCCGAGCGAAGGCGTTTTAAGTTCTGTCCAACCACCTTCAGATCATATTCCGGTCTATAGTTCATATCATTCCTCCTCCCTGTACTCGATACGCAAGTACGCGCTGCCTGGATTAGTGGGGAACTTAAGTATAATACCACAGCAGTAATCATTTGTCATTGAACTTGTAGTTTAACTCGCGCTCAAATTCCAGATTTCATATCCTTGCCGTCTCGCCGAATCATATATAGGACGCATATTCTTATATAGAATCCCATAAAATTCTTCTTTTGAATTGCCCTTACGATACAACTCCTGTCCGGCCCATATCGAATGAAGGTTATCCCGATAACAGGACTCATACAGTTTATGAATCTCTGCTCTCTCGTTTATAAATCCATAGAGAAGATATTGGTTATCAGCAAATCTTTCAAAAAAGGGGTCCCACTTAGGAAGCCTGTTACTCTTTGAACTATTCAGCGACGAATCCATTGGCATCAAATTCCATAATTCATCATTCATCACGAATGACCATGGGATAAAATGATCCACGTCATATTTCTTTTGAACAACCGGTTCGCCGGTAAATACGTCCTTCACTTTACTAAGTGTCAGAATCTCTTCCCACAGCTTACGGACATTATTAAGCTTTCGCATCTTTTCATCCATCGGAGCCAGCTTATAAACAAGTCCCGGCACCTCAGGATTATTATTCTGCAGCCATTTCACTTTTTCATACTGAATCCATCCAAGTATGGATACAGTATTATCCTGAATCATTTCCATCCACGCCGGTTGAAAATGAATCTCCTTCTTCAGTTTACTGGATTCTCCAAGTGTATATGGCAGCAGTACTATATCTTTGTTGACCCTTTCGATGTATGCAGTCATTCTCCGCACACTGTTCCAGTCCACTTTAGAATCATCCTTTAAGAAAAACCCGGCAAGTGCACGGTATGGAACCATATTGGTCAGCTGTTCTTTTGAGGACTTAAGTTCCTCATCATGTTCTTTTATCGCATTCCTGACCTCTATTCTGGAAGCATTGGCAGAGAGATTACTCAACTCAGTCAACTTAATCACAGCACGTTCCAGACCATCCCGCACTTGACCATCAGCCTGCATACCGGAAAGATGTATATGGAATTCTCTTACAGAATACCAGGCATTGCAGATCATCTCATTGATCACAGCATCAAATGTTGTTTCTCGAACACCTTCTGAAATAAGCTGTACGATTGCTTCCAGCCAGTAAAACTTATAACAATAAGAAGGATCCTTCATCATATGAGAGAATCCCTCCAGATCAAGTCTGTTTTTATAAAGATCGTCAATGTGAACAGCGTAATTATCTGAACCTAAAATATAATCCATCAGATATTCCTTGCTATGACATTTATCCAATATACTTCCTTGTCACGACGTACATCGTGAGACTGCCATACTTCCTCTATCCTGAATCCAGATACGGTTATAAAGAGTTCTTCAACCGAAACCTCATTCATATCATGAAAATATCGACCGTCTCTTTCTCCGGCGAAATCACCATATTTAAATGATGCATACAATACACCCTGCTGTTTCAAAGCCTTATTGATCTTTGTCAGAATGTCGGGCAGATCTCCTTCTTGAACATGCAATAACGAAGCGCACGCAAATACACCATCATATTCTTTGACGTCATTGAGTTCTTCGAATCGGGTACATCTGACATTTATTCCGGTATACTCCGTTGCCTTAAGACACAACTCCTGTGATGCATCAATTGCTGTGACCTGATATCCGGCTTCTAAAAAGCATTTTGTATCCCTCCCGGACCCACAGCCAAGATCTAGAATCTTTCCCTCACTTGGAATATACTTCAGAAATCTATCACGTAAGATCCCCGTATCGACATTAATCGTACCTTCAATAAATTCAAGAGAATTCTTATTATAGTATTCGGTAGTATTATCAGTCACTGTAGTATTAATCCTATCTGCCCTCTATTAAATTGTTTTCTTTATTATCTCGACTAATTCCCGGTCTGCCGGAAGCCATTTTACACTTTCAAGTTCTCCCCTTGCAAGCCATCTTGCCTCCTCTGCCTCTTTAAGAATTAGTTCTCCTTTTATAATCTCTGCCCAGAAACAATCCATCGACAAATGAAAATCCGGATAATCATATTCAATGGTTTTGATCAGCTTCCCTACTTTTATCTCCGATGTGAGTTCTTCCTTAATTTCACGGACAAGTGCTTCCTGCGGGGTTTCTCCGGGCTCTATCTTCCCTCCCGGGAATTCCCACCATCCCTTGTATTCTCCATATCCTCTTGCTGTAGCAAAAAACCGGTCTCTATCTTTTATAACTGCAGCAACAACTTTTATTGTTTTCATCTTATATCGCCAATCCGAAATCATATTGCAGATAATCCGGTAATTGCTCTCTCATCGGTATATCATACAGATAGGTTATATTCTGATTTCCTGTATCAGAATCTGTCTTCTCCTGACGCCTTTCATTAGAAAATCTGCCTTCACCTACATAGATAAAAGGTAATCTGACTCCATGTTCTTCGTCTACCTTTCTGATAAACAGATGAACATATTTACAAAGTCTTAAAGCCTGCAGATCACGGTCTGAGATATTGTTTTCGCACTCCCACTGGAATGTATCTGCTGTTAAAAATTTATCTTTATATGCCAGTCTTTCTTCTACAGATGCGTCTTTCTTTAAGGATGCAAACACAATGGCTTCTTCGCCATAGAAATATGTTCCTTTCTGATTGTGATCCGGATCTTTAAGAAGTTTCAGCTGTACCTGATCCATACGATAATCATGCCACAATACGAATTTTTCAGCATTCTTATAATTACTCTCATATTGTGTTATCCCATATGCAAGAAGATCTTCCATATAATCCTTGAATTGTTCATCAATCTTTGTATTAAGCGAAAGCAATCCGTATTCCGTCTTCAAAGCGCTTTTCTTAAACATAAACCTTATGGCATGATCAACTTCATCATTTTTGCAGTTTGGTATTTCTTCAAATATATTTCTTCTCAGATCATTTTCGGACACCGGTCTCGACAGCAACATTCGCACAACAATGTATTCATGCAGTCTGACCAACGGTAATAGTGAGGATACATACTTAATGAAGGCGATCTGATCCTCCGAAAAAACCGGAAGGCTATCCTCTCCTATTCCCTGAAGAAATGCGTAATAGCACCCCGTCTTTCTTCCACCGATCTTTATCTGCAAGAATCTCATCAAGTTCGGTGCGCAGTCATTATTGAGATAATCCATATGTTTCGGCGGATATTCCGAGTTCATGTACTTCTTAAAATTATAATAATCCTGTTTCAGATAGGACAGGCTATTGAAGTTTTCCTGGTCAATATACTCAATGATTTCCTGCTGGCTTTCCTTGTCAAATAGGATATCAACTCCATATTTCCCTAACCCCAATGCAGAAAAGTTGTCTTTTACAAGAGACTGCATAAGACGTTTTTCCATAACAAAGTTTTCTGAAAGACTCCCCATGGCAAACGCTATCTGCACACTTCTCTTATAGCTGTTTCCTATAAAATCCAAAACTGTAACAAAGGGTTTATCATTGTATTTTCGAAGTCCCCTTCCAAGCTGCTGAATAAACACCGTAGAGCTTTCTGTCGGGCGGAAGAAAAGCACCATATTACAACCCGGAATATCAACTCCTTCATTCAGGATAGCCTCATAAACGTCCGCAAGGACTCAACATCAGTAAAATTCTGGTATGTTGATGTGATCAGTTTTCCATTTGCTCCGCGGGCTAATGCAGCTTCAATATCCTTTATAAGCAACACAAGTCCTGCCTTTTTAATGAAACTCACAGAAAACATAAACTCTTCGCAGGTTCGGAGGTTCTCTTGAATTCTTTCAATGAAAGTCTGCTCTGTATAATTTGTCAAAAATAGATTCTTATAACTGGACATACCACACACTCTACTATAACCTCACAGGCTATATTGCTACATCAAAGTATATAATCGCAGCCACGAATCTTCAATGTATTTAAGCGATTTTTTCTGTTTATACTTCTTAAATGCAACAAGCCTGCAGTCATCATTACAACAACTGCAGGCAATCGGTATGATCCATCTGTGTGGACTTCTTTTTATTCTGTTTTAACAAATACTGCACCCGCGAAGATTATTTTTTCCCTCACGCGGTCAATAATCCTCTGCAGCGCTGCATTCATCTTAAATCCGGAATATAACCTGTTTAGAATCCCGGCAATCTCTAGAACAATCGGATCCTTTGTGAAATACTCAAACGCACGGCGAATACTGTATTGGTTTAATAAGCCATAAATATACAATGCATCATCCATGATCTGCGCATAGCGACCTGTGATACTAATTGTCTCTATCACGCTTTCTTCTTTTAGTCTGCATTCGCACCCAATCTCCGGAAGTTTTCCTTTTATCATAGGATCCCTGAAATTGACCGTATACCCACCCTCGGGGTGCCGGCAATATGCATCCTTATATCGCATCACCTGTTGAATATCATATGAGCATTTCGCCCTGTCATCCGTTTCATCACTCCATATTCCCAGGCTGGCCCTAAGGTCATATTTAGCTATTGATGAATCCTTGAAGACCCTGCTTCTCATCGCCTCATACAATAGGCATCGTGTGTTGTCTTCATCGTAGAACCTCTCATCCAAATCAGTCCTCATCCTCAGATTAGAATCTATAATATCGTATTGTCCAATGAACAGACGATTATAGGTATCCAAGGCGTCAATACATGTATATATTTCAGAATCAACCAATTCTACGGTGGCCTTTCCTCTGCCACGATGTATTCTCATTACTGTTTGAGAGAAGTTCAGCACGATCACCTCATCTTTATAAATAACCAGCTCAGCATCCCCTACAGAAAGCCTCTTTTCCTTCCCGGAACAGTTCAGGATATAGGAATAATCATCCATTATTCCACTAATGACAACCCGGTCAGGGTCCTCAATCTCAGTCAATATTTCTTCGTCCCCATCAATTAAATGATCAAACCAGTTTTCATATGCATTTATTGTATATTTTTTAAGATCATTTCCGTTTCGGAGTTGTCTACTCAGAAAAGCCGCTATGATATGACATCCATGTCCGTGAGGAAGCTCCGGATACATATCGCTCAAAAGCTGCCCCGTCTTGTAACAGTTTCCTTTTACATCAAATAAATATATTCTCCCTCGCGTCATTTTCCATTTCTCCTTAGGCAAACAGGATTTACTCCCGGAATATCCGGTCTTTCCTAAAATACATGCATATAACCGTACTTCCGCATGCAGTGTTCCAATCCCGGAGCACAAGTTTTCTGCAGACTATTTTGACTAAAGGTGGAATTATCAGATCCCGCAACACTAAACAATGTATGAATAACAAATAACGGAAAACGAAAAATCCATAACCCTAAAATGCCCAATAACCTTGTGGAAACACAAAGTATTGTCCTTCATGTATCCCTATTATCTTGCCGCCTGCACGGAAAATAATCATTCAATGTCAATATCAAGCTCTACAGTCTGATTATGCTCATCCAGCTTCATCTGCATTTCGAAAAGAATCTTACTGATTTCATCATAATCTTTTCTAACCTGCTCCAGATCATAATTAACATATCGATACTCCACAAATGCCTTGCGGGACATATAATATCCGTCTTCCACACGGCTCTTAGGCATTTGCTTGCGCATACGGTCAAGTACCAATTTCCTTTTGCTGATCTGCGCCATACGAACAAGAAGCACATCTACAGTGTACTTTTCACCAAAGATATCTATCTCAGATTTGACATTGGACTGGTTTATCGCATGCTTAATTCTACAGATCTTTTTCTCAATCTTTTCAAGAGTTGATGACACTTCCCCATAGTCATAGTCGGGGATTACCGGATCCTCTTCAGTTGACGCAGTGTATTGCATCGACTCTTTTTCCTTATTGATCCAATACTCCTTTTCCTCGTTCAATTTCTTCAACATTTTATTGGCATACGCTGATGTCACTCTCATACAAACACCTCCTCTACTTTTATTGTCACTTCATTTTATTAATCTATTTAGTCCCACAGATTCCAAAACCACTTATTAAAGAGATTTAGCCCCTTTTCCTTACATTCCGCCTGATAACTCTGGATTTTACTCCATTCTTCGTGATACTTATCTGAGATATCCTTATATTCCGGCACATCAGAAAGCATATACATCCTATGCGTTCCGGTTTTCTTTTCCTCTGCCTTATCCTCTTTCGTCAACAGCCCTTCACCGAAAATCCCATACTTTTTATCAAATACCTCCTGCGCTTTACGATGCTCTTCTTCGTATGGATTCTCTCTAGTACATGTATCATCAAGTGCTTCCCTGAAAAGAAATATCATTTCAGAAAGTGTATCTCTCCACTTCTGCATCCCTGCCTCATCAGCTTTTTCCTGCTCTTCTTCGCTGAGATCTTGTGAAGAGGAGTTCATTAATTCTCCGGGGTACCCATGGGTTGTTTCTCTTAAATCCTCCAGCATATTTGGAACAATGCTTAATAACCACCAGTCTATAGACCATACGTCCCTGTCACAGTACCCATACTTTATCCGCTGATAACAGTGTTTTATATTTCTACCCCAGCGTTTAATATGATTTATGGGGTTATACTCTCCGCGCCCACTTTTCCTCCCTCTTCCCTATACCGTTTTCTCATTCCATCTGAATAACGTTGTAAGCTTTTTCCATAGATCACATAACCATTTTCTGAAGCGGAATTCTTTTTCCATTGATATCTCTATATGCACATCTTTTGCAACAGTTGTTTCATCCACCGTTTCAGCCCTGTCAACATGGAATTTCTCCCAGGAATACTGATCTATATATTTCAATACGTTTTTTATGGATTTCCCGAAATCACCTTGTTTATGAAATCCTTCACCAATGGCTCTCTCAGTATCGCTTATTTTCGTGTAATTATTGTGCCATAAACTTAATTTTTGATTACTATGAATCTTTATTAACCATTTATCTTCCCTTGTTTCAACAGATTATTCATTAGGTGTATTCAGAAAGAATCGATATCCTTTATCAAACACAAGCTTTTCAACCTGTCTGGTTCCAACTCCCTTTCTTCTAAATAGACCGCAGATTGCCTGAATCTGTTTAGGCTTCGGCTTACAAGCCTCCCTTACAGCCATCATCATACGACAACGGTGGCACTTGTCAGATCCTTCTGGCATCGTGGCTGATGCCATGAAATCCTCATCACTGATAATAGGCACAATAGGGCAGCACTTATCATGTACATATCCGCCTTGTTTAGAGAAGCAGAAAATCAGATCCTTATTATCCATCATACTCTGACGTCTGGATCTCAACCTGTTTACTTCTACGGAAGGCTGATCTATCCTCTGCTATGCCTTTATATAAACTCTTCTCAATAATTGACATTTCAACCCCAATAAGTGTTCCTGATCATATTTATTGATCGCGTTCCATATACAATGATAAACGCATAATTGTTAAGTGTCATTCAACTATTAGTTGAAATTACAAAACAGACGGATAGCCATAAAAATCAGCAATCCGTCTTCTCTATAAAATAATCAAGTGCCCTGCCGGATTCGAACCGGCGTACAATGGTGTTGCAGACCACGGCAATAGACCTCTCTGCCAAAGGCACATACGACGTGACTGGGGCGCTGGACGTCCGGGGGACGTCCGCTTAGCGCCGACCGGAGCGGAGCGGAGACCTCGATCCCACATTCCCCAAAAGGAACCTGCTTAGCGTGCAGGTGCATTTGCCAATTCTGCCACCACGTCAGACGCCGCACTTCATACTCCTAAATCCTTTCTTACTTTTTGGACATCGTGTCCAGAAGTTCTATAAGATGCCAAGCTCCTTCAGCCTGTTCATGGTATCTTCCGAACTCACATTTACAATACCGGTTCCGCCCATCTCATTCCACTCTTTGATATTCCGCTCCATATCGTCGATCAGGATGCAGCCTTCCCCGGTACAATACTGAGGCTTCTCCTCTCGGAACACTATATTCACGATAACATCATCCGACAACAGCCTTTTAGTCCAGATCCTCTTATCATCAGCTGCATTCACGATCTCCCTGCGTGGCTTCGGTATCCCAGTAAGTATCTCGCATTTATCGCCATACTTTTCATATACAGTATCAAACATTTCCTTCGCCCCTGGCATCAGCTCAAGATAATCGTAAAAATGCGGACAAGCCTTAATAGCTTTCCACATTTCATCATCCTCACCAGGCTTATGATGCTTTGCATTCTGCGAAGGCGGTGTCAATCCACAGATTTCCTTAACCCCACGCTCGAAATCAGCAAGAACGCCGTCCATATCAAAATATATCTTCTCTACTTCCATAAAACCTCTCTTTCAGCTATCGCCTCAAGCAGTGTTGACTTACCACTGCCGTTCTCACCCACAAAGAATGTGATCGGCTTATGGAACGTAAGGCTGCTTACTCCGGCAATCGACGTGATATCTCTCAGATAGCTTCCTCTGCTGATCCTATCCCAGTCAATGCTTATCCCCTTTATATGCAGTTCAGCCTCTCCACCAAGCATCTCAGCACCCTTTTCTTCCGCTCTTATGATCCTCTATGGAGCAGGCATCCGGTGTGCCATACTCGATAAGACCTGCATCGGCCGGATCAATGGATATCCTTCCATCTTCAAACACGAATGCCGGGATTCCCACGTCTCCTATCTCCTTACAGTGATCAAATACAGGGCTTGTATCACGCAGCCTTGTAAATGCACTCATATAGCGGATATTCTCGCCTATATTTATGTATTCAAACTCATTCTCCCGTCCCTTGATCTGCTCATGAACCTAATCACAATATGGACAGGTTGGCATTCCATAAATCTTGATCATATTTCAGTTACCTCCTCCCATCCTTTGCAAACATCACACCAGCCGATAGAATCCGTAGCCTTTTCCAGTTCGTCGGGAGACAGCTTCACGGATGTGAACTCATTCCCACCTGCGGGATGGACATACTCAAATCTCTTCATGGATACATCCAACCATATAGGGATACCTGCAGGCACTCCAAAGGGGCACACACCGCCGGGCTGGAATCCTGTCAGTTCCTCGACCTGCTCTCTCGGGATCATGTGAGGCTTGGTATGGAACTGTGCCTTGAACTTTGAACTGTTTACACGACCGTCCCCTGCCATAACAACGATCACAGGCTTCTCTTCCACTATGAAGGACAGCGTTTTTGCAATCTCCGCTTCACTGCATCCGATCTGCTGCGCCGCATGTTCTACCGTATCTATGGTCTCGTTATGCTCTGTCAGTCTTTCGGCAAAGCCTCTCTCGGCAAGCCAGTTCTTAACGTTCTCGTTGATCATCTTTTAATAACTACGCTCCTATCAATACTCTTCGAACTCACATCTGCTTCCTTATATGCAATATACGTAATTCTCTTTCCTGGGTGCCGCAGCTTTAGCAGGCTCCGCAGCATAGCCAAGAGCACAAGCCTCACATAGGATTCCTTCCCAAAGCCCAGCTTCATGGCGATCTGATCAGCGGTCTTAAAACCGATTCCCCAGATATCATCTGCCAGCTTATAGGGATTCTCCTTCATCACGGAAATGCTGTCATTCCCATATTACTTATATATCTTTGCGGCATAGGATGTGGATACCTGATGATCCTGTAGGAAAAGCATTATATTCTTTACTTCCTTCTGCCTCTCCCAGGACTCGGCGATCATCTGAACCCGCTTCTTGCCTATGCCCTCTATTTCAATCAAAACCTCAACATTGTCCTAAATGACAGCAAATGTATCCACTCCATATTTCTGGACAATCTTTTTCGCAAATTTAGGTCCGACACCCTTGATGAGTCCTGATCCGAGATACTTCTCCATGCCGTAAACAGTAGCAGGAAGAGTCTCCTCCCAGTTCTCAGCCACAAACTGTCTGCCATACTTGGCATCAACCTTCCAATTACCATCGCATACAAGGACGGAACCCACATTTGCATCTATCAAATTGCCGATAACCGGCACTAAATCGCTGTAATCCTTAACCCGGCATTTAAGCACTGAATATCCGTTTTCCGGGTTCTGATATGTGATCCTCTCAACCACGCATCGGATCTTCTGCACAACTTACCGCCTCCGATTCTATTTCAATCCTCTCCTACCAAGTGAACTGTCATATACTCATGCCCGGTTGCAGGCAGATACTTTTCTATCACATCAGTGGTCTTCAGTTTAAGACTTGATGTACATACACAGGGATGACAACCAAGGCATTCTCCCTTCAGCACATCTTCATCTATCAGCAGCTGCACAGCATGATCCTTGTCATTCATCAGTCCCATAATGCTCACAGCACCCGGTTCTATATCAAGATATTTCAGCATATCCTCTGGCTCTGCAAAGGAAAGTCTCGCAGAATTTATCTGAGATGACAGTTCTTTTGTTTTAAATTTCTTGTCTCCCGGCATCATAAGCAGATAAAAGTTCGTCTTCTGCCTGTTGCAAAGGAACAGATTCTTGCAGATCAAAACACCAAGTACCGCATCTATCTCATTGCAGGCTTCCATATTGTTTGCAGGCTCGTGATCTGTACGCTTGTATTCAATGCCAAGACTATCGAGAAAATCATATGTCCTTATCTCCCTTGGCAGTCTGCCGTCTGTACTATCCGGTCTTCCGTCATAAAGCTCCATTATCAAAAAACTCCTTTATCTCCTGCATCCTGCTCATCTGATTTACTGAAAACGGGCATCTGCTGTTACAATGTCCGCAGCTGATACAATCTGAAGGAAAAAGGAAAGGCAGCATTCGTACACGGAAACAGAGGAAGGAAGCCGGCTATAACCATACCGGACAACGTGAGGAAGGACATAGCAGATCTTTATAGAATAAAATACTATCGCAAAGGAACTAAGGTTATGGTGATACAGGCATTTGACGGGAGCCTTTATTGCAATGTTAACGACAAAGATATATACGCCCTGGAGGAAATACCAAAGCAGGCCAAAAAGTCAAAGGAATTCGATAGCGACTACAAAAAGCCTGAACCCCAAGAAAGATATATCCCGCCAATGGATAACCCCTGGATGAGCGCTACACACTCAATTCAAAGGCATCAGCGTTAGCTGATGGCTTCATTTGAAAAGCCCAGAAAGCTTTATAAACTTTCCGGGCTAATGTTTGAATTATTTTGGGACATTTTCAAATTTGCTTGACAACAAATTTATTTTACTGTAACCGAAGAAGAAAAAGCAGAATTACAGGATTACTGCAAAAAACACGGGATATCGATGAATTCTGCAATGGAAAAGGCCCGGAGTCTGTTACTTTTAGACGGCATGAAAGGAAGGGCTCCGGATATGGCCGGAGACATAGAAGGCTTTGAGCTGTGCCTGGAGGGAATGCAGACGTTGTCTGAAGAATCCAAGTATGTTAAAAACGAATTAGAAAAGCGTGATGCCGAAATCAAAAGCATGTCGGATCTTATCAATAGTCAGGATAGCGAAATCAGGGAGTTAAAACGGTCTCTGGCAGAAAAGAAGTCATTTGAAGAAGAAAATAAAGAGCTGAGGTCAAAAAATGAAGTTCTTACTAAAGAAAACTTTGATCTTCAAAGAAAATTCAACGAGGAAATCAAGAAAAACAATGATGAAAATTTTGAAAAAATATTACAGATCATGGCTGCCACCGGAAATAACAAAGATTTAGTACCGACGAAAAATAAAGACAGGGATCTGTGAAAATCCAATCTGAATCCCCGGTTCGTCTTATGTGAGACGTTCCGGGGATTTTTAAATCTCCGGTTATTCTTCATTCATATCTGACAGTCTGATCTTCTTGTATGAATTCGACTTGGTATTAGGATGCGGTTCCAGGCCGGTTATTGTTATCTCATCTTTCTTCGGCCCATAAGACCAATAAAACCTGCCTGCTGCGGGCTTGTTATTTTCCAGATAGGATTGCCATACTTTAACCCCATATCGTTTAGTCATCTCCGGTATCTCATGTGTATTAAGACCCGGATAGAACGGATCGAGTGATAGATGATAAAATGCCCTTCCGAGCTTTTTATATTTTACCTCTTCGGTCTTACTGGCTGTTCTGTTCTCAACCCTCTTTTTCAGGTCATCCCAAAAATCCCACATTTCCGGAATACCCATTCGTATTTTGAACATAGATCATTCTTCAAAGCCCGAGAGATCTATTGGCTTCGATGCTTTTCCTTTCTTCAGATTGTCCATTGAAGCGTCTACCATGCGCAATGTATCTTCGGCAATCTCAAAAGGCTCTACCAGTACTCTGGGCTCAAGCTGGATTCTGCCGTTAGGAAATTCGGTCACGTGATAGTACTCATATGATGAGCCCCTGAGCGTGATCCTTTTCTTCGTATCTAGCTTTGCATCATATTCTTTTACCGCTACATCCATATCAGCTTCCTCCATTGTGGGCTTTCCCACTTAGATAATACTCCCACCAACAAGGATTGTCAATTTTGTGTTCTGAACTCCTGTCTAAATTAATTATTTCACTGGCCATTTAGTTTTTTCCACTCATCCAGAAGCCTGAACAGAATAGTTTCCATCTGCGTTTTTTTGTAAAATGTCGGGAAATAGTTTTTAAGCTGGTTTTTTGTTAAGGTGATGCTTTGAAAAGTATTACTTTCATCGACAGGTGCCCCGATATCATTTATGCTTCTCCGGATCGTCAGTATCCTTCAGAATGTTCCCGGAATCATTCGCTTCCTCAATAGCTTCACGGATCATTAAGTTCTCAATTGCTTGTTTACCTCATTGACGCTGACCTTCACATCTGCGCCCTGCTCTTCAAGCCCTCAATAGTTTTGTTTATCATACTCGGCCTGGAACTTTTCTCTCACATCCAAGGACCAACCAGAGTATATTTCTGCATACTTATTATAAATCGTAGTTATCTCCTCAGATATTACAGCCCCTTCCTTCTCCGGCACTATACCTATTTCATCTTCTAATACATCTCTAAAAGTTTCCATAGATGCTGATCGTATCTTGGATATTTTGCTCTTATTCAACTTCTTAAGTTCATCTCTTATATCTTCTCGGCTCTGTCGTATTCTTTTTTTCAACGAGTCAAGATCCTTCTTGTTACGCTTCAATGATTCTTTCTTTTCCGGAAGTATAATTTCATCTATCGCATGCTCCTGTCGAGATATTTCAATCAATAACCTGTTTGCAGAATGCGTCAAATCTTTTCTCAAGCCCGTCCTGCCGGATTCCGGGCCTTTTCAAGTCTTCCTTCATTTAAAACCTCCTCCTCGTGGAAGACTCCTGAAAATTGCTTATATAATACTATAGTCATCGGATGCATAAATAGTATGCGTTATTTAATTGAAACTGATTAAGTTTTTTTAATTCCTCCCTTCGCGCTTCCGGACGGATCCAATTCGAAATCTTTTAAGATCCTGCTCAGGATAATGCTATGCTTTGCGTAACTACTTTGAGAACATACACCTATGGTTCTCGCAAAAAGTCTGGGGAAATCGGCGAAACGCCGCGGACTTTTTTGACAGGACATGCCGTCCCATATAACAAATAGAAATTACTATAGTTGCTTAACATAATATTGTCGCAACGATTTGTAGGGTTATGCTTTATGTCAACGGCCTTATTGTTAAAAATGTAACCATATTTTTTATATACTAATTGTCAGTTTATGGTGTTTTTGCACAAATCATTGTGTGATTTACTCAGAATTGTATCTACAGATTCTTATCATTAAGAAGATTAGAATTCTCAAAACGACTTGCGAAAGAAAGGAAATGTAGTGGGCAGACCTATCTTCTCTGATTCAAAAATACCCCGGCAAAACGCCTGGGCATCCAGAGTATCATCAATCTATGATCTTATATTTCTTATATAACCTCTTTCTCTCCGCTGTTGTTCCGTTTAAGGCTTTATCATAGTCCTTTGTTCCAGGGGTAAGGAGCTTAAGTAGCTTAAAAGCCATATTTTCTCCCTCTTCCCTTCCTTCTATTTTTCCATCCTCAATCAATCCCTGAATCGCTGTACACATATTCACCCGACCTCCTTCCGCCTGTTTCTTTGATATATTAGCTGAAGTATATGTATTTATGATGTCTATCGTGCTGACATCTACACTTTTGTAGTCTTCCCTTGACTCAATTATCACCGACCCCACTCGCACTCAGTGCTCGTATGCGGGGCGCAAAGTGTCCACCGGACACTTTGCCACGAAGTTTTTTCTTGACCGGCTCCACTCGCACTCGGTGCTCGTATGCGGGGCGCAAAATGTCCACCGGACATTTTGCCTTCTGAATTTTGTATGAGCTCCGGAGTTATACCTGATTCAAAAATACCCCGGCAAAACACCGGGGCATCCAGAGTATCATCAATCTATGATCTTGTATTTCTTGTATAACCTCTTTCTCTCTGCGGCTGTTCCGTTTAATGCTTTATCATAGTCTTTTGTTCCGGGTGTGAGGAGCTTTAGCAGTTTTAACACCATATTTTCTCCCTCTTCCCTTCCTTCTATCCTTCCTTCTATTTTTCCATCTTCAAATATTCCCTGAATTGCCGTGCACATATTCACTCGACCTCCTTCCGCCTGTTTCTTTGATATATTAGCTGAAGTATATGTATTTATGATGTCTATCGTACTGACATCTACGCTTTTGTAGTCTTCCCTTGACTCAATTATATCACGAAGTTTCTTCTTGTCATCTGAAATATTAATGAACTCCATAGCTATTCCCAGCTCCGAGGAGAATCTTGTGAAATCCTCGATTTCATCAGGAGTTATGAGGTTCAGTGTGTAATCGTTGACATACTTTTTTATCCTCGGATCTATTTTCCCGAACATATCGTACAGGGATCTGGGTCCGTCCCAGTGTTTCTTATCAAAGCACACACAGAGTGTGATCACCGGCACGATTCTGTCTTTCTTTGAAAACCCAGAAATAAACTCTGCCCCTTTAAGATCATTTGTCTCCGCATGTTTTTTCCTGATGGTCTCAAGCTGATCAGCATAGTTCAGAGCATCATAAAGATAGTCTCTCACCGGCATGATATAGCTCACATCTGACTGCCCTTCAATTCCAAGCAATACAAGGGTCGCATATTTACTCCTGCGTATGGTACATCGGCGGAGGACATCCCGCATTTTCTGGCTTGGAAAAGCCTTTCCCATCTTTCTCATCACAGCGATCTCTGTGGGATCCTCCTCCTTAAGATCTTTGGGCTTTATTACCTTCTCTCCGCCGAACAGGAAATAATTAAATGCGTCCGCAAATATTTCCGGTCTTTTCAGATAGTTTTTCGTTAAAGTGTCTTTACTTCCCATGAAGTCACTCCTTATAGGTTTTGTCTTCTTAAGTCTACGCTAAGTATTCCGGATGTCAACATGAAAATCCTCCACCACTTCTTTTCAGAATCTTCGCAATCCATCTGACCCCTGATGCATAATCGTCTTGTATATGGTATTATATCTCCCGGAGAATACAATATCTTGTATAAGGAGAGTATCAATGGCTTTAGAAACCCAGGAGCTTATTAATTTGCTGCACTTAAATGAGAAAACGAATGATCCCCGTCTTGCCGACGCCAGATCCCTTGCCTTCAGGCACCTGTCTTCAGGAGCCCCGATACCTATGAGACTGATGGACATCCTCGACAGATATGAACGGAGAAATGGGGAACCGGAAAGAGTATAGATTCTTGTTTTTTATCGAAAAAACAAGAATCGTATTTGACCAGGCGGCCAGCTTGCTGGTCGGCGTGTCCGGCGAAGCCGGATTTTTGCGGACAATTTCCGATTTTGTCCGCAAAAAGTCATGATTTCCGGGATATTTGCTTTTTTACAGTGCGGCGTTAAACACAGATTCATCCGTTAATTCTTTTCCGTAACTGTCATACACTACAAGCCTTATATCCTGATCATTCTCTTCTTTGCTATAGATGATGATCGAATAGCCCTCTAAAAGCGTCACGGATTTTGATTCATAATAGATATGATCTTTATCGATCATCCGTAAAAGATATGTGTCACCATCATTCCGCGGGATCGAAACCGGGTACTCCTTTTCCGGTTCCGCATTCTTTACAGAGGCAGTTCCCCACACAGTTGTTTTTCTGTTCTCCTCCGTATCGGGGATGATCCAGACATCGGCCGCTTGCACAGAATTAACAAAACCTATTGTAATTGTCTCTACCGGTGCCGTTTCCGGCGTATCTTTCGAAGTCCTGCTCCCTGAAGCACAGGCAAACAAAACCACAACGGATAATATCAAAATAAGCAGTACTATTCTAATCCACATATCCGCATCCTGCTTTTTCCGGGCCGTCATCTCCGAATACATAGTTTGCCCGGAATTCCATGTTGATATACCCGTAATGAGATCATACGAAGGATCAGCGAAAGGGATAGATATACTCCTAAATCTGTCCGTCCGCACCAGCAGGATATTCTTAAAAGGACGGCTGTACAGAAGACTCTTATTGATACTTCAGCTGACAAGTTTCAGAACAGTCCCGGGCTTAAACACTGGGCTGATATCCAGAACCTAAAGACTGCCGCGGCAGCCTATGCAGAGGCCGGAAATCTCACGGAATTGAAGAAGAAGATCGAAGCAAAAGTAAGTGAGCAAGCTTCGATCCGTTCAGAGCTAAATTCAGTCGGCAGAGAGCTTAAGGAGCTGAAAGAGATCAGACATTATCTCCTGCAGTATAAGGAGACTGCGCCCTACCGGCAGAGATACAATAACGCCAAGGATAAAGAGGCCTACGCTATGAAACATGACGAGCAGCTTACACTTTTCGATGGAGCTAGAAACAAGTTGAAACAGCTGGGGATTAAACCCAATATTTCTGAACTCAAGCAGGTTGAAAACGACCTTGCGGAGCTGGAAAAAAGAGAATCCGATCTTGAAAAAGATTATTATTCTGCCAGGAATGAAACACGAGATCTTGAACAGAAATACCGGAATATCACGGAGTATCTTGGGATTGATAATGATGAGAAACAGAAAGAGCAAGAAAAACCCTCCCGAAACCAAAAAAATCAGCCATCTCACCAGTTATAACACATCAATATGTGCGTAAATATTTGATGTTTTATTCCTCAGTCGGATAATGGTCAATAGTTATAAGGCTTTGATACCTTAGAGATCGTGAAAACCAAGAAGGACACTATGAACAAGACAGACCAAGGCGCCTAAATTCAAGGCCGGAAAGGCTCTTAAGGATCTCGTAAACGGAAAGAAGAAATAATCTGATTTACTCTTTTACCTATTGATCCCGGTGAGTGTCAAACCCACCGGGATTTTCTATTACTTGCTCTGTGAAAACAGCCACTCTCTCACTACAAATCTTTATAGGCATATTCAAACGAAGTCATATTACATAAACATCATTTTGTTTGAACCGAAGAAATGACTGCTGTCCCGTTATAATTACCCTTCCCTTCTATCTGTACAGTAGCTTTCTCTGCGTTATAAGAACCCTCTGTCACAGTAAAATCTCTGCCATACTTTAATTTCTGCAGTTTTGTCTCACCGGTATTAGCCTTAAGATTGAAACTCCACTTTCCGGAAGATTTCTTATATGCTGCAGTTCCGCTGATAATATCTGATTTCAGCGTATATTCTTTTACGGTGAACTGAAGCGGCGATGTTTTAAGGTTTTTATTCAAGGATTTTACGGCACTCCTCAAACCGGCATCCGCACCCTTCCCGGTCTTGAATACCGGTATTGCTGATGCAGTTCCGACTTTCTTGTTGTTCCTGTACTTTACCGACTTGAATATCACATTTCCACTTAAAGTTTCACCCGCCTTCTTTCCTCCTATCGTGAGATCTGTGAGTTTAACCTTCTGACCGCTGTATGAAACCTTATCAGTATAAGAGTATTCATAAGTGTATTCCCCTATTTTGAGGGTGCCATTTTTTATTCCTGAACTGCCTCCGCTTCCGACATAAAGCTCATAGTTTCCCTTATTTACCGTACCGTTATTGGTAAGGGTTGTAACATATGAATCGCCCGTCAGATTCCAGGTGCAGCCTTCTCCTATTACAACATCAACCGCTCCGAAATTATCGCCGCCGTTACCATCATCTATCTTTCCTTCAAATGTGGAAGCATTTGAAAGATTCAGCGTAAGGCTTGATGCAGATTCCGACTTTGTACTTGCTTCTGAACTTACTATCACACTCCCTTCAAGGGTCTGTGACGAAGCATTCACCGTGGCTGTATTGTTATTACCGTTCCATCCGTCATTAGTTACTGATAAAAGAATGCCCCCGCTGTCACTGTTATCAATATTAACTCCGTTCAGGTTAATCGTTGCAGTGGTATTTGTCACATGAAATACGTGCCCGCTCTTACTGTTAAGATTTCCGCCTGTCATTGAAAAACCCGAACCGGTTCCGGTAGCATCCCCGGACATGGACTGATAGATCATGATGGTATCAAGATACTGTGCATTCCCGTTTTTCTGGGTATTGCTGGCTGTAAGTGTACAGTCTGTAAGTGCTATTGTCCCATTTCCCTCGATACAGACTCCTTCAGATTTATTTGAGGTAAGTACTGCATTGGATACTTTTACATCAGCCGTACTGTATATTGCGGGAGATCCAAGTCCGTTTGAAGTATATGTTCCCCCGGTTACATTAACCCATCCGCCTCCCCGGTCTGTTCTTATTGGTGCAGAAGAACCTCCGCTGGTCTCTATATTGAGGTCGGACGCATTTGTGGTACCTCCAAAAGTAGTCATGATACCGCCGCTTCCACTTCCGGTTGTTGTGATCGTTGTCCCTGAAATATTGACTGTAGTCCCGTCTCCTGAAGCATTTGTCTTCCCGCTATTTGCTCCATAAGAGAAAATGCCGTTTGCACCCGAAGCTGACGTATTTATAGTTCCGCCTGTGATGGTAGTGGTACCGCCGCCCTTACACATAACCGCGGAATTGATCCCGTAAAAACTGTATTTGTCATCATTGGATGTCCCTCCGGACTTTGTCACAGTCGGATTATTTATATTTACCGTTCCCGAGGAAGCGCTTACAAGCAGCGCATTCTGGTCTGCTTCAGTTGAGGTATATACGGGACTTGTTGCTGTTGTTTCCTCCGTTATTTCATTTGCCCCGCTCCATGAAGGCGTATAATTATTTCCCGGCGGAGAGGGCGGAGACGCAAGTTCTGCAGTCCCCGCTATATCGTCCGAATATAAATCCACTTCCGTTTCAATAGATGCATCTATCTCCGCTCCATACGCAGAACACCCTGCTCCCATTGCGAGAATAACAGATAGTACAGCAGAGGCAATCTTTTCCGTTTTTGTATGTTTATTCCGTTTTAGCATTTTTCTTTCCCCCGTCTGACGGTGCTTCAGGTCTGCTCATCTCAAGCCCGGCATCCTTGAATGCAGCGATAAGGGCATCCATCGCCTCTTTTGCTGCGCTTTTTGCCTTTTCGAGATCATCGCTGTCTGCACTTTCTGAATCCAGAAGTTCCCTTTCACTATCCATGGCACTCTTAAAAGCCTCATACAGTGATGTAAGCTTTTCCTTTGTACCGGAATCCTCAATGGAATCTATCTTCTCCTTTATTTCTGTATCCATAGGATTCTCTGTACCGGGCTTTCCCTGGGAAAAATCAGGTTTGCTTCCATTTGAACCATCCTGACTCTGATCATCTCTTTCAGGTCTGCTCTGCCCCTGTCCATTCATTCCTCCGGGGCCTCCGGGCATACGGTTCATGGAATTACTATCTTTAGGAGGTGCAGGAGGTCTTTTCTGATCCGATCCACCGGAGCCTCTGCTTCCACGGTTCATACCGGTATCGGAATCACTGCCTTCGCGGTTCATTTCCATTCCTATATCTCCGGAATTATTCCCGGGTCTCCCATGAGTTGCTGCAAATACCGAAAATGCCGCACCAACAACAAGAACACCTGCCACAACTATTGCTGAAACCTTTTTATTAATCATTTTTTTGCTCCTTCCTGTCAGTCTTTTTATCTGATAATCAGTAATACGCAGGATGGAGAATAAAAAATGGGGTATAAGATGATAAATAAAAAATGCCCCGACCGGGCAGCTGAAGGAAATGTTATAAACCGGCTGCCCGATCCGGGGAAAGAGATTTCATCATTTCAGATCTTTTTGACTCATGTGCAGAAATACAGAGTCTGTTTTTCTTATTATTTCCTGATTATCTCCACTACTTCTCCAATGAACATATCATGAGGCGCTTCTCCCTCATAAAGGGCTTTCGCGATATCCTCCGGTATCGCTTTGACTTCAAGTCTCTGTTTCATTAGTTTCCTGCAAACTATCGTGATCCCGGCTTCTTTGAAACTCATGGATCCGGATACGGAAACAGGTGTAAGTCCCGACTCCTTCATCTTATCCATATCTCGTCCGGATCTGGAACCCAGTACTCCAAGAATCTGCTTATACTGCTCCGGGTAAAAACTTACGGTGAAGTATTCATTTTTATCCATAAAATCATGGGTATAGCGGGATGTCCTTACATAAACACTCACTACAGGCTTATTCCAGAGCGTTCCCATGCCACCCCAGCTGATCGTCATAGTATTGAAGCTATTCCCAGTTCCTGCTGTCAAAAGAGCCCATTTCTTATCAAACTGTTCAAAGATATCCGTATTGAAGTTCATCTCATCCTCCCTTATACATACTTTACTGCCGTTCCGTATGCCAATACTTCTGCTGCGCTCTGCATTACTGATGCCGAAGAATATCTCAAGCATATGATAGCATCTGCCCCAAGTTTTTCAGCCTCCTCAACCATTCTGGCTGTAGCCGTTTCCCTAGCTTTCTCCATCATCTTATTATAGTTTCCGAGTTCCCCGCCCACGAGAGTTTTAAGCCCGGATCCTATGTCCTTAATTGCATTTACTGTCTGGATCGTACTTCCCTTGACCACTCCCAGCATTTCAACGTTCTTTCCTGAAATTGTTTCACTTGTCACTATCAGCATCTTTGTTCTCCTTTCATAAACTTCCTTTTCTTCTGTATTACTCAAGTCTTATGACATTGATAAGAGGCTCTTCGTATGGGTGTACTGTCCGCACTGCCGCAACCGTCTTCTCAACCCCGGAATCTTCCACATTCACCTCAATCTTAATCTCCGGTTCCCTGCTCCATTCTCCGGGTGACCCGATTGTTGGATTTGCATTCTCGCCGGAAAACCATACACCCGTCACCGGATAATATGAAAGACATCCTCTGTAATTACCCAGATGCCCGGCATCCATTTCAAGCAGGGCTTTCCTAATATCTTCCAATGCAGACTCCGGCGCATAGATTTCCAGCTTACACATATAAAATCTACCTCAATATTCTCTCAATCTCTTCAATACCGGCATCCGGCAGGATCTTCCTGAACTGCTTCAACACCTTCTGATACGATTCCTCCGGGGAGCGTTTATACACGGCGTCCGTAAACTTCTTACCAAACAGCTTCTCAGGGGTGGAATACTCTGCTATCCCCCAGCCATACTGATTGCCGGATTTGTCAGTAGAATACTTGAAATCGCTGATAACCACATAGCATTGCTTTTGCAGCCTCGTGATCATAGTATCATATCCCTTCTTTCCATTCTTCCCATAGTTGCCGTCCTTCTTCAAGGTCTTTGACAGGACTGGAGCTTTGGAATCCAGAAGTTCAAATAATTCCTTATCATAGAAAGAAGCAAGTCCGTCATCGTACCTTGCATCAAAATCATAACCGTCACGTCTGAAATTTGCAAAATCAGGGAACCACTTGGGACTTATATACATAGCCTTATTACGAAGAAACTTGCCATAGGCGCAGTTTGCTTTCTTGATTACAGGTCCTTTCCATTCCCAGGCATCCCAGAAATCACCGCCGCCATACCAGCATTTAGGGTCAATATGCTCCTCCAGGGAAAATCCCCCGATCTCATTCTCGAAAAAAGGGACAAACCCCATGTCATTTATCAGTTCTATCAGCTCATCCATTGAGCTTATTACGAAATCATCAGAGTAAGTCATATCTTTCCTAAGGCTGTAAAGGCTGTCGGTCAGATCCGTCCAGCCTTTTTCCTGCCTGCTGTCAGGCTTTATTTTCATCGGTGTGTTCCTTCCGTACGGCATCCTCTGACTCCAAGCTTAAATAATAAAATCCCGGCAGCCATGATCACTTATTCTCGCACTCATCGGCCCATTTCTTCAATTCTTCAGGGCTTTCTGATCCGCTCATTCTCACCGCCTCAACTATCTCCGTTGTGTCAGACACATAAGGCCTCAGTTTATCCGCTGTTTTCCCTATACCACTTCCTCCTGAGGTGGCAAATACAGCGATCTTTTTTCCTGCGAGATCGTAGTCTTTGAGGAAAGTGTTCACCACATTCGGAGCACAGCCGTACCATATGGGAAATCCCAGCATTATAAAGTCATACTCTGACATATTTTCAACTTTCCCCTCAACAGGAACATCCTTATTCCCGAATTTTTCCCTGTTGCACCTGGAAAGCGGATTAACCCAGCAGTCTTTTACCCATTTCTGTCTCCTTTAATGTGATGATTTCTTTTATCCAGGCGATCCTTGCGCTTTCTACGGGGCCAGTGGTCAGCCCTTTTGTCTTCTTGATAAAAAGCCAAGCTGTTGCCTTTCATCATATCACGTTCTTTTTGACTTCGATATACCGGGAACTCACATTAACCTCTCCCGGAGCAACGTATTCCTCTTCGTCACCGTTACATTATGCACGGCGTAGGACAGGGCTTTCTTTGTACCGATGATAACGAGAGCCTTCTTTGCCCTTGTAATCCCGGTATAGATAAGATTCCGCTGAAGCATCACGTAATGATTCATCATTATCGGCATCACCACTATGGGATATTCGGATCCCTGGGCTTTGTGGATCGTTGTGGCATAGGCGTGGACAAGCTCGTCCAGCTCTGTTATGTCATACTCTACGCTCCTGCCGTCAAAATTTACCTTAAGCGTCCTGTCTGTCTCGTTTACAGACTCAATGATCCCGATATCGCCGTTAAATACTTCCTTGTCGTAGTTATTTTTTATCTGCATTACCTTATCATCGGTGCGGTAAGCATATCCGCTGCGACGAAGGCATTCTTTAGGCATTGTTACTTTTCCTCTGCCGCGCATAAAGATATCCTGTTCCGGAGGATTCAGGGCCTCCTGCAGGGCAAGATTGAGGTTTGCGGCTCCTACCACGCTCCTCTGCATCGGCGTTAATACCTGGATGTCCGACGGATTTACATGGTAGTAGTTCGGAAGCTTTGTCTTTACCAGCTCCACGATCTTAGGAACTGCATCCTCTGCTTCTTCATTCTCCATAAAGAAGAAATCGGAGTTCTTTCCGTTACTGATGTCCGGCGTCTTACCTTCATTTATCCTGTGGGCGTTCATGATGATGCGGCTGGTCTGCGCCTGCCGGAATATCCTTGTAAGACGGACTACGGGAAATACGCCGGAATCTATGATATCCCGGAGCACATTTCCGGCTCCTACGGAAGGAAGCTGATCAATGTCTCCCACCATTATAAGCCTCATAGTGGGTGGAATAGCTTTAAGAAGGGAATTCATAAGGATAATATCTATCATCGAGCACTCATCAACGATTAGAACATCACCTTCAAGAGGATTCTCTTCATTTTTCTGATATCCTTCCGGAGGCTTGCATTCCAGGAGCCGGTGGATGGTCTTGGCTTCCAGCCCTGTGGCTTCTGTCATCCTCTTTGCCGCTCTTCCGGTTGGAGCTGCTAACAGGATCCGAAGACCGTATGCCTTATAGGCTGAAATAATACCATGTGTGGTTGTGGTCTTTCCGGTTCCGGGGCCCCCAGTAAGAACCATTACCTTAGCAGTTGCCGCCTGTCTTATGGCATCTGCCTGGATCTCGTCATACTCCATTCCGGTCTTTTCCAGAATGGCACCTATATCAACGGACAGTTCATTATTCCCTGTATTTCTCCGGGCTTCCATAAGCTTTGTATAAAGCCTGTCTCCCGCAGGTGAAGAAGCCAATTTCTTTAATTTCCCGGCAACGCCGACCTCTGCGAAATAAAAAGGCGGCAGATATACCGGTGACAAAGTATTTCCCTCTTCATCCGTGCGGATTATCTCTTTTTCAAGGATAAGCTCATTCTCACGGATCATGTGATCTACTGTGATAAATACCTTATCCTCTTCTGCCTCCAGAAGCTCAGAAGCCTTCTCTGTTAGCTGCTTCCGCTCCAGATACACATGGCCTTCATTCGATAATTCTGACAGGGTGTACATGATCCCGCTTCTCAAGCGCACAAAGGATTCCCTGTCAAATCCAAGTTTCATTGCAATCTGATCAGCAGTCTTGAAGCCAATTCCCCAGATATCATCTGCCAGTTTGTAGGGGTTTTCCTTCATCACTGCAATGCTGTCGTTTCCGTACTGCTTGTATATCTTGGCGGCATAGGAAGTAGAAACCTGATGCTCCTGAAGGAATAGCATAATGTTCTTCACTTCCTTCTGCTTTTTCCAGGACTCAGCGATCATCCGGATCCGCTTCTTACCAATACCCTCGATCTCGACAAGAAGCTCAATATTATCTTCTATCACCACAAAGGTATCTACGCCGAACCTCTGAACGATCTTCTTAGCAAATTTAGGACCCACGCCTTTGATAAGGCCGGATCCTAAATACTTCTCCATACCGTATACAGTTGCAGGAAGTGTCTCTTCCCAATTCTCCGCTACGAATTGCCGTCCATACTTCGCGTCAACCTTCCAGTTTCCTTCAATGATGAGGACAGAGCCGACATTCGCATCTATGAGGTTACCGATTACAGGGATCAGGTCACTATGGTCCTTTACCCTGCATTTCAGAACAGAATATCCGTTCTCCGGATTCTGATATGTGATTCTTTCGACAACACAGCGGATCTTTTGCATTGTTTAATATGCCGGGAGTCTTACATAAGCTCGCGTACTGCTTTCTGGAGCCTCGCAACCTGTTTCTTCAGCTCGCTATTCTCGGTTTTTAATACTGCATTCTCTATCTGAAGCTTGGATGCGGGAACATCCTTTTTAGCATTGGCTTCTGAAGACTTCAGGTTCTTTGAATTAGTCTTGGAATTAGCACTCTTCTTTGCTGCTGTATTAGCTGATGCCTTTGCAGCTTTTGATGCCGGTTTGGACTTTGAGGCAGTCTCTGCGGAAGATTTTGTGGTGCTCTTTGATGTTGTCTTTGCAACAGGCTTTCCAGCACTTTTAGCTGCAGCCTTTGACTTGGTTTCAGTCTTCTTAGCAGCCGTCTTTGACTTGGTGCTCTTAACACTATTGGAGTTCTTAGTACTCTTGCTGCTCTTCTTTACTTTCTTGGAAGTCTCTGCCCGTTTCTTCTCAGCCTGAGCAGCCTTCGTAGACGAAGGATCAGCTTCCTTCTGTTCTGCAGTGTATTCCACCTTCTTCTCGTCAGCCATAAGATCATATTCTCCTTATTGTGAAATCATTTGAAAACAACCATCTTCTGAATAATATCACAAAGGCTGAGTTTATGCCAAATAAGCCCTGATAAACCCAAGGTGGATTTGTATAACCGACAATTACCAGTCTATCGTATTTTTGTTATAATACAGCCATTCAATATTCAATCATAAGGTATGACTATGAAAAATACCACTCAGTTCCTGGAATCGAAGAAGATCAGCGTTAAACTGCCACCTAAAGAACGTAAGCTAAAGGATGCTCCGGATGTGGTTATTGCTAAAGCGATTCAGCATCTGATAATAAGAGACAGGGAGAAGGAGAAGTAAATTGAAATACGATGTAAACATTAATGGTCTTGATATCAGGGCAGATTTCAGCGAGGAAACCATTAATTCAATACTCATTCCTCTTATAAAAACGCTTGGAAAAATACACTCGGAAAAGAACAACCGGGTGATTGTGATGCTGGCCGCTCCTCCTGGTGCAGGAAAAAGTACTCTTGTCAGCTTTCTGGAGCATATCGCCGGAGACATGATCCCGTATAAGAAAGTCCAGGCTATCGGTATGGATGGGTTCCACAGGAGACAGGAATATCTTCTCTCTCATAATGTTACCATAGACGGAAGGGAAGTCTCCATGGTGGGAATAAAAGGAGCTCCCATCACCTTTGACCTCGATAAGCTTAAGGGGAAACTTAAGGAACTAAAGGATGAGCCTGTCTGCAAATGGCCTCTTTATGACCGTCTTCTCCATAATCCGGTTGAGGATAAGATCACAGTTGACGGTGATATCATCCTACTTGAGGGGAACTATCTGCTTCTCGATACCGATGGATGGAACGATCTCTCATCTTTTGCGGATTACACCATTTCCCTCACAGCCAACGAGTCTCTCCTTAGAAAGCGGCTTATAGAACGTAGAATAGCCTGCGGACATCCCAAGGAAGAATCCGCAGACTTTGTTGATTTCAGCGATATGGCAAATGTCCGACTCTGCCTGGAACACTCAAAGAAAGCAGATCTAATGCTTAGTATTGCTGAAAACGGAGAAATTGCGCGTACTTAAAAGCCTCTCAAGAAATTCTTTTTCATAATTGAAAAAAGAGGAAGACCCCCACCGGCATCTTCCTCTTTGTCTTCATTATAGGTGCTTTTTGGTCTTATTAAGATACATCTATAAGCTTTTTATTTATCCTGTTCATAGTATCAAGGAAGTACTTATGATCTTCCTTTGTCATTTTGCTCTCATCCATTTCGTCAAGTTCCTTCATGTACTTATTATACTTATCCAGCATCTGTACATAGTCTACGGCAGCCCCAAGGGAATTCTTGGACTTCATGTTTTTCATATATTCCACATATTCGTCAAAGAAGGCCTCATACTCATCCATAGTCTTCTTAAATTCCGGAGTAACACCATCCACGTTTTCCCCGTTATCGACTTCTTCTGTTTCTGAAGCTTCTTCTATGGTTTCTTCCGAAGCGACTTCAGTAGTATCCTCTGTTGATATCTCTTCTGTTGTATCCGGAGTAATCTCTTCTGCTGTCTCCGTGCTAGAATCGGGCTCTGCAGGCACTGCTTCATCATCCTTTTTATCCGGCTCATCCATACGTACAAACATGGTATTATTTCCCTCGTAACTCAGGTCGAGCTTATATCCATCCGGATTCTCTGCTCTGTAATATGTATCTCCCCTTGAATAATCCACATTGAATCCCTTATCAGAACAAGCGTCAGCATATGAATTGAATTCATCCTGACTGGTATCAGCAACATAGATCACAAAGCCATATTCCGCTTCCCATTCTATTCTTCCTTTACTTGACTTCGGTATGGGTATAAGTTTTGCTATCTCACTGTTCGGCCACCTGAAATCACCCATCTCCATAGGTGGCTCCAGCTGAATGGTCATTTCAGACATGGATTCCGAATAACGAAGCTCTAATTTGTATCCCTCCGCATCAAAAGCCTCATAGATGTCACCGGACGAATCCGCTTCGACAGTATATCCCATATCCTTACACTCAGAGAGATATTTTTCATACTGGTCTTTAGTGGTCTTATCAACATCAACCCAGAAGTTTTCTTCCGTATCAAAAGTAATCTTTCCTTTGTTTGATTCCGGCTTCGGGAGTCTCGTTGCAAGTCCGCTTTCCGGCCAGGTGAATTTCGTGACCGGTTTTGAGTTGGAAAGCATAAAGAACGGAATGATAAGCACAAACCCGATCACTGCCATCAGTGTATGGAGGAAAGGTTTCTTTTCTTCTATGAATCCCATTCCCATACACCAGGCAACCCCAAACAGTCCCATCTGGACTATCGCCAGCAGCCCTGCCAGGATATGACCGGATCTGAAGCTTGAAATACTAGCAATAAGACATATGACAAAAGCAGCAATAAGAATCTTCCCAAGCTTGCTCTTCAAAAAAGATTTAGCCGATTCCTTTTCTTCCTTTTTCTCTTCTTTCTCAATTTTCTTATTCTGAAACTCCCTGTATGTTTCATTCCTGATCTTCTCAACTGCGACTGCATCGCTGTCTAGCACAAGCTCCTTTGAGCCACAGTATGGGCATACCAGTTCATTTCCACTGCCTTCAAGGATCCCTCCGCATTCCTTACAGCGCATTGATACTGTTTTGCTCACATCATTAGCATTATTCTCACTCATTACTCTGCCTCCTCGTTTTCATCCGGGCGGATCACCCTATAGCCATAAGATTCAAGTGCAGTAATAACATCCGGCGTTATATTGACCTCAAGATCGGCCTTCTTTATTTCTTCGCTTTCAATGATCCTGTAGAGATCCCCGACAGAAACATTTATGACTTCAGCGATCCTTTTTATGTTGTCGCGTTCCGGAAGCCCTCCGTCAGTTTCCCATTTGGCGACGGCAGATTTGGAAACTCCGATCTTTTCTGCCAGTTCTTCCTGGGAAAGCCTCATGAACTTCCTTCTTCCTGCGATAAACTGCCCCAGAGTTTTATTTTCACCCATAGCTGTGTCTCCTTCAAATTACTTTTTGCTTACGCTGCGTATACCGGTTTGAATTCTTCATTATGCTATCAGTTTTTAAAATGAAAAATCCCCACCAAAACGGTGGGGGAATTACTCAGCGTGAATTATTATTCATCTGTGGAAAGCTTTTTCAGTCCCTGCTTTTCAAGCATTTCATCAATCTCTGCAAAATCAAATATCCGATTGTTCAGGGCAACAATGATGCAGGCATCCCGGGGCTCTTTGGCGTAGAGGCTACTCATTTCATAATACTTTAGAGCCCGATTGATCTCGTCCGTACTGAAGTGTCCTGCAATGCAGAGGCGGATTATCATATCACGGTTCTTCGTGTGCTTCTCCATCCGGATGATCTTACTTCCATAAGACTCCGTAACTCCGGCAAAAGAATAAACATCCTTAAGCTTTATGTTCTTTTCATCAAGAACTGCTCTCATGTAATAATAAAAGGCCTTTTCATCAGCCATATAGTTCCTGTTTTCCTTAAAATAGGCATCCAGCTGATCCGGTTTCATGTTTTCAAGGAGCGTATTCAGTTCATCTGTCGGTTTATTCTGCACTGTACTCTCCCAACATCCGGTCAAGCTCCGTAATAAGCTCTTCTACCGTATATCTCTTTTCTGCCTCCAGGCTGATGCAGCGTTCTATTATCTCCCATATCTTTTCGGGAGCCTTTTCTTCTTTGGGAAGTTTCAGGGTAATCATCTCGTTAAGCATAACGCCGAGAGCATAGATGTCAGTTTTTGCAGAGGATGCAGAAAGCCCGTATCCCACCTGCTCCGGTGCAGCGTAATCTCTGGTTCCCATATATCTGGTATCGTCAGTCTTTCCGGGGTCATACCATTTCGCTACGTTCATATCCAGAAGAAAAACATCATCTACCGGTGTGATCATGATATTGGAAGGCTTAACATCCCTGTGAATGATAGGAGTCGGAAGACTGTGAAGATCTTTCAGAATGACGCAGACATCCCTTGCCACTTTCAGAGCCTTTTTCTCCGGGAAGGCTCCCTTCTCCAGAAGATCCGCAACTGTACTGCCATCAATATACTCTTCAATGACGATCAGACAGTTCTCACTTTCATAAAGACCAGTAATCTTAGGCATATGTGAAACGGGATGATCCTTAAGGAATTCATATACGCTCTTATTGTAATCCGAAAGGAGCTTCTTTATATATCTGTCCCCGGTTTCCCTGTTCCGGACAAGGATAATGTTATCTTTATCCCCTATGCAGTTCTCGTCTTCATAAACAGATAATTCCAGAGCATCCGCATCCGACAATCCTTTGTAAGGGTTCCGAAGCTCCGCCTGGAATTCATCCTCTGATAAATACAATTCACTTATATCTATCTTGTTTACAAAGCCGCACTCTGTACACTTCCACTCACCGCAGTTCTCATTGAAGCCGGGCTGGGTATTCAACATAGCTCCACATCCAGCGCCATCACAAAACCAAGCGATATTGGTCTCCGGCGTTACTTCCGGATTTATGAGCATCTCACCGCAGCCCTTGCATATCCAATATGGAAGATCATTATGATAGCCCTTCTGAAGAGTGAGATTGGCCTGGCAACGGGGGCAGAATTCGTGCGTCTTCCCTAGATCCTCTTTAGAAGCTTTAAGATATTGGTTCTTGATTTTACTTAAAACATCAGACATTCAGTATATTTTTTACCCCCAATTCAGGATTTTTATTTTTCCATTGTTAAATGTTGTTACCGCTATATTCTTAAGCGAAGAGACACCGTCTTTAATATTTACTGATTTTAACAAATCAGTAGCGATCGTCGTTCCATCTTTCACATTAGACGCTACTACGGTTTCAAATCCATCCTCACCTTTAACCTCAAGATACATCTCTTTTCCTGCTTCGTATCCCGCAGAAGCCAACATTGCTCCAGCCATACTGCCAGCCACGTAAGCAAACGGAATATATGGGAAAAGTACTTGAAGGAGTGCCCCGGATGTCTGCGAGGAAATTGCTATAATGATATTCTGCGTCATCAGATTTGCATAATCCGCTTTTGTTATTTGACCAGAAGATAACTGATAGCCATATCTGATAGCATCAATGGTAAGCACAGTTAAAGTACCTACAGTCTCCGGGGCAATATTTGTATATGCAGCTCCAAATTTACCTGATTGACAAGCTATAACTATAGCACTGCTAACAGAACCTTCTACAAATCCTTCCGATCCAGCCAACACGCCTTCTATCCCTGTTTCCTTAAGCTTTTTCTCATCTATTCTCCCATCTTTTGCAGCATCGACTACGATTTTATAAACATCCGGTCCAATGGCAAACGCTGTAGAAATAACAGCAGCCTGTGTACCTGCATTTATAGACTGCTTCAGTATATACCTCGGGGTTATTAACTGGGATGGTGTTATCCCAAAATCAGCCAAATTCAGCTCTTTATTATCTCTGGTTAACTCAACAAGCTCTTTAGCCAGTTTTTCCGTCAAAGGCTTTGACTTTGTCCCATCAGGCGCTTCTATCCTTGCCGCCAGAGTATCTAATGATTCCTGTAATTCCGGAGAAAACTTTTGTCTTTCAACAATTTCGCTAGTGCTCATTTTTGCCTTTTTTGCTTTAAGATACGCTTTTGCACCCTCTAACTGATCTGCCGGTATAAGCTTTTTCTGTCCGGCATACAAGGAATCATATAATGAATCAAGAGGCTTATCATATTGATTAAGATATTCTTCAGCTGTCATTGGGGTTTTGCCATGACGCTGATCCTCTGCTACCTTATGGCGATAATCTTCGTAGAAAGTCTTCGCCTGAGCCTTTGCGCTTGATTCTGCATCTTTATAATACTTTAAGCTGTAATCCTGAGAGTAACCGTTTTTTCCGTTAATCGTAACATCAGCAGACGCCTTTGTATTCAGATCTGGTCTTGTCGCGTTATACTCTGATCCATTTAATGCTGCTTCAAGATTAAACGTGTCTGTATGCCATATTTCCGCAGCAAATCCAGCATCCTGCTGTATGGTGCGGCCACTTACAACCTTGCCACTTAATTCTTTTTGCATTGTTTCTGAAGTAGCTTTTATTGTCTTTTCAACTGCATCAACATATGCCTTTCCTTTGAGAGAAGCTATAGCCACCCCCGTATACTTCGCTGCATAGTCCCACCCGCTCTTAAATTTCTCTGTGTCGATATTAGCAACATATTGTTTTACGTTTTTTATAGTCGATGAGGCTACAGAAGATGTGGCATTATACGCATTTTTAGCTCCTTCAGAAGCTGCCTTCCCCGCTTCTGTTGCCTTTTTCGTGGCAGTCTCAGTTATATCCTTTGCTTTCTGAGATGCCTTTTCACCTGCTTCCTGAGCGGCTCTTGATGCCTTTTCAGCTGCATCTTTTGCTGTCTTCGAAGCTTTCTCACCTGTTTCTATAGCAGTTTTACCAAGTTCACCAGCCGCTTCTTTTGTGGTTTTGGCAGCGTTTTCAGTAGTTTCCTTGACGGTGTTTCCAAGATTTCCAGCTGTAGTCTTAATCGAATCTATCGCATATGCTGAAACCACAGAACTATAGCCCAAAATAGTAGTTTGAGCCACGAAAACAAAAGTGAAAACCAAAGAGCTAATTTGCTTTATATCCATTATTCTTTTCATTTTTTACTCTCCTGATCTTCTGATTCAATTAACCGTATTATCCAAAAACTCTTTTGTAGAAATCGCCTTTTCCTCTGATTCCTCTGTAAGCATTCCATCATCAGTTAACAGCGGCGTATCGAGGATGGACTTAATCGTTACAGCGATACTTGCACAAGAGGCAATTGCTTTCTTCGAATCTTGCTGATACTCTCTGTAATCATCCCCCTCAGCCTTAAAGATATCCTCCATCTTGTAAATAAGCGGAAGGAAGTATGAATCGGTTCGGGCAAGAAGATTATAAAACATATATGTTCTTCGTCTGATGGCTTCACATTGTAAAGATGCCGCCGACAGCTGTTCTGCAATTTGTATGGCCTCGTCTCTATTTGTATAAGCTTTCTCCAAGTTCTTTTTTGCAGCAGCTTCAGCCACAAATCCCATTACCATTAATGCCGGACCGGCAACAAGTCCGCCAAGAACTGCAGTTCCCCCAGCCATTCCCAATCCTCCTGCTGCAAGGGATCCACCACCAAAAAATGCTAACGTCGCATTAGTTGCAGCTGCTCCGCTTAAAGAAGCTATTGCGGTTCCTGTAGAAGCCACCGCCAGAGCCTGAGCGGCTCCATATGCTCCAAAAGCAACAAGTGCACCTCCGGCAGTCCCGGCAACCGCACCTCCGGCCATAGATCCTGCGAAATTAACCATAGCCTTCATTTCCTCGAAATCTTTTTCATCAATATGAAATTTTCTTAATTCATCAAGCCCTTCCGAATCTCTGAAATCTACATTTTTAATCTGGGTAAAAGTATCCAGAAACTGAGTCATGCTGCTATTTAACACAAACAGTTTTTCTTCCCCAAGTTGCTGCAATGAACGTCCACAAGTCTCCCTCTGGGCATTAAGAATATCTGTGGATTCCTGGACAAGTTCGTTTGCGTCTTTATTAATTTTTGATGCATTTGAAGCATCCATACCTGCTTTTATGGTCTTTCCTATTCCAACAGAACCGGTAGCTGCAGCAACTCCAATGAATAATAAAGGTATAGCCATCTTTCTCCCCTTTATAGCACAATAAGATCTTTGATACTCTCAAAAATCACATTTTTCCTGTCCTGTATCTCGTTAACCATTGCTTCTATTGTAAGATATGGTCTATCAGTTGTCTTTATCCAACTCAGTTCCTTTTCCAAATCCATCATAGTCATAATACTGCTCTCCATTTCAAGAAAAACAGTTTTATCAACGTTCAGCACTTCTACAATATGATTAATGATCTTCTGTTCCTTTTCATCATAATTGTTATCACTATATGCAACCGTAAGAAGATCCCATGTAAGAAGCTTTGGCGTAATAAAGGTGTCCTCAGTCTGTACCGACGATCTGATTGCATCATCAACCCCGTTCCATACTGCATCAAAACTATCTCCTGTATATTCGGACACTTCCAAGCTCGATCTGCACTCATTTATTATTGAATCCTTGTGTTCCGAAAAAGCAGGGTCTAACGAAGCTCCAATATCTCGGAATTTCGCATCTTCGCTATCCAGAATCTCCCCGTCTGCTGCCATAAGATAATAGATTATCTTTATTGCATTTCTCGTAGAAATCCCTTTACGCCCAGTCGCCTCCGATTCCTGCAATTTAGTTTTGTCTTTTTTCGCAAGTACACCTCTGACCTGTTTAGGTATTTTGACATCGGCTATTTTTTCAGGAGCCTTCTCCTTTACCTCAGCAGCCAGCTCCTTTGCCTTATCCTTAGCGGCATCTGCCGCCCCAAGCAACGATTCCTTTAATTTGCTCATCTTTTTAATATCCATCCTCTGACCCCCTACAGTTGAAACGCCAAATCCGATGCCATAAGGTCATCAAACTCTTCCTGATTTGTAAACTGTGGCTTCCTTCCGAGAACCTTTTGTATTATTACATTTCCTTTAATGGTAAGATCGGAATCCCCGGTCTCGATCCCTTTCCCAATAAAATCAAACCCTCTAATAAAAGCGTCTATATCCTCAGCAAGGTAATTCGAAATCTTTTCATTTAACTTTTCCTTATATTCTTCAATTTGTTTAATGATAATTGCAGTTTTGATATTCATTAGAATCATTTTCTCATGAATAAGCTGGGCTTCTTTTCTTTCACTAGAAATCTCATTAACTATTGCAAGTGCTGCTCTTCCTGCTCCAACATAATTAAATCTGGCAACAAAATTTCCCGCAAAAAGCACCCCGTTTCCGGCTGAACACAAAGCTGCATGAACAGCAGCATCTGCAGTATCTGCTATGTTCAAGGTCATACTCGATACTGTTATCATCCTCTCAACGGTTCTATTCCCAAATGGAATCACATTATCCCAATTAATTCCTTTTACTTCCCTGTTCTTTATCTCATAGCAGATATGCAAAATAAAGTATCCCATACGGACAAGTATTTCATTAAATATAACAGGAACTGCCTGTCTGCCGAGAGATTTATAAATAACCATTTCATGGCGAAGATCCATTTTTTTATTCACATATAAATCATTCACAAACGCTGGAAGTCCGGAATCTTTAAGAACAGGTAGTGAAGATACCTCATGTAACAAAGACACAAATATCCCTGGTATTCCCATTCCTCCACCTGCGGTATTATTTGAACCTCCCATATCGCTCACAAGATGTCCAAACCAATTATCAGCACACTTTGCAATCTCAACAATTATCGGTGTTGATGCCGCGATATGAGCGATAGTATGGATTGCCTCCGGCACTTCCTCTTCTGAATCCTCTTCATACATCTCCTCTGCTATAGCAACAATCCAGTTTAGGATACCGGTCATAACAGCAGGTGCCAGAATCTGTATAATATCTTTCGGCGTTGTATCAACAAGAATAAAATGCCATTCACCGTCCTTATTCACGAAGGTTCCGATTCTTAGGAACTGCACAATAATAGCAGCCGCAAGTCCTAAAGGAGTAGGATGATGGGCTAGATCAGCAAGATGATGATTTCTCGCTGATACACCTATTCCTGCACCCTTCCATACATTGTCCTGAGCAACCTTAAATTCATTTTCCAAAGCGCTTATAGCATCCTTAAGCCTGCTTTTTTCAAAGCCTCTGGCTTTGGCATATTTCTGGATAAAGTTGTTAACCTGATTGTGAGAAAGCCCTATTTCCTTTTCAGTAAACCTCATCTCCCCAACAAACAAAGCATCAATCGCACCTGCCAGTATTCCGCTGGCGATGGCAAAAGCATAATCTTTTTTGTCCGCATGGCTGGTATATCTGTCGAGTTCCTTATTAACTCTTTCCAATTCATCATCAAGATTTATTTCCGCCGGTTTTTCTCCTGAAATCTCAACCAATACATCAGCCGTAATGATTTCCTCTTCTATCCTGTCCTCATTCTTTTCTATAGAATATGTTCCGTTTACTATATTTGTAAAATGATCCGAATGAGACCACACTGAGCATTCATATACTCTAGTGGCCAAAGCGGGATGATTGTCTCCCTGGAGAAGAAGCTGCTCAATTGCTTTATTAGATTCAGATTCATCTATGAATTTCCGCAAATCAACCGCTTGTTTTATAAACTCTTCACGATTAATATTTTTGTATCCGTGGATTTGTAATAATGTATCAATATAGGAATCGGCATTACCTTCGCAAAGAATTGCTGCTCTGTCTGCAGATAATTCACTGCATCTCTCCCAGAACATCAAAGAATTGAAAAGTGCAGGTGTTAAATACTTGCCCAAAACAGGTATCTCACTGATTGGACTTGCTTCTACGCCTCTTATAAGATGGGTTACTATCTGATGATATAGAATATGCTTACAGGCAATATGCCCACACTCGTGGGCGATTACTCCGGACAATTGTTCCAATGATAGTTCTTTGACAAGTCCGGAAAAAAGACAAATATATGTTGATGTAGAACCTCTTGTATAGGCATTCAAACAGGCATTATCCTGATAGAACAATTCAGGTTCTTCAATCCCAAGCTTCTCGCATATGGGTGGTAATAATCTGTATATCTCCGGCATCTGATTCTCGCTGAGCCGGATAGATGTAGACATAAGCTCTATCTTTGCAACTTTTTCATCGAAATTCGCAAGATATGCCTCCTTAAGCTTTATAAGCTTTGGAAACATATTAATTGCAGCATATGCTTTCCTATCAAGATCATGAATGTACAAATCCGCACTGTATGACATATTTCATCTCCCACATTACGCTTTAATTGGAAATTTGTTTGATCTTATGCTCTTCATTTAGATTAATAATCTACGTATCTTTCTTGATATCCCAATTTTCCCAAAGAAGAAGTCCAATAATCCGCCCTCACATTTGATGGCGCACGACCTTGTATTCATCACCATCCCGGAAAAAGGGGCAAGTGAATCGTCTGTCTCCGCTCATAAGCCGGGAAACATCATCCTGATCCATATCCACGCTGCAATAATACGTCTCATCCTCTTCATCATACATTAGGTATGCACACATATCACATTGATCCATTCTTTTACACCCCTCAATGATTTGCCAGTTCGGTATATGTAGTTTTTTCTATGACCTTAATCCCAGCTCCTCACATATCCGGTCATACCTTGCCTGCTCCTTTTCCTTTATGGCTTTTGAGGTATCATTCAGGGTATGATGGATCACATCCGCGTCCTTCAGAAGCTCATCCATTGGAGCATCTATCGCATACTTATCATCATGATGGTATATGGCAGAACAGATGGCATCTGTCTCCTCATCACTTGTAAGGTTCAGTTCACTAAGGATCTCCCTTGCCAGATCTGCTCCCTTATGGGCGTGATCATCATATGAGCCGGTTTTATATGCGTGCATATCATGGAGCATCCCAGCCATAGCGGCTATCTCCGGATCCAATCCACGTTTTTTGGCAAGTATTGTCGCTGCCAGAGACACTCCGTACAAATGATTCGCAGCACTGATAATATCATCCGTGTTCTCCATCTTTTCCAGTTCTGAATTAATGTATTTCCTGAGTTCCTTTAGTCTTCCCATAAGTAACGTCACCTCATTTCATCCAATGTTCTGATCACCCGGACGCCCTCAATGTAGGCAACTTCTTTCCGGGAAATATATATAGGAGTAATCCCCATTTCCTTTGCCGGTTCCACATCTGAAGTTATGGAGTCACCTATATGGATTGCTTCATCCGGTTTTACCCCTGATATTTCAAGAGCCTTCTCAAATATCAGGCGGTTCGGTTTACAGGCTTTCGCCATTTCTGAAGAAATGATCCCTGCAGGATGAAGATCCTTTATTTTCATAGATTCTTCAAGATAGCAGAGGTCGTCATTTGATAATACATATATTGGCAGTTCTGATTTCTCAAAGAAAGGCTTAACATCATCAAATAGCGGAGCGTGCACCCATATCTTTCTCCATACATCATGCATATAGGAAAGATCACCATTAAGGCCACAGTTCTTAACACAATACTGAAGGATCCTGTCAGTCCTTTCATCAATCTTAACAAAGGAATCCCCGTAGCTTTCCGCTTCTATTTCCTTTACTTTACCCCAGACGATCTTTAGAATCTCTTTTGGATCTTTAAGGTCACTATGTGAAATAAAATATGCGAGCAGCTCTCTGGTGTATGGTTCATCCTCCTGAACCATAGTTCCCGTATAATCAATAAATATAGCTTTTGTAGGCTTCAATTCCTCACTCCTCTATGTCAAATCCGAAATTCAGGACTTCATTATAGCGTTCATTTGCTTCTTCACTTGCCTTCTTTTCCTTCCATGCAGCTATTTCGCTGGCGATGGCAAGTGCTTCGTCTGATTGTGTCAAGGTATCACCAACAATTTATTCATTTTTTTTTTTGCAAAATAAGCTGTTCTGATAGATAAGATGACAATTCTGCTCATTTCCTGATAACTCCTCTCATTTTACTCGTAATATGCCGGCTGTACAATAAGAAGTTAGTGTCTTCCCTTATACAGCCGGTAAGTAAATCAAAAATCCTGCTTAATACAATCCCTGAACTTCCACTTTATCTCTATCTCATTTTCAGGGTAAACAATGATTTTTTCAATAAATGCTTTAACCATTTCGCCAGTCAGTTCTCCTGCTCCGCTAAACATATTACAACGGGACTGCAGTTCTGATTCAGAAATACTATTCTCTTTGTCAATTTTGGCTTCATGTTCTGCCAGTTCTTTTTCAATTCTTTCTATTTTGCTCTCGATGCTTTCCTTCTTTTTCTGAAACTCTTCCTTACTGATCTTATCAAGCGCATACTTTTCATAGGTATTTATTATTTCCCACTTATGGGTTTCTATGGTGTTGCGGCATTTCTCAGCAGCATCTTTCTCTTTATCCAAAAACCGTTTTATTGTGACCGTATCTGGAATTCCTTTCTTTGCACGTTTTATCATTCTTATAATTGCATCATATACAATCTTATTCAAAACATCCTCTCTCGGAGATCTAATCTTACAACAGTTATCATTTCCATAATCAGAGCCAAAACGACAGTAAAAAAAGTTGGATTTGATTTTACATTTTGACCTTTCTAACCTTCTTCCGCAGAAATTGCAAAACATCATAGATTTTAGCGGATAATCTTTTTCAACCCTTTTCACTCCCTTTCTTCTAACGATGGCCTTCTGAGCCTCGTTAAATTCTTCAACCGTAACTATTGCTTCGTGCATTCCTAGCACAACAACCCATTCATCTCTTGGCTTATTCTTTGTTTTTCTTTGACACGGATTAACAACATACCTTTTATTTTGAACCGATGCTCCTGTATATGTATACCGTTCAAGGATCTGTCTCACCGTAACACTTTTCCATGCTAATAAGTCAGATGCATTCTTATATTTTGTTGACTTAGGATGTTTTTTTCTATAATGCTGCAAAGGCGTTGGAATACCATCTTTATTCAGCATTTCAGCAATTTCCTTAGTTGACTTGCCCTCTATAGCCTTGTCAAAAATTCTTCTTACGATCACAGAAGTTTCAGGATCAATAATATCCATAGCCTTATTATTCGGATCCATCATATATCCGTAACCCGGAAGACCGTGTACTCTTCGCCCCTTCCTGGCACTTAAAAGCTGACCCGATTTAACTTTATCGGATAAATCACGACTATAGGAATCATAGATAAACGTTCTCATTGCAACATCAATCCCACCAGTTGTTCCTTTGTAATCATCGCTATCATAATTGTCATTGATTGAGATATAGCGGACTCTTAAAAAAGGGAACAAACAGTCCAGATAATCCCCCATTTCCAGGTAATCACGGGAAAACCGACTGAAATCCTTCGTAATACACACACTAAACTCACCGTTCTTTATCATTTCTATCATTCTCTGGAAACCCGGTCTGTTCGTATTTTTTCCTGAATAACCATCATCTGCAAATTCCTGTCGTGGCAACTTTGCGAGATCTGGTGATGAATCCAGATAATTATTGATCAGCCCTCTTTGATTTATTATACTGTCACTTTCATCTTTATTCTTTCCGGTGTCCTCATCTGCATCAGAAAGACGGATATATATAGCCACTTTATTTTTGTTCATGTTCATCCCTCCTTGGCTCTTTCTATGAGTTCACCCGTCTCTTTGTAAATATCTTCATATTTAAGGTGTATTTCAACTGTACCTCCTTTATAAACAAGAACTTTATCAATAGTTGAATCTGCAAGTCCCTGGGTTAATTCATCTGATTCCTCTATGTTCCTGAGCATTGATATCCATTTGTTTTCATCAGGGATTGCATTCCTGCATTCGTTCATTTCATTTACAGCAAGATCCAGCTCATTACTTAACCTTTCCTTTTCCGAATCATACTTTTCTTTGCCAATGGTATAGTCTTCATAACTAATTATCTGTTCGGAGTAGTCCTTATATAGTGACAGCTTTCTTGACTGGACAGAATCAATTTTTCCCTGAATGCTTTTAATCCTTTTTTCAAGTTCCTTTTCCTTATTTTTCCCTTTATTTTCACTCTTCAGTTTTCGTAGAAGTTCATCGTAGTCAACAGCAATTTTCATATGGCTTCTGATAACATTCATAATGGCTTTTTCCATTTTTATCTGTGAAATAGAATGGAGCTCACAACCGCTGTTCTGCAAACCATTATTGGTCGTATAATAACCAAAGCGGTGCTTTTCATTCTTCGCATTCTTCCTAACATAAGTGCAATGCGCCATACGTCTTCCACAATCACCGCAGAACACCTTTCCTTTAAGCTTATCCAGACATTTCTCAGTAACATTGCTATTTTTTTCTCTTGCTTCGATGTATTTTTCTCTGCTTAATCTCTTAAATTCCTGTACTTTATTAAAAACCTCCTTTGAAACAAGCGGTTCATGGGAATTCTCTTTGACAGCCCACTCAGATTCCGGAGTTTTGATTTTTTTCCCTCCTCTGAAAAGCTCTTTTTTACATCTTCCCCATACTTGATTCCCAATATATGCAGGATTAGCCAAAATACCATCAACTACGGCTCCAGACCATTTCTTAAATTTCCCATTTATTGTTGATGCTGTCCTGTATCCTTCTTTGTTTAATATATTTGCAATTTCATATGCTCCAAACCCTTCCAGTCTCAACTTGAACATAAGCTTTACTGTCTCCGATGTTTCACTATCAGGAACAATACCAGTATGATCTTCATTCCGCATATATCCATACGGAATACTTCTCCAGGAAAATGTTTTATTCTCCTTCTGTACCTTGTACGCCGCATGGATCTTCTTTGAAATATCCCTGGCATACAGGTCATTTATCAGATTCTGAAGCTCAATTTTCAGCGAATCCGAGTTCCAGTCAAAATTATAGGTATCAAACCGCTCTTTCACTGAAATGAACCTCACATCAAAACTCGGAAAAATTGTTTCCAGCAATCCGTCCGTATCAAGATAGTTCCTACCAAGCCTAGAAAGATCACGTACAACTACAGCCTTTATTTCACCGGTTCTAACTGCATCCATCATCTCCTCGAAGGCCGGTCTGTTTAAATTTGTTCCAGTCCATCCGTTATCCATGAAAACTCTTTTAAGCTTTAGATCCGGTGTTCCCTTAATGTATTCTTTACACACTTCAATCTGGTTCTCAATGGCAGCCCCGTCATCATCCTTGCCGCTATTCTTATCAGATAGCCTCGCATATATGGCTGTAGGAAGCACCTCTGTCTTCTTTTCTGTTGTCTGTATAGGAGTTTCTGATTGATTATTGTTATATCTCCTGCTCTTTCTCGCCATATCACGCCTCCTTCACTTCGGGGAGCAGATCTGAATTCTTATTGATACATTCCTGAACATCCCTGTATTCTTCCGCATATTTCAATGCAATTTCAATTTCATTACTGTTAAAAACATAGATTTTATCTACCAAGGCCATAAGAAGACGTCTGGAAAGCCTGTCAAAGTTCTTATATTCCTTAAAAATCAAAACCCATTTTCTTCCCGAGCCTCCAACCTCATCAGTCTCTTTCATATCATGCTGCACACGGCCAAGGGCATTTTTCTTTGTTTCAAGCTCCTCCACAATCCGGTTCCTGTAGTCTGTATAGTCATCCTTATTTATCTCGCCTTCAGCATAGTGTTCATATATTTTAAACTTCAGTTTTTTAAGATTTTCAATCTCTTCCTCAAGCTTGGCAGCCTGTGTCTCGAAATTAAAAATCCTACGGTCATAATTGGGTAAATTCTCTATATATTCCATGATATCGGACATATCAAGAATGCGTTCTATCTGTTGCTTTAATACACCTGTAACAGCGTTTTCTAATTTTTTTGCACTTATACTGTGCGGGTCGGAACATCCTTCATGCCTTTTGTGGCCTGAACATACATAGTAATAATAGGTATTCTCTCCACTCTTAACCTTTTTTCTTACCATGGACTGTTTACATTCAGCACAGTATATGAATCCGGAAAAAATATTCTCTTCTGAACCTTTACCCGTAGCCCGTGTATCCCGGCAAAGCATTTCCCTTACCGACATAAAATCATCATATGTAACAAGAGATTCATGTGCATCATCAAATCTTATCCATTCGCTTTTATCCCTTTTCTGAACTTTATGGACTTTATAATTTGCTGTTCCGCGCTTACCTTGAATAAGAATTCCAAGATAAACTTCATTGGTGAGGATCCTTTTTACCGTTACGTATGTCCATCTGGCAGGTTTTCCTGTCTTAAACGGAGTTTCATAGTTAATCCCTATTGATTTTTTGTATTCCATAGGTGAAAGGACGCCCATATCATTCAGATTATCCGCTATCTGGCAAATACTCATACCATCTTTATAAAATGTGAATATCTGTCTAACGATATTACCGGCATATTCATCGACTATCAGTTTATTCTTATCCACCTGACTCTTTAGATATCCATAAGGAGCAAATGCTCCTACGAAGTCACCTCTGCGTCTTTTAACATCAAGATTTGTCCGTATTTTCATGGAAATATCCCTGCAATAATTATCATTGATGAGATTTTTGAACAAAAGATTCATATAATCGGAAGACTTATTACCGTTAATTGTGTCGTATCCATCATTAATTGCAATGAATCTGATTCCCATAGCAGGAAAAATCTTTTCAAGGTATCTTCCTCCCTCATGGTAATTTCTTGAAAATCTTGATAAATCTTTACATATAATCGCATCTATCCGTTTTTCACGTATTGCCTCTTCCATCCTCCTAAAGTCTGGTCTTTCAAAATCGACTCCACTATAACCGTCGTCAACAAATGTTTCTACCAGTTCCAGTTCCTTATGATTTTTAATATACTCCTCACACATGGTTTTCTGGCTCTGGATACTGTTGCTCTCTACCTTGTCACCGTCTTCTTTTGAAAGCCTTGCATAGATTGCCGTCCGATATACTTTTTCAGACATAAAAACACCTCCGTTTCTCTGATTTTCTTAAATCAGAAAAGCCGAGGCTGCCTTTTGCAATATAAAAGGAAAGCTCCATGGTTTGACATGCTGCTTTCCCTGATTTTTCGACCAGACTTATCGTAACACACCGCAGGGTATCTTTCAACAACTTTTTTAAGCTCTCCATATTCTTTCAAAGTCCCCCGAAATACCCATGCATACAGTCCTCAATTGACTTTCTGGTGTTTTTTGCAAATGTAAGCCTGATCTTTACACCATCAATATCATAGACATATGGGTTCTGAACCCTGTTTAACATCACCGTAATCTTTTCTCTCGTGTTTTCCTCCGGTTCAGGATCGTCATTTGGCAGTTTTACCAGAAATCCCACATTCGCTTTCCTACAGTCTACAGCCTTCACATCTTCTACACTCATTACACTCATAGCTTCCTCCATTAAATATATAATCTCCCTCTGCATCCAGTACAGAATGATATGGCAGAGGCTTTCTCTGCCACATAGTTTCAATACTGGATCCATTTCCTCGATCTCAGTATGTATTTCCAAAATAATCAAGAACTATGCAAGTGGCCTCAAACCCCAAGGCCTCATTGGACTCTCACCAGGTATCAACCCCACGAAGTATCATTATCAAGCCTCAGCCTCTTCGCAAGCAGGTAGTGTAAACGGTCTGAATCCTACCCTCTTTTTCCGGTACCGCCTTTTCCCGCTCCCGTCCTTTGCATTAAGTTCTTCGCTTTCACCCTTATAAAGGGCAGGACGATCATCGCGCGGCAGCCGGCAAGCTCCGCTGGACTATAACGTACTTGCATAATCCCCTATATGAAGTTTTCAAAGAACATTACCAGGGCTCATCAGCCCGGAAAACGCATGAAACCACATCCCCTGCTACAGGGTTCATCTGTCATGCGCTTTATCGGGACGATGAAATGGGGATTTATGAAAAACCAGGAGTCTTTCGTCGCAAATAGACCTACATAAAGCCTTCTATGGCTTTATGAATCCATAAATACAAATACTGTTTGATATCTTCTTCTTGGAACCGGCTAGCGCTGAATCCAGACACACAGGCAAATTTAAGGACATTTGCTCGGATCAGGTAATTGCCGAAAGACTCATAATGACAAAAGACGGATTTAATAGCATCCGGGTCCCCATTAAGAGCTTTTAATATGAGATTTTTATCTGGTGGCGGGTATCCGTCTTTCTTTTCCTTCATGACGGCTCCCCTGAGAGCATCTCCCGTATATCACGGCGTGCCCTGTTCTTTGTGGATTTGACTGTTTCAAGTGTGATGCCGAGCATCCCGGCCGTTTGGCGATTGGTATATCCCAGGCCTTCGGTGAGGATCATTACCTCCCTCTTCCTCTTGGTAAGACCGTCCAGAATCCATCTTAGTCTCTCATCGGTGACTATGACCCTGTGGTTTCCTGCAGTGTACCCGGCCACATCCGCCTCTTCCAGCTCCCTTACATTAATACCGTTCTCAGGGCAGCAGAATCCGCAGGGGCTCTCACGGGATAATCTTAAGGACTCATGCCTTAAGAAGTTATTTATATGGTTCTTCAGGTACAGCTTGATATAAGCGTCAAATCTCTCAACAATGCCTGAATCGTCTATCAGGCGGTCGATAAAGTCTTCCTTCAATCGTTACTCCTTCCCTTGCGGAAGACTCCTGATCTATCCCTTTATATATACTATAGTTATTAGGGGGTATGAAAAGTGTGCATTTTTCCGAAAAAAGTTTTGTACTTTTTCCAGTACACGCTCGAACTCCCTTGAATATCAATGTTTCCGGCTTTCTCTCCTCCTTTGCTGATTTCTTCCCTCTTTTCCGAAAATGACCTGATCGATTAGAAAAGAGGTTCCTCTTAAGAGCACACACCCTTGGCTCTCATTAAAAAGTCTGGTAAAACTCTGGCGAAACGCCACGGACTTTTTTGACAGGACCGTAGTCCCTCTAAACGTAAATTAGAAATTATAGAATTTCCCCATTGCAGTCAGGAGTACACCTCCCTGCGCAACGAAGCATATACTAAACCGGAAAAAAATCTTTGTCAAGCCCATTTTTTGAATTTTTTTCTTCAAGCACTTATATAGTGCTATTTCCACTAAAAATACCCGGAGTCAATGTTTTGTCCGGGTATCTTTATTCTGATATTTCTATTATTTATGCCTCTTCAATAGCCCCTACAGGACAGTCGTTCTTTGCCGCCTCTGCATTTTCAAGCTCACTTTCCGGCACTCCGTCCATAATAGCGACAGCCACACCCGAATCTGTCATGGAAAACACCGCAGGGCAGGCTCCCGCACACAATCCACATCCAATGCATCCTTCATTTACTACGTACTTCATAAACGCCTCCTTCCTACTGTGTTTAGTCCAGTATCCTTCCATCCCTGGAAACAGTCACTATCTGCCATGGGATAAACTTGCCGCTGTTCTTCAAGGCATTCTCTGTCGCCCTTTGAAGTACTCCGCAGCACGGAACTTCCATTCATACTACTGTAACACTCTTAATATCATTTTTTGAAATGATCTCCATCAGTTTTTCCGTATAGTCTACATCATCCAATTTCGGACATCCAATAATGGTAATCTTCCCCTTCATGAAATCCTCATGCATATTTGCATAGGCATAAGCCGTACAGTCTGCTGCGATCAGAAGTTTAGCCCCGTCATAGAAGGGAGCCTCTACAGGAAGAAGTTTTATCTGGCACGGCCACTGGTTCAGCCTTGATATTGGCTTTACATTGACTTTCTGATTACCGGAAGGATCTCCAACCTCTTCATTTCTCTTAAGCTCCATAAACCTTGATCCCGGACATCCGTGATCTGCTGCGTGATTTCCCATTTCTTCCATCATTTTCTTTTTCTTCGCCTCCTCCACAGCTTTTTCATCGTATTCAGGTGCTTCTCTTTCCTCAAAAGTTATGGCTCCTGTCGGGCATCCCGGAAGGCAGTCCCCGAATCCGTCACAGAAATTCTCCCTTACAAGCTTCGCCTTTCCGTCAACCATGTCTATTGCCCCTCATGACAGGCATTGGCACAAATACCGCAGCCATTACACTTTTCCTCGTCTATGTGGATTATTTTTCTGACCATTTCATTCCCTCCGTTTTAGAATCCTGTTGTTCTTGTCTTTCTGGAATAAGGATAGTATGCTTCAGTTCAAAAGTATGTGGTTTGAACCACATTTTCAAAGAAAGTGAAAAAATGGTAAATATCAGGATCATTGATAAATGCCCAGTCTTCAGCGGAATGACTGATGAAGAAAGAGAAAAATGCCTTTCCAGTCTTGATTCAAACGAAAAGGCATTCAGAAAAAACTCATATTTAATGCGTGCCGGTGATGTCACTGACCGCATGGGTATAGTAATGTCCGGCAGTGTCACGGTTGAAAGCAACGATATCTGGGGAAACCGGACCATACTAAGCATTGTGGAGGAAAGACAGGTCTTTGCGGAAACCTATGCCCTGCTCCCTGATGAAATAATGCTCGTTGATGTCCGGGCGAATGAAAACTGCCGGATACTGTTCTTAAGTATCAGAAATGTCTTTAAGGAACCTTCAAAGGAATCCTGGAAGAATAAGATCCTTAAAAATCTGCTTATGATATACTCCCAGAAAAACCTTCATCTCTCCGGCAGAAGCTTCCATACATCTTCCAAGAGCTGCCGTGGAAGGCTCCTGTCCTATCTTAATTCCGTTTCGTTAAGGGAGAACTCTAATGAATTCGATATCCCTTTCAACCGCCAGCAGCTCGCAGATTACCTTAACCTTGAACGCACCAATATGTCCAAGGAACTTGCTAAAATGCAGAAGGACAGGATAATCGAATATCACCTGAATCATTTTAAGCTTATAACTCCAGTCATGATGTCATAATCCACACCTTGTCATTCGGTTTATAGTAAAGCCGTACCATCCGCTTCGTCCCGAAGGATATAATGTTGCACTCAAAAACTGAGGTCTCCCCTGTGACATAGACCCCGTCCGGCATTTCACGGGCTCCGTCTTCCGTGACATCCCTGTACCCTTTGATCGTATATTCCTGATTTGACCCGTCCTCATCAGTAATACGGATCCTCATGGGAATGATCGAGCCATCCTTGGAAAACTGGCATATTACGTCAATTTTCTGAGCATTATGGTTTATCCTCATATTTCTACCCTCTCGGGATATTATAGAACATTTGTTCGATTTTATAAAGAGGAAATTTATGTGGTTTTGCAGAAGTAAATTCTACAGGTATGGAATTTAGTCCTGCAAATATATTTCTACAGGGAAAGGAGCCTGTAACTTTCTCAGCTACAGACTCCATTATCTAAGATTATTGATCTCTTTAGTTGTACTTACATGGCTTTTGCGAACTCCTTCACTTCATTAAGCTTTGCCTCTGATTTATTCTCCTCGCCGTTGGCTGTGATAATCCCGGCTATATCTATTCCGGCATAAGCCATGTATCCCTTAAACTGTGCAACCGCACCATCATATACTCCCGGTGAACCCGAAGACAGGAGTAGTGCTGCTTTCTTCGCTTTGGAGGGCTTTCCGATACAATAAACCCTCTGGATAGCAGCTTCCATCTGGGCAGTCATTGTAAAGTAGTATATCGGGGAAGCGAAAACCACCATATCCGCTTCCTTATATACCGGAAGGATCTTCTCAATATCATCCTTCTGGACGCAGGTTCCCTCTCCTTTCGTGTGGCAATACTCGCAGCCAAGGCAGCCGGCAATCTTCATCTGCCCCACATGAAGCACCTCAACCTCATGTCCGGCTGCTTCCGCACCTTCACGAAATGCTTCAACCAGCGCAGCCGTGTTCTCTTTTCTCGGGCTTCCGTTAAATACAGCGATCTTCATTTTGTTTTCCTCCTTCCTATATTAGTAGCCTTAAAAATATCATGCTTTATTAAACTTATCCTTTCCCTGTTTACATTTAGGGCATTTCCAGTCCTCCGGCAGGCCTTCAAATGCTACCCCGCCATTTTCAGCGGGATCATATACATATCCGCATACAGAACAAACATATTTACCTGTAGCCTCAGCGTATTCTATTTCACCCACAGGAAGGCTCTCCGGCATATGATCAAGGTCAACTACCCTCCTGTTTTCAAGATTCTCTACACCAAGCGGCGTATGGGTTGAAAGATATACTGTCGGATGTTTTTTGATAAATTCCCGTACTTTATCCAGAGTAACCCTTGCTGCCGGAAGATCCTCATATACGACCGAAAGCTTATTCCTATACAGGGCTTCATCCGTATAGGTGACATCACCATGGATCATATAGAACAGATCCCCGTCCTCCACTATCACGATGCTGTTTCCGTTGGTATGCCCCTTTGCCGGGATATAATATACCCCGTCCGTGATCTTTTCAGATGCCGGGAAGTTATAATACTCTCCATCCTTGAAATCCACAGGGATAACATTCGGATAGCCCTTAAGCTCGTCCGCTTCAGTTTCTACTCTGGAGGCGTATATCTTTGCATTTGGGAAATTCCTAAGTTCACCTGTGTGGTCTGCATGCTTATGTGTGATAAGGATCCTGCTTACCTGCTCAGGCTTATATCCGCATTTTTCCAGTGCTTCAACATAACCGCTGATCTTCTTTCCCATATAGATCATGGTCTTCTCGTCTGGAACCTGCTCAGGCATTTCCGACGGGACGCCTGTATCCACAAGGATCACTTCATTTCCTGTATCAATGACATAATTCTGAAGGCTGGATCTGTATTTCCTTGCCGGATCTATCCCGTCCGATCCCTCTCCTCCAAAAGCAAGTCCTTCTGTCATAAATCCGTTTTCAAATAATCTTACTGCCTTGATTGTCATAAACCATCCTCCTTTTCATTTCCCTAAAATCTTATAAAGCAACCTGTACAGTTCATGTGCCTCTTTCTCCGAAAGCGGGGATCCGGCGGCTATTAGCTTAAGCGGTATGTCCTTACATTTCTCCTTAAGCTTTTTCCCTTTATTCGTTATACTTACAATCGTAACCCGTTCGTCCTCTTCTGATCTTTTCCTTGTAACATAGCCGTCTTTTTCCAAGCGTTTCAGCAGCGGCGTCAGGGTTCCCGCATCAAGACAGAGGGTTTCCCCGAGCTGTCCCACGTTCACGCTTTCTTTTTCCCATAAAACCATAAACACAATATACTGGGTATATGTGAGTCCCAGCGGCTTAAGGTAAGGCGTATAGTTTCCAACGATCTTACGCGAACATGCGTATAGCGGAAAACATAACTGGTTTTCAAGTTTCAACTGCTCATATTCCTGTGCCATTTCTTATCCCCTCTCTTCACTTTATTTATACTCCTGCACTGGCGATGTACTCTGTGTTTTCCGGGATTTCTATTCCGGGATCGTTGACAGAAACCCCCGGTTTCCTTCCATTTTCTTCCAGTCCCAAACAGAAGTGGCATAAGGCGATACCAACATCTATCTTCTGGAGATCCCCGGTGGAATCATTTACATATCCCTTATCTTTCTTCTCATAGAAATGATATTTGCCGCCCTTGAAAATAATTCTCCAGGGCTGCTTATTCACAGCCGAAGGTGCCCAGCGGACCATTTCAAGAATATCTAATATATCAACTTCCGGCTTAAGGGGATTCCCCCATGTTCCGTCAAAGAACAGATTATCGGCCGGAATACGCCTGTCAGCCCCAACACCCTTTCGCATCATTGTTTCTTTAAGGCTTCTTTTCTTAGCCGGATATCCCAAAGGGCTGACGCAGGGCATCATTTCTCCGTCTTTAAGTCCTGCAGCCGCTTCAAAACGCTCCCTCTTCATCGTCCCACCTATCCATACAGTACCGATCCCGAGAGACCACGAATACAGAACCAGCTTTTCAAAAGAGAATCCGAAAGCCACATCAGCATATGGTTTTTTCTCCACCTTACCGGCAACATACAGCTGCTCTCCTGAAAGCACCGGGCTTGAAAGTCCATGTTTTTCTGCATCCAACAGCACAAATTCTACGGGAATATCAAATGGATTCTCGATTCCCTTTATGTATTCTTCTATTGCACTCCTGTCTTCATCGCTTATCTGCTGTCCATCATAGGTACGAACGCTTTTTCTTCCCATTACCGTTTCTGATAATGTCATGATTATTTCTCCTCGTATTCAAATAGGCCTTATGATTTTTATATTTTGTAATATTATATTGTTTCAAATGTTTTGTCAAGATAATTTTTCAGATGATTTTTCAACAAAGATATGGTATTATATTTCCCGGAGAATACAACATCTTGTATTAAGGAGAGTAATCATGGCTTTAGAAACCCAGGAGCTTATTAACGTGTTGCACTTAAACGAGAAAACAAACAACCCACGGCTTGCAGACGCACGGTCACTTGCCCTCCGGCATCTGTCCTCCGGCGCACCGATTCCGATGAGGTTGATGGACATACTTGACAGGTATGAACGTTATACACCCAAAAATAACTCTTGATTATAAATACTGGTAACTACATCCTGCCGGAACCAGATTTGTCAAGTATTCCACAGTGTGCTAAATTCTATATCGTTACAAATCTATCACAGGGAAGGTATCTATCTATGGCAAAGAAAGAGTACACAGAGCAGGAAAAGGCAGATGCGGTAAAGAGGGCTGAGGCAATCGGCGTACAGGCTGCGGCAAAGGAACTGGGAATCCCCTGGCAGGCTTTAGCAAACTGGAACAAGAAGGCCGGTAATCCGACTGTCAGAGGAGCAATGGCTGAGAAGAGGAAGGAAAAGGCTGCCACAAAGAAGGCTGCTTCCAAGAAGACACCCAAAGCAGCACCTAAGAAGTCTTCAAAGACAGCAGCCAAGTCAACAGTAAAAAAATCCACCAAGACAGCGGCTGAAAAGAAGACAACTACAAAAGCCAAGTCCACAACTACAAAAAAATCCGCAGCTAAGACAGCTCACAAGAAAGCCGAAAAGCAGACCACTAAGTCTACAAATAAGGCTGCTTCAAGAACTGCTAAGACTTCAAAGGCTAAGACCACCACTTCAACCAAGTCAAAGAAGCCATCAGTGGAAAAGAATCTCAACACCAAGCTTAAGGCTGAGAACAAAGCTCTTAAAGCTGAACTTAATAAGATAAAGAAGGCTATTTCAAAACTTCTTTAAATGATAATTGAAGGGACTCTCAAGGAGTCCTTTCCTTTTTATGACAGGAGCAGACAAAATGACCTACACCATATCAAACGACCATCTGACCTGCACTATTGATTCCAAGGGAGCAGAACTAAAAAGCGTAAAAGATAGAAAAACAAATAAAGAGTATATGTGGAACGGTGATCCGGCTTACTGGAACCGCACCTCTCCTGTTCTTTTTCCCTTTGTCGGCGCTGTAAAGGGCAAAGAATACCGATATAACGGCAAAACCTATGAAATGAGCCAGCACGGTTTCGCCAGAGATATGGAGTTTAGCCTTATCAGCAACACAAGCGACGAGATCCAGATGGAGCTTACCGATACTGAAGGGACTCTAACAAAGTATCCCTTCCATTTCCGTCTTAAGATAGGCTACCAGCTCAATGACCGGGCATTAACCGTTATATGGCGTGTCGAAAATTGGAATGAGAACGATATGTTCTTTGCTATAGGCGCACATCCCGGATTCATGATGCCAAGAGAGTAACCCCATGAATTCAGGCTTTATGACAAAGCAGGAAATCCCGTACCGAGTATAGTAAACCGGATATTTGCGGGAGGCGGCTGTGTTACAGACCAGACAGAGGTTATCAAAACCCCTGACGGCATACTTCCTATCACCAATCTTTTATTTGACGGGGATGCCCTTGTAATCGAGAATGAGCAGCTTGGAGCCGTTGAGCTTGCAAAAAAGGGAGAAAAACCAGCAGAAGTTACTGTAAAATTCAGTTCTCCCCTCGTAGGTCTCTGGTCTCCACCTAAGAAGTTTGCACCTTTTGTCTGCATAGAGCCATGGTACGGCAGATGTGATTCAGAGAGTTTCACAGGAGAACTTAAGGAACGTGACTACGAGCAGACCCTTGAAACCGGAAAGGAATTCCAGGCAGAATACGAAATAATCTTCGGAAACGGGGAGTAATTATTACTCCCTAATTCTTTCAAATGCCAGTCTGGGATCATCATCTTCTGTGACAAAGACCGTCCCGCAATGCTTAAATCCCAACTTCCTAAGCATTCCCTGCATTACATAATTATCTCCGTGGGTATCTATGCGGATGTGACCACATTGTTCAAATGCCCAGTTTATACAGAATGAACCTATGCCTTTCTCAGATCCGTCCGCAGCTATCCTGTGTACAACACCATAAGAGCTGTCATCAATCCATTCTCCGTCAAATATCTCCCGGTAGCAGGGCTCGATATCCTTTCCTGCGTTATAGAAAAATGTCCCGATCACTTTGTCAGAGTCATTTATACAGACATAGCTGTTACCCTCTTTGACGTCGTTTCGGATAACCGCCTCTGGAGGCCAGTTTGTGGCTCCCCATTGCTTCGGGTTGCCATGCTCAGCCATGAATTTACGGGCATAAGCATATATATCCATAACCCGACTGATATCATTTTCTGTAGTTTTCCGGATTCTCATAATACTTCCATCTTATTAACAATCTTATATCCACTTATAGCACCTTCTTCGCCAGTATCTTTGCTCCCTTCTTAACTCCAACTGACTTAACTGCCTTGCCTATAAGTTGTCCGAGTGATGCCCCTACAAGCAGCGTGGCGAGCGTTCCCACTGAGATTGCACAGCCATATGCCAGCATTTCCTCCCAGCTCATATCGTTCTCATTCTTTTTATTCTGTTCATTCTTTTCCATAATCCATCAATCTCCTATTACATGGAAATCCTATATCTCTCTGGTTATTAATTCGACATTCTTTCCTCAACCCTCAAACTGTGCCGCCACCAGCTTCAGTTTTTCTCTTATTGGCAGATGCTGCGGACATATACTCTCACACTTGCCGCATCCTATACATTCGCTTGCCTTTCCGTAATCTATGGCAAGTCTGTTATAATATCCGCCCTGTGGAGTGAATCCTTTGCCCTCGTATTCCTGTTTCTCCGCATTATACAGAGAGAAATATTTCGGGATAGGTATATTCTTAGGGCAGCCGTCCACACAGTATGCACAGGCTGTGCAGGGAATTGCTATGCTTGAATTAATGATATCCGTTGCCTGCTCTATTATCTTAAGCTCTTCGTCACTGAGAGGCCTGAAATCCTTCATGTAAGCGGTATTATCCCTCATCATGTCCATGTTTCCCATGCCGGACAGAACCATCCTCACATTCGGCTGACTTGCGGCAAACCTTATGGCCCAGGAAGCAACTGACATCCGGGGATCATAATCCTTAAAAAGATTTTCTACCTCAGGCACAACATTTGCAAGGGTTCCTCCCTTTACAGGCTCCATTACGATAACTGGCTTCCCATGCTTCACACAGACCTCATAACATTTCCTCGACTGGATGGCTTCACTCTCCCAGTCCAGATAATTTAACTGAAGCTGGACAAACTCCATTTCCGGGTGTTCCGTAAGTATCCTGTCAAGAAGCTCAGCCCTGTCATGGTAAGAAAAACCCATGTTCCTCACGAACCCTGCCTTCTTTTTGTCAGAGAGCCACTCAAAGGATCCTGTCTCCGAGTATTTCTTATAATGATCCTCTCCCAGATCGTGAAGCAGATAATAGTCGAAATAGTCCACCCTTGTTTTCCTTAACTGGGTTTCAAATACTTTCTCTCTTTCCTCATCCGTATTAAAAAAGCCCCCATGCAGTTTTGTCGCCAGAGTAAAAGAATCCCTCTTATGTCTGCTGACCAAAGCCTCTCCCGCAGCATCCTCGCTCTTAAAGCCGCAGTACATCCATGCAGTATCAAAATACGTAAAGCCCTGGTCAAGAAAATAATCCACCAGTTCTTTTGTTTCCTCTATGTCAATATTTCCGAAAGAACCGGGATGATCTGTCTCCGGGAGACGCATCAGTCCGAATCCGAGTTTCTTAGCTTTTCCAAATATGTCTTCCATATGTTATCCTTTCTTTCTGATTACAGCTATAGCACAAGGCATACGTCCTTCGACAACATGGTACTCTACATTTTCATATCCGAGGCTTAGGAAATATTCCTTATAGGAATCCAGATCAAACTGCTTCTTAAAACCAGCTCCCAGCTTCTCGATAATCTTTACGGCAATTTTCCCGGATGTTCCATCAGACATATTGATGTAAGTCGGGATAATAATAACGCCTCCCGGCTTTACTACCCTCACCAATTCACGCAACGCTTTTTCAGGCTCGGAAAGCAGATGTATCACATTACCGGCCACCGTTTTATCAAATAAACTATCTCCGCATCTTATGTTGGTAATATCCGCTCTTCTGAAAGCAATATTTCCATATCCCCGGCAGTTCTTTGAAGCCACCTTTAGCATCCCTGTCGAAAAGTCAGTTGCGACCAATTTTATACACTTTAGTGCTAAATACTTGCTGATAGCCCCGGTTCCACAGGCACACTCAAGAACAACATCATCCGGCTCTATTAATTCTGCCACCTTTTCTCCGGTTCCCCGGTACACTTTTCCGTTATACAAATCTTCAAAAAGATCATAAACAGGCGATACTTTATCCCAGAACATTATCAATCCCTTTCTGTCATCACCTTTTCAAATCGAAACATACCCTCCGTGAATTGCTCATCCAATTCTCTTTCACCCGCCTCCGGATCATGCGGATCGGGATGGTGGCTGTTATAAAATTCCACGATATGAAACCAGCAACGGTTCACATAGAAATGGATATTCCTTTTCTCGAAATAAGGAGTGACCGTCTCCCAGACTTCCACCTGCGGATATTTCTTTTCTATCTCACGCCATGCGGCATATCCGATTCCCTTACTATGGACTTTCGGGGAAGTGAAAAGGATCTCAAGTTCTCCCCTTTTCCCGTCAATTCTTACAATAACTCCACCGACCTTTTCACCGTCAGAAATAATCCTGAATGCCTCACCTGAATCAATGGATTTTTCTATCGTATCCTGTGAGATTATTTCCCCATCTTCCTCAAAGTGATCATCCCTTCGTCCGAACTCTTCAAGAGCACCGAAATTGAAAGCCTCCTGATTATCTTTTATAAAGTTTTCTCTGTCCTCATCTTCCAGAGGTTTCAGGAAAATTTTATCCGCACCCATACAATTTATCCCATTCCGAAAAGATACCGTATATCTTTTCGCCCAACTGCCCATATCCTACCATTTTCCACACTCTCATACAATAATAAATAACATCCTTACCATGATTTTCTTACCACCGAATTTTCTATTGTTTTTTCTCGAAACCTGTTTTATTATAATCAGGCAGCCGGGAAAAAATTCCGAAGATATTTTTCCGGCGGTAATCTGAATAAAATCCACTAAAACTGCTACAAAAAACACAGGGGGATCCTGTGGGTTTTAGGCAGTTTCTTTTTTCCCTATTTCCAAAGAAACTCGCAAAAAGTGTAGGTTCTTACTACCCTTATTTTGGATACCCAGAAGGATAGCAAGCAATGGGCGTGTATATACACGCCCCAAAAATCCGCCTGTTTTTCCCTTCAGGAAAAACGCCTGGATTTTTGCCAAGGGGATGCCCCCTGACCCCCTTGTTTCTTGCCGAAACTAACAACAAAAGTAGTTCAGAAAAATGTCCTAATAACGGCGAAATATGAAAGGATTTGAATATGGCAAACAGATCAAGAAAAGAGAGAATTTTGCTCTATCTGAGTGATGACGAAAAATTCATTCTGGAAGAAAAATGGAAGCTCTCAAACCTTCCAAGCAGGTCGGATTTTCTCCGACAGCTTATCATCTACGGCTTTGTCTATGATGTGAATTATGACGGCCTCAAAGAATACACGAAAGCCCTGAATAACATCGGGAAAAACGTGAACCAGATAGCGCGGCTTTGTAACAGAACCGGAAATATATATTCAGACGATGTTAAAGCATTAAAGGAGCAGATGGATAAGATATGGCATATACAAGAATCCATGCTATCAAAGCAACCGTTGGCAGATCTGTAGAATACATCTGCAACCCGGAAAAGACGGATAATATGAGGCTCGTTTCCTCCTATTCCTGCAGTCCGGAATCAGCTGAAACCGAGTTTAATTTTGCCCTGAAAAGGACAAAAGGAAACCCTGACACAAACCTTGCATATCACCTGATCCAGTCCTTCGCTCCGGGAGAGATTTCTGCCGAGGAAGCGCATCAGATCGGTGAGGAACTTGCAGAGAGACTTTTGAAGGGAAATTACTCATATGTGGTGGCTACGCATACTGATAAAGCTTCAGTCCATAACCACATTATTTTTTGTGCATCGGAGAACTATGAGCGGAAGAAATTTAACTCATGTAAGAAGAGTTATTACCAGATACGACGGCTGAGCGACGAACTATGCAAAGAGCATAATCTTTCCGTAATTTCCCCCACAAAAAACAAAGGAAAAACCTACAAAGAATGGAAAGAAATCCGTGCTAAAAACTCCTGGAAAGAGAGGATGAGGCAGGATATAGACGAGGCCATAGAAACAGCCGTTTCTTATGCAGATTTCCTTACCCTGATCCGTGAAAAAGGATATGAAATAAAGGGCGAAAAAACAGATGGGGAAACGCTAAAATACATCTCCTTCAGGGCTCCCGGACAGCAGAGATTTGTCCGTGGAAGCGTCCGCTCTCTCGGAGAGAAATATACGCGGGATAACATCATTCAGCGGATCTCTGAAAAGAAGAAAACAAAGGGAAAAACCGTCCGTCCGCACCAGCAGGATATCCTCAAAAGAACAGCTCCGAAGAATACTCTTATCGATACTTCAAAAGAAAAATTCCAGAAAAATCCCGGCCTTAAACACTGGGCTGATATCCAGAACCTGAAGACCGCAGCGGCAAGCTATGCAGTCGCAGGAAATCTGACGGAACTACGGGAAAAAATCGAGGATAAAAAGAGGGAAGCTGAAGCATCCAGATCTGAGCTTGCAGCCATCGGACGGGAGTTAAAAGAGCTTAAAGAAATCCAGCATTATCTCCTGCAGTATAAGGAGACTGCCCCTTACCGTCAGGCCTACAATAATTCCAAGGATAAGGAAACCTACGCCATGAAGCATGACGAACAGCTTACCCTCTTTGACGGTGCCAGAAATATGCTGAAAAAGAAGGGAATTCGCCCCAACATTTCTGAACTCAGGCAGGTAAATAAAGACGTTGAAGAACTTGAAAAAAGAGAGGCTGAAATCGAGAAAAAATATGATTCCGCCAGGAAAGAGGCAAAGGATCTGGAACAGAAATACCGAAATGTCACAGAGTATCTAGGATACGATAAAGAGCAGAAAAAACACGAGAACGAGAAACAGTCCAGAGACCGCAAAAATAAAACAACCCACGCGTTATAAAATGTCAAAAAGTGCATAAAACTTGACGTTTTGGTACTAAGGTCAGATAATAATTGAAGTGCTAAATCATCAGAGTTTAGTAATCGTGCAAACATCAAGGAACTCATGAACAAGACAGAATTAGTTGAGGCTATCGCAAAGGAAACCAAGCTTTCAAAGAAAGACACTGAGGCTACGATTAAGGCATTTACCGACGTTGTAGCTAAGGAACTTAAGAAGGGCGGAAAGGTGCAGCTTATCGGATTTGGGAATTTTGAGGTTGCTAAGAGAGCTGCCAGAACCGGCCGCAATCCCCAGACCGGAAAAGAGATCAAAATCGCCGCTTCCAAGACACCTAAGTTTAAGGCAGGAAAGGCTCTTAAGGATCTCGTAAACGGAAAGAAAAAGTAATCTCTATTTTCTTACAAACAGGAGACTCCGCACTCTCGATGGGGCTTCCTGTTTTTTATTTCATTAACCATTCCAACATGCTATAATAGCAGCGAGGAAAGGAGGACAAAGCTTATGAAACTTACCTCTTTTGCACCGGAGACCGGTGCCTAACCTCAAGCAGGCGCATTGCTCTTGATTAGCATGCGCTTTACATATACAGCCGGGAAGTTTTCTTCCCGGCTTGCATTATAAATACGGGAATGAAGAAGAAAAATAAAGACCTTCCAAAATTGAAAGAGTTCGAAATTAAAAAGCCTCCAAGAGAGCAAAAACTAAAGGAGGCTCCTGAAGTAGTTATTGCCAAAGCCATTCATCATATGATGATTAAGGATAAAGAATAACTTTTCCGTCATTCACCTATATTCCAAGACGGATAATACTTATCAGCGGTTCCTCATAGGGGTGAACAATCCTTATCTTATCCACGGTTTCATATAAACGGGCATCCTCAACGTTGACCTCTATCTTTATTTCAGGTTCCCGGCTCCACTCTCCCGGTGCTCCTATCGCAGGATGGGTGTTTTCTCCAGAATACCATATGCCTGTTACCGGATAATATGAAAAACATCCTTTGTAATTTCCCATATGTCCGGCATCCATTTCAAAAAGCACTTCCCGGATGTCCTCCAAGGCCGATTCCGGGGCATATATCTCCAGTTTGTACATAACGAAGGCTCCTTTCAGCAATCTAAAAGATTTCCCCTATACTTAGGGTTATTAAGATCCATTTTACAAGGGGTCAGCTGTTACTATTCACAGAAAATTAAGTCGTGAAAATCAAAGTGTTTTTATAGTTCAATGAGTCAAGTGAAAACTTGGTATAATACGGGCCTTTCAAGATTCAAAAATGTAGGATTTCTTCAAGATGGAGGGATCCTCCATTAAATATTGGTAGTTATTTATAAATAATACCACTATAATGTATTGACATTTCTGTTGGTACGGTATATAATAGATAGTACCAAGTATATTCCAAAGGAGGATCCAGAAATGTCAATAGTAAGGTATACAAACAAGAAAACCGGAGTGGTCACTTTATATGAATCCACATCCCATTATGATCCTGAGACAAAACAGTCACGTCCCATAAGGAAATATCTCGGTGTAGAGGATCCGGAAACAGGAAAACTCATTCCTTCATCCGGGCTTCGCGGAAGAAAGAAAGCAGACGGATCAGCACCGTCGAAACGGGAGCAGAACGAATCAAAATATAAAGCCAAATATGAGAAGCTTCAGAAGGAGTGTGAGGAAAAGTCAGAAAAGATCAAACAGCTGGAGCATGAAAACAAAAGGATGCGGTTCTTCCTTTCAAAGATCCGTGATTCCATTTCGGAAATGATCGATTCCGAGTAACTTCCGGGAAAGGGTTTCTGGCGATGTTCCATACCGAGGATCTTTTTGAACAGTGCATGGCTCTCCGCTGTGAGGTAAAGTCACTGAGACATACAGTAAAAGAGTTCAAGTCGGGCGAGAGATATCTTAAACTTCAGGCTGACCAGCATCGGGTTATTGAGGGGTATGTGAAAGATATCAGGAAACTCAGACTTGAACTGGCGGACGCCCATGCCCGGATCATAGGCACAAGGAACACGTGGGCGGATGATTATTATGCCCTGTATGACGAATACCAGGCAGAGATCCGAAAGAGGAATGAAAAGATCCGCAACCTTGAGGACGAGGTATGGAAGGCAAAAAAAGAAGGTGACG